>OKSH01000097.1_pt1 | contig 81425 bp, 62 predicted proteins | sample 1601231 | NCBI WGS metagenome assembly OKSH01 (sample SAMEA3541596, study PRJEB24748) | human gut metagenome | biome: human gut; feature: human-associated habitat; material: faeces | place: China | collected 2012
ACGGCCCCGGCGGGGTTTCTTCTGCTCCGTTTCAATCTCGGCCAGGGGCCGCTCCCATTCCTGCTTGGTGTACTCGGTAACGGAGCCAGCCGCGCCCTGCTCCGGGGGAACGTCCCCAGGGGCGGGGGCCTCCGGCCCGGTCTTGCCAGCCTCCGCCCGAACGTCCGACAGGTCGATCACTTTCCCGGAGGGGGCGGGGCCGCCGTCCATGCCGGGGATCACCGCCTGTTCGGTCTGCTCCGGCGCGGGAGGGCCGCCCGGATTTTCCGGCGTGGCGTTGGTGGTCTTGGTTTCGTCTGCCATGCTTGCACATACCTCCTTGTCACGATTTTGGCCGCCCACATCAGCGGCCAGGGTTCAGGGATTTTCCTCCGCATACAAAAACACCGCCTATTGTCCCGTTAGGCGGTGTTTTGTGTAAGGTTGGTAGCACTTTTTTTGCTTCTTTTCCCTGTATGCCCTTGTCAAGTGATGTTTTGATCGCTATTGCAAACAACTGCCTTGCAGCAGAAATGTCCGAAGCATCAGACATATCTCTAGCAAGTTTTGCTGCACGTTGACGGCTATCAGAGAAAAGCAAAACCTTGCGTCCCTCGTTAGGAAACCGATCAGGATCACTGTCCTTTCCTGGTACAGCAGGTTGCAGTTGGAACTGCGACTTAATCAAGTTGAAGAAAGACTGATTACCTCGAGTGCTAAATGAGGTAAGCTGCGATGTAGAAAGTTGATGCCTACAATGCGGGCAGGTCGGGAAGGTAATAATCTGCGGCCTGCCTTTTGCAGGGAATTTGCAGTAGTACAGCTTTCTAATCCATGACTTACCAGCGGAAGAGTCATCCGTAAAGTTGATAAACCCGCTCTTCACATCAAGATAACAGGGTTTGATGGCGTTTTTACCCTGTTTTGCAGGTAGCTCAAAATCGTCAGTTGGAATAAACAGATGTACCTCTTTCATCCTGTGATCCATTAACTGACCGGGGTAGCGCCATAGGTATACATTTCCATGAAGTTCCAAATCATCTTCAAGGACATAGCCCTTGAAGAATAGCGCACCACAGCGTCTGTCGTTATAAAGCTCATAGACCACACTGCCACAATGGGGGCAAATCAAATTACCATCAGACAAATAGACCTCACCTAAAGTGAGACCTCCTTCCGAATGAGAACGGCTGCAATTCGCATTGGCACAGGCATAAACTCCAGAAATGCCTTTGAAAAGCATATGCATGCGTGCAGGGAAAAGGACAGAACCCTTGGCGTTTTTTGCAAGTGGTGCAATTGCCAGAAGGACACTGACCGCTTTTAAAGCATTTTCCTGACTGAGATCCGGGAAGATACCGGAAGACAACTCTCCTAGGGATACTGCATTCCCGCGACAATACTTGATGAGTTCATGGAACGGGCGATAATAGACAAGATTGTCGTACATCCAGTTGCAGATCGCTTCCAAGGAGTTGATGCTTTGGTCAAAGCCTTCCAATTGACGCCAGAACGACAAGAGCGCAGAAAGCTTTAAGTCATCCTTGTCCTCAAATTGGCTAGGATCTGAGCTTAAGAGAAGCTCAGCGGGTATGTCATATTTCAACTGACCATCAATGACTTCTCTTTCGCCGGTGAGATAGCAGAACCGGGTTGCTTTGTCGGAAGCAGTAAGCTCATTTGCAAACTTCATTACTGAATCAACGTCTTGCTGATTCTTGTTGGGCATACTTGCGGTTGTGAGTATAAATTGCACGCGGTCACGGCTAATGCCAAGTTTATGGAAAAGTCTGCGAATCAGCAACGCAACTTCACCGCCTGATGAACCACGGTACATGTGTGCTTCATCAATAACAAACAGCAATTTGTTCTCGTTGTTCGAAGCAAGCCACTCGCGAGTATCATCCCAGATTTTCTGTTCTCTGGGGCGCAGCAACATATATTCCAGCATAGAATAGTTTGTGATGAGAATGTCTGGGCAAAATTGCTGCATTTCAAAGCGGGTTATTAGCTCTGCGTCCTCATCGTTTGGAATATGCCTACTCTCATGAAGTCCTTGCAGAAACTGATGCATATCTGCCTTTGCGGGGATCTTTCCCTCTTTGAGAAGGTGATTGAAGTATTCTTGTTCAGAATCACTTCGCGGGAAAGACATTCTGGCCAAAGTTTTTTCAAGTTTTCTGTCCTGTTCTGTAGAAGGCTGCGCTCCAGGGTATGGGGTTCGACCAGTATACATACCAAATTGGGGACGGCGAACTTCGTCACCGCAGGTGTTTCTGAATATCTTGATAAACTTCTTATCAGGATCTCCAATCATCCTTCTGAGTCGGCTAACCTGATCTGAAACCAGGGCGTTCATGGGGTACATAACAATTGTGCGAACACCTCGTTTTGCCCATGATTCTTTGGAGTTTCTCGCTTCATCAGCCATCTTCGCAAGAAGCGGCCACATAAAACACTCAGTTTTACCAGAACCAGTACCCGTTGACACAAACAGGTTTTCACCTCTGGTTGCTGCTTCAAGCGCAGATATCTGGTGAGCAAATGGAGATGGGAAAACCCCGACACCCGCTTCTGCCAGCTGTAAGAAATAATCTTTCAGCCAAGGTTCTATGGATGCTGTTTCAATGCCGTTTTGGACAGTAACGTATGCTGGAGATGACTCAATAAAGGGTTTCTGGTAAAGCAGTCCCTCATCATCAATATGATCGCTTAAGGCAGAGAGCAGGAGAGGCGACTTTCCGAAATACTGTGATTTAATATAGTCTTCCAACTCCGTTCGCAACTGCTTATGAACAGAATTTGCTCCGTTTGGCATCAGATTGTCCCTCCTTTAAATTCATATCCCTCATCAGATAGAACATTCTTAATGGCTGTAAAGACTTCTATTGAGAGTTTTCGCCTAAAATTGCACGGGAGTGATGTGCATATCTCAGGCCAGCTGTAGAGTTTTAAAAACTCAAGTTCACGTGGTGGGAGCAAATAATTCATACGTACATGGACTAATGCTCCATCCTCGAAATACTCTATTGGCGGCAATGTTCCATAGGTTGAGAGACAAGCACATGCAAGCGATCTGTAATTGTAGGACTCTACCAGCCACTGTGGGAGTGGGCTGACTTCTATCGTAGTGCCAGAATAGCGGTAAAGATAGTACAACTGTGAACCTTTCATTCCAGTTCGAAGAATCGAAACAGTACCAGTCGTATCCGGCTTGTTTACCCAGTACCCTTGAGAAAAGGGTGGTTTTAAGCGAAGGTACTCTGTATTTTGCTCAAACGACAGATTGGATTTCCACGAAGCGGCAGATAGCGTTATACGCCACAATGCTTGTAAATTCTCTTGTTCGAGACCGAACATTGCCTTTATCTCATCTGGATTTTTTTCTCCATACTGTTTTGAATAAAACCCAATACCGGATACGCAGGAAATACTATCCAGAGCAATACCTCTTTGAAATAAGATATAACCAAACGGTTCTTCATGCTTCATTGATGGAGCTATTCGGTTGGGGCGGTGATAAACCACTCCCGTGCTTAAGAATTGGTCTGCAATCTCATCTTCGAGTTCCTCGGAAACATATGGTAAGCTGCCAGAAAGCTCCGGGTACATTGATTTGTAATTTGCAAGCATACTGCGGACTTTTCTTTTTAAGTGCACAATGGAAATGGGTTCTTCTTCCGAGTCGTCCCAGAGTGAAGCATAAGCCATCATTCCGCAGATACTATACACCAGACGAGTTTTCCAATCGTTCTCTGTTTCTCGTGCTCCTTTGCAGATATGATACTTGTGCGCCACTGACGAAAGCAGCCCATTATACTTGTTCATTAGAATTCTCCTAAAACATACTCCAGATCACGCTTGAGGCCTTCAGAAATTGCGATACCTTTCTGCGGGTCAGTAATCACCTCTGTGAGTTCATTCATTTCCAGTGAAGCATAAGCAATAGGCAAGACAGCATACAAGAAGTCCTCATCCGCTGTTTCTGCAGAGTAAATGCCGTGCATCGTAGCAACAAGTCTGTTGATTCGGTTCCTGACTAACGAACCTATCTTTAATTTTGAAAGGGCCCTTAAATCTTTGCGTGTACCCTTTGGCGCTGAGTAGGTTTTGAAGTCCTCAGCAAAATAACCCCCACAGTATTTTCCAGTAGCTTTTTTATCCACAAAAAACTCTGTAAACAGCGGTAGCATAAATCCGTACAGGCTCTTGGGCTCGACTTGGACATCTTCTGCATACGGATGGGTGGCAACATAGAAAATATCTTTTTGAGAAAGAATCTCCGGGAACCTGTTCATCCAGCCGCTTGCGAGAAGGTTGTTGATTATCACAATGTCTTCGCCATCGGCACCGATTTCTGCGATTACCTGATTGCTATAACTGCCCTCACAGCAGAGCATTCCATATTTATGACCTGTTACCGCTGCGCTGAATGCCTGAACAATGTCGATTGCATTCGGGCCAACAAGAAGAATTGGCTGTTTTTCAATGTAGGCAGCGCAGAGGAACGCGGCTAGGCTGCTTCTGTATTTTTCTGCTACACCAGCCTCTCCGAGTTCAAATGCAGCTGTATTAATGACATCGGCCCAAGAGTGATGAGCTTCGAGATCATTTAGGTCCTCGAATGCTGAAAAAGTGTGATATGGGGCAAAATCAGGTTTGGACGAAACTTCAACTGCGGCAGGAGCCTCTGTGGCTGTAACTTGAATCGGTTGTCCACCAACGAATGCCATAGTTGCAATGAAATCTGCCGCGTTTTCGCGTGCCTTTTGTATTCTTTCGGCAACTGCTGCTTCGACATCATCAGCCAGTTTTTCCTTTTCTGCTATGATACCAGCAAGACGTTCTTCTTCCGATTTTGTTTGATTAAATGCTTCTCGCGCTTCGGTTAAACTAGCAGTAGCAGATTTTAACTGGGCATCAAGTGAATCTAGTTTCTTCTGGGCTTCAGCCAATAAGCTCTTGTTCTCTGCTTCCCAATCCGTACGAATGAGTGCTTTGGTTCTTTCCTGAAGTTCAGTGCTTGCAGAAATAGCTGAGAGGATTATTTCATCTTCTAAGCTGTCTCCATCAACGTATTTCCAGACCACATTCAGGAATTCATTCAGCAATTCTTTTGCAGCAGAATTGGAGCAATGGCACGCAGTCTCAATCTTGCACGTTATGTCGTCAACCGGAATTCCACCGAGAAAATCCTTGAAGGTTCTATACTCGGCACGAGTCAACTCTCTTGTTTTATATGCCGTCCAGGAAATTGAAGAGAAAACGATATTCTTTACAATTTCAAACGGACTTTTCAATTGATAAAGCTTACTTGGAAGCCCAGCAAACGCATTTCTATAGAAAGAGAGCCCATTATCCAAACGCAAAATATCGCCACTGGTGAATTCATATACTGGCACTTCAATGCAATCTTCAGCAAAGGCAGTCTTTCCATTAACCGTGTTGAGTTCTTTGGTGTTGCACAGAATACCCATGAACTGTCCCTTGGATGCATAAAAGGAGAACATGACTCTATGACTATGAGGCTGGTATTCGGTTCCAGTTTTCAGCAGCTTAATCAGGTCATCAAGGGTTGATACTTCTGAAATGGTAACGACTTCAATGGCGTCAAGATCCATGTTGTAACGGGATAATATATAATCCTTGGATGGATCCTTCTCATTCGGAATCGCAGACCAAGTCCAAATGCCATAAAACCCGTCATTGGAAGGACCGTCCTTATAGAAAACCTTGTCTCTATTTGTGAAGTATGTCGGGACATCTTCACTTTTGCGGAAAATGTGATAGTGCCCATTATGGCTCAAATCAGCATAACGAATAAGCCATTTCTGCCCGTTGTAGTCTGAGATAACACCACATAAAGAAACGATTTCATTGCTGCCAACAGAGGGCAAAACAGAAGTATCTGTATCGTCAAACTGTGCTAGATAGTCGGCATCGTCGCTTTTAGCAGCGGTATGAGCAGTCTGCAATTCAGTAATTCTCTCTTGTGCCTCAGCCAACAAGGTCTCCAGTGTGTCTTTATCCTGTTCAATCTCTTGTATCTTCTGTTCGTATTCTGCTTTTATAGTATTAACGCTCTGCTGAGCCGCTTCAATTTGATCGAGCAGATGGCGTTTTTCTTCTTCCATAACCTTAATACGGTCAGCCACTTCAGCATTCTTTGAACGCTCAGATTTGATGCTTTCCATTCTTTCTTGAAGCTTTGAGCGGGCATCCGTATCCAAAGTTTTTCCTGCAAGTTTGAGGTATAAATCAACATTACTGGCAAAGACGGAGTCAAGCATAGTCATTGCCAATGCAATGTCATGCGTTGAACCTTCCCTTTCAAGCCCCTCTATGTTTTCCTGGATTTCCTTAAGCCAGATATCTACCTTTGTATTGACCCACATTGCGATAAATGGCTTATCAACATTGACTATAGCAATCGTAAGCGCTTGCTGCTCTGTCAACGATTTGGCCCTGAATCCTTTTCGTATTTTCGAGAACTCCTGTTCGTTTCTTTTAAAGAGTTCTTTGAAATCTCTACCGGTGATAATTCCGCAGAGGATTGATTTTTCTTCCTTAGTAAGAAGATCAATATATTTCATAATGCATCCCCTTATCTTTTCGTATTCATGCTGCGATAGGCCTCTTGCAATCTGCGGTAAGATTGCTCATTAATGGTGCCATTTTTAATACATTTTCGTATCCACTGACATACCTGCGGATAGCAATTCATGCCCGCCAACATATTTCGCAAAGAGTGCGGAGCTGGGATTGTTGCCCCTGATACATTAGTAATTCGCTTCAGAATTTCAATTTCGTCATTAACAACGATGGGCTGTTGTTTCTTGAATTCGATTTGCCAGATGACATCAAGACCAATGACAACCTGAACGCTTAAACCGTAGGATAGCCCGTCCAGCTCTATATATTTGTCAGCGGATATTTTTCGCTTATCAACAACACGGTTATTGTTGGAGATAATAAGCTCGCCATCAAATGTTGATTTGAAGCGCAATGTTTTGTCGCGCGGTAGAGTGTCGGTCTCGCCAGGATCAACCTCAGCACCTGCAATATCGGTTACTGAAACTTCTGGATGCAAGCCCACTTGGTCAAGCAGCTCTTTCCAAAGGTATGTATATTGTAAGGCTTGAGTACGGCCAGCAGATATCAATTGCTGCCTGCCGGAACAAAACACCTCATACAGTTTTGGCTGAGATGAATTGTAATTTAGCTGCCGAACTGTCACAGGGGGAAATGTTTTAACTTCAGCTACATTACCATCGACAAGCATATACATACTGCTTTTATTGTGCCTAACAATGTAATTACCTTCGACAAATAACGGCCATACCGGTTTCAACGAAACTGGGTGATCTGTCAGGCGGCAATGGAAGTCAAGATAGAATCGGGCTGCTTCTTCATTAAATGCAGATGCAGAAACCACATAGAGAGTCCAAGTTTCCCACCCGATTCGTTTTTGCATGATTTCTTGAATTCGCACGCTGCTGAATGACTTCCTATAGATGTAGCCACGTTTTAGCAGGTAATATTCTTTACCAATCTCAACATCGGCATCATATGAGAGTTTTTTGCCGGAAACTTTTTCAAACAATGTCCCTTCCGGATCAATCCCTTTGATCTCTGCAGGCCAGAATTCACGTAATTTATCGCTTCCATTTTGGAAATTGAGAGTGTATTTTTCAAATGGCCTTTCACCGATAGGAAGATATGTAATACTGTCGTAGTTCAGTCGTTCTTTGGTGAACACATAGGATACATCAAATGCTCCCTTTGGTTTGATTTCTATACGGAAGTCCTTGTTGAGAAAACTTATTGGAGCACGAATCAAACCGATTTCAAAGCTGAAAGAAGACGAGGAGACGCTTGTGATACGGATTGGTAAATCGTGTTCCTGAGAACCGTAAGAGATTGAATAGCCAGCTCCGAATGTACGTTCAGGACAATCTTTGCTTTTTTCATAGGCACTGTGTTTGAAGTAGCGTATCCTAATATCACCATCAGTAAGAATGACATACTGGCCACAGAGTTCACACATGAACAGACCGCTATGAGCAGATACAGTCCCACCTGGATGCAATCTGGCGGCTTGTTCTGCTGTAATTCGCTTCCAGCCATTATCCGACCACATACAGACATGTGTTAGTGAAGCCATATGCATTCCTCCTTATGTTGTTTTCTGGATTCCTCAAATTATTTCGTTCTGGCCTTACAATTTGAGAAGGATTTTACATTATCTTTTCTCTATTTTTCTCACTTTCGTCAGGCAAAATCTCCATAATATCATCCAGCGTACAATCCATCGCCGCACATATCTTAGCAAGCACCTCGGTGGTGACATGGCCGCCTTTTCCCATCTTGGTGACGGAAGCCGTACTGATACCGGCTTTCGAGCAGAGGTCTTTTTTCTTCATATCTTTGTCGATCAGCATTTTCCAGAGCTTTTTATAACTGACTGCCATAAGGAATCTCCTCCTGATAAACAAAATGTGCCCTGCCGTTTGGCAGAGCACTGATTCATTGTGCTTGCAGCCAAGCGCAACAGCGCTTAGCAGCGTTGTAAATAATTATGACACAAGTTTCGACAAATTACAATACGAAATGATTTATCCGCATGATTTTTCAAAAATATTTTGGAAATAATCGCGTCCGTTGCCATTTCGGTAGCCCAGCTGTCTGTGCTGCTCTTGTTATCATCTCATTTCTCTGATTATAACTGAATAACTGAGGTTTATCATAAATATAGGGTTTGGGAGTATCCCAAATGATAAATTGCACGCTGGGACGGAGGGGGCAGCGCGTGTATTTTTCGGTGTGTACGGACACCGGATTTGCTTGCTATTCTTCAACGCTCCCTGATCCGCGTTTTTCAAATTGCCCTGTTTATCGGACGTATTCTATGCTATATTGATAGTAAATCACCGGGAAGGAGGGCCCCATGTATGGCAGTCAAACGCGTTTTTGCCGGTTACTACAAACGATACGACGGCAAGCGGATCTACGTTGTTCGCGTAGTAAAAGATATCGATACCGGCGAGGCAGTTGTGGTCTGTAAGGATGCCAGCTTTATCCGGGAAGGCAATGAGGAATACTACACCATCCGCCTGGTGTCCTTCTGTGAGCAAGTGAATGTGGATGGTGTTCTCAGGGATAAATACATCCGTCAGACCCGGCGTGAGGTCGAACCGGAAATGATCGGTGAAGTAGCAGAGGACGGCTTTCCGGAGCCAAAGCGGAAGCCTCCCACTTACATCGATGACGAATATCAGCCTCGCTGCGTCCGGCGCAGCTGCAGCTATTACGAGTACGCAAAGGATATCTGTACCAATTACCGGATGGACCTGCGGCGGTACAAGCTGATTCGGGAGCGGAAGCAGTATATCGGCATTGATGGTAAAGCGGAATTCCACGCCATGTGTGAAGATGTGTCCTTTCTACAGCAGTCCATGAAAACAATCCTAAAGGACTATACCGAGCTGTTTCAGAAGCGGTTTTCCGAAGGGCTCTCTGTCCGCAAAACGGCTGAGGCCATGCACCTGAATCGCGGTGCAGTGGAACGCAGACAGGCAGCTTTTTATGAGGCATTTTCTCTTCTCCTTCGCCAACGGGATGAGGCGGATGGCATTCTGCGAATTACTCCCAACGCCCCTTCCATTTCCATTCGGGATGAGGATAAATAACAGAATACGCTGTTTTTGAAGCACTTGCCGGAACCGGCAGGTGCTTCTTTTTTGCCAGTATCGTGACAGAACCGAGACAGTCCGCAATATAATGTCTGTTGAAAAGTGAAGAGGGGCAAAACAGCCTTCTTACAAGAATTGCTGGGTGTGACAGAAGCGTGACAGAAAGCATTATTCCGTCCGTGGGATAGTGAGAGTCGCTGTCCCCCAGTACAGCGTTCAAACAAGTCAAATCATACTTTAAAATCTGAAAGGAGCTCAAATCATGATGAACCTGAACCGAAATAACACCCACATCCGCAGAACGCCCGTCCCGACGGATCTGCTGCTGAATCCGCACCTCTCCAACGATGCCAAAGCCGCTGCTGCTATCCTGTACACCTACGATGACAGCCGCTGGAGCCTTGCTGAGATGGCCGCGGGGCTGCACACAACAGAAGAAAAGCTCTCCGAGATCTTCTCGGTTCTGAATGAGTGGGGATATCTCAACATTCACTTTGAGGACGGCGTGTCTGTCCTGATGCTGCTGTAAGGAGGATCTATGCCGGAACGTACTCGCCCCATCCGCAAGGAAATCTGTCTGAATGAGACGGAATGGAACATCATTCTGCATAAGATGCAGCAGCTCAGAACCCGGAACTTCGGGGCATACGCGCGGAAGATGCTGATCGACGGCTATATCATTCAGGTGGACTACACCGAGCAGAAAAAGCTGGCTGCAGCTGTCAACAGAATCGCTGCGAACATCAATCATATCTGCCGACGCATCAATCAGACCGGGCATTTTTTTGAAGACGATGTAACTGAGCTGAAAGAAAGGGTCGGCGAGGTCTGGGAGCTTCTGAAGCAGTACCAGAAGGAGGAACTCTGACTGCTGTAGGGCTCTCCGTCACCGGGTTTTCAGATTGCAGAAATTCTGACGCTCCAGAGCGATCCATTCTTGGATTTCTGGACAGCGGCTTTCTGAACGCTCCCGGCAGATGAAATTCATTCCCTAACCAATAAGAAAGAATCAACTCTCAAGATAGTCATCCATCAATCCAATCAACAGCAGTCCGGATAGGATGGATGGGATGGAGGCACTGTGAAAGAGTTTTGCAAGTTTACCACGGAAAGTCCGGCAGCTTCCTATATGCCTCTCCCAAGATTCCTTTTTCAGGATGAGGCGCTGCGGGACATCACCAACGATGCCAAGGTGCTGTATGCTATGCTCCTGGACCGGGCGAGCATTTCCAAGCAGAACGGTTACGTTGAACCAGATGGAACCATCCGCCTGTATTTCACAGTGGAGCAGACACAGGAACGGCTGCATCGCAGCAGGCAATGCGTCACAAGGATCTTCCGGGAACTGGAATACAGCGGCCTCATTATCCGGAAGAAGCAGGGTCTTGGCAGACCGGCTTTGATCACGCTCAATTACCCTGCCGACGCAAAACTCATTGTGAAAGAGGCACAGCCATAAGCCGGGGCGGGATAATGTACAGGCTTCGCCGCATAGATTGAACCAGTCCGCAGAAAGGAGGGACAGACATAGAAGTATTCCTGATCCTGCCCAAGACACAGCAGGGCAAAGAAGAACTGCAGAAAACGCTGGCCCGCTTCCACGCAGAACACGCCCAGAAGATGATTGAAAAAATGCCCTGTCCCACCGAACAGAAGCTGGAATTGGTGGATGCAGTGGTGAATGGCATCAAAGCGGAGAGAAAGACCGTAAAAGCATGAATACATAGAGGAGCCGCCCACTGCAGTCACAGCTGACTGCAGCGGGCGGTTTTGTTTACCGGAAATACTTCTCCCATGTGGATTTGAACATCCTCACCCGGTTTTCCTCCCAGTTCTTGAGCTTATCCAACGAGACGCCAAGATTTGCAGCATAGGCTTTCTGCGTCAGTTTCTGGGATAAGCGCCTCTTCCGGATCTGCCGTCCTTGATCATGGTACAGAAACAGGTTGTAGTCATCCAGCAAGCTTTCAACAGGGACATCGTACATCCCGGCAAGCTTCTGCATGTGCTCGATCGGATAGTAGTCCCGGCCATATTCTTCGTAACGTATGTAGGTTTTCTGATCGATCCCGATCCGGTCCGCGACCTCGCTCTGAAGCAGGGCGTGTCTGTACCGGTACCACCGGAGCTTGTCCGCAATCTGCGTCATTTCCGAGGGGTCTGAAAAGCGAAGATTGAATATCTGGGCATCCAGAAATTTCCTCGGAGCAAGCAGCGGGAAATGCAGAATGATCAGCGGGGATACTTCTATTTTGTATGATATGTTGCGTATCATGACATATCTGTGTCCGCATAGGTGACAGAACACGTTCCATTTTTCGCAACACAATGCGAAGTTTTCGCCTCCAAATTTAATTTGTTCCGTTGCGATAGTATTGCATTTTCAATGCAGCGCGCTGCATATGTGGCAAATCGTGCGCCTTTGGTATTGTCAAAGCTGTTTACCGCCTTGATAAGGCCGATGGTTCCGATGCTGATCAGGTCCTCCTGGTCTGTGGAAGAAGCGTAGTATTTTTTTACGATGTGCGCCACGAGGCGCAGATTGTGCCGGATGAGCTTATCCCGCGCCGCCATGTCGCCGTTCTTCATCGCCTCGAATGCTGCGATCTCGTCCCGCGCGGAAAGAGGCTTCGGGAAACTGCTGCTTTCCAGGTGCAGTGCGAAATATAAAATCTGGCTTGCGACAAAGTTGAATATGATACCAAACATCTGTATGCCCTCCTTGTATGCGATACTACATTGTATGGCAGGGGACACGGCGGCATGCCGCGGGACAGGCGCGTTCGCTATGTTTTGCCCATTGGAAAGCGGCCCGCATATTGCGGGCCGCTTGTGCTGCATTCAGATGTCTGTACGGTAGATCGTCTTTCCGTCCTTGACCGTCTCCAGAATACGGATATCACGAAGATGCATGGGAAGCGCCTTCAATGGGTCCTCCTCCAGAATCACCAAATCCGCCCGTTTTCCCGGACGCAGGCTTCCTTTGCTTCCTTCCTCAAAATACTGGTATGCCGCATTGATGGTCACGGCGCGCAGAGCATCCAGGACCGGAACGCGCTCCTGCGGCCCCAGCACCGTCCCCTGCTTTGTAACGCGGTTCACTGCGCACCATACAGTCTCCAGCATGTCCGGCTGGATAACGGGTGCATCCTGATGGAACGTATAACGGAGGCCCTGTGCGCCCGCAGAGGCCGCGGGGCTGATGCGCGCCGCGCGTTCCGGTCCGAGATTCTCGAGATGCACGTCGCCCCAATGGTATACATGAGCCACAAAAAAAGACGGTATCATCCCGTTCTGTGCCGCCCGGGACAGTTGGTCCGGCGCAAGCATCTGCGCATGGATGATAACGGGACGTATTGCCCGGCAAGGCTTACCGGACGCAGCGCGAGCCCTGAGGCGTTCCCCATACACGCGCAGATACTGTTCGCAGGCGGCGTCTCCGTTGCAATGCACCAGCAACTGCATATTTTCGTCCAGCGCTCGGTCCACATACCCGGCCAGTTCTTCGTTGCTCATACGCGGATAACCGCGATAATTTTCCTCTGCACCGCAGTACGGCTCCCGCAGCCACGCGGTGCGTGCCTGAGGTGAGCCGTCCAAAAAAGTTTTGTAGCCTCCCACCTTAAAACGGCCGCTGTACTGTCCGATGTGTTCGGACAGCGCCGTTCGCATGCCGTCCACCTGTGTGATATCCAGATATCCCACCACGTCCAGCTTCAGCAGGCCCGCCGCGCACAGCTGCCTGTACAGCGGTTCCATCGCCGGTATCATCATTCCTTCCTGCACCGTGGTGACGCCACGCCGCGCATAGCCGTCCTGCGCGCGCAGATATGCGCCCATCAGGTCCTCCGGCGCCGGCATTGGAACGCGGCTCTGGCAATTCAGAAAAGCGGTCTCTTCCATGTAGCCCGTCACCTTTCCGTCCGCGACCTCCATCATGCCGCCCTCCGGCACAGGTGTATCCGGCGTGATTCCCAGCCGTTCCAGCGCAAGCGTGTTCAAAACGCCCGTATGGCCGGACTGGTGAGCCATAATCACCGGATTGTCGGGAGCGGCACGGTCCAGCACTTCTCTGCGCGGCGGACGTTTTTCCCGAAGAACGTTATGGTCGAAACCCTGAGCGGCGACCCATTGCCCCTTTGAAATATGGTTATCGCGGATAAACGCCGCGATACGTTCTTCGATCTCGTCAAAGCTGACGGCCTCGCCCAGGGGCACCTGCAAAAGTGCGTTGGCACAGCCGGAAAAATGGCTGTGCGCGTCAATGAACGCCGGCATCAGCGTATGGCCTTTCAAATCGACCATCTCACAATCCCGTCCCGCCGCCGCGCGCACCTCTGCCTCGCTTCCCACGGCGCGGATCACGCCGTCCTCCACCAAAAGCGCCTGCGCATACAAAATGTCCTCCATTGTAAGCACAGTTCCGCCGTAATACATCCGCTTTGCCAAAGCGAGCACATCCTTTCCTTTTCGCACCCTACCGGCGCTTTATGATTTACTATACATCGAATAGTTTTCCAATTTTACTGTAAATCATGAATAATGCGTAAACAAGGCACAGCCTTTTGTACAAAGACAAAACAAAACACACCGGAAGCATTTTCAGCTTCCGGTGCGTTTTTCTGGCGGAGAGTTAGGGATTTGAACCCTAGGTACCTTTAAAGGGTACACACGATTTCCAGTCGTGCGCCTTAGACCACTCAGCCAACTCTCCAAGCAAATGGTGCTTTACTATATTACCCAAATATCGGAAAATTGTCAAGTGTTTTTTTGCCGTTCTGGATTTTTCTGCATTTTTGCGGGAGAAACGCTTACCGCATTCTGCTCCGGCGCTCCTGCCAGGCGATCTCACCTATGCGATCTGCGGCATATTCAAAAAAGCGCCGAAACGATTCGCAATAATAATTTTCCGTATCGTCCGCCCCGCCTGTCCAGTCGCGTCTGCATCCCCCATTGCACAGCGGCACCCATCTGCAGCTTGCACACCGGGACGGGCGAAGCCGCCCCTGCCGTAAAAATTCGGAAGCCGTCTCATCGTTCGCCAATTGTTTCAGACTGTCTGTATGTACGTCGCCCATCCGCCATCGGTCCAGCACATAAAAATCGCAGGGATAAACACCTCCGTCCGCTTCCACGACAAAATAGCTGCCACAGCCGCCCGAAGCCGCACAGGTGCTTGCCGGCTCCCCCATTGCAAGATGAACATAGTCATCGAACAAGCGCACGCTGGTATAGTGTCCTTCCGCCCAGTCGCGGTACCATTGGTCAAACAACCCGCACAAAAAATCTCCATACAGTTTTGGCGTCAATGAATATACTGCGCGGCCCCGCTGTTCCTCCAAGGGGTCAAGACATGGAATAAACTGCAGATAGCGCACTCCCAGCTTTTTCATTGAGGCATATGTTTTCTGCGGATGCTTCGCGCATTGCCCCGTCACGACGCATAACAGGTTTGTCTCCACTTCAAATTTTTGCAGCAATGCCAGCGCCTTAGCCACACGCCCGTATGTGCCTTCCCCTTTTGTGTCCACGCGGTAATGGTCGTGCAACTCCCGATACCCGTCCACAGAGAGGCCCACCAGAAACTGGTTTTCCTTTAAAAAGTGCGTCCATTCCTCATTCAGCGCCATGCCGTTTGTCTGAAGCGCATAACTCACCTGCCGGTCCAGCGGCCGAAACGCGCTTACCATCGCTACGAAATCCCGAAAAAAGTCCAGCCCGGCCACCGTAGGCTCGCCGCCCTGAAACGCAAAACTCACCGTTCCGTGCTCATCCGCTGCTGCAAAAGCTGCTTCAATTAAAGCCCCGGCGGTTTCACGGGACATCACGCCCATGCTCTTCACTTCCCTGTTGTCCGAAACATCCGCATAAAAACAATAACGGCATCTCAGATTACACAGGCTGGAGGCGGGTTTGATCAAAAGATTGACGTTCTTCACCGCGCATTCTCGCTCCTCTCTTATCGTGCGAACTCAAAACACCCCGGAAACCAGTATAGCAAATCGCTGTTTCATACACAACAAGAACGGCCTCATCATACATTTTCCGAGTTATCCGCCTGAGAAAATCAATTTTGCATTTTGACTTGCTGCTCCTGAATCAGAGGATAGCGCACCAACCCCGTACTGGCCAGGGCTTCATGGTGCATATCCACAGCAGTGATCTGACGGTTTTCATAAGTCGTATAATAATAAATGCCTTTGCTTGCATTGCAGCAAGAAGTATAAAGCGTTATTTCATATTTTCCATCTCCCACATCGCAGCAGCCGCGCTGCTGCTCGACCGAGCCGAGAATGTGGAAAAACTGGCTGACGCTCTCCTTTTCCGTACAGCCGGAAACGGAATTCATCCTAGTGAAAGCGGCCCGGACAAAACGGGACTGAGAGGATAAATCGCCCGGCAGCCCGAGCCCGCCCATCCCGCGGCTGTATGCGGATAACGGCAATTCGGAAGAAAATAAATTTTCCGGTGTTTTCGGAGACAGACGCATATAATTGTTAAGCCCAAACATTTGTTGTTCAAAAGGAGGGTTGTTGGTGAGGACGCCAACCGGATTTTCATAAATCCTGAGCCCCTCCCGAACCGATTCGACCGTAATGGCCCCTTCCCGGTCGGCGATCAGCCAATGAAGCTGTGCTGCCGGCATCTGCTCATTGAACGGAAGTCCCACAAGATTGGCTTTTGCAAGGAGCGCGCCGGCCTCCTTCACAGTGGCGCACTGTCCCAGGACCCAAGGAATAAACTCGAATACAGCGATATTATCCTTTCCTTTCGCCGGAGACGCCGCATAACAAGCATTCCCCACGAAGTTCAGCCCTGCCATGCCCAGCCCTTTTTCGTTGACCGCGTCGTAATACAGCGGATACTCCTGTGCAACACAAGCCATACCGATAACAGCAAAATGGTGCGGCATCTCCGCCATATACCGAAAAGGAAACGGCTCGTTGCGCGGCGTTATTACGACTTCTTCCCCATACGAAAATTCGTAGTCTAATGTGCGTCCAAAATAAAAATCCTTCGTTTTATAGGTCGCTGCCGTACACATGTGTTATCCTCCTGCTGCAAAAGTTGGGTTTTTCCGCGATAACTGCCATGCCTCAAACCTGTTCGCGCTTCAGGGCCCATTTTTGGGGTATTTTCAAAAACTTTCCATTTCCAGCGCCGCATTTCTGCCGAAAACTCTGCTGCTTTTGAGGCACCAAATTCTTTACCTTTATATTTTACAATATCTGTCCTGTTTTTGCACGCGGACGATAAATATTTTTTCATATGCTATTTTTTTATCCATCTGCTTTTCCTCGCTCAGATTATGCGGCCCCCATCGCCTGCGACAGTAATTCTTTGTCTTTTGCCGCATTTCTATTTTTTAATCGTAAGTCATACGGCGGGTTTCTCAACAATTCTATATGACAGCCCGTCAAGAAAAAATAATGATGAATATCGGCCCCGACGCCGGTGCATGCCTACATCCGTTCATCCACCGCCATAAGTTTATGGCTCAGGAACTCGTTGCGTTCATGCAAAATCTGCCGCAAGAAAAAAGCCATCCCTAAGGGATGGCTTCGGCAATATGCGTCCAAGGACTCAATCCCCGGGGCCCGCTGATTAAAGGTCAGCTGCTCTAACAACAGCAACAGGCTAAAAGAAAAGTCTAACCGTTAATACAATTCGTAGGATTCCGCCTCAAATCGACTCCCAATATCCATACATCCGCGTTACGAATTTGTAGCGTCTTATCCTTCGCTTTATTTATTGATGGTCTTCCAGCCAGCGGACCGCGCAGTGCGCCAGACAAGCGGAGCCGATTGGACAGACCTCCTCATTGAACTGAACCTTCGGATTGTGTGCAGGGGCATCGCCACGCTCATCCATATATCCTGCCGAAAGATACATGAATACGCTGGGGACTCTCTCTGCAATAATTGCAAAGTCCTCAGAAGCACTGGCTGATATGTCGGGAACAGGAGTCAGACCAGGAATTGGTAGTTCTTCCATATAGCTTACCATCTCGTCCGTCATAGCAGGGTCACATACCAGTGGTGGCACCTCAGAAATCATCTCGACCTGTGCCATCCCCCCAAATACCTCTGCGGTCTTGAGAGCAACCTCTTTCAGCCGCCGGACCAGTTTCTCACGGCTGGCACTGTCATTGGTGCGCAAGGTTCCTTGGAGGACGGCAGTATCAGGGATGATGTTGGGGGCTGAACCTGCGGAAAAATTGCCGATGGTCAGCACACAGGCTTTGCCGGGATCTGCCTCCCGAGCAATCAGCGATTCCAAGGCAAGGTACACATGGACACCGATATTGATTGGGTCGATGGAACTGTGCGGATATGCGCCGTGGGCGCCCCGTCCGTGGATTGTGATTCGAAAACCATCCACAGAGTACATCATGGTTTTGCCGCTGTTGTACATAAACAAGCCCACAGGCATCCTTCCCGGGCCGACATGATAGGCTAGGGCTGCATCCACTCCTTCCAGTACTCCATTTGCCAGCATATCCTTCGCACCTTCAAAGGTTTCTTCAGCAGGCTGGAACATGAACCGAACCCTGCCAGACAGCATAGATTCATTTTCTTTTAATATCTTTGCCGCTGTCAGCAGCATGGCCGCGTGGAAATCGTGGCCGCATGTATGAGCCTCCGTGCCGGTTGGGCAGGAAAAGCTTTCGCCGCTTTCCTCCGGCATGGGAAGCGCATCCATGTCCGCTCGAAGCAGGATCGTCCTACCCCCTTCCTGCCCCAACTCTGCAATCACTCCATGTCCGCATGGATGTGGATCCAATCCATATCCTCTCAGCTGCTCCATAACATAGGTTTGTCCTTTTGGCATATGAAGTCCCACTTCCGCGTTGCTGTGCAGCCAACGGCGGTGAGAGATGGTTTCCTCACGCAGTGCCAGTGCCCGTTTATAAAAATCCATAATCGTACTCCTTAATTTGCTGCGAAAAATCAGTAAACATATGCTGAGAAAATTATAGCAAACGAGTTTAATAACTTCAACAATGTTTATAGTTTACCCACAACTTATAAAAAAGACGCATCTGGCTTGGAAATGCCACAGACTGTGCACATTTAAATTGTCCGGCAATTTTCCCTCCCGCAGAATCCTTTTGAGCCGGAATGTGAATGTCCCAGGCACCATCGGATCTCCCCAGCCTGCCGGAACAGATAGTCATCTTCCTCCAGTCCCCTCTGCACCACGCCGTGCTCTCTCCTGCGCGGTTCTTCGGTTCTTTCACCAGGATCGGTTGGCCGCTCAGTTTTACCACATTGCGCCGGATATGCAGCACCTGCTATCTGACCACTGCAAGCTGCATGCCTCGCTCCGGCGCATGCTCGTGGCAAGGCTCATCTTGAAATAGGCCTCATATTTCAGGCCCTGGCTTTCCAGTTCGGTGATAAACCTTTGCACTATTTCCTCAATCGTCACCGGACACTCCTGCAGCGCGCCTTTCTTCTTGTACCCCGACGCAATGTAAGTGTTTTCCTCCTATTCCGTGTACTCTCCCCTTAAAAACAGCGCCCGTGAAATTTCTCCCCACGGGCGCTGTCCGTTATTCGTTATACTTGCTTTGCGCAGTCGTTCAATTCAGACTTCTTCGTGTCATTCCAGCGGTCCACCGTCCCCACAAGATAGACTTTGATGCGGCGGAGCCGCTCAAACTTCACGCCTTTTCCGGTGCGCTCCGCATTGTCGATGCTGTTGTTTTCCATGTGGAACCATTTATCTGAGATACATCTTTCCTTGGCATCTGAAACGCCGATTTCTTTGAACAGACAACAACAGAATTAACCGAATGCTAAATCGCCACTTTTGTGAATTGTACAAACCGAAAATTGAAATAAGATAAGAGAATTGGCTCATCTTGCAAAGAAAATGCGCTAAAAGTTGCAAAAATCCTTTTTAAAATAGTGCAGATATGTCAATTTGCGTCCTTGTTTATCGGATATACGCATTAGCGTCCGGTCGAGGGCTCAGCTCAATTCCGAACACAGTGTGTTCGCATTTAGAAGCATCACATAAAACTTGTGCATAATATTTTTTCACCCGATCCCGTTGTTTATCTGTCAATTTATACTGCTTATTTGCCGTTTTTATCACCGCTGCTGCCATAACACAGCTTGCATGATTATGTATGTAGTATAAAGCAAAAGATCACTATTTCATCAATGCCCAAGTGTTATAACAACTGATTCCGATAATGGTAAACATTAACCCGATAAATAGAATCTCTACATGCTTATCATCAATCTTCTTGTTGATTTTCCTACCTACAGCACCCCCGCCGATTCCTCCGGCCACCATTAGAACCAGCCAGAGCCATTCAAATTCCGGAACAGTTTTTGTGAACAATGTTGTCGTAACGCTTGTAATCTGCGAAATCAAAATAATGTACAAGCTGTTCTGTGCCGCCACCTTTGTGGACATCGAAAAGAAGTAGTACAAAACCACCAGGTTGATTGGTCCGCCGCCAATTCCCAAGAAGCTCGACATAATACCGAGTGTTATGCCGATTATTACGCAGGGCACGGTCCCCCTCACCCGGCGTGTTTTGATATGCGCTTTGTTTACAGTGTAAGCGAGCGTGTAAATTGTAATGATCGTCAGACAGCCGGCCTGTACGCCCCCCACCATATTCGGGTTGGATGCCGCTTCTTTAACAGCAGTAAACAGCTGTTTGCCTAAAACGCCGCCGAGAGCCGCTCCCAATGCCAACGGCGTCCCTGTTTTGAAATCCACAACACTATCACGGGACGCCGCCGCTCTCCCAACAGAGTACAAACTCATAGAGAGCACTGTACAGCCCGATAAGAAACTTATCGTGGATACGCTGGCCATCTGGAACAGATCCAAAACCGGCTTGATGATAACTCCGCCGCCGATTCCGCAGATCGCACCCGCTGTTGATGCCAGAAAACTGACTAGAAATGCTACCATTGACATTTTATGAATCCTCTCGTCCCTTTTTCACATACTGCATCCAATTTGAGCCAAGCATATTCAAAGAAGCGTCCGCAAGTAGTTTTGTAATAATTTCACACGATGACGTCATGACAACAGCTCCTGTCCCTCCGGCATAGTTGCTTTTTTGTATGTCTTGTACCTTACGTCTGATCTTCTTTATTCCGCAAGCCTGCCCCCTTTTCGCGCGGGGACTGTTTGTACAGTGCAATGTGTTCATGTTTTCTCTTTGGATAAAACGCAATACGCCTTGCGATCGTTTTTCGCAGTGTCTGCCATGGCAGCTGTTAAAATACTTTTGTCTGTCCGGTGACGTTCCAAACGTTGCAAGGTGTGCAGCTCTCTGCTGGATATGCCTTTTTTCGTGCAGTCAGTCCCATTGCCCACCATCTTATTTCCGGTACTATTTTACACGGTACAGCGCATAGTTCGGATTTTTCTTGATATAGTCGTCGCAGCTATGGGCTGATACACCCGCCCCCCACAGACCGGCCAGCCCAATCTGGCCAGAGCCAAACACTGCTTCCCGTGCGCCGTCGATCTCCGGGTTCACGTATTTCGCAAACCATTTCTCCAGCCGTCCGCGCAACTCCTGCTCCAGCGCCTCGAAACCGCCGTGTGCCAGAAGATTGTCCTGCTCTCCGGGGTCTGCCTTCAGGTCATAAAGCGCGTTTGGACCATACGGATAGCGTGCAATATATTTATAGCGTTGATCCCGCAGCATCCGGTTGGGGCCATATTCGTCCATCACCACAATCCCGCCGGGACGTTCAAAGCCCTGGCCCAAAAGCGCCGGTACAAAGGAAACGCCCGGACGTTTTGCCATATCAAGGGGTTTTAACCCCAAATAATCCAGTAATGTGGGCATAAAGTCATAAGCAGACACCAGCGAATCACAGACAACTCCAGCGGGGATACGGCCTGGATGCCGTGCGATGAACGGCACTTTCACTGATTCCTCATACATGTTCAGTGGGAATGTGCCGTTTCCCTTGCCCCAAAAGCCGTGATGTCCGCAGGAGAACCCATTGTCTGAGGTAAACACCACGAGCGTATCCTCCGCAAGGCCCAGTTCGTCCAGCGTCTCCAGAATGTGTCCGATCCCTGCATCCATGGCAGTAACAGCCGCAAAATAGCCAATCAAATTCGCCCGCTCATCTTTTGCTACTTCATCCGTCAGGTAGATGCTGTCCGGATGCCGCGGCAGATGCGGCACAGATTCAAACAGACAGTTTTCATACAGCTTTGTGTATTCTTCGGGGTGGTTATTGAGCCACGGCGCATGCGGAGCCGTATAGGCCACATGCAAATAAAACGGTTTTTCTGCCTCTTTGTGCGAATTTAAAAACTCCACTGCATCATCTGTGATAGCATCGGTGACATAACGCTCTTCCCGATATAATACACCATCCCGGTACAGGGGCGCCCCATAATAGGGCCCTCCTCCGGATTTGTGGCAAAACCAATGCGTAAAGCCCTGCTGGGCCCGGGCGCTGGCTCCCATATGCCACTTGCCGCTCAATGCACATTCGTAACCACTTTCGGCCAGAGCTTTGGTATAAGAATATTGACCCGCCAGATATTCGATGGATGCTCGACGTTCGTCGTCATCCCGCAGCCAGTCATGCACACCGTGCTGAGACGGGATACACCCTGTCAGCAGCGAAGCTCTCGCCGGTGAGCATACCGGCGAAACGCAGAAAAAATTCTCAAAACGCATGCCCTGAGCAGCCAGACGGTCGATGTTTGGAGTATATATCTCCCTGTTGCCTGCGCAGCCCAGCGACCAGAACCCCTGATCATCTGAAATAATAAATACCACGTTTGGTTGCTTCATATAAATCCCCCCGGAATGGTCACAGGCACCGTACCAAGACAATAACGCAAGCGCAGCAAAAAGTTCACTCCATGTTCCACGGTGACTGTCGCTTATTGGGAAGCGTTTTCCCCTCGTCAATCGCCTGCAAGCCCGCCCTGTGTGAGGCCCTTGACGTAATATTTTCGAATGGCAATACCAAAGAATATTACCGGCAGCGCAATTACAATGGCACCAGCGGCAATGACGCCCCAATTCATTTTTTCGAATACGATGAAATTCAAAACACCGATCGGAGCAGTTTGCACCTTCTGCCGTGTGAGCAGCAGCGCAAACAAAAATTCATTCCACGAAAAGATGAATGATAAAATTGCCGTAGAGGCGATGCCCGGCGTAGCCAAGGGAATAGAAATCCTGAACAGGGTTTGTAAAAGCGAACAGCCGTCAATGCGCGCGGCTTCTTCCAGACTTATCGGTATATCCTCCATAAAAGCTCTCAGACTCCACACAATGATTCCCAAGTTTGACGCGAAATAAATCAGTGTCAAGCCGATATAAGTATCCAATAATCCCAGTTCTTTGTAGGCAATAAAGTAGGGAATCACAAATACTGCGCCTGGGCTCATGCGCGTGATCAGAAGCACATAAAAAAAGGCCTTCTTAAACCGAAACTCACAACGGGCAAAGATATAAGCTGACGGGATCCCCACCAACAGCGCCAGTATAATAGACAATACGCAGACCACAAAGCTATTGAAAAAATACCTTCCGAAGCTGCCTGTTACGAACAATTCTTCATAGTTTTCCAGCGTTGGCATAAAAATCAAGTCTGGAGGCACTTGAAAAGCATCGCTCTGATTTTTCAGAGAGATTAGAAGCGTCCAATAAAACGGAAACAGCGTGGCAAACATAAGCACCGCCACAAACAAACTTCGCGCTATGCCGGAAAGCCTCTGTCTCATATTCGCGTTCAACATGATACTTCACCATCCTTGCTACTTAGCCTTACTTTTCTTCCCATAGAAAAACACAATCAGCACCAGCAATACCGCAAACATCAGCATTGATGACGCCGATGCATAGCCTGTCTTAAATTTTACAAAGCCTTCTGAATACGCAAAGTAAGTAAGTTCTTCGGTGCTATTGCCAGGCCCTCCCTGGGTGAGAGAAAACACAAGCGGGAAAATTTTGAGTCCTTCCACAACGCGAAAAACCAATACCATAGATAAAATCGGCTTAATAAGCGGTAATGTGAGATACCACAGCTCCTGCCAAAAGCTGGCTCCATCGATGCGTGCTGCTTCAAAGGGAGAGACCGGCAGCGAATCCAGCGCAGCGATTACAAATAGCACTACAAAAGGAACCCATTCCCACACGGAAACCAATACGATTACCCACCGTGCCGAAACAGGGTCGGTCAGCCAAGCCGGAGCTTCTTGAATGCCTATCCCGTACAACAATGCATGAATACCTCCATATTTGGGGATCAGCAAAATACGCCAAATCAGGCCCGCAACCACAGGCGGGATCACCATAGGCATCACGATCAACGCTTGTACGAGCCCGCGTAAACGCTTCATACGCTGAATGGCCAACGCCGCAGCCACTCCAACCACCATCTGTAACAGCACGCTAAAGAAAACCATGAATATCGTATTTTGGGCGGCATTGATAAAGCCTTTGTCCGTAAACAAGTCAATATAATTTTCCAAACCTATAAAGCGGAACCTGCCGCCAGTCATTTTATAGTTCGTGAAAGAAAGGCCTAACAGGCTTGCCATAGGTACCAATACCAAAATCAAGAGCGACAAAAACAACGGAAACAGAAACGCAATTTGAAGAGTTTGGCGTTCCGATTTCAATGTTACACCTTTTGGATTTTTGGCTATAGGGATCAAACTTCTTTTTTTCATCGCGCTTCTCCTTTCGTGCTGCCATATCGTAATGCGCCTGCCGCACAGGTTTTACCGGATTTTCAGAAAAATGCCTCTCAAGAGGCCGCCATGAGTCAGCAATTCGATCGTCCGACCCATTTGCCGGCCTCCCGAGAGGCTCAGACTTTATATAATCAGTTACAGGCGCCAAATTTTACTGCCGATCAGGAAATATACCCGGCTTCCCGATAAACTTCGGCCACTTCTTCATTGGCGATCTCCATCGCTTCTTCGGCACTGATTTGTTTGGCAAACACATCGGAGATATAATTGCTGACAATATCCGCCACCTCCGGCCACTCAGGGTTCAGCGGGCGGTATTGCGGCATAGCATAATTGGCCAAGGAGTCACGCATAGCGTTCAGCCAGGCGCCGTCGCCGACATCATTTTTCTCAATAAAATCGGCATTATTGTATACCGCCTCCCGGGACACTGTAACCAGATTCCCTTCCGTGCCAAGGCGCACCAGGGTCTCTTCGGACAATGCCCACTGCATGAAATGCCAAGCGCGCTCCTTATTCTTTGCATTCTTGGGGATGTTGACAGAGTGCACGTTCAACGGAGCACAGCGCCCTTCCGGACCGGCGGGGACAGGCGCAAAGCCCACATCCTCCTCGCGCGTCTTGGATTTTTCAGGATCGATATAATTGGGAACTATGGCCGCGCCGTCGATCCACATTGCAAGATCACCCTGCTGTACCGACACGGTAATATCTTCAAAGTTACAGGTTGTCGCACCCGGGAACGAATAATTTTGAAGCAGATCGGCGTAATATTCCACGGATTCCACAACTTCCGGCGTATTCAAAGTAGGCGTCATATCGTTGGGGAAGTCCGCTACAAAATCGCCTCCCATAGAATACATGACCATCGGCCATTCCCAAATCAGGCCTTCTGAACCGCCCGCGCTGCGCGCGCCACGCATGCCGACCCCATAGACGCCGTCCTTGTGCAGCAGTTGGGCATACTCCCGCAGCTCTTCCCAAGTTTCAGGCGGCTGCTCCGGATCGAGCCCGGCAGCCTCAAACAAATCCTTCCGCCAGTATAGCAACGTGGTGAGGGAACATACCGGAAGGCCGTACAGCTTGTCCTCGTACCGTTGAGCGTCCACTGAAGACTGCATCAAGCCGTCCAAGTCCAGCAGCGCATCGTCTGTAATAGATTTATCAGCAATCAAATCGTCCAGCGGATACAACCAGTCATTGGAAGCGTACTGCAAAAATTGAGGGCTCATCAAATAAATCAGGTCATAAGCATCAGATTCTGAAGACATCTCCACCAGCATTTTCTGAAAATAAGTGTCGACTCCTAAAATCGTATAATTGATTTTCACACCATATTCTTTTTCGTAGTCAGCATAAATTTTTTGCATGGATTCCGCGAAATTCCCTGCCACGAACATAATATTCAGCTCTTTTTGTTCTTCCAGGCGTTTCGCCGCTTCCGAGACTTGCTCCCCACTTTCAGAGCCGGAGCCGGACACAGAGGCAGGTGTGCTGGAAGTAGCATTTCCGCCGCAGGCAGTCAGAGAAAGCATCATCAGAACAGCCATCATTAAAGAGAATAACCGTTGCATTTTTGTGGACATTTTTTTCCTCCTTTGTGAATCCTCCATTTTTGAAACGTCGTTTTATAGTTCCAGATAATCCCGCATCACTGCGGCCGCTTCCGAAAAATCGTGACCGCCCCGGCCGTCTTTAAGCCCGGTACGCAGCAAATCCAGGGCTCCGTCCAAGGCAAAGGCCGGGCAATTCAAATCTTCATACAGCCTTTTAACATATCCCAGATCTTTCAGGCCAAAGGCCAACGCAAAATCCATACGATAGTCACGGTCTTTTACCTTTTGGCCGTAGAATTGAAAAACGCCGCAATTGGTTTTCTGCTCACAAATGATATCGAACAATTTTTGCGTATCCAGCCCTAACTTCTCCATTAAAGGAAACATCTGAGAATAAGTGACTGCATACATTAGGCCAGTGAAATTCAACGCAAGCTTTACAAGGTGACCGCTGCCGGCTTCGCCAATGTAATCCGCTCGGCTGGTAAATACTTCAAAAATAGGACGAGCAGCCTGAAAATCAGCTTCGTCGCCGCCCACCGTGACAGAAATGGTCCCTGCCGCCGCCATATCAGGGTTTCCCATCAAAGGCGCATCCAGCAAAATACCGCCATGCTTTTTAAATGCTTCGTGCAGCTTTTTGGTGGAAAGCGGATAACTGGTGGACAAATCGATCACGATTTTGTCCTTTACACCACAGGACAAAAATGTGTCGCACATAGCTTCCACCTGCACGGAAGATGGCAGTGAAAGAAGCACCGCCTCACTGCGTTCAAATAAGTCTGCCGGGTTGGACGCAAGCTCAGCTTTCCCTCGAAAATACTCCATGGCGTCGGCACTCACATCATATACCGCTACATCATGGCCTTTTTTGACAAAATTTTCGCATGCGCCACGTCCCATACGTCCTAAACCAATAAAACCAATTTTCATGTTAAAGACAACCCCTTTCCATAGTTTATGATATCCACCCATTTGCATAAGGGAGAACGGATGCTGCAGCAATCGAAAATCCCTTGGAATGAACTTATTTTATCAGGAGAAAAATTTTTCATGTACAACAATTCTCATCAATAATGCCGCATTTGAAAGAAGCAAAATGTGAAAAAAATAGCAAATATAAATATTTTATGTTAAACTATTAAAATTGTATTTATTTTGTGAAATATGTCTATTTTCATATCCCTTTTATTATAAAAAGTGTAAATTTGACGCACTTTTTTTGCTATGCTACAATATCCACGGCATAAGCTCCACAGGGAACGGAGCAAGCATATGATGTAAAGGAAGATAAGGAGGCGCTGCGTATTTTAACTTCATATGATGGCTTTCGGGAAACACAGCTTCTTGCCTGTAAACCAAACCGGTTCTAATGCCGGACAAGAAAGGGCAAATAGTAAAATTCAAAATTAGGAGGTACTGTTGTGAGGCTGCAACTTGAAAACAACATTTTTGTCGCGCAAATCGATACATTAGGAGCGGAACTTTGCTCTCTGCTGCGCAAGGACAGCGGGGAAGAATTCGTCTGGCAGGGGGATGAACGCTACTGGGCCGGTCATGCTCCCACGTTGTTTCCCATTACCGGCAAACTAAAAGACCTGCGCTTTGAGTACAATGAAAAAAATTACGAACTGCCGCCTCACGGATTTGCCAAAGAGCGGGAGTTTTTTGTACAGAGTCATACGAAAACGTGTGTGGAGCTTGTTTTAGAAGCAGACCGCGAGACATTGCGGCAGTATCCTTTTTTGTTCCGCTTTACATGCGTGTTCACTCTTACTGCTGCGGGCCTCGCCATTACACGCCGAGTAGAAAATACCGGTAAAGAAAAGATGTATTTTTCTGTGGGTGAACATCTGGGGCTATCCTTAACACCTTGGGGCGGTTCATTGGAAAACTATGCTTTGGTATTTCCGGCAGCTCAAACAGCCTGGAACTGGCAGTTGAATAAAGGGTTGCTTGATAAAAAGACGCCTTATTTGGACAATACCGATACTCTTCCGCTGTCCAAAGCACTATTTCAAACTTATGGGTGCTTGGTCCTGCAGGGCCTGAGCGCGCCCTGGGTCGCGCTGCGTCCCGTCGGGAACGATAGGGGGATCCGTGTCTCCATTGGAGGATTTGCTGCAATGGTGGTATGGTCGCCTGACAACGACGGGCAATTTGTGTGTGTGGAGCCCTGGCAGGGCCTGCCGTCTGAGGCCAACGGAGGCTATGATTTGACACAGCGTCCCTGTATCCTGCATTTGTCCTCAGGGGAAAGGTATGAATACACAGTTACAGTAGAACCGGAATAAACAGGCAATGCGTCAATAGAAAACGGGATGCATTGTTCAGAACTGCATATTGTTGACGACCCGGCTGAATTCCGAATCGATATGATATAAAATCAGCTCCCTCTATAAGAGACAACGTTTACTTTGCTGTCTTTTATAAAGGGAGCAATTTTTATTGCCACTGTGCATCTGTTACCGATTCATGCGCCGAAAGCGATTGGGCGTCATCCCTGTTGTGTCTTTAAATATCTTTATAAAATAGCTGGAGGATTCATAACCAACATCTTCAGCTATTAGATTAATGCTTTTGCTGGTGGTGGTAAGCAGCCGCTTGGCTTGCTGGATACGGAGGTCGGTAAGGTAAGCGCTTACACTTTTTCCCGTACACGCCTTAAAGATGTTGCAAAAATAATTTGGGCTAAAGCCCGCCACTGTTGAAATCTGGCTCAATGTAAGATTATGCATATAATTTTGTTCAATATATTTCAAGACCGGGCCCATATTGCTGTCGTCCACAGTCTGCCGCAAAAGATTATGGCATATGTCAATCAGACGTTCTGACCACGCTATTATATCATCCAAAAACACCATGCCATTGATTTCAGCCAGAGGATTGACCTGTGCCAGCTGTGACTCCGCTGCCCGGGGACAATAGGACAATGTATGATGTATCAAAGTTTCCGCCATGGTGTTGAACACTCTGCGAAGATGATCGATATCCTGTATAGTGTATTTATCGCGCCGGGCAGATATCTGTTTCAGCATATTCTTAAGGCGGTCCAGTTCGTTCCCCTGTATCAGCGTTTGTACCATATTTATTTCTTTCCGGAAATCCGAGTGTTCGCCCGTAGTTGACCGGTAACGGCAGAACGCCCCGGGCCCCCGAAAAAAACGATCGTTAAGCGCATCGCAGGCATGAGAAAAAGCGTGTTCCAGCTCCTTGGAATTACTGGCGGGACCATCGACACCAAGAGAAAAAGAAAGCCGGGAAGGCAGTGTAAGCAGCTTATGGACCCGTTCACAAAAAACATCTTCAGAGATTCCCATTGTACGTACCACGGCGGCGGCAATATGGTCTGTAATCATGCCAACCGTTCCTGAAAGCTCCGCTGCCGCCAACAGGGCTGTCAGCTGATTTGTCCATTCAGCACCATTTGTCATACCCAACGATGATGAAACTGCCGGAGTGACGTCCTGACTGAATACAATGCACCAAACGGTATCTTTCTCGGAAATCAAAGCCCGGTCAAAGGCTTGTAAAATCTCCCCTGTTCCGCCCGTCAGCAGCTCAGACACTTGATGAGAGCTTATTCCTAAAAAGGATGGAGATGGTGGATTATCGTCAGCGGCCAACTTTTTTCCCGCCCGACGGGTAGCTTCCAGCAATTCTTCCTCAGTAATTTCTCCTTTCAGCAAATATGCTGCTGCTCCGAAAGACATTCCCTTTTGAGCCAGAGAAAAATCCGCGTGATTGGATAAGATAATTACTTGCGTATGCAAATTGAATTCCCGCAGAGCCTGAATAAATGACATTCCGTCCATATCTGGCATAATTATATCGGTTATTACGATATCAATTGCGTGGATACGGCAGATTTCCAACGCCTCATGGCCATTCGCTGCGGCGTCGACCACCACAAATTCTTTATCAAAGGGCTGAAACACCAAAGTGAGCCATTTACGCACAATCACTTCATCGTCGACAATCAAAAGGCGAAGCATAGAATCACTCCTCTACTGGGATTTCGAAAGAAATACAGGCTCCTCCGCCAGAAGCGTTTTCAATATGAAGCATGGCCTCCGTCCCGTAGCGCAGCCGCAGCCGCTCGTTAACATTATTCAAGCCGATACTTACACTGAAGCGCTGAGAATTGGGGTTGGGAGCAAAAAGGTCAAAATTTTGAGGAAAACCGCAGCCGTTATCACGTACCTGCACAGAAAGCAGCGTCTTCTTACGCTGTATAGAAATATAGATGCATCCATGAAGGCTGCCGTTTTTCAGTCCATGAAACAAACTGTTTTCTACCAACGGCTGAATTAGCAGACGGGGTATCAGGCAAGGCAATGCTTGAGCATCTACATCGTAATAAACTTCAAAATTGTCGTAGCGATGCCTTTGGATCAGCAGATAATTGCGCAGATACTCCAGTTCCTCTTCCACTGTAAGCATTTCACGTTTGGTATCAAGATTGATTTTCAGCAGCTTGATCAGACTGATCAATACCTCGCTGGCGCTTTGGTTGTGCTGCATATCGACCAGAAAACGTACTGCGGTCAGCGTATTATATAAAAAGTGCGGATTGATTTGTGCACGAAGCGCTTCCAGTTCAGCGTTTTTCTTTGCATTTTGTTCCTGTACCAAACTTTGAAAAAGACGGTTCAATTCATCCAGCAACAGCAGATAACTGCGGTTTAGGTAGCCCAACTCATCAGTACGCGTAATGTCCAGATCCGGCGGAGCAAAATCCAGCGTCTCCAGACTGCGCATGCACTCTACCAGCATAAGGATCGGCCTGGAAACCGTGCGGTACAGGAACCAGGAGAAAAGTGCCGCTACAATCAGGACAATAACAAAAATAATGGGAAGCGACCCGGAAAGCTGTTTGAGAAACATAGGAAACGTTGGCATTTGCGTTACTTGAACTACGTACCAGCCGGTGTGTGCATCCAACGAATAAACGGTTACCAGACTTTCAGAAAAAGAGGTATAATACCCCTTAGGGCCCGAAACCAGCGCCATATCCAATACAGGCGCGGAATTATCGCTTACTGCTTGCGATACCGTTTGCTCAAGTACGATTTTCCCTTCTGCGTCTGTTAAATAGATTTGCGTGGTAGAGGAAGCATAGCTGCTCAAGTTGTCGGATACGCTCCGTTTGAGGATGCTGACGACGGCTACCCCAATTGGTTGATTCGCATTGGCATTTTTGATGAGGCGCATCGCAAACAATAAATGAGAAGCTTTTGGCGAAACTTCTCTTCCATCTATCCATACAATCCGTCCCCCGGCATTTTTTATCGATGTTAACCATTTCTCTTGAAGGGTTTGAGCATCTGAAAGGAAACTATGCGTCAACGCAGCAGAATTATAATACACATAACGATTTCCCCAAAAATCGAATAGTTCTATTTGACAAATGAAATAGGGATTGGAAAATTTATGCCGAGAATAATATTTTTGAAATAAAGCCTGATTTCCTTGGTCAGGATGTGTTAAAAGCTGATGAATCTGGCTATCAATGTACATATCGTCAGTGGTAAGTGTGACATCTTGAAGGTAATTATCCAAATTGCTGCAGACATATGCCGAATTTTGCAGCGAAGAGTCTGCCAACGCATTCATATAGTACCGAAAATAGATATAAAAAGTCCCAAATGACACTAACAGCATTAATGATAAGATGCCAAAAAACAGTAAGAAAAGGACTTTTTTATAAAAATAGTTTTTGTATATTGTTTCGTCAACCTTCAAATCACTCTCTCCCTCATATGCAATTTTTCATTACTCTATGTGCACAGCAAAGATGATTGTATGGTTTTATTACATTCGATCAACATTTAATTATACAAAATAATTGTACTATATATGTATTATATCATTAGATTACAATAATAAGAAATATATATCAACAGTACAATATTGCCAAAAAATTTTATCAAAATTTAGAATTGTCCCGCAGTGTCTTCAAGTTTGGATATCTCCTTTTACCATCCAGTATGAGTTCAAATAAGCCAACATTTTGAATATTCAACAATCTATCGAAAAAACTGCTGAGTCTGCCGCATCGGACGAAAATTGACAGATGACGCTCCGCAGCGTTTGCTGAAAAAGCAACAGCATTTGTAATAGTATTCAATCCATTTTCAAAATAGCGATTCCTACTATTTCCCGATTTCATCCTTCGCAATGCAAGAATCAGCTTCCAGCAGTTTGAACAGATCCATGCAATGGAAAATATAATTTACAATGAGCTTCGTATGCGTGGTTACAGTGGGGTGGGCTTTTTTGTAAAGAACTGCAATTTTTTTGGCCCCAGCTCGGATGTGCCGTCCTCAGTTTATTGAGTTGTATTACGGTAGCCTCATCCAACTTTGACGGGCTGTTTTCCGGTGCTCTGCTCCGGTCTCCAAATCCGTATAACCGTATTCAAAAAAACGTTTTTTGAACTTATGACCCGTTTTCTCTGATATCCCATATTTCTGACAGAGTTCTTTAAAATCACTTTTCCCTCTCGTCAGATATTCCTGTATGAATTCTTTTCGTTGTTCCATCACCGTGGCCTGTCCCCCTTCCACCCCAAACAGAAGCGCTCTTTTTTCTTTTGTTCTTCTGTTCATTTTATCTTTTTTACTTATCCTTCTCATGATACTGTACACATCTCGATTTTTAGGGTCTCTGTTTCAAATTTCCTCCTGCAAAAGGGGACACTTTTCCCCTGAGCTTGTAGCCTGTGAAAAAATAGCCCCAGCTGCGGTAGCTGGGGCCTGTTTTCTATGTAATTTTCACCCTATACTCAACGTCAATGTGATAATGTTAATTGAACAAAGCGTTCTGCTTTAAAACACATTGAATCCATCATGCCCCTCTAAGAACGGGGCGAAAAAAATTAGCGTTCCAATATTTTCATAAATTCAGAAAAATCACGCATGGTTAGCCCAGTATGCCAGGAAGAATCCTCTTGCTTTTTTGCTCCGTACCACACTTTCAACATTCCGTCGTCAATCAGCATAGAGGACCGGTAAATGCAGAAATCATCCCAGCCGCCTTCCGTTGACGGCTTCAAAATTGGCCGGCTAAAAGTTTCCCACTGTTTTCCTGTCCGATTCACTGCGAAAAACAAATTGCAGTGGTCGCAATCGGTGCCATTCGGATAAGCCGGATAAACTGCATAGTAAGCTCCGCTTGATGTGTCATAATGTACATCGATGTGCCATATTTGATATCCAGGTTGTACAAAATCCGTACAGGTGACTGCGCCCGACCATTTGATTCCATCCGCAGATGTACGATATTTTACTTGGTTATTCTGGCTATTCCATCCTGCATTCCCCGTATCCACATACCACATCATATAGGTGCCATCTGGCAGAATCTCAATAGACGGCGATAGAATGCTGTATTTCCTTACCAGATCCTGCATTACGACCTGCGGCTCGCTCCAGTGTACACCGTCACGGGAACTCATCATTTTTACCCTTGAGCTGATGATGTCATCCGCCTCTACGTAGTACATCCGCAATTCATCCGAGGCTGGAACATATACAAGATCCACGTCACAATTGTGGCCCGGACTTGGCGTGCCGGCCAAAGGATTCGAAACCCCTTCTGGCACAATCCAATTTTCTCCATCGTTTGACGCAACAATCGATGGGTTTTCGTAGCTCCCATCATTGAAGGGATAAGGTGTCATTGCCATCCAATACAGATAACCATTCCAAGGCTGTTCAAATTTCACCACCGAGGGATGTGTAGGCTGGTTGGTGCCGTCATAGGTAGGAATTGCTTGAGGCGCTATGGCATTTGCCAACGGCTGATATGGAGTAAAATCTTGCACCGCTGTAAGTTCTACATCGTCGAAATAGCCTGCACCGGAACCACTATTCTGTCGATATCCATATATAGTCGCTGTTTGCGCATTGGGCCCGGTTGTGAAAGTAACAGTCAGCTGCTGATAGTCGGCTGAAAGCGTAGCCGAAAACGTTTCCTGCCCACCGTAATTTTTTACGCCCAGCGTCATAACGGAACTGCCCTCAGATTTTGCCCACCCTGTTAAAACATATTTCGTATCCGGAGATACCGTAACAACTTGCTCATAACTGCTGTTTTTAGCTACTTTAGCACAATAGTTTCCGCTATGCGGAGCAGCGCTGTCAACAACGGCGTTATTGAACCAATTCCATCCGGTGCTGTCGCCGGTCTCAAATCCTCCGTTTACAAGCAAATCGGTTTCTTCGGCAGCAGCGGCCGGCAGCAAACTGCTGCACAGCAGTGCAACTATAACCAGGCAAGCGACCAATCTTTTTTTCATATTCATCCACTTTCCTTTTCAAAAATTCCAATTCGGTCTCCCACTTCAATTTCATAAACTTCTCCCGTGCTGTCGTATCTTTCCCCGCACTCAGAGCACCAGGAACCCTTTGGGAAGTAAACGGTACGCCGCGTTGCCCCTTTTTCCAGGATTGGTGCAACCAACAGCTTGTCGCCAACCATGAACTGATCTGTCACTCTCGCACAGGCTGGCTCCGTGAAATTATACGCCATTGGGCGTAAAACCGGTTCGCCTGTGTTTCTGCATAGTGCCAAAGCTTGGCGGAGCAACGGCATATAGCGGCTGCGCAGCGCCACGGCCTGTTTGACCTTTGCGTAATCTTGGGCTGATAGAATGCGCCAGGGCGCAACCGAAAACTGCATCACTGGCATCAGACAGGCAATTTGCGCCCAACGCACCATCAACTCATAATCCAGCACTTTCTGACCATAAAAATTGTGGTACTCTCCACCGCCGATCATGTCCGGGCATAAAAATGGGTGTCCTGTTAGACTTTGTATAATGGCATTCGGAATCAACGCCGCAAGCCCGGTGTTTCCCCAGCTATGCTCCTTGTCACTGAGCCTCTGCATCAGTGACCAACCGCCGGCCCCATTCGTTACGCGGAATTCGTTCAGCGGGTATCTCTCACCAAAGGCAGCCCAAGCCTTACTGTGCGTATCGCCCGCGACAACACTGTCCGCCGGATAGTAAACGCTGTCCCCCGCATCGAACTTAAAGCCGTCCACCCCCATTGCTTGAAGGCCATCCAGCTGTCTCTTCAGCCAACTGCAGGCTGCGGGCTGCGTCATATCCAATACTGCGGACCATCCATTCCACCAATGAGAAATATACGACTTGCCATCCCTGTCCGTCACCAGAAGCCCCGCCTGCTCTAATTCACGATATTCCTGTGTGTCCGGTGTGATAAAAGGGCATATCCATAACATGACTGTAAAACCTAAGTGGTGCAGCTCCGACAACATTCCTTCCGGATCGTAAAACTTCTCCCGTGAAAAGTGCCAACGCCCATAGGAAGCACTCCACCCATCATCGATCATCAGAACCCCGGGAGGCAATCCGTTCTCCAGCACCGCACGGGCATACTGCAGCACTCCCTCCTGCGTCTGATGAAATGTCAGTTCTATCCAGGTATTATAAACCGGGCTGCTGAACAGACGCTCATCGAGCCGGATCTCGTGTAATGGAAAGCAATGTTCCATCGCACCGAGATATGCTTGACGCAACCCGCCTGTACTTTGTCCTAAAATCGTCCCATCGGTACACTGAATGCGCCCCTTTCGAAACGATATACGCATACCATCCGGGTTCCACACCCAACGCCCTGCCGTTGAGAGCAGCAACGGCATCATCTGGTTTGGCGTTTGATTCCGAGTCAGATCCAGTTCTCGCTCGCTGGCCTGCGTATAAGGCTGGTTGATTCCATCCATCACGGCGCCGCCGTAGAACGCCTCGCCTGGTAAAATATCAAATTCCATACCAATTCTCCACTGTTATGATTGACGGTTATACACTTCCAGTTCACTGATTGCAAAGTGCTTCCATTTGAGGTTCGCATCATGCACTTTCATACGCAAAAATCTTACCTCCTGCACCTGTTCAAATGAAAATGTTTGATTTTCCAACGTGGTGTCTGCATATTCCCAAGCAAGAACCGTAGGCGGAACGATTTCCTGCCAGATCTGACCGTCCTGCGAGACTTGGAAGGATACCTTTGTAGGGGCTTGATTTTGCGCATACCAGCAATGCATTTGAATTTGATCAAAAGATACAGGCTCGGGCCAGCTCAGCACAATATCTGTTGGCAGCGTAATCCGATCTGCGCTCTGCGCCGCTTCAGAATGGTCACCGTCCGTCAAAAGGCCACCATTTTCACTGTTCCATTCCGATGTGCTTTCAGTGGCAATATTGGCATTAAGCGGGCTTGCTGAGGAATCTTTCACAAGAATCTCATTAATCGCATAGTGGTTCCACTGCAGATTGGCGCTGTTGACCTTGATTCGCAGCGATTTTCCCTGTGCCGCCGGGAAATGAAGGATCTGATTCTCTACATGCCAATCATTTCCGTTCCAATTTACATCGCCGGAAGCTGCCACCGGTACCCATCCTGTCTCACCGTCGGCAGATACTTCCAGCTCCCAGTTGGTTGGCGCTTGGCCTTTACCGTAGGCGGCTTTCATGATAAAGGTATCAAAGGTTTGCGTTTCTTCCCAATCCAGATACAAATACTGCGGGAAATTAGGGGCTTCGTTGCTCTGCATCGCCGAGTAAGCATCGTTATCAATCATATTGCTGGGCGGGCTCTCCCAGTTCCAATCCTGTGCCGCACCTGCTACCGCATAGGGCGCTAAATTTTCCCCCGCCGCGGGTGCTCTGTTGTCTGCAGCATCCCGCGCCAGCATTTCATCGGTTTTGTAAACCCGGAAATAATCGATTTCGAATCGTTTTGGGTATTCGCTGTTATAATCCGGCGTACCGCTCCACAGCGGCGAATCATTCTCATAGATTCCCAAAAAAGTCGTCATTTTGTAGTCTGGAGATTGTGATGTCTCCTTGACAAGCTGGCCGTCAAAATAAAACTTCATCCCACCTGGCTGCCATTCAAATCCATACACATGGAAATCCTGTGATACATCGCACGCAGGGTAGTAATCCAGGCTTTGTTCCTTGCAGCCGCCGTCTGTCCATGGATGCACGGAAACGCGAACACGGCTTTTACCAGCTTTGACATCCGGCCCGCAAATCTCAAAAACATCAATTTCAGCCGTTTCATCCGCTCGGGCTTCTGTTCCGATCATCCACCAGGCACTATGCAACCCACCATCATGAGGGACACGGGCCCTCAATTCAAAGTAGCCGTACTTCGTTTCAAAATTTGTGACTGCCCGGTGGTGATCGGTAATCGTGCAGGTATCCCAGAAGTTGTGCATTCCATCGCGCATGCCGGTCTGGATGCTTGAAATTTTCTGAACATCGTCAAATGCCCACCAAGGCCCCTGCGTCTCCTTATCGATTCGTAAAGATAAAATCCCGTCCACTACATCGTAATGGGCAAGGCTCTGTTCCGGAGTCGTCCAGTGGGGCATGTATGAATCGGAAAACTTTGCGGGATTCAAAACCGCGTCGTTGAATTCCTCCTGGAAGACTAAAGTCCACCCTGGCCTTTCAATCGGTTCCGTACCGGTGTCATTGCAATATGCGGTCGGCGCGGCGGAAACCGCCACTGCTCCTGCCAATATTACCGCTCCGATCCCTTTTCTTAAGTGCATATAAATCCACTTCCTTTCCTCGCTGCTTACAATTCTACGATTCTTCTCTCAACGCGGGAGCGTTCTGCGGCAAAACAAATCAGATGACTTTGCAGAGAAACTCTGGCAGATGAGAGGTTTCCATCGCCGCCGCTTTGTACGGCACGTACAAAGTCTCGCATCAGATAATAGTCCCCGCCACCATGTCCATAATTGTTGGTTTGCGGCGGTGTTTCCAAGGTGATTTCCCGCGGGCCGCTCTCCCCGAAGCGATGCAGGGAAACCGTGTTTGCGTTCATGTCCGCCGTGATCTGTCCCTTCGTACCGCAGACCTTCAGCTGACGGGCCATATCCGTGGTAAACGCTGTCATCGTGAAGCTGGCCACTGCTCCGTTATCAAATTCCAGGTTCACCACCTGGCGGTCTACAACATCGTTGTCGCAATGATAGACACAGCGGCCATAAGGCCCCTCGCGCAGAGCTTTTAACCGGCCCTCACGGCTCAAATCGGTGGTAAGCATATCGGTGGGCCATCCTACATTGTCCGTAAGATAAATTTTTCCGGCATCATACGGACACACAACGCTGTGAGGGCACCCGTCAGTGCAACGCAGCGGCGCATCCTGCGGTGCGTGTGCCGCGTCAAAATGGTGCAGGCTGCCAAAGCTGGATACCCGGGTGCAGCGCTGTCCGCTGAGCCACAGCAGAATGTCCATATCATGGCAGCTTTTTTGCAGGATCATTGGGCTGGTTTGTTCACTGCAGCGCCAGTTGCCCCGCACAAAGCTGTGGGCATGGTGCCAGTAGCCCACATTCTCAACTTGCGACAAAGACGCAACTTCCCCCACCTGCCCATCATCGATCAATTGCTTGATGGTTCGGTAAAACGGCGTATAGCGCAGCACATGGCACACGCTCAGCACACGCTGTGCCTCCTCGGCTGCCGCTGCAATGGCCCGGCATTCTGTTTCGCTGTTGCTCATGGGCTTTTCCAGCAGCACATGATACCCCTGCTTCAGCGCGGCCAGCGTGGGTTCCGTATGCATATCATCCAGCGTACATATAAGCGCGGCATCTGCCATCTGCGGGCGCGCCAGCAGATTTTCCCAGTTGCTGAACGCCCTGTCAGCGGGGATACCGTAAGCGCGGCACATCAAAGCGCGCCGGTCCGCCTTTGGTTCCGCCACGGCTATGATCCGAAGTTCTTCGGGATGCTCCTGCGCATAACGGGCATAAATCTGCCCGCGCGCGCCTGCGCCAATGAGGATCGCCGTCACCTGGTTCATGCTTTTCCTCCTTCTTCCAGTAGATGCAACAATTCTTCATAAACAGCCTCAAACACGGCCGGGTCATCGTTATAGTTCTGGTTGTCATGAAATACCCGCGCGACCAATGCGTCATGGGCAGCCTCATCCCTGCAGCGCAGCAGCGCCAGAAGCGCTGCATCCTCGGCGCCGCGCCTGGCGGCCTCCATCCGCATACCCGGCCACGGACCATCCGTTCCCGGATAGACAAGGAAAGAATCGCCACAGGGGAAATTCGTACCGATCCCTGTATGGTTGGGGCAGCTTGTACCGGCAAACGGGTCCATCCCGGCGGGGAATTGGTTGAAACCCCAATGCAGAAAACCACCCAGCCGATTGGCCGCACAGCCCCAAAACAGCAGCCGTCCTTTCAACAACGCAAAATCCAGAAAACGGTTGAGCCAATTGCCCTCCGGCCCACAGCATACATACGCCCACACCGACTCTCCCAGAGCTGTCAGCGCATCAAAATCTGCCTGCCGCGCCTCATAGCCCGGCGTGCCGGGCACCCAAATATCCACACCACCGCGAAATTCCGGCGAAGCGACGGCTTCGATGACACGCACATTGGGCAGGTATTTACGCAGAATGCCCGCTGCGAGATAATACTGACGCTTTCGGGCGAGAAGTGAGGCTTCGTTTTTGAAATGGATGTCTGGCTCGTCATGGATGTGGAACACCACTTTGTCCTGCCAGCCATATTTGCGCAGAAATTCCGCCAGCGCCTGTACAAAGCGCACTGTGACCATATAGCCTTCCGGCGTATCAATGGGCAGTTCCGGCGCCATGGCGCACTTAAAGCTGTCGGTGTACATATCGGGCATCCCGTCCGGAAGGAATCCACGGCTCAGCAGAGCGCCCAGTTCCATCTGCTGCATCCCCTCATCGAAAAACAACCGGATCAGAGGGCGCAGATATTCAAAATCAAATGTATAGGGGGCACGGCTTGCAACACAGGCTTCGTCCAGTTCGATATAGAACATCGTTTGATGGATGCGCCGCATGGCGCGGGCGTAGCGGCGTACCATTTCATAAAAAGCCGGCGTGTCCTTCTGCAAGCCATGGCAGCGGCTGATTGCATCAAGGCTGAACCAGTTTGTCACGGGGAAAGTATCCTGTGGGATCTCTATGTCATATACCCGTATATCCAGCCGGCAGCAATAGCTTCCCATCCGAAGCATCGCCGTATATGCACCGGCTGCAAGTCCGGAACGGGGACACAGGCACAGATAAAATGCTGCGCGCCCATTTTGCGTTTCAATTACACCGTCCCGGGCCGGTTTGAGGCAGTCGTATACTGCAAAAGGCGCCAGCCGGGTCGTGTAAAGCGGCTTACAGGCCGGACGCCGTTCCAGAACCATCGCGCCGCCCTGTTCGCTGCCGTCCCCGGTGTTGTACTCCACGGGTACAGCTTTCATACAAAAGAATTCCGGCACAAACGCATCGCTCTCGAGGGATGCGTCCAACTGGCCGGCATCTGTTTCGAGCAAAAGCTGCACGCCCGGCCGGCCGTTGCGCGGCATTGCGAGCCGCAGACCCTGGGGAAGATGCCCCACCGGCATATCGGGATAGAAAAATTCTTCCCGCCCGCTGAGTGCCCCCCGGTGAATGCGCTGTTCCATGGTCTTCCTCCTAAAAAGCGCGGGCCGAGCCGTGAGAAGCCCGGCCCGCGCCGTGTATACGGTGTGTTTTGTTTTTTTATTCTGCCTTGATACCAAGCTCTGCGGCCTTCGCATTGACCTCAGCCAGCATATCCGAAAGGCCCTTGGTCTCATAATTGGCCAGCAGGTCATCGACCATCTTTTCCACAGGGTCGCTTCCCATCATGACCTGCAGCAGATCATCGTTCGTATTGTAAACAAACGCATCCTTCAACGGTGTCGAAAGGAAGAGCACGCTGTCATAGTAAGCGGGCAGCGTACCGTTTTGCACGGCGTCTTCATGACGTGCGGTGTTCAGCGCGCGATACTCTTCGGAAATCGTGGAGGGATACTCGCTGTCCCAGTATTCGGGATTCCACATGGCCAAATCGGCGATGTTGCTGTTCACATTTTTAAATGTATATTTCTCCATCAGGTCTACGCCGTCTTTCATAACGACTTCGCCATCCACGACATCGTAGTCCTCTCCCTCGATACCGCAATACACAAGGCGCTGGCCTTCTTCCGAATAGAGAAAATCAAACAACCGGCAGATCGCCGCCATCTTTTCATCATCCACCTGTGCAGAGATGTAGCTTTCAGACCAGGCTTCCGTATCAACGAAGTAATAGCTGTTTCCATCTTCCGAAGGATATAGTTTGGCAATGCGGTTATCCTCCAGGAAGCTGCCTTCACCGTACAAAGCATCATAATCCTTACCAATCTGGGATTCCAATCCGGCAGGGCCGGACCATGCGAATACCATGGCAGCGCTTTGGCCCTGGAGATATTTTTCCTTGCTGGTCTCCAGCTTTGCCAGAGCAATATCCTTTTCAATCACGCCATCGGTATACATATCGCGGGCAAACTGCATGGCGCTCACCAATGCGTCGCGGTCTGCAAAATAGCTGGGCACGAACCGGCCTTCTTCATCGGCCACCCACTTTTTGTCGATGATCCCCGCATAGGGATACACAAAGCCGCCGATCAGCTCGGGCAATGCCTGCGTCATACCGGAAATATTCTTGCCTTCCGGGTCCGCCTCGATGATCGCCTTGATCATATCGCAGAATTCCTCATAAGTCTCGGGTTCTTTGGTAATGCCGGCTGCCTGTGCCAGATCCCAACGGTACACTACGTTCCGATCCAGCACACTGTAAGTAATATCGCCATAGGTGGTACGCGGAATCATGTACAGCTTGCCATCCCGGGCCGCGGCCTGCGCACGCTCCATCTGCATGTGCTCGGCCAGGTTTGGATAAGCCGACAAGTCCTCCGGCAGGGCACGGATCACGCCCTGCTCGATCCAGTTCCCATAGAATGACTGTGCCACAAAATCGCCCGCGAAGATATCCGGAAGCTGTCCGTTGGTCGCCCACAACTGAATCTTCTGACTCGAGTCATCCCAAGTGACATTTTGCGGTACCAGGCGCACGCCGGTTTCTTCTTCGATCCTTTTTAAAATGGGATCATTGGGGTCCGCCAGTCCATCGTCTGCGCCCCAAATCGCCACGCTTACTTCAACCGGGGCGCTCTCTTGCTGCGAGGAAGAAACGGTGCCAGTGCCGCTGGCGGGAGCGCTGCCGGATGCCGGAGCTCCGCATCCGGCAAACAGCCCGGCCGCCATAAGTGTACTCAGTGCCAATGCTGCGAATCGTTTTGCTTTTTTCATGTTCAACTCTCCTTTTTTCAATCTTCTATCACAAGGATCGATCCCTATTCCTTAACGGAACCGATCATGACGCCCTTGACAAAATATTTTTGCAGGAAGGGATACAGACACAAAATTGGCAGCATGGTGATGACGATTGCCGCCATCTGCACGGATTGGACAAATACCTTATCACCCGATAGCATGGACTGTGCCTGACTTCCCAACTGTGTATTGAAGCTGACGAGAATATCGCGCAGATAAATCTGCAGCGGCTTAATGTTCTTGTCATTGATGTACAGAAACGCTTCCCACCATCCGTTCCACCGCTCGACCGCATAAAACAGCGCAAAAGTAGCCATAAACGGCTTAGAGATGGGCACAAAAATCCGTGTGAGCACCACAAATTCATTTGCGCCGTCGATACGGGCGGCCTCTTCCAGGCTGGGCGGCAGGCTCGCAAAATAGTTTTTCATAATGATCAGATAATAGGTGCTGATCATTGTCGGCAGGATCATACTCCAAATCGTGTTATCCAACTGGAGGTCGCAAATAACCAGATAGGTTGGAATCAAGCCGCCGGAAAACAACATGGTGAATAAAATCGCACTGAGAAAAACTTTGCGGCCGATCAGGCGCTTGCGGCTTAAAACATACGCGGCAACCACAGAAAACACCATGTTCAATGTGGTGCCTAAGACAGTCACCAGAAGCGTAGTCCCCAACGATTTGAAAAAGTATACATCCTTGATGATGGCCTTGTAGCCTGTGAGGTCAAACACATGGGGAAACAAGTATGGGGAATACTTTACACTTGTTACAGTATTGGAGAATGAGACGATGAGTACATTGTAAAAAGGATACAGTGTCAGCAGCGCCAAAACACCGAAAAAAAGGTACAGGCATACCTCAAAGGCGGTGATCTGCTGCTTTTTTTTCAGTTTCATTGCCCTTCCCCCCTTAAAACAGCCCATCTTCGCCAAGCTTTGTCGTCACCTTGTTCGCCGTCCAAATCATCACAACGCCGATGACAGACTTTAAAAGCCCAATGGCCGTGGTATAGCCAAAATTTGTTCCGGTCATGAAAGACTGGCGGTAGACATAGGTATCAATGATATCCGCAACGGGATAGACCGGCGCTGAGTACAGATTGAATATCTGGTCAAAGGAGGCGCCGCTCATAATTCCGCCCACCTGCAAAATCAGCATGATACAAACTGTGCTTCGAATGCCGGGCCATGTGATGTGCAGCATTTTTTGCAGCCGGTTCGCGCCATCGATGCTGGCCGCCTCATACAACTGGGGGTCGATCGCAGTAAGTGCCGCCATATAGATGATGGCGTCCCACCCAAACTCCTTCCAGATATTTGAGATCCAGATAAACGGGCGAAAGGCGGAAAGAGACATCAGCGGCGCTATTTGCTCGAATCCCATCTGTCCAAGCAATTGATTGATGATACCATTGGAAGCGAACATATTGATAAGGATTCCCGACAACACGACCCAAGAGATGAAATGCGGAAACGTAAACACTGTCTGGAAAAACTTTTTAACGCGAGGATGACGGATCTCATTGAGCAGGATCGCCACAATAATCGGGATTGGGAAGTGAAACAAAAGCTTTCCGAAACTGAAAATCAGCGTATTGGAAAAAGCGCGCCAGAATTCAGCGTCTTGGAACATCGTTTTAAAATGCAGCAGTCCCACCCAGGGACTGTGCCACAGGCCCATATCATAGCGGTAATTGCGAAACGCCAGCGTAATGCCTCCCATGGGCAGATAACAAAAAATAATATACCACAGGAGAACTGGCAGCAGCAACGCATACAGCATCCAGTCATTTTTCAGCTGCTTGCAAACCATTCGCCGCCTGGAGGCGTTCATCCCTGTCCGTTCTTTCATAAAACACTCCCCCTTCATTCCCCTGGACTGTTCGTTTCTCTGTGTCTTTATTATACTGTCCCTGATTGGCCTTTCGGTATGGAGGCAGCGCATGAATTCTGTTCTTCAAAATGGAAAACGTTCAATAATTTATGTAAAAATCATAGTTTTCATCATAAATATGGAATTTTTTTAGAATTTTGCATCTGTGCTTTCACTATACCGGGCTTTCTCCATATCAATCCCTCTCTATCAGTGATATACTAAGGGCAGGGCAATCGGAAGGAGTGCTGCCCATGCCGTCATTCTTTAAAAAAAGAATTATGAAACAGTTTCGCTTGGTGCTCTGCTGCCTGCTCATCATGGGAATCGTTTTGTCACTGCTGTGTTACACAGTGATCGAGCGGCTGATGACCAAAAATTCAACCGCGTATGCCCAGAGTACCGCACAAAAGTTTAACGTTGAGGTAAAATACTTATTTGACCGCGCAGATGCACTGTTCAGCAGCCTGCTGTTCAACGAAAACATTGAACAGATTATGCACACACCTTTTTCAGCAAAGACCCCTTCCTATCTCAATGCACTGCACACCCAATTTTCGTCATACCGCCTCATGAACGCAGAACTCGCGGAAATCGCCCTTGTAACTCCGGAGATGTCCTGGTCCAGCTATTTTGATGCGGCCACACTGCGCGCGTTCAGCGAGGAAATGCGTAACCTTCGCGGCACCACATGCTTCGGACTGCAGCAATCCCCTCTTACGGCACGTGCAGGCAGCCAGGAACAGCGGTTGGTTTTTGGCCACAATGTTTATGGTATGTTCGACGATTCTTTGTATGGTCAGTATTTAGGCAGTATCATTTTATCACTGGATCTCTCCAAGTCCTCGATCCAACTGCCCTTGTCTGAGCGGTCCGCAACCTGCTTTGTCCTGCTGGATCAGAATGGCACGGCGTTTCCGTTTAATTGCAGCGATGAGCAGTACCAACAGATCCAGGAACAGGGGCTTGCCGCCGGCCACGGGACTTGGCCTATGGGCGCTTGTCAAACTGAGGATTATTTAATTTATAATACGCCCTTAAATGATACCGGGCTTTTTATGGTCAGCGCCATGGACAGGCACGCGCTCAGCAAGGAAGGATTGCCCACGATTGCCATCCTCATTGTTATAACGACCGCCGCCTTGATCGTGGTCGTATTGTTGATGAGCTTGATGCTGCAAAGTGTGGTAAGGCCCTTAAGTCAATTGTCAGCATATATCGACCGCATCCGGCTCACACCCCCGGGGGCTGATGCGGAGCCTCTGGAGCTGCAGGGGTGTGAAGAGATCACCCGCCTCTGCAGCTCCTTTAACACGATGCTTCGCGAGCAGGCCTGCTTGACCCGTGAACTGCAACAGGCCACCGTCAATTTGTACGAAATGCAGCTGGGCCGCAAGCAGGCGGAACTGGAATACCTGCGCAGCCAAATCAATCCGCATTTTCTTTACAATACGTTGGAGGCGATCCAGGGAATCGCACTGGAACATGGTGTTCCCAAAATTGCGGATGCTGCGGGTGCGTTGGGCAAATTATTCAGACACAACATCCAAGGCAGCGATATGATTCCATTGGGCAAAGAGTTGGAAATCACCCAAGCCTACCTCACCATCCAAAAGCTGCGGTTCGCCGATAAATTGAATGTGTTGATCAGCATTCGTGAAAACACTCGCGGCATTCCAGTGATGAAACTGCTTCTTCAGCCGCTGGTGGAAAACGCTGTTTATCACGGTTTAGAGCCGAAGACCGGCCCCGGCACGCTGTTTATCGGTGCGAGACTGGAAAAGGGAGATCTGCTCATCAGCATTTATGACGATGGCGTGGGGATGCCATCTGGCCGTCTGGCTGCATTGCAGGAAGAGTTGGAACGCCCCGCCGCAAGCGGCAAGGCGGAAACCGCGCATATCGGTCTGCTGAATGTCCAGCACCGCATCCGGCTGCGCTACGGCATGCCATATGGCTTGACGCTGCATAGCACGCCGGGTGGCGGCACCCGGGTAACTGTCCGTGTACCTGCGCAGATACAGGAAGAGGAGAATGAGTTATGCTGAACGTTTTGCTTGCGGATGACGAAACCCGCACGCTGCATCATTTGATGACAGGTGTGCCCTGGTTTCAACTGGGGATGGAAGTCTGCTGCACTGCCTCCAACGGCAGCGAAGCTCTTGCCTTTATTGAATCACATCCCATAGATATTTTGATTACAGATATCCGCATGCCCGGCATGGACGGGCTGGAGTTGTGTCAGCGTGTGCGTGAACGGTACCACGATATGTCGATCATCTTGTTGACAGGCTATGCGGACTTTGAATACGCACGACGCGGCATTGAGCTTCAAGTGACGGACTACTGCTTAAAACCAATTGATACAGAGCAGCTGACCGCCACATTGCGCCGTGCTGTACGCCAGGGGTACGGGCGCTCCTCCTCACGTTCAGACGCGCTGCTGGATCTTATCGAGGAAGGCAACTCTCAAGAAATTACGCGGACATTTTCTGATTTGGGGATCAAAGGCGACAGTGTTTACATCGCCGGCTCCATTGGCGTTCACAATATTGAACAGGCGATAGGCGCTCAGTTTTCCTGTAAAGTGGGCAGACACAAATACCTGTACTTTTCCGAACATCCGTTTCATACGCAGGAAGCCTCGCACATCATCGCTTTTTCCAAAAAGCGCAGCGGTATCGGTCTTTTTCCCACCTCAGTGCCCTACGGACAGACTGCACGCGCTATCAGCGACGTGCTCGTGATGACATATCAATATTTTATCAACGGCACATCAACGTTGTGTGAACGCCTGGTAGATGGGCCGCTGACTCAAGAACTTTTTCGTCAACTCCCCAAAAAGGGAAAAGAACCAGGCCAGCTCAAAGCCTGGCTGCACGACCTCTCGCAAGCCAACTGCTCGTTGCTTTTCAATATCCGCACCACATTTCGATTTGTGAACCAGGTTCTTCTTTCTCCTGCCATGCAAAACAGCGGAGAAGGCTGTTTTGACAGCTTTGAGCAGATGGCTGCCGACTATTCTTGCCTGTCGAATCTGCTGGAAGAGCTCAGCGCCGCTGTGTACACACAGGAGCCGCGTCCGGCTCCCCCATTTGAAGGCCCTGACAGCTTCTTGTCCATTATGAGTTATCTCAATACACACTACGAGCAGACCGTCTCGCTGAAACGTGTCTCGGAGGAACTGCACCTCAATGCATCCTACATCAGTCAGCTGATAAAAAATGAAACCGGTTTAAACTATACTCAATATATCACTGAATTGCGCATCGAAAAAGCCAAGGAGCTATTGACAAACACAAAGCTTTCCCTGGCCGAAATCAGCGAAGCGGTGGGCTTCAATGACTATTTTTATTTCATCAAGAAGTTCAAACGGGAGGTAGGCGTGACGCCCGGCAAATTTTTGCAGCATGAAAAGGGAACGGGCGATATGCCCGACCGGGAAAGGGAGTGATGAGCATGACCGCAAAGGAATTAGCCGCCCGGCTCTCTCTGCCGGGATCGCTGCAACAGCAGGTTTTTTCCATACCGATTCTCCCTGCGCAGGAACAGGAATGGAATGAGCTGTTTCTTCGCGATCAAGAAGCCTTTGAATTGCGTCTGCACCGTCATCCTACACCGGAACTCCTGGCTCTGGCACTTTATCTGCGCTGGGCCGTTGCGACCTATCGCCGCTATCTCACCCTTGGGATTCCAGAAGCTGTCTTTTGGGATACATTTCAAGATTTTGCGCTCTGGAGCGAAGAGTGCATGCGTGTCACTGGCCAACCAGGATTGATTGAATGGGGCTGGAACGCTCTGCTGCTGCATATGGAGCTCTTCCGGCTGGGGCGTTTGGAATATCAACCGCGCACACTTCAACAGGATATCGTGTTCGGAGAAGTCTCCCTGGCTGCAGGCACACCAATATTGGAAGTACATATTCCCGCGGGCGCGCCGTTTTGCCAGCGTGAATTGTCAGCTTCTCTATGCTCAGCCGGGCCTTTTTTTGAGCGGTACTTTCAGCGCAGCTTTTTCTGGTTCCACTGTCATTCCTGGCTGTTATCACCCGCTCTACGAGATTTGCTTTCCCCTGCATCGGGAATCCTTCAATTCCAGCGTTTTTTTACCATTTACAGTGAAGATTTTTCATTCCCGCAGGCAGAGCAACGCGTTTTCGGGAGTGTACAGGCAGACCCACAGCGATATACCGAGCACACCAGCCTGCAGCGGGCCTTAAAAAAATATCTCCTCGCCGGCAACCATGTGGGAATGGGGATGGGCGTCGCTCAACGGGTATCCATTGAAGCCGTCGGAGAAGCGGCGGGAGCTGGTCCATTACACGGTTTCATCCCCTAGCTATGTTTTTTTATTATACACGAGCCTTCCCAGGAAGACAAAAGAGGGCAGGTAGAATAAGATTCGCAAAAATAAAAAGAGACATGGTTTGCAGATCTCCGGTAGAATGAAGTTGCGACACACCATTCGAAAGGAGATAGCAAACCATGCCTGAAAAGATTGTACAGCTTAACGAGGAAGTTATTAAGGGGCAGCGCAAGGAACTTGTGTGAGGCAGCGTAGAGGAGCCACTCAATGAGCTGCCGGAGGCCGAGTCGGAGAAGCCCCGGTACGAGGAAATGAGCAGCGCCCGGGCTACCGCAGCGGCCACTACAGCCGCAACCTCACCACTACTTCCGGAGATGTCACACTCAAAGTACCCAAGCTCAAGGGAATTTCCTTTGAGACTGCCACCATTGAGCGATATCGCCGCCGTGAAAGCAGCGTTGAGGAAGCACTCATTGAGATGTACCTGGCCGGCGTCTCCGTGCGCCGGGTGGAGGATATCACCGTGGCCCTGTGGGGCAGCGCGGAAGAGGGCGTTGAGAAAAAGCTGACCCACTGCGATCTTCCCAGTGAACACTGGACTCGCATCCGCACCAACAATGGATTGAAAGATTGAATCGGGGGAGCCGCCGTACCCGTATGGCAGGTAGTTTCCCGGACGATAATTCTGCTCTGATGCTGGTCTGTGCCCGGCTGCGCCATGTGACCGGTACCCAGCGGGGCAACAAGAAGTATATGAACATGAAGCATCTGGAGGCTGCCATTGAGGACGCCTCCATTGCTGGCTGACTTTATTCATGCCAGAACTGAAAACCAAAGTGCGAAGAATTCTTGACACGACCTGCGCTTTCCCTCCTTTGCTCTTTGCATATTGCAAAAGTTAAACTTGCAAGTTTTTTGCATGTTTAACTTTTTTACATTTTATCTTACTGATTTTACTTATTACCGCCAATGTGCCATTGACTTGTGCGAAAAATCAACAACAAATGTTACCGCGGCTGCTTGCCGATGTAGGCGAGGATGCCGCCGTCCACATACAGCACATGGCCGTTGACGAAGTTGGAAGCGTCGCTGGCAAGGAACACCGCCGGACCCACAAGGTCCTCCGTGGTGCCCCACCGCGCCGCCGGCGTCTTTGCGATGATGAACTGGTCGAACGGGTGGCGGCTTCCGTCCGCCTGGCGCTCCCGCAGCGGCGCCGTCTGCGGCGTCTCGATGTATCCCGGCCCGATGCCGTTGCACTGGATGTTGTATTCGCCGTACTCGCTGGCAATGTTCTTCGTCAGCATCTTCAGGCCGCCTTTTGCAGCCGCATACGCGCTCACCGTCTCGCGCCCCAGCTCACTCATCATGCTGCAGATGTTGATGATCTTTCCGTGTCCCTTTTCGATCATCCCCGGGATCACCGCCTTGCTCACAATGAACGGCGCGTTCAGGTCCACGTCCACCACCTGCCGGAACTGCGCCGCCGTCATCTCGCACATCGGGATGCGCTTGATGATGCCCGCGTTGTTCACCAGAATGTCGATGACGCCCACTTCCTGGGCGATCTGCTTCACCATCGCCTGCACCGCGTCCTCGTCCGTTACGTCGCACACATATCCGTGGGCTTCCACGCCCGCTTCCCTGTATGCCGCAAGGCCCTTGTCCACCAGCTCCTGCCTGATGTCATTGAATACGATGGTCGCGCCCGCCTTCGCCATACCTTCCGCGATGGCAAAACCGATGCCGTAGCTCGCGCCTGTTACCAGCGCTACCTTGCCTTCCAGAGAAAAATCCTTCATTTCCATTTTTTTGCCCTCCTGCCCGCGCGCTCTTTCCGCCCGCGGCTGTTTTCTGTGCTTTTACCGAAGCTCTGTGGTCGGGATCACGTCCATGTCGTCGAACGCCTGGTTTTCGCCGCCCATCGCCCAGATGAACGTGTAGTTGCTCGTGCCCGCGCCCGCGTGGATGCTCCAGCTCGGGCTGATCACCGCCTGCTCGTTCTGCATCACGATGTGCCGCGTCTCCCTGCCCTCGCCCATCATGTGGAACACCACGTTGTCCTCCGGCACTTCAAAATACATATACACTTCCATCCGACGCTCGTGGGTGTGCGCCGGCATCGTGTTCCATACGCTGCCCGGCTCCAGCACCGTCATGCCCATGGATAGCTGGCACGTCGGCAGCACGTCCGGGTGGATGAACTGGTTGATCACTCGCTTGTTGCTCGTTTCCATCGCGCCCAGCGGCTTTTTCGCCGCGTCCTCGATTTTGATGAGCTTCGTCTCATACGCCCGGTGTGCCGGGGCCGACACCATGTAGAACTTCGCGGGATTCGCCGCGTCTTCGCTGGCGAACAGCACTTCCTTCGTCCCCTGCGTGATGTACAGGCAGTCCTTGTAGCCCAGCTCGTACTTTACGCCGTCCGTCGTGATGCTGCCCGCGCCGCCGATGTTGAAGATGCCGATCTCCCGGCGCTCCAGAAAATACTGCGTGCCGAAGTTGTGCCAGATGTCGATGCCCTTGTCGATGGACACCGTTTCTGTAGTGGGCATGCACCCCAGCGTCACCATCCGGTCCACATGGCTGTACACCGCCACCACTTCGTTTGCCGCATACAGGTTCTCGATCAGAAACTCTTTGCGCGTCTCCTCGGTCGTATAGCGCTTGAAGTCCCGCTGGTTGCTTGAATATCGGATTTCCATTGTTTTTGCTCCTTTTGACTAGACTTTTGTCTTACACTATTTTTCTATCTGCCGGAGATTGATTTCTCGGACAGCCTCCGGGTTCACCTTGAAATTGCGGTCAATGTCCATCAGCCCATTGATTTCTTGCTGTACATCGGTTACCTGCGTATAGCAAAAGCCACAGCAATAGGGTAATTTTTTAATTGCGGAAGTAATCGCATCAAAACGTCTCAGAAATTCCTGCTCTGTGTCTACTTTATGCCCATATCCCCATCCATTGTCATCATTGTTATAGGCGATACCCCCAAACTCACTGATGATGACCGGCTGCCCCCTGTAGGTGAATCCATCGGCAAAAGCGGCTCTGGATCGATTATGATATAGCGTGCCGACCAGAATCGCGTCGATATGGTCCCGGTACCGCTCCAAAAACGCCTGTCCCTTTTCTTCATAATCGTGAAGCGTGAGAATGTCAGATACCGTATGCTCCCACCCGTCATTCACAATAACGGGACGGAATGGATCAAGGCTTTTTGTAAGATGATAGACGGCCTGAGTAAAACTTTGCTGCGCTGCATTGGTTTTTACTTGAGGAACGCCCCAGGACTCGTTGATGGGTGTCCATGTGATGATGCAGGGGTGATTGTAATTTTGCCGCACGACCTGCGCCCATTGCTCGAGAAATGCTTCGACTGCGTCGTCGCCAAAAGTATAGGCAGATGCCATCTCGCTCCAGACCAGGAGCCCTTTCACATCGCACCAATATAAGAATCTTTCATCTTCTGTTTTTTGGTGTTTGCGAACGCCGTTATATCCCAAGTGCTGTATTTTTTCAATATCCTCTATCAGGGCCGTCTCGCTGGGCGGCGTTAAATGACTGTCTTTCCAATACCCCTGGTCCAGAATAAGGCGCTGATACAACGGCACGCCATTCAAAAGTATGTTGGGGCCATCGATGCGGATTTCCCTCATGCCAAAATAGGATTTTACAGTATCGACCGCCTCGCCCCGGCACAGCAGCCGAAACTCCATATCGTACAAATTCGGTGTTTCGGGCGTCCACAGATGTATTCCCCATTCAGTTTCATACATGCTGCGCACGTCGAGCGTTGTTTTAAATCTACGCTGCAAAACCCGCACTGTGGTTGTACTGACGACTGTCCCTCCAAAACTGGCGCATATTTCCAATACACAGTCTTCGCAATTCTTCGCCTCTACCTCAAATTCTATTTCCACGGCGGCAGCCTGTACGTTGGGCGTTATTTTCGCACTCTTCAAATAGGAGGATGCGGCAGTCTCCAGCCAAACCGTCTTCCATATGCCGGTCGTCTGTACATACCAACACCCAAAATTGTCTGCCAGCCATCGCTGCTTGCCGCGTGGCTGGCACGTGTCGAGGTCGTCTTCCACCTCAACGGCGATGATATTTTCTCCTTCCTGTACAGCGGAAGCAATTTCAAAGGAGAACCGGGAGTATCCACCGGTATGGGTTCCCACTTGAATGCCGTTGACCCATACAGTTGTTTTGTAATCACTGCCTTCAAAATGCAGGAATACATGCCCGGCCTCTACCTGAGCCCGCGCAAGGGTGATGCTGCGGCTATACCAAACACATGTATGCACTGTTTCATCGCCAATTCCACTGGCCCTAGTCTCATAAGTAAAAGGGACCTGGATTGCCGTCTTTCCTGGCAATCCCCGTTCCCAGCCATGGGCGAGACCCTCTTTGTTATCATCAAATGCAAAATTCCATGTCCCGTTCAGGTTTTGCCAGCTTTCTCTAACGAATTGCGGACGTGGATAATCGGGAATATAGCTTTTCATAAACGTCTCCTATCATTTATTATCATAGCCGTAAGTAAAGCTCGAAAGCATAGAGAATACAAAGCTTTGATAAGGATGGCCGCAGAAAACCCATGGAAATAAGAGTTACTTGCTTTTCCTGGGCCGGGAACGGCCCGCACGGCCTAAAAGCCGGCTTATTTGTAAGCTGCAGCGGTGTCGCGCCTGTTTTCCCCAAGTTACGAATTTACAATGATACGCACTGTTTCTCTATGAATTTTTCTTCCCGGAAAAGTACGCTCCTGAATGTATTTTATCGCTGCCGCTGCCACGCGCTCTCCCAGCTTTTCCGGACTTAGCGCGGCAATCGCAGCAAGCGTTTTGCTTTGTACATATTGCGTGAGTCCCGCCGCGTCCTGCCAGCCAATACAAAAAGCTTTTCCATACAGGCCCAGTTTGTGTAATGCCAATGCACCAAACAGCGTTGTGCCGTCACAACATATCAATGCCTCAATATCCAATAAATTTCGCTGCTGCATTTGCCGGGCCAAAAAAGCTCCGCCCCACCGGACATTATCCGGCGGTCTTTCCAGCACCGGACAAGACGCCGCTACCGGGAATGCCTTTTTCAATCCGTCTTCCCATTCCTTTTCCGTTTTCGTTCCGTCCTGTATCATCACAATTCTGCGAACTTTCCTTTTCGCCAATATGCGTCCCATTTCGCTGCCCGTCTCATACATATCAGGCACAAAAGCAAACGCGTTTGTGAGTTCCATATACTCGCGGAGCATAAATATCGCTACGCTTCCGTTCAGTGTTCGCAAATAGGTTGCAACCATTTCGTCCGCGACTGGAAGAATCAACAACGCAGCTCCCCGTTCTATAATATTCTGCACACACTGGCAAACCTGTATGTCATCCCGCAGCTGTGGTACAAGTGCCAGTTCAAACCGAACATTCGCTTCTCTCAACTTTCTCAGCAGCGCATCCGCCAATCGCTTCCAGAAAAATTTGGGATTATCCGGTAAAATAACGCCAATCTGTAATTCTTCCTTTGGTATCTTTCGATAGCCCCAATATTTTGCCGCCTCCATCGCGCAGGTCCGGGACAGCTCGCTTACTTGCCCGCAATGATTCAGGGCCCGGCTCAATGTGGCCGGACTCAGACCGGTCCTTTCGGAGATTCCGCGTAAACTCGTTTTATCCCGATTCAAATTTTTCCCTTCTTCCCGAGTTGTCGGAGAGTGGATAGCCCGCCAACGCACAGTGTTTCCTAAAAATGCAGTCCGTTTTTATGGATTCTGCACATGATACGGAACAAAAATATTCCGTATAATGCAAAGTGCAGAGGCCAATCTGGCTATACGAAAAACGCGAGAGGTGAATATGATGAAAGAAAAGTTAAAGGTTGGTGTATTCGGTGGAGGGCGCGGCCTTACAATGATGAATGTTTTGTTGGATTATCCCGATGCACGGCTGGTAGCAGTATGCGATAAATATCAGCCGTCATTGGACAAGGTGTCACAAATGGCAAAAGAAAAAAATGCAGACGTGGCAACCTACACCAATTTTGATGATTTTATCCGACATGATATGGATGCCGTGGTTCTTGCCAATTATGCACATGAACATGCTTTGTACGCAGTTAAATGTCTTGACGCAGGCAAACATGTTTTGTCCGAAGTGCTTCCCTGTGGAACGATAGCGCAGGGAGTTGCGCTTATCGAAGCGGTAGAGAAATCCGGTCTCGTGTACGCCTATGCCGAAAATTACTGTTATATGCAGCACAATTTCGAGATGTGGTACCGCATCAAGCACGGAGACATTGGCGATATCTGCTACGCGGAAGGCGAATATGTCCACGATTGCACCGCGATCACACCCGCTATCACTTACGGCGACCCTGCACACTGGCGCAACAAAATGTCGGCCAATTTCTATTGTACGCACAGCCTTGGGCCAATGCTGATGTCTATCGGCCATCGCCCAGTGCGCGTTGTCGGCTATGAACTCCCGGATTTTGGGCGCAGCGGTACTTTACCCATCTTCAAAGGTGCCGGTGGTCTCCAAATGGTCACACTGGATAACGGGGCGGTTTGCCGCGGTCTGCACGGAAATCTGCGGCGTGAAGGAGCGCGTAACTACAACTACCTGTATTATGGCGATTCTGGCATGATGGAAAGCGGGCGCTTCGACAATAGCCCATTGGTCAATGTCTACCATGAGGGTGAAAAATATTGCGAGGGGACGTGGGAACAATTCGATCCAGAACCCCGTGTGAAGCTGGACATCGATTACGATAAAGTGGGGCATATGGGTTCCGACTACTATCCCACACATTTCTTTATTGAAAAAATTCTTGGACGCCCCGAGGGTTTTGAATGGTCCATCGACGTATATCAGGCTGTCGAAATGGGCATCTGTGGGATTCTGGCGCACCGCAGCGCTTTGCGCGGCAATGTTCCTTTGGATGTTCCGGATCTTCGCGATAAACCGCAGCGAGACGCCTGGCGCAATGACAATGAAACGACGAATCCCGACGTGCCAAACGCACAGCTTGTTCCCCTGAGCTCCCTGCCGACTTATCCGTATGATGAAGAACATTTTTACAGTTGCGTTCGTCGGCTTTGGCAAGACGGGAAACGTTTGGAAAAGTATCCTGAATGAGATCGTTTTCGCGAAACGCACAAGCGGCAGTTTGCTGCCGCTTGTGCGCTTTTTTCGTTACCAATATGGATTCCAGCCATCCTTCTGCGAAAGGCGCACCAACGCTTCCATATAAAAATAGTCGCCCCAAATACAGCACTCGTCGTCTCCAAGGCCGCCGTCGCCCTTATCCCGGCAATAAACGCCATGCAGCAGCAGACCATCTGTAACAGCAGAATCGGCGGTATAGCGCTCAGCCAGCCGAACCGTTATCGCACGGCCGGCGTTCAAATACAAATTCCGCTCCGCATCCTGCGCCGGCAGCTGCCGGTGCAGCTCCAATAGTCCACATGCGGCAATGGCAGCCGCCGATGTGTCGCGCTGTTCCTCGTCCTGCGTAAAAATCAGGTCCCAGTTGCATACCAAATCGCTGGGAAGGCGGTTCAAAAAATAATTTGACGCACATTTTGCCGCATAGAGGAAGTCCAGATCCTTGGTGTAACGGTAGCATAGGGCAAGCCCATAGATGAGCCACGCCTGGCCCCTGGCCCAGCAGGAGGCGTCGTCATATCCCTGTCCCTGCCAGCCGCGGACAGGCTGTCCGGTCACCTCGTCGATTTGAAAGCATTGATAACTCGAACCATCGACCCGCAGCATACATTCTGCTACACGCACCATGTGCCGCAGCCCTTTTACGTAATAGTCATGCCTGCCCGTCTGCTGCGCCGCCCAGAAAAGCAGCGGTACATTCATGCTGCAATCAATGATGAATGCCCCTTGAATATCACGATCCCGTACTTGAATAATGCCGGCGCGCTCGCTGAAACGCCCCGCCAGCACATCCGCGGCTTTCAACGCAAGCTTTCTCGCTTTTCGGCTCCCCGTCAGCTTATACTGTGCCACAATGGAAGGTATAAACAAAAAACCCATGTCATGATGGTTCATCAGCTGAAATGCGTCATACCGCTGTGCGTAATCGTCAAATTGTGCTTCGGCAACAGCGCGAAACAATTCATTCCTACTCATTTCGTAGCTCAGCCAAAGCATACCCGTCCAGAATGCAGCCGTCCAATCTGAGCCGAGTTCTGTCGTTGCATTGGGTACGGCCCGATACCAGCTTTTTTCGCTGCATGCGGAAGGATACAAATGTACAAATTTGGGAAGATTTTTCTCTGTTTTCTGCAAGGCGTTTTTAAGCGCCTCAGCCAGACCGTCCGCTTCCACATCAAATCGCTGTGGTGCGCTGATCGGTTCGCAGTTTATATTCTGATATCTCATGATTTCGTCATTCTCCATTCAGTTCAGGAATGATTTTTCCGATAATCGTTCGGAGTTTGCCCGCTTTGCTGCTTAAAGCGGCGGATAAAACTTGTCACATTGTAATAACCCACTTCGATGGCGATATCCTGCAGAGGCATCTGCGTATTCAACAGCAATTCTTTCGCCTTGTTGAACTTCATCTGCGTGACAAATTCCATAACCGTCTCGCCCTGTCTGGACTTAAAGTACTGACTCAAGTTTGACGGACTCATGGAAAAAGCATCCGCCATCTGCCCTACCGAAAAATCGCAGTTACTGCAGTGTTCTTTGATATATTCCACCATCTTTTCATGCAAAGGCAGTTCCTCACCGCCATTTTCCCGTTCGAATTGGTCAATCAGCCCATTGCTTACTCGCAGCAGAATCCGCAGCAAATCATCTATGGTGTCAAAAGAAGAAATAATAAATACGTTTGGACTTTCCACCATTGTGCTTTGCGCGCTGTGATACCGCCTTTCCAAATACCTATATACCGTATTTGCAATATCGTAACAAACCATTTTGGCCACGGAAACAGTGACGCCACTGTTACGCAACATATTTGCCATCTCTACAAAATAAGCTTTGATGGCGAACAAATCCTCCTCCCTCAAAAGCTGCTCCAATTTCTCGGATGCGGAACGAACTTCGGGAGGAATGTGCTTTTGCAGCCGCTTGAGCTGCGAAGAAACCAAAACGCTATTCTCTCCTTTTAAAAACCGATAATCCAGAGCGTCCAATGCCTCGATATACGATCGGGGGTAATCCGCAAGATTATTGTATGTCTCTCCAATGCCGACAGAAACACTGACGCCTGTTTTTTCTGCCAGCAGCGCGCGGCAGGCCGCAAGAGCGTCGCTCACATCTGCCTTCCCCTCCTGCAGACACATCAGCATTACCAGGTTGCCGGGTGTATTGTGCTCGCGTACATATCCTATGATTCCTTGTGGAAGAGCCTGTTGTATTTCTTGTCGCAGCAGCGCAAGATTTCCCTGGGCTTCCTCAAATCCAGCCGTCGTGCGAAAAATGGCTACCGCATAATTTTCCCAAGGCAATTCCACACCAATGTTAGCCCCTTTTTCTTTCAGCATCTCCCTGGAAGTAATCTGACCACGCAGAAGGGAGTATAGAAGATGCTCACGTACGGCAGCCGTGGAGCTTTGCACCTCATTGCGCAGCGCCACATTTTTAAACTGGAGCATATCAAACGCATATTTGATGTTATCGTATAAATCCTGCGTTTCCTGCGTATCTCCGGTCGAAACCTCCTGCGCCATGTCCTGAAGCTCTGCCAACGGCCTGAAATTGCGCAATGTCCAGAAAAAGCTTACCACAATTCCCAGTATTATTACAACGCCAAGGCCAGCCAGCATCAGGCTGCGGATTTGATATACCGGTTGTAAGGCGCTGTCGCTGTCCACCATCATAAGATATGTCCAGCCTACCGCGTCCGAGCGCCGCTGCTGACAGAAATATTCCTGATTCTCTATCTGTACAGTTCCACTTGGCTCTGTTTGCACGGCTCGCAGCACTTCCCGGGACTGTTCGTCCGAAAAAACGGACATAAGCGGCAAGCCGTCCTCATCATAGATGCACACGGATATCGCGTCTTCATGCCGGTTCGTGTTAACAAGTTTCCAAATACTGTCTTTATTTAATGTAAAAATCAGGGTGCGCATTGTCTTCTGCTCATAGCGGGTATCCGAATATACCACCAACAGAAGATCATCCACAATGGCGCCGTACCGGTGCTGTCCGGATAACACCGCCGGACTCTGTGTCGTTTCCAGCGCATCCTTGCCTCCGTCGAAGGTGTATTGCGTATAAAACAGTTCCTTGCTGGTAGAGGTTGCCGCTGAGATCAGATACTCTCCCGAGCCTGGATAAAAGTAAACGTCATCGATCAGCAAATTGTAAAGCGCATATTTTTTCAGTTCTCTTTGAAGGTACATCCCCTCCACAGGTTGTTGTGCCAGATTGAAAGGTGTAAAATCCGGATTGGAAAATATCTGCTGCGCAGTTTCGGAAATCTTGACCATTTCTGCGTCCAGTATGATGCCCAATTGCTCCAGTCTGCTTTCTACATTGGCTTCCACCTGTTGACGGTACAATTCATAGCAGTGGAAATACAACAGCATCCCCATCAGCACAACGCCGAACAGCAGCATAAAGTATGAAATGAGATATCGGTAAAAGACCTTTCCCTTTTTCCCCCGAAAAAAAGAAAACAGCTTCTGTAAAACACCCATGATACCACACCTTTCGCCTCACGCTGCATTAAACCGCTTCTTCTGCAATTGTATCCCAGAACAGGGCGCCCGCGCAAGCAGACCGCGCAGGCACCCTGTCCGGACACATCTTAATTTCGAGGATTACAGCGCATCATAATAGCTCTGATAGAGATTTACCAGATCATCGGCGCCCATCTCAGACAGCTTTGTCACATAGGCGTCCCACTCTTCGTCGATGCCGCCTGTCGTCACCCAACGCGCGAAGCAGTCCAGAATATACGCATCCAGATCGGTACGGTAGATGGCCACCTGCTTGCCGTCCTCTTCCGTCAGCCAGATGGATGTGGGCAGAAGGCTGAGCGTGTCAGAGTAGTATTCAGACATCATTTCGTCAATGGGATGCTTCTGAATGTACACCGGCGGCTTCACATCCTGTTTTGCAAAAGTCTCCGGCGTAAGGATATAAATCTTCGCATAATTGTTCGGCATAAACGTACTCTCATCCGGCAGGTTCCAGTCGATGGCACGCAGCTGTGTGAACGTACCGTCATCGTTTTTCTTGATATGCTCACCATCAAATTGAGCCGTGTTCAGCTGCAGGGAGTTATAGGGCTCGTAGCACAAATCGATCCAGGAAAGCAGAAGTTCCGGGTCTTCACATTCAGATGTCAGCATAACGGTACCGCGGTTAAAGGTAACGTCCGACACATTGATCCATGTAGGATCGCTGATGCCGGTGTCCAGCGGCGGCGTTACCACATAGGTGTCATCGTCGTCCGAAAGCGCCCAGGCAGAGTTGCGCCAGCAGTACATATATCCAAGGATGCGTTCCGGATCGATCTGTTTGGCGCTGAGCGTCGCGCTGTCCTGCGTAAATGCCTCTACGTCGATTAAGCCCTTGCTCCAAAGGCCGTTGAGCCATTTGACGAACTCCTTATACCCTTCCTGCATGGGGGCGTATTTTACTGTGTCGCCGTCCAGATACAGATGGGAAGTATTGTTCGGTGCGGAGTAGGAATCAAAGATACCGAAACTGCCGCTCCAGCGGAGAAAATCGACGCCGTTTCCCCCCACAGACCATGGGATCTCATCGGCCTTCCCATTGCCGTTCGGATCCGAATTTTTGAAGGCCGTGAGCAATGCTTCAAAGGTCTCCAGATCCATCGGCTGGGTCAGGTCCAGATCCTGCATCACCTGCGCTGCCCAATCTTTGTTGACATACGGGATGCTGTCCGCGGTATAGGCAGTGGCATCAATGGAGGGCAAAGAATAGATATTACCGTCCGGAGCCGTGATTGCCGTTTTCCAATCCGGATGCTCTTCCAGATATCCGGCAAGATTCGGCATAATCTCGGGCGTAATGTAGTCCTGCAATTTGATAAAGGTTCCCGCGGCTCCATAGCTGGCAACTTCCTCGTCCGTCACAAGGCCGCGAAGGATAAAGGCGTCGGGAAGATCCCCTGCCGAGAGCACGGCGGCTTTTTTGGTCGTCCACGCGCTGAACAGAGTTTCCTCCCATTCCACATGCACATTGGTTTCTTCTTCACGTTTCAGCCAGAATTTGCATTCGGCATTGGACGGCGCGCCGTCCATTACGATTGTGCCGATATTCAACTCCGCCGTCTCGCTTAACGGGAACGAAACGGGTCCGGCCTCAGTCTCCGCCTGCGCCGTACCGCTGGAACTGTCTGCCGCCACCGACGAAGCTGGCGCTCCGCTGCAGCCAAATAAGAGACAGCAGCACAATAATGCGGCTATGATGCGTTGGATTCGTTTCATGATTTTTCCTCCTGTTTTTTTATTTCCACAAGGCGGGACCGCCCTGCAGTTTTCCTTTTACCCTTTCAGGGAGCCAACCATTATGCCTTTGGTAAAATGCTTTTGGAAGAATGGATAGATGACGATCAGCGGGACACTGGACACAACGATCAGCGCATATTTCATCAGCTCTACAAGATTCTGACGCTGAATAAGGTCCTCATAATCCTGGATAAGGCCTGTGTCCACTTGGTTCAGCGTCAGAATGCCCCGCAGAACAAGCTGCAGCGGGAAAGTCTCCTGCTTGGACAAATACACCATGGCCGTCCAATAATCGTTCCAGTGCGCAACGCCATAATACAGCACCATGACGGCGATGACCGGCGCCGAAAGAGGCAGGACGATGCGTGTGAAATTCTTCCAGTGTGTGATTCCGTCCACAACCGCAGCTTCGTACAGTTCATCCGGGATACTGTTCTGCATAAAGGTGCGGCAAATAATCACGTTCGGTACGCTGATGAGCCCCGCAACGATCATAATCATCCAGTTGTCGTACAGTCCCAGCGCCTTATTAACCAAAAAACTGGGGATGAGACCGCCTGCGAAATACATGGTAAACATAAAAAAGAAGATAAAAAATTTTTTGCCTACAAAGTTTTTGCGTGAGAGCGGATATGCCGTAAGCATTGTCAGAAAAACATTGAATACCGTACCCACCACGGTATAAAAAATCGTGTTGCGGTAGCCTGTCCAAAGCTGGCCATAGGAAAAAACTTCTTTATATCCGTCCCACATGATATCTTTCGGGAACCACCACACCTGTCCAGAGGCCACAAGACGCGGATTGGAGATGGAAGCAATGAGTACAAAATACAAAGGATAAGCGACGATAAATGTCAGGATAATAAGCAGCGTGTAATTCAGGGCAGAAAAAACCTTATCCTGCCGCGACATTCGGATGCGATTGGGATTTCTCTTTTTCAAATGTGATTTTACTGTTGCGTCCATAGTATGCCTCCTACCACAGGCTGTTTTCCGTCAACCGTTTGGAGATCGTATTGACGATTACCAGCAGCACGATATTGATGAGTGAGTTGAAAAGGCCGATTGCTGTGGAATAGCTGTATTGATTGTTGATGAGGCCCATTTTGTATACATAGGTCGCAATCAGCTCCTGGGAGCTTGCCGTCTGCGCATTCTGCATCAGATAAGCCTTTTCCGCACCCTGCGACATGATCCGTCCGCAATTCATGATAAGCAGGATAACCGCGGTGGGAATCACGCTTGGCAAATCAATATGCAGCACTTTTTGGAAGCGAGAGGCGCCGTCCAAATCCGCCGCTTCATACAATTCCGGGCTGACAGCAGAAAGCGCCGCCACATAAATGATACTGGACCATCCCAGACTCTGCCAGACGTCCGAAATAACGTACAGATGCTTAAACCATCCGCCGTCTCCCATAAAGTTGTGCGCTTCGCCTCCCAGCGCCGTCACGATGGTATTTACAATACCTGAGCGCGGCGAGAGAAATATATTCAGCATACCAACCACAACGACAATGGAAATGAAATGCGGCGCATAAGTGATGGTCTGTATGGTCTTGCGCACCTTCATATTCTGCATCTGCGTGATCATCAGTGCGAAAATGATGGGGAGCGGAAAACACACAAGCAGCGAATAAAGGCTCAGCTCCAAAGAGTTCAGCAGTACTGTGCCGAACTGGTTGGACGTGAAAAAACGCTGAAAGTGCTCCAGGCCTACCCATGGGCTTCCCGTGATGCCCCGTCCGGGAGAGTAATCGCGGAAGGCCACCTGTATACCGTACATCGGCAGATAGGCAAAAATGAAAAAATAGATCGTTGCCGGCAGAAGGAACAAATAAAGCTGCCAATCCTGCCGTATTCGCATCAGTGTGCGCCTTCGCCCCGGTTTTACTGTAGCAATATGTACCGTCCCGTGCGGCCCGGTACTGGCACGCCGTTTGATTGCAATCATTTTACAAAACACCCCTATTTCAACTGTCGCATTCTGCTTTTCAGGCCGTATCTCTTTTCTTCGCAAGGCCAATCATTTCACGGAGTTTTCAGGAGCCTTGTCCTGCTGACTTAATTATCGCGGCAAGTTGTACAGTTTTTCAATACACAATAAATAAATACTATACATTTTTTAAAATTCGGAGCTGATCCCGCGTATAAAATTAAAAAAATGCATTTATTCAAAAAAATGCGGCTTGTTTGTTTTAAAAGCCGAATTTATCATAAAATCAAAGCTTTGTTTTTTACATTCCAATAGCAGAGGAGTTTTTTTATGAAGATTGCCCGGCGAACACCGTTCGATGGACCGCCCCGGTTCACTGCCCCCTCCGTCTTCTGCGCGGCGCCGGGAAAGCCCTTTCTGTACCGTATTCCGGTACTCGGAAAGCGGCCCATCCATTTACATGTTTTCGGCTTGCCGGATGGGCTTTCGGACAGCGGAGACGGAATACTTAAGGGAAAACCTGCTGTCGGCATTTATCCTGTAACCATAACCGCGCAAAACGAGCTTGGCCAAACGGAACACTGCCTTCAACTTATTGTAGCGGAGCATTGCTTCCGCAAACCTCCGATAATGGGATTTTGCAGTTGGAACGCCTATGGTAACAATGTCACGCAGGAGGATATCCTGCAAACCGGACGGGATATGCTGCGGCTTGGCCTGGCTGATTATGGGTACGGTTATGTTAATTTGGATTCCTCCTGGCAGGGGAATTGTGACCCGCATGGCGTCATTGTGCCAAACGAAAAATTCCCCGACATGAAGGCCATGTGTGATGAATTGCATGGTATGGGGTTTCGTGCGGGGATCTATTCGTCTCCGATGCGCACAGCGTGGGGCGCCCCACCGGGACGCGACGCAATTCCCGGCTGTACGCGCGGCGAACGGGACCTGCGGTTCGCAGCAACAATGGGTGGGATCGGCCGGGAACACCACGAACGTGAAAACGCCCTGCAGTGGGCACAGTGGGGTTTTGACTATCTGAAATATGACTGGAGCCCCACCGATGCGGTAAACGCCGATTTGATGCGCCGCGCTCTGTGGGACAGTGGGCGCGATTTTTCGTATTGTGTCACCGTGAAAGCCGCTCTGGAATATGCCGATTATTGGAAAACCTACTGTACTGCTTGGCGCTGCTGTCTCGACAGCAACGGAACTTGGGACAACCTTCTGTCTCGCATTCTGGCTTACACCCCTTGGAAGGAGCATACAGGCAATGGACATTACTTTGATCTCGACATGCTGGAATTCGGAGAGATGTCCCTGTTCCGCAGCGAACTGACAGATGACGAAAAAATTGTAGCGTACACAGCGCGAATCCTCCTGTTGTCACCGATTCAATTGAGCTGCCGTATCGGAGGCCTCACCGAATTTGAATTGGATCTCATCTGCAACGAAGAAGTTATCGCTCTGCATCAGGATGGACTGATGCACGCGCCCACGCTTATAGACGCAGATGCTTTGCTGTATACCTATCGCCGCCCTCTGGAAAACGGCGATATTGCCCTGGCATTTTTCAATCTTTCCGAACAGCCCCGGCGCGCTTCCTATGTGCTTCCCGACCGCTGCTCTGTGCGCGACGTCTGGCGCCGAGAGGATGAGGGAGAATGCACCCGGCTGCAATATTTTTTGCCGCCGCATACGGTAAAGCTGCTGCGGCTGCACCAGTGTTAAAAACCAAAGGAGTGACATGTTTATGATTCGTCTTCTTTACCCGGGCGGTAAAACCAAGGCGCTCACCTTCAGCTATGACGACGGCAAAATCCACGATCGACGCCTCGTTAAACTATTCAATACGCATGGATTGAAAGCAACTTTTCATCTGAATTCCGGCCTGCTTGAACATCCCGGCACCATTTCCAGGCAAGAGGCCGCCTCCCTTTACGACGGCCATGAGGTTGCGTGCCACGGTGTTCTTCACGCCTTCCCCTCGCAGCTTTCCAATCCGGCTTTGGTGCGGGAATTTCTGGATGACCGCATTGCTCTGGAACAATGTACCGGCCGTTTCATCACCGGGCTTTCTTATGCGTATGGCGACCACTCTCCCGAGGTGAGGGCTGCCGCGCACGCAGCAGGCTTATTGTATGCGCGTACAGTGCGCAGTACAGGGAAATTTTTCCCTCCAGCGGATTTTCTGCAATGGGACCCTACCTGCCATCACGCCCGCGCCTTGGACGACGCCGCGTTGACAGATGCTTTTCTTGAGGCGCCCGGCGATACTTATCCGATGCTGTACTATATCTGGGGACACAGCTATGAATTTGAGCGCGACCACACCTGGGAACAGATGGAGTCGCTTTGCCGGCGCCTGGCAGGCCGGGACGATATCTGGTATGTCACAAATATTGATTATTACCACTATCTGCAGGCCGCGCGCCGCCTGGTATACAGCGCGCAGGGCGACCGCGTTTACAATCCGACCGGAATAAAGGTCTGGGTCTGCGACAATGGCCTGGTCCGCACAGTGTGAAAATTCCCGCCGCATTCATCCGTTGCTTCAGGGAGGCTGCTGATATGTCATTTCTGACGGTCCCTACAGATGGAATAGCCACCGTATTTCATGCCACAGACAGCCGGGTCACTCGCTCTCATCTCTGTGGAACAGACGGCTCCGGCATTCGATGGCGCTTTTGCGACGGTGCAACGCTGACGCTTGAACGCCGCTTTGCCATGCCCGGCCTTGTAGTACAGCCGCCGCGTGTGCCCGGCTTTGCCTTCCGAATCTACTGTATGGCCCCGTCCGGCGAACAGCTTCATTTTACTTTTTCGGCAGCGGATGGAAGGAGTCTGCGGCTTACTTTACGGCTCAACTTTCATGGCTGGAAAGAGTTTTGCATTCCATACGAACGCGGCTTTATGTTGGGCCATACTGCGCCGGATGCATTATGCCGCCTGTGTATACAGGCGGAAACGGGTGGCGGCTTCTCCAACATTCTTTTTCGGGATATTCGCCTTTGGGCGGCAGTGGATGCACTTTTTGTTTATCCCTCCCTTTGCGCACAGGTCCGGCACCTCGCCTGCCATCCGCGCCGTTTTCCCGCAGAAATATATGAGGACAACGCGCCATGCCGCAATGCTCCGGTTTTCCCTCTTCCCGAATATGTCACAGAAAACGAACTTTCCGCTTTTGCGGAAATCACACGGCGTTACGAAGCATTCTGCGATACATTGGACACACCTCCGTATACCCAGCCCGCGCCGGATGCATTGGAACGGGCCCAGGCTTTTTTCCGTTCCATGACTCTGCGCATACGGCACGGGCAGGTAACCGGGCAGCCTATCCATGATATCACCGCTTACGCACATGCCATGGCTGCCTTTGCCCGCGCCTATTGTGCCGCGCCATCCGTTGAGCTCCTTGAACAGTATGTCCTGCTTCTGCGTCATCTTGAGGAACAGAACATCGCATTTAACTGGTACCATGGACGCGGCATCGCGTCAAGCGTGCTGCGTATGCGAAAGCCACTGGCTGCAGGCGGCATGTTGTCTCACACAATAAGCTTTCTGCGGCAGGCATATGAGTTCGGCAAAGTGTATACTGTTAGCTCCCATCATGGCATACCCGGTAAGATTTTTGAAGATTCCGATGCCGTCGCTACAGAGCTCCCCAGTCTGCTCGCTTGTATTCTGCTGACCGAAAGCACTCCGGAAAAGGTTCGTGATATGCGCCACTTCCTTTACTATCTCGAACATGTTTGTCTGGGAACGGCTCCCGGTATTGCCAGCGGCTACAAGCCGGACGGCACCATATTCCATCATGGCGGTTACATTCGCAATTATCAAAAAGTGGCGCTCTATACATTGGCGCGCATTCTGCGGTTACTGTCAGGCACGGTGTTCGAGCCGTCCTCTGCTTTACATGCGCGCATACGTGCTATCCTAGAAACGGAATACGCTTTTTCCTGCGGGGTATATGAGCCGTTTTGCCTGGCACAGTACGCTTTCCAGCCGGACAACGCTTCCAGCGTCAGCGAATTTGCCGATACTGCCATCGCAACACAGGACGAGGTGTTGGCACGACAGTATGTTGCCTTGGCCCGCTCCTCCAGCCGCGAGATGGCTACGCCGCAATATCTGCTGTTCCAGAAGCGCGGACTCGAGCCCGCGGCTTCCTATCGCGGCCATCAAACGCTTTCCTATTCTGCGGCGGCAGTACATGCACGCGACGGCTGGAAGTTATTTGTACGAGGCTACAGCAAATATGTCTATGCGCGAGAGATTTGGAGCCGCACCAGTTCACGTTATTGTGCATTTGGCCTTTTCCGTTCTTTTGGGGCTTTGGAGCTGTGCTTTTCCAGTGCCTGTGACGCCGGAGTGAATAATGGAATGGATATCGAAAATGGTTTTGACTATACTCGCTGGAACGGTGCCACAGCAGTACATATCCCTTTGACACAGCTTGCCGCTGCTCCGGACATTGTTGAAGACGAGTGGGCGGAATGGCTATATTCCGACGAAGGATTTGCCGGTGGATTGGATGTGCCGGAAAACGGAATATTCGCATTGCGGCTTCACGGGCCGGAAAAGTACGCTCTGGGGCAGTTCCGGGCGTCCAAAAGCTATCATTTTTTTGGAGACAGCGTGCTTTGCCTCGGCAGCGGCATCGAAAACGATTCCGACTTATGGGAAACAGAGACCACGCTTTTTCACGAGCCGGCAGACCGCGCCGTACGCAACGGCTCCATCGTGGCCGACAGCCGGGGGTGCGTATACTATATCTATCCTGGGCAGCGTCTGCGTTTTTTTACCAGCCGTACGGTATCGCGCGATACACGCGACGCGCGGGATACTTTCGGCCGGCGCACTTTTGCCCTGTTGTGCCACGGCAAACGTCCCCGGAACGCCACTTATGCGTACTTGATGCAAATTGGTACAGACATTGATCATTTTGCGGTGCGTCAGCCATGGAAAGACATTGATATTCTTCGTCTGGACACCGACGCGCACATTGTACGCATTGGGCAGAAACTGCAATATGTGTTTTTTCACAAACAGCCCAATCTAAACACAACCGGACCGATATGCGGCGTCACAGAGCCCTGCATCCTGTACACGGAGATGTTAACAAATGGGAGGCTGCTGCTGTCGATATGCGACCCTGATCTTCATCTTTATTTTGGGAAAAGCGCATTTTCTTCCCTCTCGGGCCGTCACGAAGAGCATTCTATTTATGGTATGAACTGGTATTCCAGCGAAAGCCGCTCATCTTGCATCTGGATACTTCTACGCGGAATACTGCACATTGAAAGCTGTACGGAAAATTCGTTCCGCGTCGTGAATGCTTCCAATGACTGTACCATTCTGGAATGTACTTGCCAGCATGGACTTACCGCATCCGCCACACTCACTTCCCACAAAAATTAATGCAGGACGGCAGGGGGAAAAAGATGAAATTTTCTACCGATCATTTTTTATATGGCGGCGATTACAACCCGGAGCAATGGCTTTCAACGCCCGAAATTCTGGAAGAAGATATCATTTTAATGAAACAGGCGCATATAAATGCGGTAACGCTGGGTGTTTTCGCATGGTCTGCCTTAGAGCCCTCCAATAACGAGTATCATTTTGAATGGCTGGAACGCATTATCGACCGCCTTTATGAAAACGGTATTTCCGTTATTCTCGCAACCCCCAGCGGGGCGCGCCCCAAATGGCTGGCACAGCGATGGCCCGAGGTACTCCGCACGGATGCATTCCGGCGGCGCGCGCTGTACGGCGGACGTCATAACCACTGCTATTCATCTCCTGTGTACCGTGAAAAAACAGCTCAGATCGACCGGCTCCTGGCGCAACGATTTGGACGTCATCCTGCTGTGATTTTATGGCATGTATCCAATGAATTTGGCGGCGAATGTCATTGCGCCTTGTGCCAGCAGTCTTTTCGCGAATGGCTGCGGGCGCGTTACGGAACCATCAGCCGGCTGAATGAAGCATGGTACACCCTGTTTTGGAGCCACATATATGATAGCTTTGACGATGTAGAAAGCCCCTCTCCCCTGGGGGAGGAGCACCTGATGGGGCTTAATCTGGATTGGAAGCGCTTTGTCACTGAACGCACGGGCGATTTTCTTGCGCATGAAATACATGCTCTGCGGGAGGGCGGCGCCCGCCAGCCTGTCACTACAAATTTTATGTACGACTATGCCGGATTGGATTATCAAAAGCTTTCCGATCTGGTGGATATCGTTTCCTGGGACGCTTATCCCCTCTGGCATTCTGCGCCAGACGCACGGATCGCTGCAGAATGCGCGCTGCAGCATGACCGGATGCGCAGTATCCGCAAGGGACCCTTTCTGCTAATGGAAAGCGCGCTTTCCTCCACAAACTGGCAGCCCGTAAGCCGTCTTAAAAGGCCGGGCCTTCTGCAGGCTCAGGGGTTGCAGGCTCTGGCGCACGGTTCTGACAGTATTCTCTATTTTCAAATGCGTCAAAGCCGCGGCGCCAGTGAAAAACTGCACAGCGCTCTTATCGGGCATTCGGGGACAGGCGATACACGCGTATTCCATGAAGCGGCGCAAACCGGGCTTGCATTACAACAGCTTCGGGAACTTTGCGGTACACAAGCACCCGCGCATGCGGCTGTTTTTTATGATATCCAGAACCGCTGGGCGCTCGAAGGGTCGGAGGGGCCCCGCAACGCCGGGATATATTACCGCGAGACCGTTCAGAAATGCTACAATGCTTTGCGACGGCTTGGACTTAACGTAGACGTGTTGGATCAAACTCAGCCGCTGGAAGGCTATCATATTGTGGCTGCCCCGATGCTGTATCAGCTACGTGGAGATATTGTCGAACGCCTTTGCGAATTTGTGGAGCGTGGCGGAAGCTTACTCTGTACTGCACTCACCGGCGTCACAGATGACAGCGATTTATGCTTTCTGGGGGCCACTCCATATGGTATAACGGAACTGCTTGGGCTGCAGCGTACTGAGGTGGACGCCTTATATGACGGCGAGAGCAATACGCTTGTCCGGCAGGCCGCTGACACCACCGATTTCGCACCTGTATACCGCTGTTCTCGCTTATGCGAGCTCATCAAGCTTTCCAGTGCAAAACCTTTGCTTGTATATGGAGAGGACTTCTACCGCGGCACTCCCGCTGCCACAATAAACCAATATGGGCGCGGATTCGCCTTCTATCTGTCCGCCGATGCAGAAGATAGCTGCTTTAATGACCTTCTGCGCTTCATTGCGTTGCGAGCACAGCTTCCGATACGCTTTCCCCAAGGTCTCCCGGAAGGGTTGGAGCTAACGGAACGAATCGGGCCGCAAGGCAGTTACATCTTCCTTCAGAATTTTTCCAATGCGTCTCAGCCCGTACCCACGCTGCCAGCGGCTCAATTTTTCTGGGGAACACGCGGCCCCAAAAACGTTGACCTGCTGTCTCCTTTCGATACCGCAATATTTAAACTCCCGGCATCCGAAGCATTTGATGAAAACAATAAAGGAGTCTCCGTCTTATGATTCTTAATCTTATCCATCGTCCTGCCACCGGACGGCTACGCAGTATGTTTGATCTGCAGCAGCAAATGGCGCATTCGCTTGGGCTAAAGGTAACAGTGCTCATTCCCTACGATACGATGTTTGAACCCGATATCGTCCAAGGCCTGCTGGAAGACCATTCCCGTTACGGCGATGAACTGGGTATATGGTTCGGCGAAATCGCAACTGATCGTATGAACGAGGTTTTTGAATGCCGCGAGCCTTTTCTTTGGCTGCATACGCAAGAAAACAAGCGGCGTATTATTGATACTGTATTACACAAATTCTCTGCCGTATTCGGCTGTGCGCCGCGGGCAGTGGGAAGCTATCATCTCGACGCGGAATCCATGCGTCTGCTTCATAAAACCTGTCCAGAAGTTCAGACTTGCATTGCCGGGTGCTTTGAAGAGGGCGTCAAGGTTTTTCACGGATGCAATAATTCCTGGTATCTGTTTAATGAAGGCATGCCCTGGGGGCCTTGGTATCCTGCGCAAAATAACACCCTGCGGCCCGCCACCGATGAGGACGAATGGAGTGGTATGGTTGCTGTCCCACACCTCTGCCGTGATCTTGCACTCTCCTATGAAGGCCGCAATGATTTCTTTGCTACACATCCTGCCAATGTACAGCGCGCCATGGCCAACGATGGCTCCAGTGCCCCTTATGTATTCAATCTTGTTGATTTATATCGCTATCAAGAACGGTTTAACCATGGTTTTTCCTATATAAATGTATTTGTTGGGCCGAACTGGTTGTCCGGCAGTCCCAACATTCAGGATACCGATGCAGAGACACAAAAGCTGTACTATGATTATCTCTCTTACTTTGTAAAGCTGCGCCAGGAAGGCGCTCTTCAGGATATGACCATGAGCGAATTTGCGCTGTGGTACAAGCGCAATGTGCCAGTCGGTGCTGCACAGATATATGATGCCAAAGAAATCCTTTACGGAGGCGGGAAAGAATATTTTTGGTCCATTTCGCCCCAAATGCGGCTTACATTGGACCTCTGCCAGGGTGGCTCCATTGGAGATTTACGTCCATTTGTTTCTCAAATACCGCGCTGTACGGGAGCAGACACCTCCGTTGGAGTCATGGGATCTAATCCCTATCTGATCCATTCCCAATATCGTACCGGGAATGCACATCACTATTCAGACGGTTCGCGCACAACACTGTTGGTTGGATGCGGAAATGAAACGCTTGATCTTGCCAATACCCCGTTGCGTCTCGAAAAAATTCAGCGCCGGGATGATGCTATATTTCTGCAGCTCTCTTCTGCCCGACTCTCTTTTTCAAACGGCATTTCCGCCGAAATACAAACCTCTTATGAAATTTCCGGCGCCAAGCTGCGTATTCATCGCACGCTGCATACAGTATCTGACGCTGCCCAGAGGCTGCGTCTTACCGAGTATGTCAAAGGATGCTGGGGCGTCACCGAATATCCTGAATCGCTGAAGGGCGTCATATTGACGGTTCAAAACGGGCAGGGTAAAAAGGACTCCCTTGAATTTTCCTATTTGGGACGTACCCGTCAGCTTGCCGAAGCCACATCAGCCGCCGTGTATATTCCTGCCCTGCAAACTGAGCTGGCCTTGACAACCGACCTCCCATGCGCTGCCAGCATCGTAGAAGGCTATCTTTTCAATCCGTACTATACTCTTTCCGTTTCCCGTGAGTTTGAACAAGGAGAGGAGATAACAACATGTCTGAGCATTCGCAAGCAACTATAAATTACCGTTGTCCGATATGCTTTTCAAGAGAAGTAGATGTCGTCCTGCATCGCACGGCCAACGATCAATACTACTGCACAAAATGCAGTTTTGCAGGCAGCAAAACCGACATTCGTGAAATGTATCGCGAATTGCGAAAAAAATACCGATTTGCGCAGGTTCGCCTTACTCTAAAAGACATTGAACAATTGTAAACCCATTTAAGTTGTATATTAGATACTTGAGCATGAGACATCATGTTGCTGATTTTCAACTCTGATTAATTTCTGAATACATATTGATTACTGCTCTTAGCTCCGTTGGCTCTCCAACGGGGCTGCTTTTGTATGTAACCGGTATTGACCAGATCATCCAGCGCCCGGCGTACCGTGCTCATGGACAGCTTTGTGTCCCTGTTGATCGTTCGGACGGAGGAGAAACATTTCCCTTCCCTGTCCGCACGGCTGCGCAGATACATGTATACCGTCACAGCTCGGCTGGGCAGGTCATCCGCCCAAATGGTATCAAACTAGCCGTTCACTCGTTCTCCTGTATCATCCCCGGCTTCTGCCAATCCGGGAACCGCTCCTGTCTCGGTACAATCTGCTGCCCCGGCGGGATACCGTACTCTTTCAGTATCTTCTCCTCTTTTTCTTTATCGCTTTATATACAGACAGCCCCGCGGAAATAGATCCGCGGGGCTGTTACATCAGTGTTTTTTATATCCAGTTATCTGCATCTCGTTTTCTGACACGATTTGTCTTGTTACTTCTATTTGACTTTAAACTATCAGCTATCTTTAATTGAATCCGCTTTTTTCTGCCCAAGAAGAGCCTTACAAAATGCGGATGTTTCATACAGGGACATGTTCTGGGTGCTGTGCCCTCCCGGTTTTTCAACCAGTGTCATCTCTCCTCCGTCTCGCTCCACCTGCTTCATCAATTCATGTGACTGTGCAATCGGTACCGCCTTATCTTCCCTGCCATGCGCAATCACAAGATATTTTTTCCTGTACAATCCCTTTGGGAACGCAGACGGCACTATCCCCAGCGCATATACTTTTCTCAACAAAGAATCACGATCCGTTGCACCGAATGCACGCATCATGCTTGGAAGCTGCGGCATTTTAAGAGGATCAAAGATTGGAAATATTCCCAAAAGAAGAGAAACTCGTTCCGGTGAAAGGCGAAAAAATCGATGCATCAGCAGCCCTCCTGCTGAAGTGGCCCACAGCACTACCTGTTCACTTACAGGATAATTTTGGCCGATCCAGGTATACAGGTTTTCAATATTTTCTAGGCCGTCATCTTTGCCAAAGGTATCCGGTCCATTCGATACGACGGCAAAAATATATCCGCAGGAAACAGCAATATCTCTCTGCCGTCTATAAAAAGGAATGTCGCGATAACTTAGCGCGCCGCGCCCACTGCCATGAAACGCAAGAAGCAGCGGGTATTTTCCCCCCGCTTCTGCAGATGGGGGCAATGCTATATACGCTAATCCTTGTTCTTCATGTTTCCCTACTCTGTTAGGAAGCCAAAAAACCAATTCCTGCATATCACTCATCGCTTGTTTCCACAATGTAAATGGCCCCATTATTACGAGAAAACAAATCGCCTCCGAGAGACTCATGGCTGGAATAATAACTAATCAGGTACCCGGAGTTATCCAGCTTGCGAGTAATTCCCATATAAGAAGAATCTCCCATGGAAGGAAGAACCGTCACGAGCTTCGGTTTTCCGTCTTTTGCAAGGTGAAATATGCCAGTATGCGGATACTCCTCGCTTGTATAAAAACGTCCCCCCAGGAAAATTTCATCCTTATCCAGCCAAAGAAGCGGCCCTCCCATTTGCATACCAAGTGAATTTTTTTCAAGGCTTTGATAAGGAGGCACCGCCGTCAGAAGATATGCTTCCCGTTTATCTCGATCCGTACGGATAAACACAAACAGCTTGCCTTCGTTGTTAAATGCCAAAGACGCTTCATTGGGCTTCTGTGTATAAGCGATTGGGATATCAGCCAAGTGTGTCCAATGCAGTCCATCCATAGATTTCATCAATCTACACGGCCGGTCTGGCGCAGGATCTTTCGGATGTGTAACACAATAAGCCGCTCCACGATAGTTTACAGGCCTCCAATATTTTTCTTCCCGTGCAAAGCAAACAGGTTCTTCCCATACACAACCGTCTGTCGACCACATGCACCACGAGTCCGTTATCATCCGCGAAGCATCTCCCGCTGGTTCAATGGTGAAAAAATAACACAACAATTTTTCATTTAATTCCATGAACTTCGGTTCACGCGTATCCTTCCCGCAATGCACCCTGCAAACAGTCTCCCACTGTACTCCATCCAGCGATGAAAGGATCATGCAGCAATTTTCCGAGTTCACCATATGCTGGGGACCTTCCATAAATCCCAGATAATATCTGCCGCGAAATGATACAATATCAGTAAAAGCACAGTGCATTCCCTGCACTGCATATACTTTTCTAATTTGTGTGATTTTCATACTTTCCTCCATTCAGAAAACATCAGTCTGGTCCGTTGACACAGCGCGAAACTGTATGGCAAAGATGCTGGCACACGGAGCGCCCCATGTGGATAATATTTCCACACGCACATACCTCATCTTTTCCGGGATTTTTAGCCGGCAGAAGCGGCGATGGTAGTCTCTATATGTAGCTGCACACCTCCATTCTTTCGCGTCAGGGGACGCCAATATGCGAAAATTTCTCGCCAGCTGCGGAGGCATCCGGTTCCATCCGTTTCCATAATAATTAGGGCGCAGTTGATTGTAGTCCCGGTTCAGATCCGTATCAAATATCACCTGCATCTCTATTTTTTCTTCCTGCAAAATATCCAACGAACATTGCAGCCAGGCCGGTTCTTTCGACAAAGGGCGCGATACCCATTGATTCGGTCTAAACGTTGGACGTGTAAATGCTGTAAAAGCCTGCTCTGGGGCAAAAAAACCGGAGGCCTCATTCAGCCGAAAGCATGGATTCACCAAGCGAAGGCCCGTACGCCCTCCTATCGACCCTACACAACCACAAACCGGTGTTCGGCTGACCGCCAGTTCCACTGCCGCAGCAGGCAGGCGTAAAAATAAATCACGGTCTTCCGGAACGGAAAATTCAAACTGAAACTCCACCCATTGCGCTTTTCCTTCCAAACACGCGTGCGCTGTTCCCAAAACTGCCATATCATTGCATGCATTCCGCTGGGTGCCGCACAAACATTCTATTTCATATAGACACGGAACATCTGAATTCAGATAGAATTGTATCCCCTTGCATTCCGGTAGCGCCGACAGCATAATCCATAGGTCTTCATCCAGCCGGTGCGTCGTGTCTCGCATTTCATTTTCAAACCGACTGAAGCCCGATGCTTTTATTTCTGTCGCACGGACTTCACGGTTGTAATTAACGCCCGGGATCCACTGGTCGTCCCAAAGAAGCTCCTGCTGGAGTTTGAACATTTGAGAATCCGACAGTCCAGCCGGGAGTGTTTTCCACCGTGCGCACAAGGCCGCGGCTGCTCCAGCTGCCTGCCCCATGACTGCACAGGTCTTCATCACGCGTGCAGAAGCAAATGCCAGATGGCTCGCGCTCAAATCCCTGCCCGCTAAGAAAAGATTTTTCAGCTTCTGTGTATACAAACAGCGCAGCGGAATTTGGTATACACCTGCATCACGCTGCTCACACGCTTCCTTTTTAGAATAGATCCCACCAGGCGGATGTGTATCAATCGGCCATCCTCCGCCGCAAACGGCGTCTGGAAACGTTTTATGCTGTAAAATATCATTTTGAGTCAGGGTATATGCGCCTTCCATACGGCGTGATTCCCGCCGAGCCGGCAAGCTCCCCACCCACTCCAGCTCCCAGGTTTCCGCCGAATACAATCCGCTGTTTTTGATGTAGTTCCATATTCCATATACCAGTTTCTGCAATTCCGCGCGAATTACATCCCCCTCTGCGATCGTGTCACCTTCCCCTCCTACTTCTATCCACCAAAAATCGCAGCCGTTTGTCTCCAGGGAAAGGGACTTTTCATTTTCGGTAATGAGTTTGTGAATATATTCAATTCCATACGCAAAATCCGGAGCATGATATTTTACAGCATGCCCTGTATCTCTGGTATACAGCAATAGAGTGCTTCCCAATGTGACCGGTTCACTTTTTTCGGGTGCAAGCGACTCATGAAAACGGCCGCGCTCTTCCTGTCCCTGAAAAAACGGAACGCCCGCCAGAAAACCAACACGTCCATCGCCGGTACAGTCAATAAAAAACGCGGCGTGTATTTCAAGCTCTGTCTCCGTGGTCATCTGATATGCTATCAGCGACTCCAACCGACTATTTTTCTCATACGCTCTCAAAACCGTAGTATTGAGGTACAGCGTAATATTTTTTTCGTGCATGACAAAGTCCAGTAAAATGCTGTCCCATATATACGGATTTCCCTGCGGATTGCGGTAAAGATTTTCCAAATCAAGTTCACCGATAATTCCTGTTTCAGCCGCATATCTGTTACGTCCCATGGCAGTAGCGCCTACCATCCATACCCGCATTTCACTGCTGGCATTCCCTCCCAGCACTGGCCGGTCCTGTATCAAAGCGGTACGCACACCAAGACGCGCGGCTGCAATCGCAGCACATACACCGGCCATGCCGCCGCCTGCAACAACAACGTCATAGCCTTCCGTTTTTACATGTTCCTTTTTCCCGTTCATGTTGTTCGCTCCAAAATCATATGTACCTTCCGGTACTCCTCTTCCGAAGGCAGGCGTCCCATCTGTGCAGTGTAGGCACGGCCCAGTCCTTTTACTTCCATAGCCGCTTTGATTGCAGCCGCAAAATTGGAAAAGCTTTCCGCCGAGCCTCCTCCCATCACACGGAACAGCTCGCACAAACGCTCCACACGGCCTTGTGCCTCCAGCACGCCGGCTACATCGCCGGACCGCGCCATCGCCTGCATTCGTACAAACAACTGCGGTTCCACACAGGCCAATGCATATACATAGTTTACTTTTAACAGAGCTGCATACGCGGCAAGGCTTTCTGAACCCGCATAATACAAAAAGTCTTCGCGTTTGGCCAACGCTGCCGCCAAGCGTCCCAAGCGGGCGGCATCATTGCTTGTATCCTTCAACCCGATGATGTTGGGATGATCGGCCAGCTGCACCACGAGTTCCTCGCTTAAACCGCTTGGCAGCCGTGTGGGTTGGTTATACACAAGCAACGGTACAGGACTCATATCGGCTGCCCGCACAAAAAAACGTTCCAATTCCTGCTGAGAATATTTATAATAATAGGGAGCCGTAAGCACGACGGCATCGACTCCTCGCTCCGCCATTATTTGAATATTACTTTCCACGACAGAAAGACATGCATCGCTCACCATTGTCATTACAGGAACACGGCCTGCAGCCGCACACACTACGGCTTCAGCCATACGTTCTCTCTCCGCCTGCGGCATCGCAAAATATTCTCCTGTACTGGAAAGCGCAAATATACCGGAAAGCCCCCCCTCCACATAAAAATCCACCATTTCCCCAGCTGTCTCAACATCCACTGTACCGTCAGCGAAAAAGGGGGTGGGAGCCGCTGCAAATACGCCTTTGTATCGTTCTAAATCCATCATAAACTCCTATCGGCATAGAGCCGGGCACACACGATGCATGCCCGGCCCTTATTGCTCCTTTATCGGTTTTATCTACCCAATCACGCAGTATGCGCTTGATAATATGTATTGTATTCGTCCACTACATCCTGCCAACCGTTGTTATAAATTTTCTCAATAAACTCGTCCCACGCATCCAGGGGCTTCTCTCCGTAGATGATCTCGATGCAAAGCTGCGGAAATTCTGTTGTGTACAGGTCCGATTTCAGGAAACTCTTTTCCGCATCTGACTGAATCCCCATCAGGCCTTCCTGTTCATACTGCTGCATTGCTTCTACACTGCGCGTGAGCCATTCTTTTTCGTAATCATGCTTTTCCGGAATGATGTCTTTCAGCCACAGCGCTTCGTCATTGGGACGGCGCAGCAGCTGAACATATCCACTGTACTGGCTGAACAGCGTATATTCCGGATCCAAGCGTTCAATGGTATCGCCATTCATTTGATAATGGACGCCCTCTACACCATTTCGCACGACATTCCAACCCTCATCAGAAAGGAACCAGTCCAGCACTTTGATAATCTGTTCTTCTTTGCCTTTCGCTGTGGTGGTAAGCGCCCAACCATTATACAAACCGGCACTGGTTGAAACAGGAGACTCAGCAGCATATTGCTCCGAATTACTGCTTGTGGGGAAGTCCACAAATTCCAAATCTGCTTCCGGTGTAATACCACGCAGAACGCTCAGGTGGCGATCCATATTACCGGCAAACAACCGCAAAGCCCCCACTGCCCCCTGTTCCAAGCGCTGCTGCATGTCCGTTGTCCCTTTCAGGGAAATAAAATTGGGGTCCAGAGATCCATCGCTATACAAATCTCGGTAAAATTCAAGCACATTTTTAAAACGGCCATCCTGCGCAAACATTCCGTAAAGCAGCTCTCCATCTTCTCCCACATACCAGTTCTTATCCGCATGCCATGCCCGCGCAAAATAATCTATGCTGATTGCTCCGCTGCTGGTCATCAAGCCGCTTGTATCCGTTACACCATATGTATCCGCAATTCCGTTTCCGTCAGGATCCTGTGTAGTAACAGCCTTAAAATATTCGCGCCAATCCTCTATTGTTTCAGGCGTATCCAGTCCCAGCGTCTCCAGCCAATCACTTCGCAGAGTCATATAATCTTCCCGGATGATCGTACAGCGGGGAATCACATAGGTGGAGCCGTTTGCATCCTTTACAGCATCCCATGCCGCAGCATGCGTATATTCCAGGATATTCGGTGCAATATCATCGGTGAGATATTCGTCCAGCGGCAGGATTATCCCGTTTTTGACCATCGAATCATACAGTGTGTCATTTAGGCCGCCGCTGGATGTATTCATGATAATAACATCCGGATAATCTTGGCCCGCTGCCATTGTTGCACTGCGTTTTTCTTCAAAGTTTGAAGACGGATATGCGATCCAAGTGATTTTTGCATTCGTTAATTTGTTCACTTCTTCCACCCAAGCATTATCGTCAGGTGAAAATTCGGCTGGTGCATACAACATGATGGAAAATTCCACCGGATCTTCGGATTGTGAGCCACCGCTTGGCGCCGAAGATGAAACCACGGTTCCTGAAGACGAACTGCCTCCGCTACAAGCCGTGAAGCATCCCGCTAACAGGACGGCACACAAAACAATTGCCAGACACTTTTTCATTTCTTCTCTTCCTTTCTCTGTTTTTTATTTTCACCCTTTCACTGCCCCTAACATGATTCCTTTCATGAAATACCGTTGCAGGAATGGGTAGACCAACATAATCGGCAAAATTGTTACGACAATAGTAGCACACTGCATTGTTTTGGGCATGACCTGATTTATAACACTCGGATCCGCTAAAAGATCGCTATTTTCTGTAATAATCTCTTTCAGCAGAATCGGCAGTGTCCAATTACTGCGGCTGTTGATATACATGACAGCATCAAATAACCTGTTCCAGTTCGACACCGCATAAAAAAGTGTTACAGTTGCCAGCACCGGAATGGATAATGGTACTACAATTGTCCAAAGAATACGAAAATCTCCCGCCCCATCCATCTTCGCAGATTCCTCTATGCTATCCGGGATATTCTCGAAAAAATTTTTAACGATAATAAAATTGGTTGTCGTCATTGCGCAGGGCAAAATCAACGCCCAAAGCGTGTCGAGCAAATGCAGAGAACGCACTACAAGAAATGTAGGAATAATACCTCCACTAAACATCATTGTGAATACAATGCCAAACATCAACGCTCGGCTTCCACGCACCTTTTCCTTTGCCAGCGGATAGGCTGTTACGACGGTCAAAACCACATTGATTACTGTCCCCAGCAGCGCAACCGTAATGGTATTGCTGTACGACGACATAATGAGTGGGTTGGATAAAATTGTTTTGTAAGCATCCAAGTTGAATTCTGCCGGTAATATCATTGCAGGATTCTGCAAATATCCCGTATAGCTGCTCAAAGAAATTGCCAAAACATTAATAATGGGATACAGCGTAATAATTCCCAAAAGTGACAAAACAATATAATTGACGGTATCGAACACCACTTCTCCTTTTGTGCGGCGAATGCGGTTGGGAGAACGAGCTGCAGATCTTTGCATCAAAATATCCCCCTTTCTCCAAATACCCGAGCCAGTTTGTTGGCACATACCAACATCACAAAAGAAATACAGGATTTGAATAAACCCACCGCAGTGGCAAAATCATACCGGGTGTCAACCAATCCTATCCTATACACATAGGTTTCAAAAACATCTGCCACCTCATAGACATTTGGATTATATAATAGAAAAATCTGTTCAAAGCCGTTGTTCATAAGGTTTCCGATTTTCATCAGCAGCAATACAATAATAGTCGATTTTAATCCCGGCAACGTGATATGTAGAATCTGCTGCAGTTTTCCCGCTCCGTCAATACGGGCCGCCTCATAAAGCTGCGGGTCGATGTTTGTCAGCGCTGCAAGAAAAATAATCGTATTCCAGCCCATTCCGTGCCACAAATCTGAAAGCACAAGAATTGTACGGAATTTTTCTTTGCTGGCCAAAAAATTAACAGGCGCTCCCCCCAATGCCTTAATTAGAACATTGACGATACCATCCGAGGGAGAAAGCAGATTGGTGACGATGCCTGCAATGACTACCCAAGACAGAAAATACGGAAGATAAACCACTGTCTGCAGTGTACGCTGAAACTTGCGGTTGCGCACTTCATTGAGCATGATTGCCAAAACAATGGGAACAGGAAAACATACCGCCAGTTTGTAGAAACTGACGCACAGCGAGTTTCGGAACACCCGAAAGAATGCATCACTGCCAAACAACTGACGAAAATGGTCAAATCCGACCCATTCACTGGACCATATGCCGCTGAAAATATCAAAATCCTTGAATGCAATTACAATACCCGCCATGGGGGCATAATGAAAAATTATGTAGTACAGAATACCGGGAACCAGCATTAGATAGAGTGCCTTGTTCGCACGTACATGCTTTCCGAATGACATTCTCTGATTCACTGTCAACCTGTTTTCTGGCGAAGCCGTCCGGCGATGAGCCAAAATAGCACTGGCCATATAAATTAACTCCTCCTGTCATGTTGTCTTCGTCTTCAATTTTAGAGCATTGCCGCGCTTGCTACAATGGCCGCTGAAAGTTATTTGGTTTGGAAATTTGTTCTGATTTTTTCGCCTACCGCCGATTTCGCAGCAAAAGGTTCGAATTATTGCAATAGAGTTCTTATATTTGTTTTTTGCACAAAATAAATTTATAATCAATTAAATTAATAGCACTAATATGATATAATTATAA
>OKSH01000099.1_pt1 | contig 80931 bp, 106 predicted proteins | sample 1601231 | NCBI WGS metagenome assembly OKSH01 (sample SAMEA3541596, study PRJEB24748) | human gut metagenome | biome: human gut; feature: human-associated habitat; material: faeces | place: China | collected 2012
AGCGAGGTCCCTCACGAGCTTAGCATTCCGATGCGCACTCCAAAGAGTGCAAACGTTCCCCGCAGCAATTCATTCCGGCCGGATTCCCCCCTCACGACACCCTCCAACCGGGGATGGAAGACTCAGCCATACCCCTCGCCACACCGGACATGGTCCGTTACGGACGCGTCCTCCATCCTCAATCAAAAATCCATTCTGTCCATAACGCATAATATTTACCAAGAACATGGGAGCCGTCGGTCGTATACGTTTCATTCAGATTGCCGCTTTCATCGTCGAATATTACATTGACATCGATATAAGGGCAATTCTCCTCTGCGGCAATCTGTTTGATACCCTGATTCAGCGCATTGATATTTTCATTATTGTAAATAGGGCTCCGGTCCGACTTTGTTTTGGTTACATGCAGGTTAGCTTCCAGAATCAGGGCTGCTTCGGGCTGCTTTTCTTTTATATAGCTAACAACGGTCCGGTACTGCTTTAAAATATTTTGATTGCCGTAGCCCAGTTCATTGATGCCGAGCATCAGGAAGACGGCCTTATAATTTTTTTCCTCCAGAAGCTGATTTAAAGTCTTATCACTTCCAGCGCCTTTTTTCGGTTTGCTGTCCAGTAGATTAAAGACGCTCATCCCGGAATCTGCGAATACGTCGGCATTTCCCAAGTCGCCGTATTCCGACAGGCCGACCGTTCTGGAATCTCCGATAAACAGTACGTCCGTCAAATCAGGGCTGACTGCACCAAGTTCCTTCTTCCAGCCGTCCGATCCGGGTTCGCCGGGAGCGTTGCCTGAAGTCTTTGACGGCTCTGAGGGTGAGGGCGGAGACTCCGGGGGAGCGGGCAACGGCGAAGACTCCGGGGGAGCGGGCAACGGCAGAGCTTTTAGGGAGTCGGAGGGACGCAGAGTCTCCGGAAGAGTTGACGAAAGAGCGGCAGATACGGGGAAGGCAGGATCCCGGACGGCGGCTGATGCGGCAAAATCTTGTTTCACTGTCTTTCCGGCTTCCGGTTTCATCAGAACACCTCCGATCATTGCGGCAGCGGCGGCGATGAACAGGCTGAAGGACAGGAGAATCGTATACCAGTATTTGTGCATTGCTTTTTCTCCTTAAAATCTGAAATATAAAAACGGGTCATCGGCGCCTGCGCGGATGCGGTAGATGCAGGCCCAGAATAAAAGCAGAAGGATCACTGCGGTGATGACATTCTTTTTGTAATGATTGTAGATATTTCGGGGCAGAGCTGTTATAAAGACAAGTCCGGCCGTCAAAGAGCCGGAATACAGCCTGCCGTATTTCAAAAAATCACCATTGAAATAGGTGAGTTGGGTATTTCGTGCCAGGAAAGGAAAAAGCCTTTGGACATAGACTGATATATCAGACAGTTCCGGTAATGCAAATACCATCCAGGTCAATGGAATTGCCAAAGCCATGTAGGCATGTCCTGCAAGCGGAAAACGGTGCAGGAAACGCAGCAGGGCCAGCTTTTCAACGGATATCAGCACAAAGAGGAGCAATCCCCAAAGTAGAAAATTCCAACTGGCGCCATGCCAGAACCCGGTTAAGAGCCATACGGAAAACAGATTAAAGAAGGTCCGCGCCGGTTTCTTTCTGTTTCCTCCCAACGGGATATACAGGTAGTCCCGGAACCAGTTTCCGAGAGTTATGTGCCATTTCCGCCAGAATTCCGTCATGGACAGAGCCATGTAGGGATGCTCAAAGTTATTGGGCAGCTTAAAGCCGAGGATTTCGCCAAGCCCCTTTGCCATCAGAGAATAGCCGTAAAAATCAAAGTAAATCTGCATGCTGAATGCGGTGAGTCCGAGCCAAGCTAATGGGGTGGAAATGCTCTCATAGCCTATGGCCTTCACATCATTCCAGAGTCCTCCGATTTGATTTGCCAGTAAAACCTTTAGGCCTAATCCGATCGTAAATTCGCGAAGCCCGTTTTCCAGGTGTAAAAGAGAGTGCCTGCGTGCGCTGATTTGCTTCCGGACAGAAGCGTACGTGACAATCGGACCTGCTATCAGCTGGGGAAACATGCAGATATACATGCCAAAATTGATGAGGGATGGTTCGAAACAGATATCCTTCCGGTAAACGTCTGTCAGGTAGGAAATGGCCTGGAATGTGTAGAAGCTGATTCCAATGGGCAAAATAAAGGCGGGACTTGACAGCCGGAAGGAGCAGCCTGTTTCAGCAAGTAATAAGTTAATATTTTCCGAAATAAATCCGGCATATTTAAACAGCACAAGCCATGAGAGGTTGTAAAAAATTCCCGCAGCCAGCCATCCTTTCCGACAGCCGCTTTTCCTTCTGCGTCCAAGTCTTATACCCAGACGGTAATTGACGAAGACGGAAAAGAGCAGAAGCGCCGCGTAGAGAGGGTGGTCTTTGACTCCAAATGAGTAGAATAACAGGCTCCCCGCCAGAAGGCAGGCGTTCTTCCACCTGCGGGGAGTCAGGAAATATACAAACAGGAATATCGGTAAAAAATAAAAAATGAAAGTAAGACTGCTGAAAACCATAACCAGGACTTCTCTTTTCTCATAAGTAATATTTAATGACAATAGATAGACGGGCAGAGTGGGCAGAAAGTTTCAATAAATAAAAAATATATGGCAGGAGACAATGACAGATACGCTGCACGAATGAACCGGCGCCTGACGCAATGTGCGCAAATGAGAAAAACAATGAGAAAACACTCCTGCCAAACCTTGTATTTAAAAGAAAAATATAGTAAAATTACCCCTGATAAACTTGAGATGGCGGCAAAGAACCGGAAAGGAGAAAAAAAATGACAGTCACAGATGTATCCGGAGTTGGAAAAGCAGCCGTGTTTTTAATTAAGGGTGAAGCAAATATTCTGTTTGAGGCAGGAATGGCCTATGCGGCAGATTTGATGATAGAAAATATAAGGAGGGAGCTGGGAGACGGGCAGGTGGATGCCGTTCTGATATCCCATTCCCATTATGATCATGTGGCCGGTCTTCCGGCCGTGCGCAAGGCCTGGCCGGGAGTTAAGGTATACGGCTCAGAGCGCGCAAGGGAAATACTGCTAAAGCCATCTGCACTCTCCGTGATTCGCAGCCTGAGCGGTGACGCGGCAGAAGCGGCGGGAATGGACTGGGACAGGAATTACAGGGATGAAGATCTCAGAGTCGATGTCGTGCTGGAGGATGGAGAAACCGTCAAAATTGGAAATCACAGTGTCCTGGCGTTTGAAACAACCGGTCATACGAAATGCTCGCTGTCCTATATTGTGGATGGTGAATTGATGCTGTGCAGTGAGTCGGTCGGGGTGATGGGACCTTATGGCGGTTATATGCCGGCTTTTCTGGTTGATTATATCGGCGCAAGGGAATCCATTTTAAAATCGGCGAAATATCATGTGAAAGAAATTATATTAAACCATTACGGCCCAGTCAGTGAGGCGGATAAGCCGAGAATCTGGGATATTCTGCTGGAAAAGCTGGAGGGCAGTAAAAAACAGATGACGGATGTAATGAAACGGTGCACTTCTGATGAGGAAGCGCTTAAAGAGCTGGAGAGAATTTTTCATGGAAATGTAGATAAAAAGGAGCAGCCGGATGAGGCGTTTAATATCAATGCGCTCAGTATGATGAAAACGCTGAGGAGACAGTTCCCGGAGGAATTCCGGTGATACGTATCCTGTATCTATATTTATAGAAGAGATAGCGCTTCAGCCGGAAAACAAAAGGAAGGACAGGTACGGTATGCAGTTAATTGCGGCAGTGGATAAGAACTGGGCTATTGGTCATAAAGGGCAGATGCTGGTTGCGATACCTGCGGACCAGAAGTGGTTCCGCCAGGAAACGATGGGAAAAATTATTGTGATGGGGAGAAAGACTCTGCTCACTCTGCCGGGGGAGAGACCGTTGGACGGCAGAATCAATCTCATTCTGACAACGGATAAAAGCTTTAAGTTAAAAGGAGCGGATGTCTGCCACAGTGTGGAAGAGGTGTTGAATAGGATCAAATGGTATAAAGAAGAACGGGGATTTACGGATGAAGATGTTTTCATTATCGGCGGACAGAGTGTTTACGAGCAGTTCCTTCCCTACTGTGATACGGCGCACATCACTTATATTGATTATGCTTATCAGGCGGATACTTATCTTGTGAATCTGGACAAAGAGGGCTGGATTGTGACGGAAGAAAGTGATGAGCAGACTTATTTTAATTTGTGTTATGAATTCAGGAAATATAAGAGGCCATAGGAATTAAGCGGATTTTTGCACATCCGGTATGGCGGATTTCAACAGACAGCAGTATTTTTGGAGGTGAAGCCACGTTTTTGCTTGTCTTTATAGAGGTGAAGTGGTAAAATGTAGGCAATCTTTTGCATATTTATTGCCATCATCCGGCAGCGGCGCCGGTTTTGCCGGTCTGCCGGACCGCATAGGCCGGTATACAAAAGTTAACGACAGGTTGAATAGAACGAGGAAACAGGAGGAGAAACATGTATCAGATTTTAAAAGCGGAAAAGCTGGCTGATAAAATTTATCTGATGGAAGTGGAAGCTCCCAGAGTTGCGCGCTCATGCGAACCGGGGGAGTTTGTGATTGTCAGGATAGATGAAGAGGGGGAACGGATTCCTCTGACCATTTGTGATTATGACAGGGAACAAGGGACAGTTACCATCGTGTTCCAGACGGTCGGGGCGTCGACGGAGCGGATGGCACTTTTGAAGGAAGGGGACACCTTCCGTGATTTTGTGGGTCCCCTTGGAAATCCTTCCGACTTTGTGAAGGAGGACCCGGAGGAACTGAAAAAGAAACGGATTCTCTACGTGGCAGGAGGAGTCGGAACGGCTCCGGTATACCCGCAGGTGAAGTGGTTAAAGGAACACGGCGTCAAGGTAGATGTTATCGTCGGCTCCAAGACAAAGGATCTCCTGATTCTGACAAAGGAGATGGAGGAGCAGGCGGAGAATCTTTACATAACAACGGATGACGGCTCCTATGGCCGCAAAGGAATGGTAACGGAGGTTATAACGGAGCTGGTGGAGAAAGAGGGCAGGCGTTATGATACCTGTGTTGCCATCGGCCCGATGATCATGATGAAATTCGTCTGTCTGCTGACAAAGAAGCTGAATCTGCCGACGGTTGTCAGCTTAAACCCCATCATGGTGGATGGGACAGGGATGTGCGGAGCCTGCCGTGTGACGGTGGGAGACAAGGTGAAGTTCGCCTGCGTGGACGGGCCGGAGTTCGACGGCCATCAGGTCAATTTTGATGAGGCGATGAAGAGGCAGCAGCTGTACCGGACCCAGGAAGGCAGGGCTATGCTGAGACAGCAGGAGGGCGCCACACATCACGGTGGATGCGGACATTGCGGAGGTGAGGAATAATGGAAGCCAGAAGAGACATGATGGTTAAAGTACCGGTGAGGGAACAGGAACCCCAGGTGCGGGCCGCCAACTTTGAGGAGGTGTGCCTGGGTTATAATAAAGAAGAGGCCATGGCGGAGGCGGAGCGCTGCTTAAATTGTAAGAATGCCAAATGTATCGCAGGCTGCCCGGTGGCAATCGATATCCCGGCGTTTATCGAAGAGGTAAAGAAGGGAGAGATTGAGGAGGCTGCCCGCGTGATAGCGAAGGCGTCGGCTCTGCCGGCGGTATGCGGCCGTGTCTGCCCGCAGGAGACGCAGTGTGAGGGGCAGTGCATCCGCGGTATCAAGGGAGAGCCTGTTTCCATCGGAAAGCTGGAGCGTTTTGTGGCCGACTGGTCCAGAGAGCATGGCTTTGTGCCGGAGGCGCCGGAGAAGACGAACGGGAAAAAGGTGGCGGTGATCGGCTCCGGCCCCTGCGGCCTGACCTGCGCCGGGGACCTGGCAAAGCTCGGTTATGAGGTCACGATTTTTGAGGCCCTTCACGAGCCGGGCGGCGTGCTGACCTACGGAATCCCGGAGTTCCGTCTTCCAAAGGAGGGCGTCGTACAGCCGGAGATAGAGAATGTGAAGAAGCTGGGCGTAAAGCTGGAGACCAACGTGATAATCGGGAAATCGGTGACCATCGATGAGCTGATGGAGGAAGAGGGCTTTCAGGCCGTGTTCATCGGTTCGGGAGCGGGCCTGCCGAAGTTCATGGGAATCCCGGGGGAGAATGCGAACGGAGTGTTCTCAGCCAATGAATATCTGACAAGAAGCAACCTGATGAAGGCGTTCCGCGATGACTATGACACACCTCTGATGATAGGAAAGAAGGTAGTGGTAGTCGGAGGAGGAAACGTTGCCATGGATGCGGCCAGGACGGCGCTGCGTCTGGGAGCCGAGGTACATATCGTATACAGAAGAAGCGAGAAGGAGCTGCCTGCCAGGGCGGAGGAAGTACATCATGCAAAGGAGGAGGGAATCCGTTTCAACCTTCTGACCAATCCGGTGGAAATCCTGACGGACGAGAATGGCTGGGTAAACGGGATCATCTGCCGGAGGATGGAGCTTGGGGAGCCGGATGAATCGGGCAGAAGAAGGCCGGTGGAGAAGGCCGGTTCTGATTTCAGGATTGATGCGGACACGGTTATCATGGCGCTTGGCACCTCCCCGAACCCGCTGATATCGGCGACTACGGAGGGACTGAGCGTAAACCGCTGGAAATGCATTATCGCCGATGAGGCCGATGGAAAGACGACGAAAGAGGGCGTGTATGCAGGCGGAGACGCTGTGACGGGAGCTGCGACGGTGATCCTTGCAATGGAAGCCGGACGCGCCGGAGCCCGCGGGATTGATGAGTACCTTTCCGGTAAATAATGGTCACAGTTTAAACTGTCTGAACTGTTACAAATAATGTGCTTAAAGGGGCCGTCTGTATTCGAGCGCGTTTTCAAATACGCTCGAACCGCCTCTCTTAAAATGAATGCAGCCCTGGCCGGAACGTAGAGTGTCGGCCGGGGCTGTTGCTGATTGAAGGCGGTAATCTGCGGGCGGAGACCGCAGGCTGCCGCCGGCTGGCGGAAAAAGATCCGCGGAGTGCATTTTTTATAATATTAAATTGTTGAGGGAATATGAAATGAAGAAAAAGGTAGATTTGCTCCATGAGCCAATCCTGCCCGGCCTTACCCGGCTGGCAGTGCCGATTATGGCTACATCACTGGTTCAGATGGCGTATAATCTGACAGACATGGCATGGATAGGAAGACTGGGGGCCGGGGCGGTGACGGCAGTGGGTACCGCCGGAATGTATAGCTGGCTGTCACAGGGAATCGTGGATCTGGCTAAAATCGGGGGCCAGGTAAAAGTAGCGCACGCTCTCGGCGCCGGCAATGAAAAAGATGCGGCCCAGTACGCTAAATGCGCAATTCAGATGGGACTGCTGTTTGCCGTGATGTTCGGCCTGATTTCGTTCTTTGGCGCAAAGTATCTGATTGGATTTTTCGGGTTGAAGGATCCGGTAATTATTGCAAATTCACAGAATTATCTGAGGATTGTCTGCGGGCTGATTCTTTTTCCGTATATCAATTCAGTGCTTACAGGTATCCTTACGGCTAACGGAGACAGTAAAACGCCGTTTAAGGCAAATGTGATCGGACTTGCGGCTAATATGGTATTAGATCCGGTTCTTATATTCGGGATTGGTCCGTTTCCGGCCATGGGAGTAGTGGGCGCCGCAGTGGCGACCGTCACGGCCCAGATTACGGTTTCATTTATTTTTATTCTGGCTGTCAGAAAAGAAGAGGTTCTCTTTGGCAGCTTCCGGTTGTTCACCGTTACCCCGGTCCGCTATATTAAAGAGATTGTCACAATCGGATTTCCCGCTTCGATTCAAAACCTTATTTATGCCAGTATTTCCATGGTACTGACGAGACTGGTGACCGGGTGGGGAGACACGGCGGTGGCGATTCAGAGAGTCGGCGGCCAGGTGGAATCAGTTTCCTGGATGGTGGGAGAGGGATTTGCGGCAGCAGTCAATTCATTCACCGGCCAGAATTTTGGCGCGGGTCTGTTTGACCGGGTTAAAAAAGGGTTTTCAGCGGCGGTGAAAATGATGGGGATCTGGGGACTGATGACGACATCCCTGCTGATATTTCTGGCGGAACCTATTTTCAGTATTTTTATCCGGGAGCCGGATGTACTCGGGGCAGGAGTGGAATATCTTCGGATTCTCGGCCTTTCCCAGTTCTTTATGCTGATTGAACTGACATCCATCGGAGCGTTTGCCGGCTTAGGCAAAACCTCGATACCATCAGTCCTGAGCATAATCCTGACTTCGGCCAGGATACCGCTTGCAATTGTATTTTCCTCGATGGGACTTGGGCTGAACGGAATCTGGTGGGCGCTTACCGTATCCAGTGTGGCTAAGGGAATTATCTTTTATATCGCATATAAGATGACGCTGCGGAAAGTGGAGAAAAGAATGGGGCCGGGGTTACAAAAAACGACGTAAATACTCAAAAAAATGCCTGTAGTTTTGTGAAAAGTTTTCAGCAAAAAACTATAGACGAATTGAGGGATACGTGAGATAATATGTACAAGTATGATGTGATAAAATTAACAAAGTACTAACACATTCATTTTGAAAGGAGTCTTAAAATGATTTATTCACACGAAGTTGAAAGTATGTGTCCAGTAGCGCAGGGCGTTAATCACGGCTGTGCTCCGATTCCGGAAGAAGCAAAATGGGTAAAATCCAGAGAGGTGAAAGATATCTCCGGTTTAACTCACGGCGTGGGCTGGTGTGCTCCGCAGCAGGGCGCCTGTAAGCTGACTCTGAATGTTAAAGAGGGAATCATTCAGGAAGCTTTAGTAGAGACAATCGGATGTTCAGGCATGACACATTCCGCAGCCATGGCAGCGGAGATCCTTCCCGGAAGAACGGTCCTGGAGGCGCTGAACACAGACCTTGTCTGCGACGCAATTAATACGGCGATGAGAGAACTCTTCCTTCAGATCGCATACGGAAGAACACAGAGCGCATTCTCTGAGGATGGTCTTCCAATCGGTGCGGGTCTTGAGGATCTGGGCAAGGGACTTCGTTCTCAGGTTGGTACAATGTATGGAACATTAAAGAAAGGTCCGCGTTACCTGGAGATGGCAGAAGGCTATGTAACGGGAATCGCTCTCGATGAAGAAAACCAGATTATCGGATACCAGTTCGTAAATCTCGGCAAGATGACGGATTTCATCAAGAAGGGCGACGATCCAACTACCGCATACGAGAAATCCAAAGGCCAGTACGGCCGTGTGGACGATGCGGTGAAGATTATCGATCCGAGACAGGAATAAGCGGGATAATCAGCAGGGAACGTTTGAATCCCCTGAAAGAGTTACATAGACATAGACTTAATAGCAGGTAAATTATTAAGGAGGATCATAGAGTTATGGCATTATTTGAATCATATGAGAGACGAATTGACAAAATCAATTCCGTATTAAACAGCTATGGCATCGCTTCCATTGAAGAGGCTGAGAAAATCACAAAAGATGCTGGACTGAACGTATATGACCAGGTTAAGAAAATTCAGCCTATCTGCTTTGAAAATGCAGGCTGGGCTTACACGGTAGGCGCTGCCATTGCCATCAAAAAAGGATGCAGAAGAGCGGCGGACGCAGCGGCGGCAATCGGTGAGGGACTTCAGTCCTTCTGTATCCCGGGCTCCGTTGCCGACCAGCGAAAAGTTGGTTTAGGCCACGGCAACCTTGGCAAGATGCTTCTGGAAGAAGAGACGGACTGCTTCTGTTTCCTGGCTGGCCATGAGTCTTTTGCAGCCGCAGAGGGAGCCATCGGTATTGCCGAGAAGGCCAACAAAGTGCGTCAGAAACCTCTTCGCGTTATCTTAAACGGTTTAGGAAAAGATGCCGCACAGATTATCTCCCGTATTAACGGATTCACCTATGTTGAGACAGAGATGGATTATTACACAGGCGAGGTTAAAGAACTCTGGAGAAAATCTTACTCCGAAGGACTGAGGGCAAAAGTTAACTGTTACGGAGCGAATGATGTGACGGAAGGCGTTGCCATCATGTGGAAAGAGGGAGTAGATGTTTCCATTACAGGTAACTCCACAAACCCGACAAGATTCCAGCACCCGGTTGCAGGCACCTATAAAAAAGAGTGTTTGGAAAAAGGCAAAAAGTACTTCTCCGTTGCATCCGGCGGCGGCACAGGCCGTACGCTTCATCCGGATAATATGGCGGCAGGTCCTGCTTCCTACGGTATGACGGATACACTGGGACGCATGCACTCCGATGCCCAGTTCGCAGGATCCTCCTCCGTTCCGGCTCATGTTGAGATGATGGGTCTGATTGGAGCCGGAAATAACCCGATGGTCGGAATGACAGTGGCCGTTGCGGTAAGCATCGAGGAAGCGGCAAAGGCTGGGAAATTCTAAGAAATCCAGTAAAATTAAGGATTTAAGATGTTGTTAAAAGTAGAAAAAAGTAGGGAAATGTATGTAACTCATACATTATCCCTACACTACTTCTACACCCATATTCCTACACTAAAAACAAGCTATTTTATTTTTTCTATATCTTCTCTCAGCCATTCCAAATCGCGGACAGTATAAGTAGATTCTGTTATGTCTTGTATGGTATGTCCAACCATTTCTTTAAGTGCATACTCATCCATACCGGATTTTTTCCCCATCGTAACAAAGGTTGTTCGTGGATCATGAGGTCTATGATTCGGGTTTAGATTCAATTGACTAATCACTTTTTCAAAACGATTAGCGTATTTGTCGTACGTTACAGACCAGGAACCGGAATGTGTCTGTCCTTTATCATTAAAAAGATATTCACTATTGATAGAAATTGCAAATTTATAATTACGTTCAACGAATTTTAGGATTCTTGGATGAATAGGAACTATCCGTTGCTTCCCTGCTTCTGTCTTCATTCCAGCTTGCATATACCTTTTTTCTAAATTGACCTCGTCCAACCGTAAGGTAGCGAGTTCTTGCGGGCGCCAACCCATATAACATTGAATGAGAATCCAATCAGCAAATTTTACATTATCAACATTTTGCCACAAAACTTTCATTTCATCATCGGTAAATGGAAAGTGTTTTTTCTTGTTTTTCTCTATTTCAACAATAATGTCTCCAGAAATTTCAAATGTTCTTGCATAATTCATAGGAACGATTTCATACTCAAGAGCGTAGTCAAACATAGTATTAAATAAAGATTTTATTCTGGATTTTGTACTTGGTGATGGATGGATTTTTTCTCCTTTCTTTTTTCCTCTCGTTTCGATTCGAAATCCCTCTTCCATACATCCTTTAATGTGTCGAGCCCTAACATCTTTTGCGCGCATATCGTATATGGAAGAACAATATGTCCATGCGGAATTTACAGAACGTATATAAGTATCAGATGCATCTTTTAAGTATTCACTGAGCCATTTTTCATACAGTTCCTTTATCGTAATATCTGGTTCCAGATCATACGGGTTTTTATTGTATTCCACCAGGGCCGTATATGCATCATTGTACGTTGGAAAATATGACTCCGGTTTTAATGGTTTACATATTGGACGTCCGGTGGATGTCTTTCCAACTGTGACCATAGCTCGAAAGGGGTTCCTGAGATTACGATTTTTGATTTCGCTTATCTGTCCGAAACCGTTAGGAAGTCGCCTTCGCTTGTTATTTTTGCTTCGAGGCTTTCGTTGTTTGATATCGGGTTGTAGCGGATAGCCACAATGCGGGCAGAAAGTAGCTTTATCGCTAACCTGTAGATCACACTCGGGGCATTTTATCAACATTCTCAATACCTCCTTAAATATTTTATAAATCGAGATTTTTGTGCGGCAAGGTTGATTTATCATTAGTAATCATATATGATAGTGTAGGAATTGTCAACTCCTACACTTAAACTTTTTAAAGGGATGGGTATATGGTTAGCAATGAGGAATTAACCTGCCGGAATTGCGGAGTAAGGTTAAAGAGGTACGATAATGTATTGAGAATTGTTCGGACTAAAGGAAGAAAAACTTCATGGGTAAAAGTAAATCGGTTTCGTTGTCCTTCCTGCGGACAGATACGCAGAGAATTGCCGGATTATATTTCCCCTTATAAGCAGTACGAAGCCGAAGTGATTCGTGGCGTACTAGAGGGATTCATTACCTGCGAGACATATGGATATGAAGATTATCCATGCGAGATGACGATGGCTCGATGGAAGAATTCGCAAGAATTACAACTCCTTTTGTGAAAGACAAAATCGAAAGGAGATTCAGGATGTCAAAAGAGGAAAAGCACTTACAAACTAAGATTCGTATATTCGAGGATATGCTTTTACGATGTAAGAATTTTGGTCAGGCAGAAGCGATTCAAATTGAATTGACAAGAATGAGAGCAAAACTACAAAAATCGTATTTCAAGAGAATGGAGTCCTAACAAGGGCTCTTTCTTTTTTATCGTTTGGAGAACTATTTTTAAAGGGATGGGGAGAATGGTTAAAAATCAAAAGAAGCCGTTGGTGGCGGCTTCTCGTGATGAATTACTTTGTGTAGCATTGCCTGTAATTCATAGGCTTTTTGGTGTCTTTATTCTTCAGAAGGAAAACCAGGTACTCGGGTAAAAGTTTGGATTCCTCTTTCGGCTTAAAGCACTTAGAATAAGAGACGTACTGCTTTTTGACCAATGACCATCACCTCCATCCCTTTAAAAATAGTTCTCCTTTCGATACTTTACATTCTAACTGTGGTTTTTCATTCAGTCAATGTAAATAGCCACCGAGGTTGTTTTAACAAATTGCGGTTCTTATCCTAGAATAGCCGTTGAAAGGAGGTAACAGCCAATGGAAGAAATTATATTTGCGCCGGGGTCTGTTCCGGTAGCGGTCGTTGCCAGGGTGTATGGGAAAGATGCTTCCTGGGTTCGAGCCGGTATCATATCCGGATGGCTTCCTATTGGAAAGGCTACTAGAAACGGAAAGTTGATTACCAACATTGAAGAGATGAATTCGAAGTATGGACGCATTAACTTTTATATTTCTCCGAAGCGGCTCTGGGAAGAAACCGGATATTTATGGAAAGGAGAGAAGCGTTAATATGGGAACAACGATTCGCCCGGAATTATCTGAGAAAAATCCATATTGGATTGAACGTCATCGCTACTATGAACTGAAGCATTTCTGTTTACAGTATCCGATATGGAAGAAAGCATACGCCGCCCTGGATGGGCTTAGCCGGCGGCCTTCTGATATGGAAGTATTTTCAAAGAACGGGGTGGTTGGCGATCCGACTGCTCGATGTGCAGAAGCTCGATCTCACTATTTAGAGCGTATGAAGACGGTCGAGCAAGCGGCGATTGCGACAGATGCAGAGTTATCCACTTACATTTTAAAAGGAGTAACCGAGGGATGGTCCTACGATATATTGAAAGCTAGGTTAAATATTCCATGCTGCAAGGATGTTTATTACAACTTGTACAGACGATTCTTCTGGTTACTGAATAAAGTGAGGGATTGAAATGAAGATTGTAGACATAGCAGTCAAAAAAGTCTATCGCTTCAACTGTCCGAATTGTCAAAGTCGATTGGAGGCGGACAGCAAAGAGGTGGTGGATATCGGAGGAAAGGTGTGTAAATTCCATTGCCCCGTGTGTCGGAAAGAGCGATATATTGCCTGGTCCGACATGAGAAAGAAGATCGTGTATGAGGGCGAAGGAACGCAGAAATAACATCTCCTATTGTGAAAGGAGAGTGACACATAATGGAAGAACTTATGAAAATCAACGCGAAAATTAGAAAACAACAAATTGGTAGACTGTTTGCGGCTGGGGTATGTGCGTGTTGCGGTATTGGATTGTTAGCGAGTTATAGCTACCAAAAAGGTATCACGGCGTGCCAAAAATCAATAGCAAAGTTTTACCCAGATGAGTATGAATCTTTAACAGCGAAGGTTTTAGAAACATTTGAACGGGAAGGGGTTACTAAATTTTAAGAGATTGAGCCAGCAATGGCTCTTTCTTTTTTATCCTAGGTTAAAACACAGTACCAAGGTATCCGAAAGACATGCTATGTTGATATTTGAAAAAATCCCGGGTGGGAAATCTGGAAAAAGGTTTTTGAAAGGAAGAACAAAATATGGAGCTGGTTATTTGCATTATCGTTGGTATTGTTATCGGAATTGTCTTCGGACGACAGGTATTCCGAAGGGATGTCGTTGGTTCGCTGCGGGTTGATCAATCCGATCCGGACAGCGGACCTTATTTGTTTTTGGAGCTGTCCCATAAGGGAGCGGATGCGATATATAAGAAAAGATATGTAGTCTTGAAAGTCAACATCAAAAATTATATTTCGCACGAATAACAAGTCCTTTTATGGAGCAGTTAATGAATTCACGAAAGGAGAACTAAAATGAGTGAAAACATCAAAGAATTGTTGAATGAGGAGATAGCAGCGGAAATTCAAGCAATATCTTCTCTGGATTCGGGTAGCGAAGAGAAATCAAAGGCTATAGAGGATCTGGCAAAACTCTACCGTTTGAGAATCGAGGAAACCAAAAGTGAGCTGGACGCAGAGGATAAGCGAAGCCGGCGTACGTTGGAAAGTGAAGCAAATGTCCGGGAGAATGAGATTAAGAAATCTCAGTTGGACGAACAGATCAAAGCCGACGTACAGGATGAGCAGTATAAGCGTTCTCAGCTTGACGAGCAAGTGAAGGATCGATATTTCAAACTGGGGATTGCAGCGGCAGAACTTCTCATACCGATAATGTTCTATGGTATCTGGATGCGGAAAGGATTCAAGTTTGAAGAAACGGGAACCTATACCTCAACAACATTCAGAGGATTATTCAATCGTTTTAGACCGACAAAGAAATAATTAACCGGTCAGAAATGAGGAGGGCGTGATTTACACATGTCCTCTTCGTTTTTGCGTGATTTTTACAGACGCTATTATGGAAAGGAGATGCTACAAAGAGCTCTTTGTCTCTTGACCGTACACCGGAAGAAACCGTACAATAATAGCGGTTCTTTCGAAAAACGAAAGGAGATAATATTTATGAGCTACAAAATTATCAAACCCGAAGGTATTGAATTGATTGAGTACCTGAATAACGGATATGCGATTTGCAATCGGTGTGGAGCCGTCATGAGGCAAACAGAAGATCCGAAGACTGGATGCGGAATTTATATCTGTCCATCGTGTGGATTAAAGGTGGACGAAGAGGATTACGAGTATGAGTCCGATGAAGAAGTAGAATGGACGGAAGAAATGCTCGATATGGAACAAGGAGATATTCCGCCAGCCGGATGCAGAGCCTGCGGAGGACCATATCCGTATTGCAAAACGTCATGTAAGCTATTTGATGACTAAAAATATTATTAAGAGAAGGTCTATGCTTCGGCATAGGCTTTTTCTTTTTGGAGAATAAATGATGCGATACCATTATGAAAAACCGAACATCTATTTGTCGATGTACGGAAAAGTATATTTTTGTGACCATCCAGTCTATCATTGCTGCACGCTGTTCCAAATCGGAGAAAAGGGACTGGCAGTTATTCAGCAGAGATTTGACGAGAAAACAAAGAGTACCTGGTGGGGAGACGTGGACCCATGGATTACGGATGATTTATATTTGCATCCTCGTTTTAAAGAATACTTTGATACACATTCCGGAATGGCTACGGACGGGCTTTATCCCACTGTGACACTTCGTCAGATTATGTGGGCTTTAAAAATGAAGCCGATTAAGAGGGAACGATGGGAGACTGTTTTTGACAGGAGAAATATTTAGTCCGCTAAAATTACATCTCCTATTGTGAAAGGAGAGTGACTTTTATGATTAAAATAACGTATAAGCGATCAGGAGTCGAGGATTATCGAGAGTTTAGAAACAAAGAAGAATTCGAAGATTGGCTTGATCGCCAGAAGAAAATTGAAGAGATCACCATTATCAATAAGAGCGAGTCCTAACAAGGACTCTTTCTTTTTGCGTGATTTTTACAGCTTCTCTTATGGAAACCGATAGATCTTGAGAGGAGGAAGAGGAGTATGGACGAAATGAAAATCAACTCAAAATTTACACGGATGTTGCTTTCGAAATTAGCAAAAGGGGTATTACATAAAAAGCTTGGATATAACGTAGATATCCAGTTAAACGAGTTGAATGCTTCGATTTCAGATGAGAAAGCGCACGTACATGTGAGTATTGATGCAGATATGAGTAAAGAAGAACTCATGAAAATTCTGAAGAAAATCGGTTTAAATTAAGAGGATTGAGCCAGCAATGGCTCTTTCTTTTTACTTCGCAAAATTTACAATTCCTATTATGGAGAAACAGTTAGCTCATTGGCAGAGCGCCACACTTCCGTGGAGGTAATCGGTTCGAGTCCGATACTGGTTCTCTTTTATTTTTTTATCAATCAAGAAAGGGGGATTTTAAGAAGGTGGTCAGAAATTTGAGTTTGGACGAATTGGCGTTGATTCTATGTGATATGTACGAAATGGACGAATGGTTGCCAAATCCGGTATTCGACAAGAAAGAGTTCACTAGGGTGAGCAATACATTGTGGGCGATTGGAGAATTTCGAAATTATGTAGCCGATCATATTTTTCCCCAGACCAAAACGTCCATAAAAAATTTAGAAGCGATGGCTCGATCATTTATAGAAAAAATGGATGACTTTGCTTCTATGAATCAACAGAACAGTTCTATATTTACCACCGCTAAGATGGTTGGAGAAAATATTCAAGATCTGTTATATGCCATGGAATAGGATAAAACGAAAGGAGAATATTATGCAAAAAGTTAAAATCTTGAAAAGAGTCGGGCGTCAATTATATCGCTCATCTCCGACAATTTTAACGGTAGTAGCTTCTATTGGAGTCATTGCAACAACCATTACGGCTGTTCAGGCAACCCCTAAAGCAATAAAATTGTTGAAAGAGGCAGAGCTGGAGAAGGGCGAAAATCTAACTAAATTAGAAATCGTCCGAGTAGCGGGGCCGACTTATATTCCTTCTGTACTGCTGGGAGTTTCAACTATTGCTTGTATCTTTGGAGCGAATGCATTAAATCAAAAGAAACAGGCTTCTTTGATGAGTGCATACGTTATGCTCAATGAATCCTATAAGCAATATCGGAAGTCAGCCAAGACAGTTTACGGAGAGGATGCGGATGATAAAATCCATGCGGAAATGGCGAAAGATGCCATGGTGTCTTCCTACGACTGGGGTTATCAGGTTTACAACATGGACATGGATTCTGAAAGTGAACGGTTGCTTTTCTATGATCTTGCCTCAAAGAAGTATTTTAGAACCACAATGGCAGCGGTGTTAAACGCCCAATATCATGTAAATCGGAATCTTTCCATTAAAGGCGATTGTTCATTAAATGAATACTTGTCATTTTTAGGTGTCGAAGGCATAGACGGAGGCGATGAACTCGGATGGGATATCAGCTATATGGTAGAAGAAATGGATTGCTATTGGTTGGATTTTGATAATTACAAATCAACGTTGGAAGATAGCTTGGAGTGCATCATTATAGACACGATGGCGGTCAACAAATTTGAATGATTCGCAAAAATTACAGACCGTATTATGAAAAGGAGGCTAATGCTTTATGAAAAACAAAAATTTTATCAAAGCCATTGGGATTGCAGTTACGGCGATCGGATTTGGAGTAAGTATTCTTACCGATTGGGTAAACGAAAAGAAAATGGATGAGAAAATTGAAGAAAAGGTAAACGAGGCACTTGCCAAAAAAGATGATGAAAACGAAGAGGAGTCCTAACAAGGGCTCTTTCTTTTTAGTTTGGAGCAAGTGCTGATGAATGATGAGGCTATTCAAAAAATCATGAATTATACGAATATGCATCTGTTTGAACCGGGAGAAAATTGGCCTAAATCAGCCATTATGGAACGTTCGTATGAACGGTGGGCGGTTGACGAGATTCTACTGGCCATTATGGATCATCCGATGACAGAAGCCGATTTAGTGATAGAAGGGTTTATATTGAAAATGGAGCTTTTTCTTTACCTGTCGGAAAATCCAGCAAATAACCACATATTTCAAGTTGCAGAAAATACGGCCGAGACACTTCTCGGTCTTATTTTATAACCACAAATTTTATATTTCGAAAGGAGAAGCATTATGAAGGTATTAAGAAAACAGGAAATCGAAACAGCCAACATTCAGGTAGGAGATCAGATAGTCATTCCGCTGGCAGAGCTTGGAGAGTTTACCGCGACCGCTCACAAGGTTACGGACGAGGGCGTCATGTTTATATTTGACGAATATGTTACCTGCCGGCCGATGAATAACTGCTCTACAAACAAAGGTGGTTTTGAAAAGTCCGATCTGAAGAAGTGGATGGATACAGTTCTGTTTATGGCGTTCCCAGAAGAGTTGCGTGATAAGATTTACGGACTTACTATTCCAACCGTTGGACAGATTGTTGGTCATGAGGACGAATGGGATAACAAGAATCTGGAACCAGATAGCGATGAACAGCTTCCTTTGATGAAAGAGTGCAAGAATCGAATTGCTTGTTTTGAAGATCAGCTTACGTGGGGATGGCTGAGAAATGCTACAAAAGAGGAGTTTTCTTCGGCTTATTTCGCTGGTGTGAGCAACTATGGCTCTGCGGGCTCCTACAACGCTTCGTACTCTTTTGGGGTTCGTCCGGAATTCTGGTTGGTTAAGCAGGAATCTAGGGGCCCTGTGCCCCGTAGATCTGGCCGTTATCCTTGGGGCTTTGATGCTGGTTCAGAAGACATTCTGCATTATTGTCAGAATGATGTAATGGTTACAAAAGAAGCAGTGTTAAAGATGGAAATTTGGAATAAAGAAAACGAGATTGATACTCTGAGAAAGGAAATTGAGAAGTTAGAAAAATATAAGCAGTACGATAAAGCAACAGCGGAAACCAAAGTAATTATGGACAGCTTTGTTCGTGCTGGCTTTACTGAGAATCAGGCTCTTGACATGGTTAAAACGATATTCAGTGTGATATTTGGAGGAATGAGATAATGAAGAAATCGAACATATCAAAAGTTTTGTCGTCAGTTCGAACATCCATGGCGAAGCACAGCCCTGAAATTCTTACCGGAATTGGTATTGCTGGTATGATCACAACGACTGTCATGGCGGTCCGGGCAACGCCGAAAGCGCTGATTCTCATTGAAGATAGAAAAGAGGAGATTGGAGCCGAGGAGCTTGAAGTCGCAGATGTGGTAAAAACAACTTGGTTCTGTTATATTCCGGCAGTGATTACGGGAACCCTCTCCATTGCATGTTTAATTGGAGCCAGCTCAGTAAACGCTAAACGGAATGCAGCACTCGCAACGGCATATACCTTATCGGAATCCGCTCTCAAGGACTATCAGGGAAAAGTCGTTGAGATGTTCGGAGAGAAGAAGCACGAAACTGTGAAAGATGCTATTGCAAAGGATAAAATCGAGAAAAATCCAGTGGTAACAAGAGAGATAATCATTACAGAAAAGGGAAATACGCTCTGCTATGACGCGATTTCTGGCAGATATTTTAAAGGCGATATCGACAAAATTAAGAAAGCGGAATGTGAATTAAATCGTCGGATGCGCGATGAGATGTATGTATCCTTAAATGATTTCTACTACGAAGTCGGTCTGGATAATATCAAAATCGGCGATGAGTTGGGATGGAATATTGATAATGGGTATATTGATCTATCATTTAGTTCTCAATTGACCAGCGATGGAACTCCCTGCCTGGTGATTGATTACAGTATTGCTCCGAGATACAATTTCAGTGAGCTGATGTGACGCGCGAAAAAAACAGTGGCTTTAATGGAAGAAGAACCACACATTTTCAAAAATTGAAAGGAGAATAAACATGGAAACCAATGAAATCATGAACAACGAAGAGGTTATGGAAACAGCCACAGAGGAAATCGTTAAAGCGAGTTCTGGTAAGGGGTTTAAGGTTGCGGCCGGTATCGGTTTAGCCGTACTTGCAGGTGTTGTAATCTACAGGTATGTGGGTAAGCCGATGATTGCCAAAATCAAAGCTCAGAAGGAGCAGCAGATTATCGATGCTGAGTGGGATGAACCCGAAGAACCAATCATTGAGAATGAAAAAGAGGATTCCGAAGAAGCCTAAACGAAAAAATGTGTTTCAACACGAGGGAGAGTACCTGTAACAAGGTGCTTTCCCTTTCTTCTTTTATCCGGAGGTGAAATTTATGAACATGTATTCGTATGATGGCCCAGTTATGGAATTTGACAACTGTGTTGCAAATCGCTGGATTGCTTCCACACGGGCAGTTTCAGAAAAGAAAGCAAGGTCAAACCTTACTTATCAGTTTAAAAAGAAAAACAACCGACTTCCGGGTACAAAGATTATATTGCCTGGAAAGATCAGTTTGGTGAGCGGAAAGGAGACAACTTAATGGAGGAATATAAGCCGAATTCCCACAAATCAAAGGAGGAGCAGAAAAATCTTGTTCCCGAAAAACGTGTAGAGAAAGTGATTTCTGGGACGGTAAAATCAAAGAAAAAATCAGAAATGCAGAAGTTTGCAGACGTATTCATTTCTGAAGATGTCAATAACGTAAAATCTTATATTGTGATGGATGTTCTGGTGCCGGCAATAAAAAAGGCAATTTCCGATATAGTTACCAATGGTATTGATATGATCCTCTATGGAGAAACTGGGAAGTCAAAAAAGAACTCTACAGCGTCCAAGGTATCCTATCAGAAGTATTACGACAGCGGAAAGAAAGATTATACAGCACCGAAGAGCCGGACGAGCTACGAATATGATGAGCTTTTATTCGAAACTCGTGGAGATGCGGAATCGGTATTAGACGCCATGAACGAAATTATTGCACAGTATGAGGTAGTTAGTGTTGCAGATCTTTATGATTTGGCAAACGTGTCCAATGACAATTATGCTGCCAATAAATACGGATGGACTGATATTGCTGGATGCAGGGCGGTTCGAGTAAGGGATGGTTATATTTTAAAATTGCCTAAACCAATGCCGTTGTAAAGGAGGGATTCAAGATGTATGAGTCAGAAGACAGGATGGTATCTCATCCGGATCATTATATTTCCGAAACGGGTATGGAAGTTATTGATGTAATCGAAGCCTTTACTTCTGATTTAAAAGGAATTGAGGCTGCCGATACCGCAAACATCATCAAATATGCCTGCCGTTGGAAGAAGAAAAACGGAATCCAGGATTTGGAAAAAATCCTTTGGTACGCCCAGCATTTGATCGACCATTTAAAGAAAACAGAAAAAGTAGAAGAGGAGAATAAATAATCATGAAAAAAGCAGAGATTGTAAAGAGCATGAATGGTTTTCTTAGTAAAACCAGTTTCCAGTTAAAGAAGCATAGTCCGGAGATTCTCGTTGTGGCTGGAGTTATCGGTGTGGTTACAAGCGCGGTAATGGCTTGTAAAGCAACGACAAAAGTGGGTGAAATTCTGGACAAGACAAAAGAAGATGTCGAAACAATTCATAAATGTGAAGCAGACGAATCCGTGAAGGAGCGGTATTCCAGCGAGGATGCCCAAAAAGATTTGGCGATTGTTTATGTTCAGACCGGTATGAAATTTGCCAAACTGTATGGGCCTTCCGTCATACTCGGTGCATTGTCAATCACCAGTATTTTGGCATCTAATAACATTCTTCGTAAGAGAAATGTAGCTCTAAGTGCGGCTTATGCAGCTATTGATAAAGGATTTAAAGAGTATCGCAGCCGTGTGATCGAACGATTTGGCGAAGAGGTTGACCGTGAACTGAAATATAATCTCAAAGCCAAAAAGTTTGATGAAACGGTTATTGATGAAGAGACTGGAAAAGAGAAGAAAGTTAAGAAGAATGGTTTTGTGGTAAGTCCGGGGGATATCAGCGGTTATGCCAGATTCTTTGAAAAGTACACGCAGGATGAGGATGGAAATTCCATTCTTAATCCTCATTGGGAAAGCAACAATGAATATAATCTGATGTTCATCAAAGCCCAAGAGCGTTATGCAAACGACTTGTTGAAAGCAAAGAAGCGCGTATTTCTGAATGAAGTCTATGAGATGCTTGGACTTCCGAGAACAAAAGCCGGCCAGATTGTTGGTTGGGTTTATAATCCGGAAAATTCTAAAGGAGATAATTACATTGATTTCGGTCTGTATTCTGATAATCTGAGTTATTCGGATTATGTCAATGGATTCGACCAGGCAATCCTTTTGGATTTTAATGTGGATGGGAACATCTGGGATTTGATGTGAGAGATAAATTTATAACTATCCCTAGGAGTTATTACGATTCTTGGGGATAGTTTTTATTTGGGAGGAATTTATGCGCAAGTTAATCAAAGTAATAGCGGTTCCGATCTTGTGTGGTATCGTGATAGCATCTTCGTTCTTTGTATCTGAATTTCACTCAGAAGGGGAAGACGTTGTAGCAATACCTAGGGCCAGCGTTGTCGAAAAGACAGAACCGGTTATTACAGTTTTGCAAGAGGAATCCATTCCAATTGCCACTGAGGAAATGGAGGGATTAGAAGAAGTTATACCGAAAATGTCGAGAGAAGATGTAGAGTTAATCGCCCTAGTTACTATGGCAGAAGCCGAAGGTGAATGTGAAGAAGGAAAACGCCTTGTTATCGATACTATATTGAATCGGGTAGATTCCGAACATTTTCCCGATACGGTATATGAAGTGGTTTATCAACCGAATCAATTTTCATCTATGTGGAATGGTCGAGTGGACAGGTGCGAAGTCCGAGCGGATATTTGTGACCTTGTCTATGAGGAACTGGAGTCAAGGAGCAATTACGACGTTGTGTTCTTTACGGCAGGAGAATACAGTGCGTATGGCGTTCCGATGTTCCAAGTTGAAAATCATTATTTTTCAAGGTATGAGTGAAGAAAGGAGAATCATCATGCGTAATCTTTTAGCATTTGTGTCTTATACACTGGCGGCAATGTCCGGTATCTGCTTTGTTGGTGGAATCGCAATTCTATCAACGGGAAGGGAGCATTGATATGGACGGTCTGGAGAATGTGATATCGGTACTGGACTATGTTCTGGATACTAAGAGAAAAAGACATATTATGGGAGGCATTCTGTTGAGTGTCTCCTTTCTTTTTGGCGGTTTGGCAATAACCGTAATGACAATTAAAAACGAGGAGGAAGAGGATGAGCAGTAAAGGATTGACTTTCCTTGCTTTTATTGCTGGAGCGGGGATTGGTTCTGTATGTACATGGCAACTGCTGAAACGGAAATATGAGCTGATCGCTCAGGAAGAAATCGACTCCGTAAAAGCAGCTTATGCCGAAAGAGAAAGCGTAGAGAAAGCGGGAAAGAGTTTTGTGAAGGGTTTTCGTGATGGCCTTAAAGTAGCGGAAGATAGAACTCCGAAGGATGTAGACGACATGGATTTCAAAAAGTACGCGTCTATCATTCAGAAAGAGGGCTATACGGATTATTCCAAAACGGTTGAGGAAAAGAAAGGAGAGGCGTTTGTGGAAAAACCTTATGTCATCTCGCCAGAGGAATTTGGCGAATTTGAAGAGTATGAAAAAATCAGCCTCACTTACTATGCAGACGAAGTTCTGGCTGACGAGAATGATGAAGAGGTAGACGATGTGGAGGAAATTGTCGGTAAGGGCTCTCTGAATCATTTCGGGGAATATGAAGACGACTCTGTGTTTGTCCGAAATGACCGGTTAAAGTGCGATTATGAAATCCTGCTTGACCAGAGAAACTATTCCGATGTTGTAAAAACGATGCCACATCGAATGGAGGAGTAATGACAAAGAACGAGCTTAATGATGCATATTTTAACTGGATGTATCAGCTTGTATTTGATGGGAGATATTCAAAGAGATTATCGTATCAAAAGCTTTTAAGAGAGCTGCATCGAATCGAATTTACTTACAGTATTCCGATGGATGGAAATCGGGCGGAAGATGGAGTGGATTTAAGGTATCGGTTTGGTTATGAAAACGGATACAGCAGCTCTATGGTTTCCACCTATTTGGATAATCGGACTTGCAGTGTGCTGGAAATGATGATCGCGCTTGCGATTCGGTGTGAAGAACATATTATGGATGATCCAGACATTGGAAACCGAACTGGACAGTGGTTTTGGAATATGATTGTCAATCTTGGGCTGGGTTCTATGAATGATTCCAAGTTTGACAGAGATTATGTCGAGGACATTGTCCAGAAGTTTCTGGATCGGAAATATAGCCGTAATGGTGACGGAGGACTGTTTACCGTAAATCGCAGCCGATACGATTTGAGATCTGTTGAAATCTGGTATCAGATGTGCTGGTACTTGGACGAAAATACTTAGAAGGAGAGATTGCCATGGGTCACAGTGAAGTAATGAAGTGGTTTGAGAGTTATTTTCCCGATTTTTCAGGAGAGCGGATTGATATGTGGTTTCCAAATGGAAGGAACAGTATCCGTATCCGCCAGAAAAATGGCCAAGAATTTATATTCACTTATCACGGTCAGAAAGATTGGAAATTTGAAACGATTACTAGCTTTCTGAATGGAATGAAGGGAGAAAAAAAGTAAAATGTGCGAGGTTATGAATTATATTTTTGGAAGTCTTAGCAGCTCGGAAACAGCGATCCGGTCTATCCGGAAATCCATGAATAAACAGGCACGTTATAATCGGAAATTAAGTACGCTTGTTCTTATCGTAACGGTTAATCTGGTTCTCCTGGAACTGGATCGAGTAGAGCAGAAAAAGAGAATCGAGAAATTGGAATCAACAATAGAGGAAATGAAGTGCGATAAAGGAGAGTAAAAAATGAGATGATCGACTTTTTGATGATTTCTACACGTAGTACAAAGCGTGGTGTAATTGAAATCTATCCGAAGTTCATTATTAAGAAAAGCTCCGATCTGATGATTCGAGGTGGTGACTTCTACGCTATCTGGATTGAGGAACGAGGTTTATGGTCTACTGATGAACAGGACGCTTTACAACTTATCGACCGTGAACTGGATAGGTACGCAGAAGAAAGCCGCCAGCGCTTTGACTCTGAAATAAAAGTTCTTCACATGTGGGATGCAGAGTCTGGAATGATTGATTCCTGGCACAAATATTGTCAGAAACAAATGCGGGATTCTTTCCACATGCTGGATGACAAATTGATATTCTCCAACACAAAAACCGATAAAAAAGATTACGCCAGTAAAAAGCTGAAATATCCGCTTGAAGCTGGCGATTTGTCTGCTTATGACCAATTGATGTCTACTCTGTACTCTGAGGCTGAGCGACAGAAAATTGAATGGGCTATCGGTTCTGTGGTATGTGGAGAATCGAAAAAACTGCAAAAATTTATGGTTCTGTATGGAGCTGCCGGAACAGGTAAATCCACAGTTCTCAATATTATTCAGCAGCTCTTTGAAGGGTATTATTCGGTCTTTGACGCAAAAGCTCTGGGGGCGTCCAGTAATTCTTTTGCATTGGAGGCATTCAAGAGTAATCCGCTTGTTGCGATCCAGCATGATGGCGATTTGTCAAGAATTGAGGATAATACCAGGTTAAACAGCTTGGTGTCCCATGAGCTGATGACCGTAAATGAGAAGTTCAAATCGACTTACTCCAACCGATTCAAATGTTTTTTGTTCATGGGTACCAACAAGCCGGTAAAGATTACAGATGCAAAATCTGGTTTGATTCGACGACTGATTGACGTATCTCCTTCAGGAAATAAGCTGAGCCCGAAGGAATACAAAGCAATTATGAAACAGATTGAATTCGAACTGGGAGCGATTGCATATCACTGCCGGGAAATCTATCTAAACAATCCCGGTCTGTATGATGACTATATTCCCATTGCAATGCTGGGCGCATCCAATGATTTCTATAACTTCATCATTGATTCCTACCATGTATTCAAACGGGAAAACGGCACGACTTTGAAAGCTGCCTGGGAGATGTATAAGACCTATTGTGATGAAGCCAAAGTAGGCTATCCATTTTCTCAGAGAATTTTTAAGGAAGAACTGAAGAACTATTTCCATGACTACAAAGAGCGATTCAACATGGAGGACGGTTCGAGAGTACGAAGTTATTATATCGGATTCCGGACTGAAAAATTTGAAGAGGAAATGGTTGCTGAAAAGCCGGAAGAGAAGCCTTCATTATTGCAGTTTAATACTGCCAAATCCATTTTCGATCAGGTATGTTCCGATTGTCCATCGCAGTATGCAACAGACAAAGAAACACCTTCCATGAAATGGAACAAGGTAAAAACGAAGCTATCGGATTTGGATACTTCTAAAATCCACTATGTTAAAGTCCCGGAAAACCACATCGTAATTGATTTCGATATTCCAAATAAGGAAGGGAACAAATCCTTCGAACGGAATGTAGAAGAAGCAAGCAAGTGGCCGGCGACTTATGCAGAGCTAAGCAAAAGCGGAAAGGGGGTTCATCTTCATTATATTTATACGGGAGATGTGAAAAAACTGAGTCGTATTTATGACGACCACATCGAAGTGAAAGTGTTCACGGGTAAAAGCTCATTACGAAGAAAACTTACAAAGTGTAATGATTTGCCCATCGCAACGATTAGCTCTGGTTTACCGACGAAAGGAGAAGATAAAATGGTAAATTTTGAAGCGATTAAAAGCGAGAAAGGGCTTAGAACACTAATCAAGAGAAATCTGAATAAAGAAATCCATCCGGGTACTAAGCCCAGTATCGACTTTATCTACAAAATACTGGAGGACGCATATTCCAGCGATTTGAGTTATGACGTGACGGACATGCGGAATGCGGTTTTAGCATTTGCTGCGAATAGTACGCATCAGGCCGAATACTGTATCAAGCTGGTTAATAAGATGCAGTTTAAATCAGCAGACCCTTCCACAGCGGGGAGAAACGAAGAAGCAAAGTTGGTATTTTACGATATTGAGGTATTTCCAAATCTGTTCCTTGTAAACTGGAAAATCGAGGGCGAAGGAAAGCCTGTGGTGCGTATGATTAACCCGACTCCAACGGAGATTGAGGAATTGATGCGATTCCGGTTGGTCGGGTTTAACTGTCGGCGATATGATAATCATATTCTGTATGCAAGACTCATGGGTTATACAAACGAGCAGCTTTATAACCTCTCACAAAAAATTATCAGTGGAAGTCCGAATTGTTTCTTTGGAGAAGCCTACAATGTTTCCTATACGGATGTGTATGACTTTGCATCTGCCGGAAATAAAAAGAGCTTGAAGAAGCTGGAAATTGAGATGGGAATCCATCATCAGGAGCTTGGGCTTCCTTGGGATCAACCGGTTCCAGAAGAAATGTGGACGAAAGTTGCCGAGTATTGTGATAACGATGTAATTGCAACCGAAGCGGCATTCCATTATCTGAAAGCTGATTGGACAGCTCGACAGATTCTGGCGGATTTGGCTGGAATGACAGTGAATGATACGACCAATACGCTTACCCAGAAGATTATATTTGGAAACGAGCGGAAACCACAGGATCAGTTCAATTACCGAAATCTGGCAGAGCCAGTGCATCACCTTGATGAAGAAACCTATTCCTTCTTGGCCGAAGCGTGTCCCGAAATGATGGCGCAAACGCATGGCGATGAAGGAAGTCTCTTACCATATTTTCCTGGATACAAGTATGAGAATGGAAAATCGACATATCGAGGAGAAGAAGTTGGAGAAGGCGGTTATGTCTATGCAGAACCTGGTATGTACGGAAATGTGGCATTGCTGGATATTTCCTCTATGCATCCTCATAGTGCAATTGCAGAAGTTCTGTTCGGTGTGAAATTTACGAGAGCCTTCCGTGACATTGTGGAAGGACGAGTCAGCATCAAACACGAAGCTTGGGACGAAGTCAATCATATGCTGGATGGGAAGTTGACACCATATATCCAGAAGGTCATTGACGGAGAGATGACAGCGAAGGATTTGGCAAATGCTTTGAAGACGGCAATCAACTCGGTATATGGTCTGACTTCTGCTAACTTCGAGAATCCGTTCCGTGATCCGAGAAACAAAGATAATATTGTAGCCAAACGAGGAGCTCTGTTCATGATTAACCTTAAACACGAGGTACAGGAACGGGGCTTTACTGTTGCTCACATTAAGACGGACTCTATCAAGATTCCTGATGCGACACCGGAGATTATCCAGTTTGTTATGGATTACGGAAAGCGATATGGTTACACCTTTGAGCATGAGGCTACATACGACCGGATGTGCCTTGTAAATGACGCCGTCTATATCGCCAAGTATAAAGACGGAAAATGGACAGCCACAGGAACTCAGTTCCAGATTCCGTATGTCTTCAAGAAACTTTTCAGCGGCGAAGAAATTGCCTTTGAAGATGTGTGTGAAACCAAGTCGGTAAGCAGCGCTTTATATTTGGATATGAATGAGAAACTTCCGCGGCTTACAACCGAGGAAGAAAGGGAATTAAATGCCATCGACAAGGCTTGGAATAGTCAGGCTGGAGGGAAATCTCTTGAAGATGTCGCATCTAAATACGGATATACATACGAAGAAATAGGAGCAAGATACAGCGAGCTTTGTAAAAAAGACGAGGCGACTCACAATTATATTTTCATTGGACGAGTTGGTCAGTTCTGTCCGATTAAATCGGGGGCTGGTGGCGGATTGCTCATGAGAGAAAAGGACGGACGATATTATGCTGCCACTGGGTCAAAGGGCTATCGGTGGTTAGAGTCTGAGATGGTAAAGGAACTCTCTAAAGAGGATTCCGTTGATCGTTCTTATTATGACAAGCTTGTAGACGATGCAGTGGAAACCATATCCAAATATGGTGACTTTGAATGGTTCATATCCGATGATCCTTATATTCCCAAACCTAAGCTTGAGGATTTTATGAACATTCCAGAAGACGCTGATGAGGAAATACCATTTAATTAAAGAAAAGGAGAAGTATATCATGGCTTACAAAAATGTACCCAATATCATTATTGAAAACGCAAGAATTATTTTTCGAAACTTCCGAGGCGAAGAGTCTAAATACAATCGGGCTGGAAATCGGAATTTCTGTGTCATCATCGAAGATCCGGAGCAGGCGGAGAAACTCTCCAATGATGGATGGAATGTAAGAGCGCTGGCTCCGAGAGACGAGGACGAAGAGCCGAAACATTATATCCAGGTGGCAGTCAGCTTTGAGAATATCCCGCCTAAGGTGTATATGATTACCAGAAAGACAAAAACACCGTTGGATGATGAATCCATTTCCACTTTGGACTATGCGGAGATTCGGAAGGTTGATTTGACGATTCGGCCGTATTCTTGGGACGTGAACGGTAAGAGCGGTATTAAGGCTTATCTGAAAACGATGTATGTCACCATCGAAGAGGATGAGTTTGCTGAGAAGTATGCGGAGGAAGAAGGGCCGGAAGAGGTCCCATTCCACTGATGAGCGACAAATAGGGTGCCTGATATTGCCAGCAAGGTAAATGTCCTAAGGCTAGAGGAAACAGCCCTATATTTCTGCGAAAGGAGAAAGTTATGGCATTTTGGAATCGGAAAAAGAAGCGAACCACAGCGAAACCGAAGATCAATGCTTCTATTTCCAAGGTCGAAAAACCAAAGAAAATATCAGAGAAGCACGACTTTGTAGTTCATAAAGAGGAACATCAAGTAAGCTTATCACCGAAGCCGAAAATGAAAAATCTTCCCACTTTCAAACCCGACAGATATGAGAAAGAATTTATGAACATCTTTCGTCAACTTGTTTCAGAAAAAAACAGACCGTGGGATATTTGGAAAGACTTTATTGTTATGTCGGCTTGTTCTATATCAAATTCTGTGGACAAATCTCAATATGATAAGCGAGAGAAACGATACTTGGATATCATTCGCCATTACAGTAAGTCAAAACAGGAACTTTTTCCACAGTTGTTTGCAAATCTGGTCATGTCTTTAGAAATGAATCCGGAGCAGGATTTTTTAGGAAAGATGTACATGAGCTTAAATCTTGGCTACGATGAGTTGAAACAAATATTTACTCCTTATGACATGTGTCGGCTTATGGCAAAAATCACCATTACGGATGTAACTGAGAAAGTAAGGAAAGATGGCTATATTACCATCAACGATCCATGTTGCGGAGCGGGAGCCAACTTGATTGCTGCTATTCACGAAGCACGAAAGCAATTAGAAAAAGAAAATTATAATTATCAAAACCATTTATTAGTTTCCGGACAAGACATTGAAGAAGTTCCAGCTTTGATGTGCTATATTCAACTTTCTCTTCTAGGAATTGCTGGATATTTTAAAGTTGGAAATTCTTTGACCAAACCAATGACTATGGCTGATGATTTGAAGAATTACTGGTTTACACCTATATATTTTTCAGATGTGTGGACTATGAGAAGATTATTTCACAGTATATGAAAGTTTATGAGGAGGGATAAGCGTGAATGAACGATTGAAAGCATTAGAAAAAGAGCTGGATAGTCTGTTAAATATGGCCCCCATAGAAGATGACTGCACGAAGAATGAAAACGAGATGTATTCGGATATGGCGAACCTGAAAAACAGCATAACAGCGGTTCTTGAGGAGCAACGGAATGGCCGTTGAATTGTATGACTATCAAATAGTAGCAGTAAAAAAAATGAGAAATGGTTGTATTCTGTGTGGCGGCGTTGGAAGCGGAAAATCAAGAACAGCATTAGCTTATTACTATCTCCAGAATGGCGGAAATCCGGATTGCTTGATGGGGGTTGAGGATTATGTTGCGATGGACGATCCCCCAAAGGACTTATACATCATCACAACAGCCAGAAAGCGGGACACGATGGAATGGGAGGGTGATCTTTCGCCTTTCCTTCTTTCGGTTCACGAGGATGTCAATCTATATTCAAATCAGATTGTCGTGGATTCCTGGAATAATATCAAGAAGTACGAGGATGTAAAGGATGCTTTCTTTATATTTGACGAGCAGAGAGTGATAGGCTCCGGAGCTTGGGTGAAGGCGTTTTTGAAAATCACCAAATCAAATCAGTGGATTCTATTGTCTGCAACTCCGGGAGATACCTGGCAGGATTATATTCCGGCATTCATCGCAAATGGGTTTTACAAAAACCGGACAGAATTCATCCGAGAACATGTGGTTTATAGTCGATTCAGTAAATACCCAAAGATTGACCGATATTTGAATACTGGGAGATTGATTCGACTCAGAAATCGTATTTTGGTGAATATGGATTTCAAGCGTCAGACGGTTTCTCATCACGAAGATATATTTGTTCGATACAGCATAGAGCGATACAAAGATGTTGGACGAACACGATGGGACCCGTATAAGAATGAGCCGATTGCGAATGCCGCCGGTCTTTGCTATGTATGGCGGAAAATTGTGAATACGGACGAGTCACGACAGATCGCCTTGATGGAAATTGTAGAGAAGCATCCCAGAGCCATTATATTTTACAACTTTGATTATGAGCTGGAGCTTTTGAACGGGTTGTTTCGAATTTATGAAGACGATGGAGTCTTTGAAATTGCAGAGTGGAATGGTCACAAACACCAGCCAATCCCAGAGTCGAAAAACTGGGTGTATCTTGTTCAGTACAATGCTGGAGCGGAAGGATGGAACTGCATCAAGACAGATACCATTATATTCTACTCACAGAACTATTCTTACAAAATCATGCAGCAATCTGCGGGGCGAATAGACAGGTTGAATACGCCATTCAAAGATTTGTATTACTATCACTTGAAATCTCGTAGTGGGATTGATTTGGCAATTAGTAAGGCACTGAAAGATAAGAGAGATTTTAATGAATCGAGGTTTGTGAAGTGGTGAAAGGAGATCAACCATGAACGAAGAGTATTTGGAAGTGGATTTTAAAAAGTATTGTAAAACCTGTAAACACAAGGAATTGGGAGAAAAATTCGACCCATGTAATGAATGCTTGGATTATGGATACAATCTCAATTCCCAGAAACCTATGAAGTGGGAGGAAAAGAAAAAATGAGCTATCAATATGACCGATATTTGGCGCAACATAAATCCAACGTTGAAGCCGGATTTCGTTGGTTGCAGAAAAATCTTCCTGAAATTACAGAGGGCAGTGGTGCGGAACACAATATCGTATTTGCACATGACCAATCCAAAACGGAGCCCGATGAGTATGGCCCCTATGATATTTATTTTTATGGAGGCAATCGCTCTTATGGAGTAGTTGAGGATTTCAGAAAAGCTTGGCTGTTACATATTCATCGAAACCCTCATCATTGGCAGTATTGGGTGCTTATCAATGACGATCCCGAAGAAGGAGAAATCATTTTGGAAATGCCTTACTGTTATATTCTGGAGATGATTTGTGATTGGTGGTCCTTTAGCTGGTTTAAAGGGAACCTGCTGGAGATCTTCTCTTGGTATGAGGAGCGGAAAAGCTATATAAAACTGCATCCGAATACGAGAAGATTGGTGGAGGATATCTTAGGACGTATCAAAAATAAGCTTGGGGAGGTGATAGTGAATGAAATCAACAGATAGTGTTATTGTGAGTTGGGATTTTTCTCATGGGAAAGACGCTGGCGTTCTGATTGTTGGAAGGCAGCAAAAAGGAAGGGTAGAAATTATCAATGCCTATCAAGGGGAAGAAGCCAAAGAAATTTATCAAAAGCTGGTATTCCCCAAATCTAAGAAAATCAATTACAGCGAGGAGAAAACCACATGAAGCAACCGAAAAAATTGACCAGAGAGCAAAAAGAATGCTTATCTGCTCATTATTTAAACTGTAAAGATTGGATGTTGGTTGAGGAGACAGAGTTCTATTATCGCATTATCAATAAGAATACGGGTGTGATAAAGAGTGTAGATAAATTCAGAAGAGTAAGAAGGAGAAAAAATCATGAGAACAATTAAAAACAACTGGAAAGTAGCTTTAATTGTAGCAGTCGGTATTATTGCTATTATTTTGTTAGGTGTGTTTTGTATACAGAGTTCCCAGAACAGAGCATTTACCTTGGAAGAGCAAGTTAATACTGCTGATTCTGACATCAAAGTTCAGGAAAAACGACGTGTAGATTTGGTTTACAACCTTGCTAATTGTGTTAAGCAGTACGATAAGCATGAAGCGGAAACATTGACGGCGATTGTTGAAAATAGAGGCTCTACCGGTGATATCGAAAACGTTACTACAGCTATCACGGCGGTGTCAGAAGCGTATCCAGAATTAAAATCTAATGAAAATTATAAAGAGTTAATGAATGAACTTTCAATTACAGAAAATTTAATTGCAGAATATCGGAGTAACTACAATAAGCAGGTAAAAGAATACAACCGATATATACGCAAATTCCCGACAAGATTTTTTCTCAATATTCTCGGATATGAGGTTCGGGGATATACCTATCTTGACTATAGTGCTCCTGCCGATGCTCCGCAGAATCTGTTTGGAGAGTAAAAGCTATGAGAGGACGCAAGCGTAGAAGTTTTGATTTCGGGAATTTCGAGATTACGAAACGGGAAATACTGGTAAGTGTATCGATTGTCGCTATTATGCTTCTGATTGGAGTCCTTATTGCTGGAAAAATTTCGGATTATCAATTGGATAAAAATGAAAAATACAACAAGGCGATAAAAATAGAATCGCAGGAACTGTTTGAGTACGGAATGAGGACTAATGCCGGGAACGCTTTTGTATATGGCGATTTGAAAGCGGTCGATACAGTTACATATCCTGAAATTGGTGGAGAATACATTTATATTGAAAAAGTGAAAGAACGATATACAATGCATACTCGCCAGGTTGCACATACAACAACTACGAATGGAAAAACCCATACTTACTATACAACGGAAACCTATTGGACATGGGATTATGCTGGTAGTGAGGAACGGATATGTGATGAAATATCATTTTTAAATCACGTTTTTTCAGTTAGTAAAATCGACCTGCCGGGAAAGGAGTATATAGACACTGTTAAAGAATCCAGCCACATTCGTTATAAGTATTATGGAGTTGGTTTAAACTTTACCGGAACCATATTTACAGAACTGGCTGATAAAACAATAGCCGATAACTCACCATTTTATGAAAATATGAAGATTGATGAAACCGTAGAATACTTAGAAACCGATTTTGCAATGTGGATATTCTGGATTATTTGGATGGTCTTAATTGGAGTCTGTGTCTACAGTTTCTATTATATCGACAACAAATGGCTTGAGTAATTGGAGAATTTGGGAGAGGGTCGAGCAATAATGAGGGCGACCACAAGGCGGATATAGTAGTTGCATAAGGGATGAGTCCGCTATAAGAAAGGAGAAAAAACGTATGAATCTTAAATCAGTGAAAATTATTGCAGTAGATTTCGATGGAACTTTATGTGAGAACAACTGGCCAGGGATCGGAGCGCCGAACGAAGAACTGATAGAGTATCTTCGTAATCGGAAAAAGGATGGAGATAAGTTGATTCTGTGGACCTGCCGCGTGGAAGACATGCTTCAAAAAGCTGTTGAGTGGTGTAAGGAGAGAAATCTGGTGTTTGATGCGGTCAATGAGAATCTTCCGGAAATCATCGAGAACTTTGGTTCTGATACCAGAAAGATTTTTGCAAATGAGTATATAGATGACCGGAATATTCCTTTGTCATCCTGCCGGGAAAAATCCAATACGCAGACATGGGCTGAAAAAGAGGTAGAGATTGCTTGTGAGAACGAAAGAAAAGCCTCCGGAACAAAAGAAAGGGAGTGGGATTATGGTTGCGTCTGCTACGAAAGTGCTCTGAAAGCCTATCACAGTCTGTCCGAGGACGGCCATAGCGGTTTCAGTATCGGTATGACTAAATATATTCTGAATCGCCTAATTGACGGAAAGCCACTTACATCGATCGAGGATACAGAGGATGTTTGGAGTGATATTACGGACCTTTCGGGATATCGCGGTGAAATTGTAAACTATCAGTGTAAGCGAATGAGTTCTCTTTTCAAATATGTATATTCTGATGGAACCGTAAAGTATCACGATGTAGATAGATACTGTGGAATCAATATGAACAATCCACATGATTCCTATCATAGTAGCTTGATCAATCGGGTAATGGAAGAGAAGTTCCCTATTACCATGCCATATTTTCCGGCAAGTAAACCATTTAAGGTCTATTGCGAAGATTTTTTAGTTGATCCGGAAAATGGAGATTACGACACAGTTGGAATTTTCTATACAATTACACCAGAAGACTGTACAGTGGAGCTTAATCGCTTCTTTAAAGAAGAAAATGACGAATTTGTTGAAATAACCAAGGCTGAGTATGATATGAGGAAGCATTGCCATGGCTGTTTCGGAGCCGCTAATAATGATTGTCTGCGTTGCGAGGAGGAGCTTCAGTATGAATCGGAATAGGTTTATCCAGGGATAAAAAGGTGACATTCAATTTTCTGAAAAAGAAAGACGGCGTATTATTCACAGAAGCCTTCAAAAACATTCCTGGAAAACAAAATGTACGGTGGCAATGGAGGAATTTGCAGAGCTTCAGCAGCAGATCAGCAAACAGGTTCGAGGTTATGGCGATAGAATTGGACTCTTGGAAGAGATGGCAGATGCTTATATTTGTCCGAACTTCCTGGAGTCCATTTTTGATATTAAGCCAGAGGATTTACAGAAAGCCATTGATGTGAAGCTGGAACGGGAAAGGAGAAATTGTCAGTAATGGGATTATCAAAACTTTCAGAAGAATGCAAGAATTGCCCGTTTGTCAGTCGGTGTAAAAATAAGCGAATGGAAGCACTGGCGTATATGACTGAAACACAAGTTTTAGCAAACGCGGCAGGTCCAAGTTTCGAAAACTTAGCAGCGCCTTTATTACGAGAAACTATGACAATTATGGTAAACGGTACGCCAACCAAGGTTTATAAAGACGAAATAGAAAAACAGATTTATTTCCAGTTATATTCAGGGTTAGGCTTGAAATTAGGAAGTTAAAAAAGGAGAAAGTTTATGAATGAAAAACATTTGAGTCCTCTACCACAGTATCATATCGACAGAGATAAACTGTGTGAGATTGTAAAAGAAACCGTTGGCTACGATAGACTTATGGACGCATTCTGTCATGGAACTGTCGTTTGTGATGAATTTGCTTGGTTTTCTAACTCCGACGAGTATTACATCATCCATTTGGAAAGTGGCATGATGGTAAATTGGTATAAACATCTCGGAAGGACAAACACTTGCTCACAGAAAGACAGAACTATTGATGATTATTACGAGTTCTTCAGATTATTTAAAGAAGAATTGGACTATTTTGAGAGGAAAAATTGCGAATGAAGAGAGGAGAAAGCGATGATTGAAAGTTTGTTAAAAGAACTGGGAGAACGCCATTTTGAAATTCTTTGGAGATATGAGAGCGCAACGAATTCTATCGTTATTCAGATGGATAAAAGAGACTGTCATCAACGGCATAGGTTGGTTCGTAAAGTTATGTTCGATGACTTTCGTCGTATTAGAAGCAATCAGTTTGAATTTGTTATAGTTCAATTTTTAAAAGACATGGCTCAGGAATTGGAGTATCAAATTAAAGTTGCAGCGGAACCCATGAAAGGAGAAGACAATGATTAAAATTGAAAATGTTGAAGTTATGGGATGGGAACACGCTATCCGCGGAATGCGGAATCCGATGAACAGTTGGGAGAAATCGGATAGTGGAATCTGCAAAGGTGGGGATGATGGTATCGGATGTGAGAACTGTGCCAATTATGATTCCTGCGAGCATACATATGATCATTCCTGGCAGCTCGGTAAAGCAGACCACGATTTGATGATGCGGCTTGCGGATGCGAGGTATCGGCGAATGATTACGGTGAATCTGGACATCACGGCTCCGTTGTATTGGTGGAAAGATTTTTATACCTACGAGGTTGGTATAGCTGTTGATACTCGCTCTGCGATGTCTGAACTGGCTGCGAAGGCGTTTACATTGGACGATTTCTCATGTGAGCATCTGGTCGACGAAGGTGACAACTGCTGGTTTTGTAATTTGGACGTCATCATCGATTCATTAAATTCGGCACGAGAGATGTTTTTAATAACCAAAGACAAGAAATATTGGTGGCAGATGATTCAGCTTCTTCCCGCGTCCTATCATAATCAGAAACGTACTGTGATGACGAATTATGAAACACTAACCAGTGTTTATCCCATGCTAAGAAATCATGAGCTGGATGAGTGGGTAAAATTCTGCAAGTGGATTGAGGCGCTTCCATATTCAGACATTATCATTGGTAGAATGTGGAGATAAAACATGATTCAATACTATGAGTCTATATTTTACAACACCTTGGAAGAACTATTAGCAACTTGGAAACCCAACCATCCGGATGTTTTGCGGTTGAAAGCAAAATATGGAGAAGGTATTCAATTTAGTACCATCGCACATCGAAGTGGTGTGAAGCCTCAATTTGAACTGAGTTGCTACAAACTAAAAAAATTAAAAGGAGCGTAATAATGACATCTATTCAATATGTGATTTTATTTAGCCTTGTATATCTTTATGTATATGCTCTGATTTGTAGAATCTGTAAATGCATTGAACATTGTGCTACCGCCAGAGCTTATTCTAAATTAAGAGAAAACGGAGTTATGACTAAAATGAGCGATGTTGAGGCGGGCATTATTAAAATCGGAAAAGAGAAGGAGGATGCAAGAAAAAATGTGGAGTCATAAGTTAGTAAAAAATAAAATCCATGCCGTTCTGTTTATTCTTCTAGGAGCGTTGTCAGTCCCGATTGAATGGGATGCAACGTTCTTTTTATTTACCCTGATTATAGGTGGATATCTGTTCTTTTCGAAAGAGAATTGGATTTATGAAGGAGAGGAAGACGATGGGACGAGCCGAGAGAAGACGTGCTCAAAAGTTAAAGCAAAAAGAGAAAACCACTACATACAATCTCACAAAGGCACAACTCGATGTCATGGTTCGGGAAAAAATCGGAGACGAACTTATCAGAGTAAAGCAGGAGGCTACCGATGATGCGGTAAATACTGCGATGGTTCTGCTTCTGACTTTGCCATTGGAAGTGTTGATGGACCATTATTGGACAAAATCCTATGCGAAGAGAATTCCGAAGTTCACCGAACGAGTTCTGGAATACTACGAACGCTGGCAAAATGGTGAGTTGGATATGGAAAAACTGAAAGAGGATTTGTGGGAATATGGTGGTGTGAAATTAGTTGAAAGTGAGGGTGAAGCAACATGAAATGTGTAATGGGAGTTATTGCGTGTATTGTTGGGCTCGTGGGTCTGATCGGACTGATTGTGTTAAAGGCGACCAGCTCTTCTGCAACTTATATGGACGATTCATTCCGGTGGGGAGGACGAGATGGGCGTTAAAAATGATTATCGTAAAAATGCAGAAGGGTATTCCGATCCGACTGCCTGTGAAGCACTGAGAAACATTGAGCGGGAAGAAGAACGGTTCCATAAGCTGCTGGATACGATTTTTACTCTTTGTGAACTGTCCGACTTCCACGTTGAAGAGCGGATCGTCATCAAGGACAAACGAACCGGGCGAATTTGGAGGTAGCTTATGGATATGACTGATTTACAGCGAGCGATTGATACACTTGTAGAAGTTTGGGAAAAGTTTACAGCATCTATAAAAGAGATGGCGGATGCTCTGAACAAGGCGTTTGGAGTTTCGACACCTGAGAAAGAGAAGAAAAAGAGTCTAGGTTCTCCGGCTCGATATGGGATGTCTTTGCGGAAATCTCGAAGAGAATCCTTCGTTAAGCAGTATTCGTATCGGCCAATTGTTCAGAAACACTTACCTTATCAGAGAAGGAACTATTGAAAATCGTCCGTACAAAGCTTGAAAGTGGGTGAAAATCACGCCCACTTTTGGGTTTTGAAAAATGGGCTTTGACCACTTTTATGTGGGCTTTTTGAGAAACGCAGGGAATTTTGGGGAAGGATTCGGACGATTTTGGTCAAATTTGTGGCCATTTGCCCACTTTCTGCCCACTTTTAAAACCCCGATTTGGTCAGTAAAAACCCAGTATTAATGCGGGTTTGCGGGCTCAAAGCCCACTTTCCCACTTTTTTTCTTAAACTATTATGATAGAAAGTTTAAAAGTATATAGTAATAGCGCAAAAAAAGTGGGTTTTTGGCCACGAGCAAAAAAATGGAGGAAATCATGAGCAAGATTAGTTGGGAGAGCTTGTATGAAAATTTTAAGTCAATCTATCCAAGGTTGTCGCGGTCATCCGTATATTTTCGTCCGTTCGGTTATATGAGTATAGTAGTGTATTTTGAGAATGGAATGAAGATGGTCTATGATGATCTCAGAAAACAGGCATATATCACAGCTTAAAGAAAATGTCAAGAGATAATGAAAAATTTCTTTTCTTCTGGAAAAATTTGTGATATACTGTAAGAGCCACACAATCTAATATAGAATCCGTTTAAGGGAATTCACTTTGGTAAAAGGTGTATTCTCTCTTTACTCATACCTTAAACGGAACGAGATTGTGTGGCAACAATGGGAGAACACTTTTTTAGGTGCGTCTCTTGTTGGGGCCGCACCTTTTTTATTGCGCCAAAATCTATCTGACTAGAGGACGGTGACATTGTGGATAGACCATATACAGAAATACAAGTTCTAAAAAAATTAGATATTCCTGACTTTCGTCATCTGACAAAGGATAAAGTCATAGCATTTGCTACAATGATTCCGGGAATGGAACCTGAAGTGGCAAAGAAGGCTTTAGAGCAGTTTCCTAACTTCGTATCGATATCTCTTGAAATTATGAAAGAGTATCGGGGTATTCTACAACAGTTGATGAATGATGACAGGGATGGTGCGGAAATATGTTACGATATGTATAATCGTGTGATGAATTCTCTTGAGTGTATTCTTGAAAATGACAATTTGACCTTTAAAGAAAAGACTTACATACTCGAACAAATGAGAGAGGTTGCCGATGAAATATCGAAAAAGGATTCCGAAAAGTCGGCTAACCGCATAAAGTTAATAGGGATTGTGAGTGGAGTGGTGGCGGGTGTTATTACAGTTTTAGGTACCGCCATTGGGGTCAATTTAACTTCTAAGCAAAACAATATTCCCGGCGATGACGAAGAAGAAAACCATTAAAAGGAGATTGAAAATGAAAAAGATTGTTATGTTTATGATCGCAGCAATTATGACGTTTTTGCTTATTGCTTGCTCTGATTCTCAGACACATGATGGCGAAGCAAAGACACCTTCTGCATCGGGAGCTCAAAAAGGAAGGGATTATCAGTCAGTTGTTGAAGATTTTGAAGAACGTGGATTTACAAACATATCGTTAGTTGCTCTTGATGATTTAATAACAGGTTGGCTGACGAAAGATGGAGAAGTTGAAAATGTTTCTGTAGATGGTGATGAAAATTATTCCGCTGATAAATGGTATTCAAATGATGTAGAGGTTATTATTACTTACCATACATTTTCGGAAGAGAGTGATTTGGAAGAAGATGAGGAGTCGAAGGAGTCAATAAGCGAAAAAGCCGAAGACAAAGCAGTAGAATCGATACTCACAATTGAAACTTGTGCTGATCTCGAAAAACTTTTATCGACTGAAGGAGAAATAAACGATTTTTATTCCACTTTTGCAGAACAATATAAAGGCTCAACGATAGTATTCGATGGTTGTATTACCTACATTACAAACCATGGCGATTACGATACTCGATATGATATTTTGATGAGCGGCGGTAATTATGTAGATGATGAAATGGTCAATCCTGGACCAATCTTTAAGTTTGAAGATGTGAATACTTATGGAATGGGAATCGAGGATTTATATCTTCCTGATTATATAAGTGTCGGATCAAATGTACATGTGACCGCTGAAGTTGAGTATTTTAGTGAGAATGAAGGTGTTTTTTATCTAAATCCTGTGAAAGTTGAGTCCCGATAAAATAAAGAAATTATTTAGCCTGTACCTATTGGAATTGGGGTACGGGCTATTTTTATGTTTTCATTTGTTTCTTTTTGCGCGCGAAAAATACATCGACTGTTATGAAGAGAGAGGGTTAAAATGGCCATTCTCTCTTTTATTTTGGAGAAAGGAGGCTTACTTATGCTGGAAAGCGAATTTCAGAATAAACTGATCCAAGAACTGAAAAAAATGTTCAAAGGCTGCATTGTAACAAAACTGGATTCCAGCCACATTCAGGGAATTCCTGATTTGCTGATCCTTTATAACAATAAGTGGGCCACTTTAGAATGTAAGAAAAGTGTTCGCGCCAAGAAACAACCAAATCAAGAATATTATGTTGGACGAATGAACGAGATGTCGTTCTCAAGATTTATTTGTCCTGAAAATAAGGAGGAAGTGTTACATGATCTTCAACAAGCATTCTGCTCTTGAAGGGCAACACGCCTTTCTTGGCGCAAGTAAATATCACTGGATCAACTATGACGAATCCAAAGTTGCAGAATCGTATTCAAAATTCCTTGCAACTCAAAAAGGAACAGAGCTTCACGATTTTGCGGCAAAATGTATCACACTTGGACAGAAACTTCCGAAGTCCCAGAAAACATTGAATATGTATGTGAATGATGCCATAGGATTCAAGATGGTTCCTGAGCAGCCTCTTTTCTATTCGGAGAATTGCTTTGGAACAACAGATGCGATTGCATTTCGAAATCGTATGCTTCGCATTCATGATTTAAAAACCGGCGTCATTCCTGCGCACATGGAGCAGCTTGAAATATATGCTGCTCTTTTTTGTTTGGAATACAAAATCAAGCCAGCCGACATTGAAATGGAACTTCGGATTTATCAGAACAACCAGATTCTTTATGAGAATCCAACGGCTGAAACCATTGTTCCCATCATGGACAAGATCATCACATTCGACAAAGTAATCAACAAAATCAAAGAACAGGAGGGCTAACTTATGAATCCGATTGCAGAAGAAATTTTGATGCATTATGGAATGCCCCGCCGTTCCGGTCGTTATCCGTGGGGATCTGGTGATAATCCGTATCAGCATAGTGGAGATTTTCTGAGTCGAGTGGATGAACTGAAAAGTCTGGGTATGAGTGATACCGAAATTGCAAAAGCCATGGGTTTAACCACCACTCAATACCGTACGCAGAAATCGTTAGCAAAAGATGAACGTCGTGCGCTGGATGTGGCGAGAGCAAAATCTCTTCGAGAAGATGGTTTGAGCTTAAATGAAATTGCGAAAGAAATGGGCTTCGCAAACGACTCTTCTGTTCGTTCGCTTTTGAATGAAAATTCTGAGGTTCGTATGAACCAAGCTAAGACAACTGCTGAAATTATCAAAAAGCAAATTGACGAAAAAGGCATGATTGATGTTGGTGCCGGTGTGGAACGTGAACTTGGAATTTCCAAGGAGAAACTGAATGAAGCACTCTATATGCTGGAGATGGAGGATTATCCTGTTTACGGCGGACGAGTGGATCAGGTAACAAATCCTGGGAAGAAAACAACGCTTCGTGTGATTTGTCCTCCTGGAACAGAGCATAAAGAGATTTACGATTTTGAGAATATCAATTCTCTGAAAGATTATGTCTCTCATGATGATGGGGAATCTTTTGATCCCAAATTTGTTTATCCCAAAAGCATGGATTCAAAGCGGTTGCAGATTCGGTATTCGGAAGATGGCGGCGAATTGAAGGATGGTGTTGTGGAAATTCGAAGAGGTGTTGACGACCTGTCTCTTGGAGAATCCCATTATGCTCAGGTTCGCATCTTAGTTGACAAGACACACTACATCAAAGGGATGGCGGTTTATTCAGATGACCTTCCTGATGGTGTGGATGTTATGTTCAACACCAATAAGAAAAAAGGGACACCTAAAATGGATGTTCTGAAACCAATCAAAGATGACCCGGATAACCCGTTCGGTTCTTTAATTAAAGAGGGAGTTAATGACCCGGATAACCCCACTACTGAAAGAGGAGGTCAGAGTTACTACTATGATAAAAATGGGAAGAAACAGCTTTCCCTTATCAACAAGCGAGCAGAAGAAGGGGATTGGGGCGAATGGGCAGACAAGCTTCCATCTCAGTTTCTGTCGAAACAGAGTAGAACTTTGATAAAGAAGCAGTTGAATTTAGCGGCCGCAGACAAGCAGTCTGAATTTGATGAGATTTGTTCTCTTACGAATCCAACAGTGAAAAAGGTTCTTTTGAAATCTTTTGCTGATGACTGCGATGCAGCCGCTGTTCATTTACAGGCAGCCGCTCTTCCCAGACAGAAGTATCAAGTTATTCTTCCATTGACATCTATCAAAGACAATGAGGTCTATGCTCCGAACTACAAGAATGGAGAAACAGTAGCTCTTGTGCGGTATCCGCATGGTGGAACTTTTGAGATTCCAATCTTAACTGTTAATAATAAGCAGCCAGAAGGAAGAAGAGTTCTTGGGAATACACCGACAGACGCTATTGGCATTAACAAAAAGGTTGCTGACCGTCTTTCCGGAGCTGACTTCGATGGCGATACTGTCATGGTGATTCCTTGTAATTCTTCTAATAGTAGGGTGAAGATTACTTCTACTCCACAATTAAAGGGGTTGGAAGGATTCGATCCTAAGATGTCTTATGGGACCGTTAAGAAAGGTGACGATTATTGTAACAGCAGCGGTCAGAAGATTAAGATTATGAAAAATACCCAGACAGAAATGGGTAAGATTTCAAACTTGATTACTGATATGACTTTGAAAGGTGCTACTCAAGATGAGCTTGCAAGAGCTGTACGTCACAGTATGGTCGTCATCGATGCAGAGAAGCATAAGCTAGACTACAAGAAGAGTGAGCAGGACAATGGTATTACGGCTTTGAAGAAGAAGTACCAGGCTCACGATGACGATGATGGTTATGGCGGAGCTTCTACGCTGATTTCTCGTGCCAAGTCTGAGACTTCTGTGTTGAAAAGAAAAGGAAGCCCGATCATTGACAAGGAAACCGGAGAGCAAAGCTGGAAGAGCGTCAGGGAGGAGTACATAGATAAGAACGGAAAGACCCAGGTGCGGACTCAAAAGAGTGCCAAGATGGCAGAAACCAGAGACGCTCGCACTCTCTCATCTGGGACACCACAGGAAGAGGCGTATGCAGACTATGCAAATACCATGAAGTCTCTGGCTAATCAGGCCCGCAGGGAGATGGTTAATACTGGAAAGATAGCCTACTCTGCTTCAGCAAAACAGACCTACCAGACAGAGGTTGATTCTCTTATGGCTAAGCTTAATGTAGCTTTAAAGAACGCCCCCCGCGAGCGTCAGGCACAGACCATGGCGAATTCTATTGTGGCCGCTAAGAAGATAGACAACCCTGATATGACAAAGGCTGAAATCAAGAAGGCTAATCAACAGGCCCTTACTGCGGCCCGTACTGCTGTTGGTGCCAAGAGAACCCCTGTCGAGATTACAGATCGTGAATGGGAAGCGATTCAAGCCGGCGCTATCAGCGAGAACAAGCTTACCCAGATTCTCAACAGTACAAACATAGATACAGTCAGACAGAGAGCTACCCCTCGTGCAACAACAACCCTTAGTTCTGCCAAAGTAAATCGTATTGCGGCGCTGAACGCTTCTGGCTATAGCACTGCTGAGATAGCAGCGGCTTTGGGTGTTTCCAGTTCTACTGTGTCGAAGTATCTGAATGGAAAGGAGTGAACAAAGTAAATGGCGAAGAAGTGTATGCTTACAACCATTGACAATCCTTTCGATCCATTTGAACAGTTCACTTCATGGTTACTGTTTGATGAGGAAAAAGGTTATCATTCATGTTCGTATCTTGGTAGAATTGCCAGAACCTCGGACCAACTCTCCGATGAAGAGAATGACTTGGAAGTTGAACGAGCAATTGATGAGATCGTAAAATACGATTTCCGAAACATTTACAAAAAAGTTACGCGAGACGCGGGGGCTGTCTAGGTATCAGATGGTATAGGGGGGGGGTAGCAAAAATCGCACCCCCTCCGTCATCGCGGCGGTCTTTAAAAATTCCCCGGGGGTATTTTTCGGAGAATGTTTTTACCTTCCGGCAGTATTTAACAGAGCTCATAAGGTTGGCTAAGTAATAAGCTGTGGTTCTTTTTACTCTTTTTTCTCCTTTCGGTAAAAAAGTTACAGTCAGCCTTGTGGGTTCTTTTAAATACTGCCGGAAAACTTTTATGAAACTATTGAAGAACAGACGGGAAGGAGGCAGTAAATGGCTAGAAAAGTAAAGAGTTCTGAATCGACAGGTTCTTCCAAAAAGATTCGTCCTGCTTTGACTCCGGAAGCAAGGGAACTTCAGATGATTTCTTTGGCTGTTGACCTGGCTGAAAGACAATTGCTGGAAGGGACTGCTTCTTCTCAGGTCATTACTCATTATTTGAAACTGGGCTCTTCCAGAGAGAAGCTTGAGAGGGAGAGACTGGAGGAAGAGAACAATCTGTTGCGGGCAAAAGTAAGAGCTATTGACTCCACAGATGAGATTAAAGATCTCTATAAGGACGCCATCAATGCGTTTCGTATATACAGTGGACAGGGTAACGATGATGATTAGGACATATTCGGAATTATCAAAATTGAAGACTTTTAAAGAACGATACGAGTATCTTCGTTTGGGCGGAGTCATCGGGGCAGACACGTTTGGGTTTGACCGATATCTGAATCAGATTTTCTATCGGTCTATGGAGTGGAAGTCAGTTCGTGATTTTGTGATTGTGAGAGATAACGGATGTGACCTCGGAATAGAAGGTCATGAGATATATGGGAAGATATTGATTCACCATATGAATCCGATTTCCGTGGAGGATATTTTAAAGAGAAGTGATTTTCTTTTAAATCCAGAATTTCTCATCTCAACAATTCTTACAACACATAATGCCATTCACTATGGAGATGAAAGTCTTCTTGTCGCAGAACCTATTGTTCGAAGCAGAAACGATACATGTCCCTGGAAACTTTGATGGAGAGGAGATCATAGAGATTATGGAAATTATAGAGAGTATATTGACTTCAATCAAAAAGATGCTTGGTATTACGGAAGAATATGAACATTTCGATTCAGATCTTATCATGCATATCAATTCAGTGTTTATGATTTTGACACAACTTGGGGTTGGTCCGCCATCGGGATTTTCCATTCGGGATAAAACTTCTATATGGAAAGAATTCGTCTCCGATGAGACAAAATTTCAGTTAGTAAAATCATATATGCATTTGAAGGTAAAGCTGCTGTTTGATCCTCCTTTGAGTTCCGCTGTAATGGCGTCTATGGAAAAGATGATTGCTGAGGCGGAGTGGAGACTGAATGTTGCAGCGGAAACTGACGAAGAAAAGTCCGAAGAACACGAGTCCTACGATGGCGAGTATAGGGTAACGCCGAAAGCGTTCCAATCTCAAATGCTGGATACTGAGAATAAAGTTCTGGATCGAAATATTGTGGTAACAGAAGTTCCGTATTACGAGACTGGGAACGCAGCAAACGGAGTGACATCATATATCGCAAAGGAGGGAGATTCAAAATGAGTAATGAAGCATTACTACAGCATCACGGGATTCTTGGAATGAAATGGGGCGTCCGAAGAACTCCCGAACAGCTTGCAAGAGCAAGCGGAAAGAAGACGAGTTCCGATGATGAGGTGAAGAAGATGTCTGATTCGGAACTCCGCTCAAAGATCAACCGTCTTCAAATGGAAAAGCAGTATAAACAGCTTACCAGTTCAGAAATTTCTGTCGGTAGAAAGTTTGTACAGGATGTGCTGACCAATGCCGCAAAGCAGACCGCCACCAATTATGTATCGAAGTACATGACGAAGGGAATTGACGCGGTCATCAAGAAAGCAACAAGCAAGTAGGTGATTCAATTATGGCATTATCAAACACTGCCGTTCCCAAATACTACGGCATGTTTCGGGATGCCGTAATCAGGGGAGAGATACCGGTTTGTAAAGAAATCTCTATGGAGATGAACAGAATTGACGACCTAATAGCCAATCCTGGTATTTACTATGATGACCAGGCCGTCGAAGGATGGATTGCCTATTGCGAATCAGAACTAACATTGACGGACGGTTCTGATTTGAATTTGCTGGACTCGTTTAAATTGTGGGGTGAGCAGCTTTATGGATGGTACTACTTCGTCGAACGAAGTGTGTGGGAGCCAAGTTCTGACGGACATGGCGGCCGATATGTGAATAAAAGAATCAAGCAGCGTCTGACGAAGAAACAATATCTTATCATTGGGCGAGGAGCTGCTAAATCTTTGTATGACACCTGTGTTCATTCCTATGGGCTGAATATCGACACATCCACGACTCATCAAGTCACGACAGCTCCTACCATGAAACAGGCGGATGAAGTAATGTCACCTTTTCGCACTGCGATTACAAGGTCGAGAGGTCCATTGTTCCGGTTTCTGACAGAGGGCTCTTTGCAGAATACGACTGGTTCTAAAGCAAAGAGAATGAAATTGGCCTCCACCAAAAAGGGTATTGAGAATTTTCTCACAGGTTCGCTTTTGGAAGTGCGGCCAATGTCCATCGCAAAGCTTCAGGGATTACGACCTAAGATTTCTACAGTGGATGAGTGGCTGTCCGGTGATACCAGGGAAGATGTGGTGGGCGCTTTAGAGCAAGGAGCATCGAAATTGGATGACTATATCATTGTTGCCACGAGTTCAGAGGGAACAGTGAGAAATGGAGCAGGCGATACAATCAAAATGGAGTTGATGGACATTCTTAAAGGAGAATATGTCAATCCACATGTTTCCATTTGGTGGTATAAGCTTGATTCCATTGATGAAGTTGGAAATCCAGACATGTGGTTGAAGGCGAATCCCAATATCGGTAAAACGGTAAGCTATGAGACCTATCAGCTCGATGTGGAAAGAGCAGAGAAGTCTCCGGCGGCCAGAAACGATATCTTGGCTAAGAGATTTGGATTGCCGATGGAGGGCTACACCTATTACTTCACATATGAAGAAACTCTTCCTCATAAGAAGAGAAGCTATTGGCAGATGCCCTGCTCTTTGGGAATTGATTTGTCGCAGGGGGATGACTTCTGTGCTTTTACGTTCCTTTTCCCGTTATCGAATGGTTCCTTTGGAGTTAAAACCAGGAACTACATTTCTTCATCGACTCTGATGAAACTTCCGGCAGCAATGAGAATTAAATACGACCAATTCATGGATGAAGGAAGCCTGATTGTCCTAGAGGGAACCGTTTTGGATATGATGGAAGTCTATGAAGATTTGGATAACCATATCACAGAATTTGGCTATGACGTTCGTTGCTTGGGGTATGACCCGTACAACGCAAAGGAGTTCATTGAGCGATGGTCTTCTGAAAATGGTCCGTTTGGAATCGAAAAGGTAATACAGGGTGCTAAGACAGAATCCGTTCCTTTGGGAGAGTTAAAGAAACTTTCTGAGGAGCGGATGCTTTTGTTTGATGAAGAACTTATGACCTTTGCAATGGGGAACTGTATCGTTATGGAAGATACGAATGGAAATCGTAAATTGCTGAAAAAGCGATATGACGCAAAGATTGATGCTGTGGCAGCTATGATGGATGCGTTTGTTGCTTTCAAGCTGAACAGAGATGCTTTTGAATAGGAGGTGACGATTTCAAAATGGAAGTTTCAATCGGTTCCAGGATTAAACATGCCTGGAATGCTTTTTTAAATAGAGACCCAACAGGTTTCTATCGGGACATAGGGGTTGGATATTCGTACAGGCCCGACCGTCCAAGACTCACAAGAGGAAATGAAAGATCTATCGTTACCTCTGTATATAATCGAATCGCATTGGATTGCGCTTCAATTAACATTCAACATGTCCGTCTGGACGACTCCGAAAGATTTCTTGAAAAAATTTCTTCGGGGCTAAATGATTGTCTGAATTTATCAGCCAACATTGACCAGACTGGGCGGGCTTTCCTTCAGGATGTGGTTTTGTCAATGCTCGATGAGGGATGTGTGGCGATTATCCCGGTGGATACGGATGATGACCCTGACACTACAGGCTCCTATAAAATCGAGTCAATGCGAACCGGGAAGATTCTGGAATGGTTTCCGAATCATATCAAAGCAAGAGTTTATAATGAGCGGACTGGATTAAAGGAAGACATTGTAGTTCCAAAAGATACGGTCGCCATTATTGAAAATCCGCTTTATGCGGTGATGAATGAGCCAAACTCAACGATGCAGCGTTTGATAAGAAAACTGAATTTATTGGACGTTGTTGATGAGCAGAGCAGTTCAGGAAAACTCGATTTAATTATCCAGCTTCCCTATGTGATAAAAACAGAAGCAAGGCGTCAACAGGCTGAGAAGAGGCGTGTCGAGATTGAGCGTCAGTTGGCCGGTTCTAAATATGGTATTGCGTATACCGATGGTACGGAGCGAATCACACAGTTGAATCGTTCTGTGGAAAATAATCTGATGAAGCAGATTGAATATCTAACGAGTATGCTATACAGCCAGTTAGGTATCACTCAGAGTATATTGGATGGTTCCGCAGACGAGAAGACCATGCTGAATTACTACAACCGTACTATTGAGCCGATCATTTCAGCAATCGTTGACGAAATGAAACGTAAGTTCCTTACTAAAACAGCCAGGTCTCAAAAGCAATCGATTCTGTTCTTCCGTGACCCCTTCAAACTTGTACCAGTAGCTGATCTGTCAGAAATTGCTGACAAATTCACAAGAAATGAGATTATGACATCAAACGAAATTCGCCAGATTATTGGTATGAAACCGTCTGATGATCCAAAAGCTGATGCGCTGAAGAACAGCAATATCAGTGAGGCCAAATCTGATCCTTCAAACGGTAGTTCTGATGTCGAATCCAATGAAAGTGATGCCGGAGCCGATTATGACAGTATCATAAACGAGCTGCTTGACGGTCTTGAAAAGGAGATTGATGAAATTATAGGAAGCTATCTTTCGGATGATGAGGAGGAGACCTAATGGATATTAACGAGCCTCTTCAACACTATGCATCTCCTTATTACGACCCGGTGAAAGCTCATGAATATTATATGAGAACCAGAGAACTCAAAGGGCGTCGTTCCACAACGAAGCTTAACGATGAGGGAAAGAAAGTCTGGGCTTATACAAAAAATGAGATTTCTGGTGAGAAGAAGGAAAAGGTAAAAGAAGAACAGGAAAAACGGAAACAAAAAATTGCTGAGCTGAGAGCAAAGGCCAAGGCGACCCGAGAGCAGATCTCGGCTAAATTAAAGGAACTGAATACTCAGCTTACCGAGGAATCTTCGTCGAGAAGGAGTAGGGTTGACTCCCGTAAAAAATCTGATTTGGAGGATATTGGAGAAGAAGCAGAAGACCAGAAAGAGCGTATCGATGAAAAGAAGAATACTGAGATCGAACGCTTAATGGCGATAGAAATTCCATCCGGGTTATCCAAAGAGGAAAGGGTAAAGCGAGTAGCGGAGCGAAATGAGAAAATTGCAAAGCTTCGTGATGATGCCAGCGAGGATAAATCTAAGGTGAGTGAGCAGGCGAAAGCTGAAAAGGAAGAGGTGAGAACTTCCGCAAGTCTTAAGAAGAAGCGAATTACCGAGGACACCAAAGAAGAAAGGGCTGATAATTCTGCGAATGCTAAATCGGAAAGAGAAAAAGTTAGTACAGAGTTAAAGGCTGCCGTTACCGCCGCAAGGGAAGCTTATAAAGCGGCAAAAGAAAATCTTGATGCCACTTATGAAGATCTTTATCAGCAAGAGTTTGACAAGATAGCTTCCGAATATAAAGCGGTAAAGAAGAGGAAACGGAGGAAGTAGCAATGGCTTTCGCACAATACTGATAGAAGGAGTGATTTTCAAAATGGAGAAATACGATTTTAGTGGTTGGGCCACTAGAAACGATCTTCTTTGCACCGATGGCCGTACCATCAAAAGGGATGCGTTTAAGAACCAGAATGGACAAACTGTTCCACTAATTTGGGGACATAATCATTCCGATCCCAATCGTGTACTCGGTCATGGGGTACTGGAAAATCGTGATGAGGGCGTTTATGCCTACTGTAGTTTCAATGACAGTGAATCCGGACAGGCAGCGAAGAAGCTAGTTAAGCACGGAGATGTTCGTTCACTTTCTATTTGTGCCGGTCAGCTTAAACAGGCCGGAGCGAATGTGATGCATGGCGTTATCTACGAACTGAGCCTTGTTCTGGCTGGAGCTAATCCGGGAGCTTTCATTGATTCTGTTATGGCTCACGGTGAGACTTCAGAAGACCGTACCATTATTGGATATGACGAGAACATTATGATTTATCATTCCGCCGAGGAGGATGACAAATCCGAGGAAAAGAAGACGGAGGAGAAATCCAAATCTAAGGAAGATAAGACTTCTGAAGAAAAACCTGAGGAAGTTGACGAGACAATTGAGCAGGTATTTAATACCCTCAATGAAAAGCAGAAAAATGTGGTTTATGCAATGATCGGACAGGCTATTGGGGAAACCGATAAGCCTGAAGATAAAAATGATGACGATTCTAAAGGAGGAAATACCGAGATGAAGCATAATGTGTTTGACAACGATAAGAAAAACGAAACCGGTGGCTTTCTGACGCATTCCGCACAGGAAGACATCATCAAGGCGGCGAAGACCAGCCAGGTTGGTACTTTCCAGACAGCGCTTCAGCTTTATGCGGAGCAGAACGGTCTTCAGCATGATGCTGTCAGCGGCGGATTTGTTCAGACCGGCGACGGAAATGTGACGAGTCTGTTCCCGGAATATCAGGAAGTGCGTCCGGGGGCTCCCGAACTCATTACCAATGACCAGGGCTGGATTACTAATGTGATGAAGAAAGTACATAAGAGCCCGATTTCCAGAATCAGAACCAGCCAGACCGATATTCGCGGTATTGATACACTTCGCGCCAGGGGCTACAAGAAAGGAAAAGAGAAGAAGCAGGCCGGAAATTTCAAGTTGGTACGCAGAACCACCGATCCGCAGACCGTTTATGTGAAGAATGCTCTGCATCGCGACGACATTGTCGATATCACGGATTTCGATTATGTAAAGTATCTGTATGACATCGACCGCCTGATGCTCAATGAAGAGCTGGCTATTGCGATGATGCTGGGGGACGGTCGTGATGATGGTGATGAGGGTAAGATCGATCCGGATAAGATCAGACCTATCTGGACCGATGATGACCTGTATACCATTCATGCAGATTTGGATGTTGCCGCCGCAAAAAAGGAACTTCAGGGTACTAATACCGGCGTGAACTTTGGCGAGAACTATATTTACGCTGAAGCAATGATCAATGCGGTTTTGTATGCAAGAGAGGATTATAAGGGTACTGGCACTCCCGATATGTACATCACTCCTCACATGCTCAATGTAATGCTCCTGGCTCGTGATATGAACGGCCGCCGCATTTATAGCTCTAAATCAGAGCTGGCTTCTGCTCTGAATGTTGGGGAAATCCATACGGCCGAGCAGTTCGAAGGCAAGACTCGTAAGACGGACGACAGCAAGACCAAGAAGCTGCTTGCCATCATCACGAACCTGAATGACTACTCTCTGGGTGCTACGAAAGGCGGCGAAGTTACTCACTTCACGCAGTTTGATATCGACTTTAACCAGGAGAAGTCCCTTCTGGAAACCAGATGCTCCGGCGCTCTGACCAGAGTGTACTCCGCCATTGCGATTGAAGAGGACGTAACGGTAAACCCTTAATCAGCTTCTCCGTTAGTCCCGAAGATGGAGAAGCCAATCTGTTCGGGAAAACGGTAAATTCGTTACAGGAGAATATTGCTATCAGAGAGTCTGAGATTACCGGTACATTGAAGCATGTTACTGGATACACGGGATTTAGCAGTAATACTTCTGAGCAGGAAGGAAACTATCTTGCTTTGAAAGTTGATGCTGATTCCAAAGATGCAGTTGCGACCGTTGAACTCGTAGGTGGTACCAAAGGACCGGTTACGCTTGATGACGACATGAACATTGTACTCCTTATTAAGAATAAGGATACTCAGAGCATTAAGGTGACGGTAGACAATGGAGAAAATTCCACTACGAAGACTTATGGGCTTATTGGATTGACTTTGGAGACAGAGTAAAGGAGAGAATTCAAAATGGCAAAGTTTTTTGGGAAAATCGGCTATGCAATATCAAAGGACGTTCGTCCGGGTGTTTGGGACGGGGAAATTACTGAGCGAGAGTATTTCGGCGATTTGATTCGGAATACCAGTCGGTATCAGACTTCCAATAAACTCAATGACGATATCAACATTTCCAATGAGATCAGCATCGTGGCCGATCCTTTTGCTTATCAGAATTTTCACGCAATGCGGTATGTCGAGTTCATGGGAGCGAAGTGGAAGATTTCCAGTGTTGAAGTACAGTATCCGCGTCTGATTCTGACGGTAGGAGGTGTGTATAATGACTGATCGACGAATCCTGTTTCATAAACTGTTGTGCGAGATTTTATCTTGCCCGATAGAAGGTGAACAGTGCCGATGTTATTTTCAGCCTCCGGAATCTATTAAGATGAATTACCCCGCTATTGTATATAGCCTTGATGATGTAGACAAGACATATGCAAACGACGGGGTATATTTATCTAATCGAAGATATGCCGTTACCGTTATTGATAAAGATCCGGATACATCCTTGGTGCAGAAAGTAACGAATTTACCGATGAGCCGGTTTGACCGGCATTTCAAAAAAGATAACCTGAATCACTACATTTTTAATGTGTATTTCTAAGATTGGAGGAATAATTCAATGAGTAAGCTTATTTGGGATAAAGTTGGGGAACGCCTCTACGAAACTGGTGTTGATCATGGTGTTCTCTACCCGATTCAGACTGGTGGACAGTATAACAAAGGTGTTGCTTGGAACGGTCTGAGCGCGGTGACAGAGAGCCCTTCCGGGGCGGAGCCCTCCCCGATCTATGCGGATAACATCAAGTATCTGAACCTGATGTCCGCAGAGGATTTCGGCGGAACGATTGAGGCTTATACTTCTCCGGATGAATTTGCGGAGTGTGACGGTTCCGTTGAAGTCGCTCCTGGTGTCTTTGCAGGCCAGCAGAGCAGGAAGCAGTTTGGACTTTCTTATCGCACTATTCTTGGCAATGATGTAGATTCCAATGACTATGGTTATAAGCTGCATCTTGTTTATAATTGCCTTGCCTCTGTTTCTGAGAAAGGCTATACCACTGTGAATGACAGCCCGGAGGCAATCGCTCTGTCCTGGGAATTCAGCACGACTCCGGCGGAGATTGCGAAGATAATCGATGGTAAGAAGCTGAAACCTACCGCAATCCTTACACTGGATTCTACTAAGATTGATGCGAAGAAGCTGGCAGCTCTGGAAGAAATCCTGTATGGTAAAGACCCGACTACTCCAGAGGGTAACGATGGCGTTGATCCCAGACTGCCGTTTCCTGATGAAGTGATTGAGCTTCTGGCTGCTGAAGACCTCCCTTAATGAGCCTTTCTGTTAAGCCTGAAGACGGAGAGGCTGTTTTATTTGGAAAAGCAGTGAATGAATTGCAGAGTGAGGTGGTTGTTGCTGATGATGAAGTGACAGGCACTCTGAAGTATGTCAATGGTTATGTTGAAGAATAACGTATAGGAAGCCTCGTATTCAATGTGCGGGGCTTCTTTTTATTTGAAAGGAGAAAAAATTATGCTGAAGAAAACCATTCCCTATATCGATCTGAATGGTGTCGAAAGAAAAGAGGATTTCTATTTCCACCTGTCAAAGCCGGAAATTGTCAAGATGCAGACAAGCGTGAAGGGTGGCTATGATGTACAGCTCAAGAGTATTGGCGCCGGTGCTGATGGCGGCCAGATTATGGAATTCTTTGAAGATCTCATTACGAAAGCTTACGGTGTCAAGAGTGAAGATGGCCGTCGCTTTATGAAGTCTGAGGAGATTTCCAGATCCTTTATGGAATCTCCTGCTTATGAGGTTCTCTTTGAGGAACTGGTTACGAATGACAAGGCAGCAGCAGACTTTGTGAATGCGGTGATGAACATCGGCAATTCTGCCACAGTTCCTGCAATCGCAGCAAACACTCAGAATTAAAGGAGAGGTGAGAGATGCTCCGAATCACAATACCATCCACGGAATTCTGGGAGGAGGTGAAGCAAGAGTTTGTTTACACAAAGGCTCAGACCTTGCAATTGGAGCATTCTCTTGTTTCTCTTTCAAAATGGGAATCGAGATGGAATAAGCCGTTTCTGACGAAGCAGGAAAAAACTTTGGAAGAAACCATCGATTATGTAAAATGTATGACTCTTACACAGAACGTGAACCCGGAAGTTTATAACTATCTGACGAACAGCAATATCAATGAGGTCAATCGGTATATTGCTCTTCCTATGACCGCCACCCGGTTTTTCGAGGAGAAAAAAACGCAGGGGAGCAGAGAGCAGATTACGGCAGAACTCGTTTATTACTGGATGATAGCTTTAAACATTCCATTTGAATGTCAGAAATGGCATCTCAATAAACTGTTCACTTTGATAAGAGTATGCGATGTGAAGAGCAGGCCGCCGAAGAAACATAGCCGCAGAGAAATTATGAAACGGAATGCGGCATTAAATGCGGCCCGCAAAAAGAAGTGGAATACGAAAGGGTGATTACTATGAGTAATAGCAGCTTGGTGAATTGTACAGTAAAAAGTCCAAACCATAGCGGAGCTAGGACGCATTCAATTGACCGGATCACTCCGCATTGTGTAGTCGGTCAGCTTTCAGCAGAATCTATTGGGGGCTGTTTTGACAGTAGTAACGTACAGGCTTCTTGCAACTATGGAATTGGTAGTGACGGACGTGTGGTTCTTTGCGTGGATGAGGCAAACAGAAGCTGGTGCTCTTCCAGTAACGCGAATGACCAGCGGGCTGTGACGATTGAGTGTGCCAGTGATATGACCGATCCGTATGCCATGACAAATGCGGTATATGAAAAGTTGGTTGCTCTGTGCGTTGATATCTGCCGGAGAAATGGTAAGACAAAACTCCTTTGGTTTGGCGACAAGGACAAATCTCTGAACTACAGTCCCAAATCAAACGAGATGATCCTTACGGTTCATCGGTGGTTTGCCAACAAATCTTGTCCTGGGGATTGGCTGTATTCCAGGCTGGGGAATCTTGCAAATCGGGTAACTGCTCAGCTTGGCGGAAGTACGACTGACAGCGTCCAGAAAACCTACAAAACTGGACTTTACAAAGTCAACATCGGTGATTTGAATATTCGCAAAGGCCCTGGGACGAATTACGGAACCAATGGGATGATTACTGACCGAGGTACTTACACGATTACCGAAATTCAGAACGGTTACTGGGGTAGGTTGAAATCCGGAGCAGGATGGATCAGCGTTCATGAAGCTTACTGTACCTATAAAGGCGCAGCTTCTTCTGATTCTGGTGGATCAGTAGAGAAGCCTTCTGGAAATTTTCTGGTTCAGGTGGACATTTCCGATCTGTATATCCGTAAAGGTCCTGGAACGAATTACGGAACCAATGGTTTCTGTCCGAAAGGAGTCTACACCATCGTCGAGGTTAAAACCGGTGCTGGTTCTGATGCTGGATGGGGTAAGTTGAAATCCGGAGCAGGATGGATCTCACTGGATTACGCAACTCGAATTTAAAGAGGACGCACGATGATAAGTTTCAGACAAAAGGGTGACTTCTCCAAGTTGACACGCTTTCTGGAGAGAGCAAAAGAAGCGGTTCACATCGGAGACCTGGACAAGTTTGGTAAAGAGGGAGTAGCCGCCCTTGCGTCTGCAACACCAGTGGATTCTGGGGAGACGGCGAATTCCTGGTATTACGAAATTGAGAATCGAAAAGGTTCGGTTACAATTTCATTTCATAATTCGAATGTTCAAAATGGAGTTCCAATCGCTGTTATTTTGCAGTATGGACACGGAACTCGAAACGGCGGCTGGGTACAGGGGCGAGATTACATCAATCCTGCTATCCAGCCTATTTTTGACGAAATTGCAAATAACGCATGGAAGGAGGTTACTAAGCTATGAGTAAGACGATTGATGAAAGAGTCGTTGAAATGCGATTCGATAACAAACAGTTTGAGCAGAATGTTCAGACCAGTATATCTTCAATTGAAAAGCTCGAAAAAAGCTTAAACTTAAAAGGTGCCTCCAAAGGATTGGATGACGTTAATGCCGCAGCAAAAAATTGCAATATGACTCCGCTTTCCAATGCGGTCGAAACCGTAAAGATGCGGTTTTCGGCGTTGGAAGTCATGGCAGTTACGGCTCTGGCGAACATCACAAATTCAGCGTTAAATGCTGGTAAAAATATTGTTTCTGCACTGACAATCGATCCAATTAAGACTGGATTTCAGGAGTATGAAACACAGATCAATGCAGTTCAGACCATTCTTGCTAATACACAGAGCAAGGGGACAACCATTGACCAGGTAAATGCTGCTCTTGATGAGTTGAACAAATACGCTGATCAGACGATTTACAATTTTACGGAAATGACCCGTAACATTGGCACTTTCACAGCTGCCGGTGTTGACTTGGATAAATCAGTAACATCAATCAAAGGTATTGCCAACTTAGCAGCAGCTTCGGGTTCTAATGCTTATCAGGCCAGTACCGCTATGTATCAGCTTTCGCAGGCGATTGCAGCGGGCAAGGTTAGTTTGCAAGACTGGAATTCCGTTGTAAATGCGGGAATGGGCGGTCAGCTATTTCAAGACGCCTTAACTCGAACCGCAGAACATTTCGGAACCAACATGGATGCGATGATTGAACAGTATGGTTCATTCAGAGCTTCTCTGACCGAAGGTGGATGGCTGACAACAGAGGTGTTGACCGAAACTCTGACACAGTTGTCTGGAGCTTACTCAGAAGCAGATCTTATCGCTCAGGGATATACCGAAGAACAAGCTAAAGAGATTACAAAACTGGCTCAGACAGCATTGGATGCAGCTACCAAGGTAAAGACATTCACGCAGTTATGGGACACCCTGAAAGAATCGGTTCAGTCTGGTTGGACTCAGAGTTGGGAAATCATCATTGGTGATTTCGAAGAGGCAAAAGAACTTTTAACTGAGGTTAGCAACGCCCTTGGCAACATGGTAAATGCTTCTGCCGAAGCGAGAAATAAGATGTTGCAGGATTGGAAAGATCTTGGCGGACGAACTGCGTTGATTGAAGCGGTAAGGAATGCTTTCGAGGGTGTTTTAAGCATTATAAAGCCAGTTAAAGAAGCGTTTAGAGAAGTCTTTCCGCCGATGACCGGAGAACAGCTTTACAATCTCACTGTAGGATTACAGGAACTTACCGAAAAATTCAAAATGGGCGAAGAAACAGCGAATAACCTGAAGAGAACATTCAAAGGGGTATTCGCTTTATTTGATATTGGACTTCAAGGTGTCAAAGCGCTTGTTGGTGGATTTGCAGATCTGATTGGTTATGTGGCTCCGGCCGGAGATGGAATTCTCGGGTTTACGGCCAGCATTGGAGATTTCATTGTTAGTATCGATGAAGCTATTAAATCGTCCGATGCCTTTAACAAAGCTATCGAAGGAATCGGGAATTTCCTGAAACCAATTGCGGATGGAATAAAGACTTTTGTAAAAACAGTTGCCGATGCGTTCAGCGAGTTTGCGAATGTTGATACCAGTGGTCTCGATAATTTTGCGGATAAGGTACAGACTCGGTTTGAACCGTTTGTAAAATTAGGCGAACTGGTAAAGAAGGCATTTGAAGGAATTATTGGGATTGTCGAGAAGGCAGCGCCTGTTTTATTGAAGCTGGGTTCCATTGTCGCAAATGCGTTTGGAAACCTTGGGGAAGCAATTCTCACAGCATTTGATACCGCAAGTTTTGACCCAATTTTGGATTTAATCAATACCGGATTGTTTTCTGCAATTCTAATCGGGGTGAAAAAGTTTATTGACTCTCTATCGGAAATCACCGAAAACGGCGGCGGAATTCTTGGTTCATTCAAAGATATTTTGGATGGAGTTAAGGGGAGTCTTGAAGCATGGCAGTCAAGTCTGAAAGCTGGCACTCTTCTGAAGATTGCCGGAGCTATGGCAATCCTGACCGCAGCGATTGTGGCGTTATCCCTGGTTGATTCCGAAAAGCTGAATGCGTCCTTGGGAGCTTTGAGTGTTCTGTTCGTCGAACTGCTTGGTTCAATGGCCATCTTTGAAAAGATAATGAACGGAGCGGCAATCAAAGGAATGGGACAGTTGACCATTGCGATGATTGGGATGTCTACCGCTGTTCTTATTCTTGCAGGCGCAGTTCAGAAATTATCCGGTTTGGATTGGGATGAGCTTCTGAAAGGATTGGTTGGCGTTGCCGGGTTATCCGCTATTCTGGTAGCATCTGCGACAGCTCTTTCCAAAACATCGAAGGGGTTGATAAAAGGTTCTGCTGGTTTAGTAGTATTTGCAGCAGCGATTCGAGTGCTTGTAGGAGCAGTTGAAGATTTGGGAGCGTTGGATGTAGGCTCTTTGGCGAAAGGTCTGATTGGAGTCGGCGTTCTTTGCACCGAACTGGCGTTGTTCCTGAAAGCTACGGATTTGGATGGGATGGGTGTTCTGAAAGGAACTGGTTTGGTTCTTCTTGCGGCGTCCATCAATATTCTGGCGAATGCGGTTGGAGCATTTGGTGCTTTGGATATTTCCACTCTTTTGAAGGGATTATCTGCGGTTGCGGTGGTTCTTACCGAACTGGCGGTATTCACCAAAGTGACAGCCAATGCGAAGCATGTGATTTCTACCGCTACAGCAATGACAATTCTTGGGGCGGCTATGCTCGTGTTTGGGGAAGCAGTGGAAAAGATGGGGAACTTGACATGGGGGGAGATTGGACGAGGTCTTACCACAATGGCTGGTTCTATGGCTGCTGTAACGGTTGCGATGAATCTACTTCCAAAAGGAATGATGTCGAAAGCGACTGGAATGGTGGAGGTCGGTGCAGCATTACTCATTATTGGCGAAGCAGTTCGAAATATGGGCGGAATGTCTTGGGATGAAATTGCCAGAGGACTGGTAACCCTTGCAGGTTCCATGACCATTCTTGTTGTGGCACTCAACGCAATGAAAACTGCACTTCCGGGTGCGGCAGCGGTTCTTACCGTGTCCGCTGCATTGGCGATATTTACCCCGGTTCTCAAGTCATTGGGGAATATGTCTTGGGAGAGCATCGCCAAAGGGTTGGTGGCACTGGCCGGCTCTTTCACCGTTCTCGGTGTTGCAGGAGTGGCATTAGGACCATTGACTCCGGCTATTTTAGGACTTTCAGCCGCTATTGCCGTATTGGGAGTAGGATGTCTGGCCGCAGGTGCTGGTATTCTCGCATTTTCCACTGGACTTTCTGCTCTGGCAGTATCCGGAGCAGCGGGAGCGGCATCCCTTGTAGTGGCGGTATCCAGTATTCTCAGTCTGATTCCATTGCTGTTTGAAGCGATAGGCGAAGGAATCCTTTCTCTCGCAGGAGTAATTGCAAATGGGGGACCGGCTATTGCCGAGGCATTTACAGTATTGGTACTTGCAGCAGTTGAGGCTTTGGTTACGGCTGTTCCAGCAGTCGTGGACGGACTATTTGTCTTGGTTGACAGTGTGCTTTCGGCTCTGGTTGAGCATACGCCGATCATCGTAGAGCAGTTATTCGATATTCTGATCGGAATTATCCAGGCTATCACGACAAAATTGCCAGAACTGATTGTAGCCGGTGTGGAGCTGCTGATGGCTTTCTTTGATGGCGTAATCGATGCTTTGAGTGGTATTGACGTAAATGTACTCATCAAAGGAATCGCTGGAATTGGTTTGCTTTCAGCAATCATGCTTGCTCTTAGTGCAGTGGCATCGTTGGTACCAGGAGCCATGCTTGGCGTTCTCGGGATGGGAGCAGTCATTGCAGAGTTGGCATTGGTTCTGGCGGCTGTCGGTGCCTTGGCTCAGATTCCGGGATTGGAATGGCTTATCGGTGAGGGCGGAAATCTATTGCAGGGAATTGGTACGGCTATCGGTCAATTTGTTGGCGGAATTGTCGGCGGTTTCATGTCTGGAGTTTCAAGTCAATTCCCTCAAATTGGTTCAGATCTTTCTGCGTTTATGACGAATGTGCAGCCATTTATCGAAGGTGCTACACAGCTTAATCCTTCTATGCTGGATGGCGTAAAAGCATTGGCAGAAACAATTCTTATTCTGACCGCTGCCGATATTTTGAACGGATTGACTTCCTGGATTACAGGAGGATCTTCTCTGAGCGACTTTGCTACTCAACTCGTTCCATTTGGTGAAGCGATGCGAGATTTCTCTATTGCCATTGCTGGTATGGACGGGGAATTGGTGGCAAATGCGGCTACGGCGGGAAGGACACTTGCGGAGATGGTGGCAACCCTTCCGAATTCCGGAGGAGTCATCGGCTTCTTTACGGGTGAGAACGATATGAGTGCTTTCGGCGCCCAGCTTATTCCATTTGGCGAAGCAATGATGGGGTTTGCAAATGCCGTAAGAGGACTAGATGCAGATACCGTAACGAATGCTGCTACCGCAGGAAAGGCTATGGCTGAAATGGCAACCACAATTCCGAATTCTGGAGGCGTGGTAGGTTTCTTTGCTGGCGAAAATGATATGGATGCGTTTGGCGAGCAGCTTGTACCGTTCGGCGAGGCGATGATGCTGTTCTCTCAGGCGGTAAGAGGTTTGGATGCGAATGTAATCGTGGAATCTGCTACTGCGGGAAAGGCTTTAATCGAATTGGCAAATACTGTTCCCAACAGTGGCGGTGTCGTGGGCTTCTTTACCGGAGAGAACGACATGGACACGTTCGGGGAGAAGTTGGTGCCATTTGGCAGAGCGATGAAATCCTACTCTGATGCGATTGCGGGCATTGATGTGGAGGCCGTTACGAACTCCGCAACGGCTGGCAAAGCAGTGGTTGAGTTGGCGAATACGTTACCGAATACAGGTGGATTGGTGAGTTGGTTTACCGGAGACAATGATATTGCTGCTTTTGGCACAAGTTTGGTCTCCTTTGGTAAGAGCTTCGCACAATATTCCGACTATATGAAAGATGTGGATGCGAACATCGTTACCACTACAACTAATGCTGCTACATCCATTGTTGAGCTTCAGAAAAGTCTTCCAAAAGAAGGCGGATGGTTCTCCGATGATATGACACTTTCCAGCTTCGGTAGCGATATGGCTTCGTTCGGTTCTCATTTCAGTAATTATTACAACAGCATCAGTGGTATTGATACGACGTTGTTGTCCGGAGTGATTACCCAGACAAACCGGCTTGTCAGTATGGCAAATGGGATGGTTGGTCTGGATACAAGCGGTATGACTTCCTTCAGCTCTGCGTTGACAACGCTTGGCGAAACCGGTGTAACCGGATTTATCAATGCATTCAATAATGCAGAATCGAAAGTAACAGCCGCAGCTTCAAGTATGTTGTCATCCTTCATCAATGGCGCAAATGCGAAGAAATCCGAACTGACAACGACATTCACTACGCTGGTTCAGGCTGTGCTGACGGCAATCAATGGGAAACAGGGAGAGTTCCAAACCAGTGGCTCTACACTTATGGTTAAGTTTATCGCCGGTGTACGGTCTCAGGATAGTTCTTCCAGAACAACCTTTACCAATATCGTTAGCGGTTGTTTGACTGCAATACGAAATAAGTACGGGGAATTTACGTCAACTGGAACCCAGACGATGGTGAAGCTTATTGCCGGCGTCAGATCGCAGGACAGTAGTGCGAGGCTGGCGTTTACAAACATTATCAGCGCTTGTCTTACGGTGATTAAAAATAAATATGCGGAGTTTACCTCGACTGGTAGAGAGTGCATGGTTAAGTTTATCGCCGGTGTGAGAAGCAAAGATAGTGAACTCCGAACAGCTTTTACAACTACGCTGAGTGGCTCTGTAACTGCCATCAAAGACTATTATAGTCAGTTCAAATCTGCCGGTTCATACTTGGTCGATGGTTTCTGTGATGGTATCAGCGAAAATACCTGGAAAGCAGAAGCAAAAGCAAGAGCTATGGCAGCCGCAGCCGCTGAAGCAGCGGAAGACGAATTGGACGAGCATTCTCCTTCTAAACGCTTTTATGGAATCGGTAACTTTGCAGGAGTCGGCTTCATAAATGCGTTGATTGACAATGTTTCCAAGGCTGGAAAGGCTGGACGGGAAATTGCCAGATCTTCTATCGATGGACTGAATGACATCATTTCCAAGATTGCAGACTATGTAGATGCAGACATGGATGTTCAGCCCACCATTCGACCGGTTCTTGACCTATCCGCTGTAGAAGCAGGGACCGGAAGGCTGAATACTTTGTTTAGCAGAAATCAGGCATTATCTGTCAGCACTGGGATGAATGATCGTGTTTCTGAAATGGAAGTTCAAAATGGAGAAAGTTCTCCTACGGGAAATACCTATCAATTCACGCAAAATAATTATTCGCCTAAAGCTCTGTCGAGAATTGATATTTATCGGCAGACAAAGAATCAATTTTCGGCGATGAAAGGGCTGGTGGGTAACACATGATTAGAGCAGTAACTGTAACTAATTACTTGGGCGAATCAAAAAGATTTGAATTAGCGTTCCCGGAGGAATCCGGGTTCGCTGTTCAATCTATCAGCGGATTGGGACCGAGCAAGGCAGATATTAACACGACCGAAATCTCTACGAATGACGGATCGCTGTATAACTCGGCAAGAGTAAATTCCAGAAATATCGTTATGTCTCTGAAACTGATGTTTAATCCTCAGATTGAAGACACAAGACATGACTCCTACAAATACTTTCCGATAAAGAAGAAAGTAACACTTCTCATAGAGACTGATAATCGTATTTGTGAGACTTATGGTTATGTGGAATCAAATGAACCAGATATTTTCAGCAGCGATGAGACGACGCAGATTTCAATCGTGTGTCCTGATCCTTATTTTTATTCTGCTGGTCCGGATGGAACTAATACCACTATCTTCTATGGAGTGGAACCTCTGTTTGAGTTCGCTTTTTCGAATGAATCTTTAACCGAGTCCTTGATTGAATTTGGCGAGATTAAGAATGAAACCGAGCAGACGGTATATTACTCCGGTGATGCCGAGATCGGGGTTGTGATTACCATCCATGCCATTGGAAATGTGAGAAACATCACGATTTACAATACCGGGACGAGAGAGGTAATGCGTATTGATACTGATAAATTAAAGCAGCTAACTGGTTCTGGAATGGTTGCTGGCGATGAAATCATTATCTCAACAATCAAAGGGGATAAATCAATCACGCTTCTTCGAAACGGTATCTACACTAATATTTTAAACTGCCTTGACAAAGATTCCGATTGGTTTCAGCTATCAAAAGGCGATAATATTTTCGCTTATGTGGTTGAAGAAGGAACAACCAACGTGCAGTTTAAGATTGAAAACAGAACGGCGTTTGAGGGGGCATAGTTATGGAATTGATTGTTCTGGATACTTCTCTGAAAATGCTTTCTGTGCTTGATACCTTTGAGTCATTGATATGGACGGAGCGGTTTTCCGCCTATGGAGATTTTGAGGTATATACAAGCATCAACGATTCTGTTCTTGAAATCCTGAAAGATGACTACTATCTCTGGCTGAAAGAATCTGACCAGACTATGATTGTCGAGGATAGAAAGATCGAGTCTGATGCTGAAAACGGAAACCACTTCACGGTCACTGGAAGGTCATTGGAATCCATTCTGGAACGCCGCATCATTTGGAAGCAAACGATTCTGAGCGGAAACTTTCAAAATGGAATCAAAAAGCTGCTGGATGAGAACATCATCAATCCTTCTGATGCTTCCCGAAAGGTGGAAGGACTGATATTCGAGGCTTCTACAGACCCAGCGATTACTGGACTGACGGTAGACGCGCAGTTTACCGGAGACAATCTGTATGATGCTATAAAAAAGCTATGCGATTCTAAGAATATTGGTTTCCGAATCAAACTATCTGATGATAACAAATTCGTCTTTAAACTCTACGCCGGCACAGACCGTTCCTACGATCAGTTTACTAATCCCTATGTCATTTTCTCTCCTAAATTTGAGAATGTGATCAATACCAATTATCTGGAATCAAAGAAAACTTTGAAAACAGTCACTTTGGTTGCCGGAGAGGGAGAGGGGGCTGATCGGAGAACTACGACCGTGGCTTGCTCGTCCGGAGCTGGAACAGGTTTGAAGCGACGGGAACTTTACACAGATGCCAGAGATGTTTCTTCGACCGTAGATAACGAAACTCTGACAGATGCTGAGTATAAAGCGCAGCTTTCCCAAAGAGGTTTGGAGAACTTGGCAGAGAATGTTTTAACTAAATCTTTCGAAGGAAAGGTTGAAACAACGAGGATGTACCGATATGGAGAGGATTTCTTCTTAGGAGATATGGTACAGATTGTGAATGAATACGGAATTGAGGGGAAAGCTCGGGTAACGGAATTCATTCGCTCTCAAAGCAAAGAAGGACTCGACTCGTATCCGACATTCGTTACCGTAGAATAGCAGGAAAGGGGTGAAGAAAAATGAGTGTCACTTATGGGTTCTATAACTCAAAGAATAAAGATCGGAGATACGATGCCATTCAAATGTCAAGCATTTTTGACGGGATCATACGTGACGGCATTTTGCAGCATGTTGGGACTGCTATGATGGTGAAAGAGTCTACTGGCATGATGGTGAATGTCGGAATTGGTCGAGCTTGGTTTAATCATACATGGACGTTGAATGACGCCTTGCTTCCTTTGACTGTACCACAATCGGAAGTTATTCTAAATCGGATTGATGTGGTTGTTTTGGAAGTAGATGCTCGTGAATCTGTTCGTGCAAATGCGATTAAAATCATCAAAGGTACGCCAGCTACTAATCCAGCGAAACCAACAATGATTAGCACGACCGACCGTTGGCAGTATCCATTGGCCTATATTCGGGTAAATTCTGGCGTTACATCCATCCGTCAGGCGAATATCACCAATGCTGTTGGTACATCGGAGTGTCCGTTCGTAACAGCTCCACTGGAGAAAATGTCCATTGACGCCTTGGTTGCTCAGTGGAAAGACCAGTGGGATGCATTTTATGAAAAAGAGACATCTGATATGGAAGCGACAAATGCTTTCTGGAAAGACCAGTGGTCAAAATGGTTCAGCACCCAGACGGAAGAAATCCAGAAATCTTATCTGGCATGGGAAAAACAATGGAACGACTGGTATGCTGCTCAAACGGCAGATATGCAGGAAACAAGTGCTTACTGGAAACAGTTATGGGCGACCTGGTTTAACGAGTACACAAACAATAATACATCTGAAATGGCTGCATGGAGAGAAAATGCTCAGGCATTGTTTGATGAGTGGTTCCAGCAGTTGAAGGATACTCTTTCGAAGGATGTAGAAGCAAATCTGGCAAACCAGATATTAGAGTTACAAAAAAGGACATCGATTCTTGAAGAAATTGTAGAGGGGATTCGGACGGAATTCACCGTATACAACAATCTTTATGACAATGGATACGAGAATTACGATAATCTTCTCGATTCATCAGAAGGAACTATCATTGATAGTAACGTGGACCCGATTGTGGCGCGTGCATATTCCAGCTCCTTAATTCTGGATAGCAACGGACAGCCAATTGATGGCCGCGTTATTTTTTGTATTAGGTAAAAGGAGGACATATCGAGATGAAAATTACGGATTATCAGAAGGTCCAGACACTAGATGAAAGCAACATCGTCTTGATTGATGGTAACAATGGAACCAAAACAATTATGGTGACTGATTTTATTAAATCCTTGATTGGGCTTACCAGTTCTCAGGATTTCATTTCCGGCGTCAATCTGTCGGAACTTACGCAAATCAATACGTTGTCTGCGGATGATAAGTTATTGATTGGCACCGCAGCAGGGAACAAAGCGATTGGTGCGGACGATGCACTCTTTGCAATTCTGGACGCTTTTGTTCCGAAGGAGCAGCGCCGCATGATTTACAGAGGAAAAAATCTGGGGAGCGTTATTACAGACGACCAGAAGGCAAATATCAAGAACGGAACCTTCAAAGGATTTTTCCTTGGAGATTACTGGTCTATCGGCAGCTATACATGGAGAATCGTAGATTTTGATTACTGGTATAATTGCGGCGATACGGCTTTCACCACGCCCCATCTGGTTATCATGCCGGATAAACCTCTTTACAACGCACAGATGAATGAGACGAACATCACAACCGGCGGCTATGTTGGTTCTAAAATGTACACCAAGAATCTGGCGCAGGCGAAAACGTTGGCGGCGAGTGCCTTTGGTGACTTGATTCTCACCCACCGTGAATATCTGACAAACGCCGTTTCGAATGGATATCCTTCGGCTGGTGCTTGGTTTGATTCTACGCTGGAACTTCCGAATGAAATTATGATGTACGGAAGCCTTGTCTTTACTCCGGCAGGAGATGGTACGGTCGTTGTGAACCGTTATACGATCGGAAAGACGCAGCTTGCTTTGTTTACGGTGGTTCCGAAGATGATCTCAAATCGTGCAACGTTCTGGCTCAGAGATATCGTTTCTTCGGCTGCTTTCGCTGGTGTGGACTGCCATGGCGGTGCGTCCTACGCCGGCGCTTCGGCCTCTTTTGGGGTTCGTCCGGTCTTCGCTATTGGTTAGTCTGAATCCAGGGGCCCTGTGCCCCCACGAAAACCGTACACAGGTGACAACAATCTGTGCTATAAAAAAAGAAAAATCTAAATGAAAGGTGTGAATCAAAATGGAGGATAAGATTTATAAGATTACTCTGTCCGATGAAACTGTTCTTGATAATTTGAGGTTGAACGGTAATAACTTTATATCTTCATCGGAAATCAATGAGTCCGTTTTTGACGGAAATTGTTCGATCGTAACAATCAACGATGGAGAAAAGGATGAAGTTCACATGAACATGGAACTTGTCCAGATTACCAAGGTCAATGACAAGTATTGGTTTGTCTTGCGGGAGGTTCCAGAAACAGAGCTGGCCTTTGTTAAAATGCAGTCAGATATCGAATATGTTGCCATGATGTCTGAAATCGAACTATAAAAGGAGGAAACAGTTATGGAACATAGCAAGAATTACGACAAGGTAAAACGCTACTACAATTTGGGTATGTGGAATGAAGTACGGGTTCGGAATGCAGTGAAAAAGAACTGGATTACGGAAGAAGAATTCAAAGAGATCACAGACAAGGATTATGCATGAGTGTTCTTGTGAGTGATCGGACTGAATCTAAATTCGAAGCAATTACATATTCCATCGAATTACATGATATGTTGATTGATTTCATGCAGCGTAGTTTCGGAGTGAAAGACTTGGATCAGCTTGTCCGAGTAAGATATGCTCACGGAAAGGATGCGACAGAAGATTTTTCAAGGTATAGATATTTGATGCTGAACTACAAAAATCGTATTGATCAGTTGGCTTCTATGCTGACCAGTAATGTTCGAGCAGCAAACTCTATCTATCCAACTACGCTACACGAGTATGAACAAAGAAGAGATTATCAGAATACAGCCATAGTAAACTGCGAGCAGCTTTTAAAAGAGCTGCAACGAATCGTTGAGATATTCGAAGTGGACGTTAATCTCTACAGTCGTTATGTTAAAGCTATCGACCGAGAAATCGGATTGATAAAGAAGTGGCGTCAACGAGATAACCGAATCAAGTCACAGTTAAGAGGGTAATGTCTAATTTATGCGTCGTTTCTTCGGCTAATTTCGCTAATGTGAACAACAATGGCAATACGAACTACAACAACGCTTCGAACTCTAATGGAGTTCGTCCGGATTCTCTGCCTAACCAACAGAGAAGGAGACATTGTCCTTTCCGAACGGATAAATAGCAAAGCCGGACGCAATTTACTACGGTAAGTATTGCTATCACGGTGAATGATTTATGAACTATGAGGAGATTATCTGTGACGCCAACAACTTGTATAGGGCTTACAAGGTTTCTGTCAAAACCAGCAAATGGAAGGAGACTACCCAGAAATTCATGCTGAATTTTCTTCGGTATATCTTTTCCATTCAAGATGATCTGATGAATCGGACCCTTCAAAATGGACCGACACAGGAATTCACGTTGTTTGAGAGAGGCCGAGTAAGACCTATTACAAGTATTCAAATTCGGGATCGCATTATTAGGCACGTCTTATGCGATGAAGTCTTGCTTCCGGAAGTGAAGAAGCATATTATCTACGATAATTGCGCCTCGATTAAAGGAAGAGGTATCTCCCACCAGCGGGACAGGTTCGAAGTTCATCTTCGTAAATACTATCGGTTGTATGGAAATGAAGGATGGATATTGTTCGGAGATTTTTCCAAATTTTATGACAATATCATTCACGAGATTGCCAAACGGGAACTCTTAAAGCTGTTTGATGACGATGAATTTATTGACTGGCTGCTGACACAGATTTTCGATGGATTCAAAATTGATGTTTCTTATATGACGGATGAGGAATACGCCAACTGTATATCCGATACCTTCAATAAGCTGGAGTATAGGAATATTCCAGAATCCAAGCTGACGGGCGAAAAATGGATGGAGAAATCGGTAAATATCGGCGACCAGCTATCACAAGTCATTGGGATTTATTATCCGTATCGGATTGATAATTACGTCAAGTATGTAAGAAGCCAGAAGTTCTACGGAAGATACATGGACGACTGGTACATCATGAATCCGAGCAAAGAAGAACTGATTGATTTGCTTGATAATATTCATCGGATTGCAGAAGAGTACGGAATTCATATCAATAAGAAGAAAACTCGAATTGTGAAGATTTCCAGCACTTATAAATTTCTGCAAATAAAATATAGACTAACAGATTCCGGAAGGGTAATCAAACGAATCAACCCAAAGCGGGTTACTACGATGCGAAGAAAGCTCAAGAAACTCGCTGGCAAAGTGAAGAATGGGGAGATTTCGTATGAAAACGTAGAGAATATGTTTCGAGGCTGGATGGGAGGCTTCTATAAGCTTTTGTCTAAAGAACAACGGAAAAATTTAATAGGTCTCTTTGAGAATTTATTTGAAAAGTCGATTAAGATTGTCGATAAGCGAATGATTATAACCGATAAAATCGAATAGACATGGAGGATGCTGGAATGGAACCATGGTTTCAAATGGCGGCGACGATTGTATGTGCAGTCGTCGCTTCTTCTGGTTTTTGGGCATATATCCAGAAGAAAAGTGAGAAAAAAGATGTGAGGACGCAGATGTTGATCGGTCTTGCCCACGATAGAATTATCTATCTGGGAATGTCCTACATCGAACGGGGATGGATCACGCAGGATGAATATGAAAATTTGCATGATTATCTCTATAAACCTTATGAAGAGATGGGTGGAAATGGCTCAGCTAAGAAAGTCATGCAGGAGATCAATAAATTGCCCATTCACAAATCAACCTATATTCAAGAAAATCAGTAGGAGGAATTAAAATGATGGAACAGATTATGAACTATGTGCAGCCTGAGTTAATCGTTGTAGCGATTGTTCTGTATTTCTGCGGCATGGGCCTGAAGCAGACACAGGCAATCAAGGACAAGTATATTCCATTGATTCTCGGTGCCGGCGGCATCGTTCTTTGCGGGATTTGGGTTATGGCTACTTGTCCCTTAGGGAGCGGTCAGGAGATTGCATTGGCTATATTTACCGCAATTGTTCAGGGAATTTTAATGGCTGGCCTCAGTACCTATGTAAATCAGATTATTAAACAGGCAAATAAAAATGAGTAACAACGAGGAGTTGCGGTAAACTGCTCTCTTTTTTTATTTTCAAAGAAAGGATGGAGAATATTGACTATCAATAAAGTAATCTACGGTGGACGGACGTTGATCGACCTGACTGGAGATACCGTAACCGCTGATAAGATTCTTTCCGGTTTTACCGCCCATGACAAAGGGGGTGAGTCGATTACAGGTACTTGTGAGTTTGATGTAGACTCATCCGATGCAACGGCTGCTGTTGCTGAAATCCTTCAGGGGAAGACGGCGTATGTACGAGGTCAGAAACTGACGGGAACCATGAAGAATAACGGAGCTGTGACAGGTACAATTTCTTCAAAGGATGAAGAGTACACCATTCCGCAGGGACATCACGATGGTTCTGGTAAAGTTGGGATTTCGGCAGCAGAAAAAGAGAAAATCATTCCGGATAATATTCGAGAGGGTATTACTCTGCTTGGTGTAGAAGGTTCTATGTCAGGTACGGAAGATGCCAAACCACAGGCAAAGACAGTTACACCTTCTACAAAGGAGCAGACAGTGCTTCCGGATTCTGAGGAAGGATATAACTACTTATCGCAGGTTACAGTCAAAGCAATCCCATATAACGAAAGCGAGAATCCCGCTGGAGGTACTACGGTAACTATCGGCTAGGAGGGAGGCTTAAATGGCTACAAATAAAGTTGTTTACAGCGGTAGGACCCTCATAGACCTGACCGATGATACTATAACAGAGGAAGCTTTGCTAAGAGGTTATACGGCTCATAAAGCGGACGGGACGCAGATTGTGGGAACAGCATTTGCCGATTATCCGGAGCGATATTCGTTTCTTGACCCTCTTCAGGATTCAAATGGAGAAAAGATCCTTGATAATTCGAATAATGTACTACAGGGTGAAACGGTGTATAAAAAGGTGTAGAAATGTCGTTTACTTCTTGAATATTCCTATACTTTTGATAAAAGAATGGCTAAAAATCAAGGTTTCCTGTTTCTATTGAGGAGAGCGCTAAAGCTGGGAAATTTTAAGAAAACACCGATTTTGATTTGATATAATGTTAGCAAAGAAAAGTAGTTATGTCCGTATAGCATAGCAAAAACCCAGAGAGTGGCAGTTTCTCTGGGTTTTCTTTATTATGTATTCCGTGATGGCACCTCCTTCCTGCTGGAAAGAGTCAACAGCAATTGTTACAATATATCTATTATAATGACATGATGTTGGGGGCAAAAGGTCTTTTGACCCCTTTGATACCGGATTGCTCCGAACTGCGTGCTCTCACAATCCTCAAAAACATTTGCAATCCGCTCATTTTTCTGCGAAAAATGGCTTCCTACTCATGTTTTTGGCGGGTCCCAAGATTAAAAATCTTCATGCAAGCAAGCTTGCATCATATTTCCAACCTTTTGACCCTGGTATCATGACATTCTGTTACAATTAAGGTATAATGAGTGGAGACTGTAAAAAGGGATAGCTCAGGAGGTACAGATGAATTCTACTTCGAAAAATGCAGAAAACAAAACGGTAAATAATCCAGGAATTGCAGCTAAATTTATAATTCTCAGCCTGATTGGGATTTTTGTGTTTTTCGTTCCGATACGGGCTGGCGGAGCCAGCACAATCCCGGTCGAATTCCTGGTAAGTTATCTGATAAGCAGTTTTAAGCCGGTGGTCCGCCTCTATGCACTGGCGGTGATTTTGATAGCTGCCGTTTTGCCTTTTATCAGAAAAACGTGGAAAAAAGATGCCTTAACTACCGTATTCACCTTCAGCAAAATACTTGGAGCCGTTTTTACGGTTATCGTTTTTTCGGGCTTTGGCCCTGAGCCAATTATAAGGGCTGACCATGGTCCCTTTTTATTTGAGGCACTTGTTATCCAGGTTGGGGTCCTGCTCCCCATAGGCTCCATTTTTCTGACCTGTCTTATGAATTACGGGTTTATCGATTTTATCGGGCAGTTTCTCCGGCCAATCATGCGAACCATTTGGAAAACTCCGGGCCGTTCCGCCGTGGACGCCGCCGCATCCTTTATGGGCGGTAATGCCATAGGATTGATGCTAACGAATGAAATGTATAAGAATCAAAGGTACAATACCAGGGAAGCATCTGTCATTGCCACGGGTTTTCCCGTTGTCTGTGTTTCATTTTTTATTGTTGTAGCAAAAACAGCCTCTATCATGCATTTATGGACACAATTTTTTCTGACTTCGCTTTTAGTTACATATGGAGTTACCGCAATTACTGCGCGTCTGTATCCACTGGCAGGAAAGTCTGCCGGATACTACCGGGAAGGAGAAGGGGTCCCTGAAGAAAAACCGGACGGACGGCTCATTAAGGCAGCATGGACAGAGGGGCTGCGGGTCTGCCAGGATGCAGGACCAGTTCTTTCAAACATTACAAAAAACGTTAAAAATTCCTTTGGACTAATCTTGGAAGTTTTGCCGAATTTTATGTCCATTGGCCTTATCTCATTGATCTTAGAAAATTATACACCTGTTTTTGACTGGTTCGGTTACTTATTTTATCCCGTTACACTGCTTTTACAGATTCCGGAACCACTCTTGGCTGCAAAAGCCGCGTTCCTGGGCCTGGCGGAAATGTATCTTCCGGTTCTCGTAGTGGCCGGCGCACCGGAGAGAACTCGTTTTATCATCAGTATATTGAGCATTTCGCAGGTCCTGATGTTTACCTCCACGATCCCCTGTATCACAGCTACGGAAATTCCTGTTTCACTCAGGGAAATGATGATTATCTGGCTGGAACGGACTATCCTTTCTCTTTTTCTGATAGTACCGGCATCATATCTGCTATCTCTCTGGATACAATAGATTTTATGTAATGACGAATCTTTCCATCAGAGTGTTCTGCCGGGAAGATATGGTTGAAAACATATGGTCCGTCTGACCAGAAGGGAAACAAATGAATAAACGTAAGGTAATCAGAGGTATCCTGTTTTTACTTGCAGTTCCAATGGCTGCAATGGGAGTGTTTATAGGTTTTCATGGAATAAGCTTACAGATTGAGCGCCGGAAATTTCCACCCATTGGGAAATTGGTGGAAGTGAACGGCCATCAAATGCATGTATATTCGGAGGGAGAGGGAGGGGAAACGCTAGTATTTCTGTCTGGTTCCGGAACTGCTGCGCCAGCCCTGGATTTTAAGGCTCTTTACAGCAGACTGAGCAGCCGTTACCGGATTGCCGTGGTGGAACGGGCCGGTTATGGATTCAGTGATACGGCCGATACTCCCAGGGATATTGATACGGTATTAGAGGAAACCAGGGAGGCTTTGACGCTTGCAGGCGAATCAGGACCCTATATTTTGTTTCCGCATTCCCTGTCAGGTATTGAAGCAATTTATTGGGGACAGAAATATCCCTCGGAGGTGAAGGGGATTATTGGGCTTGATGCCGCTGTCCCATCCCTTTATCTGTCCTGGGGGGAAGAGACATTAAATAAGAGTGCAGAAAGCATGGCAAAAATATCAGTCTTATATCAGGCGGGAATGATACGGCTGCATCCCGAGCTATATGATACCGATCCTGCAATGACCGGAGATATATTGTCAGACGAAGAAAAAGCAGCTTATAAAGCTGTGGTTATGAAGAGTTTTATGACAAAGAATATGGTGGATGAGGCAAGATACGCTTATGCGAATGCCGCAAAAGTGGATTCCCTGGAAAAGCCGGTTCAAATTCCGGTACTTTATTATATATCCGACGGTTCTCAGGTTGTAGAGGGATGGAGGGACATCGTCACATCCTATATTGCATCATTTGCAGAATCACAATATGAGTTTTTAGATTGCGGTCACTATGTTCATGATGAAATGCCAGACGTAATCGCAGAAGGAAGTATAAAATTTATCGATTCACTCTCTGATTAAAGGGAATGGTTAATCAAGCGTTCCATCATTTAATAAGTGAGAAAATGAAACATTAGGCGCACCGTCCAATAGACGGATGCGCCTAATGTTACAATGACTTACATAACTGCAGCGGCCTGCCTTATGAAAGATCTGCCTGCATAATCCCGTCCATTAGACAGCGCAGGAAACATGAATCGAATCGGAAACATGATTTTCTATATCTAATTAGCCAGCAGGTCAGTTAAAAGTCCGTGGCTGTGGCCTTGGAGGCCTGGGCGGCTGCGGAGGTCTTGGAGGTTCGGGCCTTGGAGGCCTGGGCGGCTGAGGAGGCCTGGGGGGTTCGGGCCTTGGAGGCCATGGAGGCTGCGGAGGCCTTGGAGGTCTGGGCGGCTGAGGAGGTCTGGGTGGCTGAGGAGGCCATGGAGGCTGCGGAGGCCTTGGAGGTCTAGGCGGCTGGGGAGGTCTAGGCGGCTGGGGAGGCCATGGAGGAAGAAAATTTCCCTGAACAACCACTAACAAAGCATTGGATTGAGGAGGGATGCTCATAGTCATGGCGGACGAGAACACGACGTTTACCCACATTCCCCTTTGAAGGCAGCATATGCACATTTTTTGGCCGAAAGATGTTAAGATACTGGTATTTCTATTGAGATTTAATCTTAGAATTTGTATGGAAGTGTTATTCCCTTCGCGAACAGCATAGGAGACCAGGATAAATCCGTTAGAATTATCGGTACATGAAGCTTCTTCTACAAAGGCGTTATTGATCCGCAGGACATTTCCCTGCTGAATTATCGTTCCGCGTGGATCGTTGCTCATATAGGAGTCACCATAAAAGATTTTATTACATTGTATGCAAAACAGAAATAATCTGTGAGGTCAAAGCAATTTGCAAATAGCCTTTCCTTACCGGTAAACTGCAGTTTTGCAACGATTGCCCGTAATTGAGATATTGTAATTTGATGTGAATTTAATCTATAATTTACTTAAGTAGAGATGGAACAGGAAAGGAGTGAAATGGAAAATGAGAGCCAGAATTTTTGATAAGGCCAGTCAAACCTTTTATCGGTCAGAGATTTATGGGATTGTAAATTTCGGTGGAGACAGGTATATTGCCGGAAAATGTGAGGGTGGTAAACAGATATTTTATCTGATAGACTATCTTGACTATACATCGGAGCCGCCTTACCGGGTGAATGTCGAATGTATTGACAGTAATCCCCTTCCTGAGGGGATGCAGTGGGAATACAGACAGAAAGAGGAGCTGTTAGACCTTAATCTAATCCTGGAGAAAAAATACCATCATCCGCCGTTATTATCTTTCAGGGGATGCCCGTTTTTATTGGAGCAGAAGGAATGGCTGGCAGAACTGACAGCCAGACGGAAATTGCCTGATTACAGAGCGGATGCAGTGGTGCCCGATACGAAATTGCAGGGATGGAATTACATAGAGGATAGCTGTGATATAAACAGTTTGATGGATTATTTCGGCGGATTTCATGATTCCGTTATAAGGGAAATCCACTATGAAAGTGGCGATTATATGGAAGGCGGAACAATGTATTTGTCACCCTCCTGTGCCAAAAAGCTGAGAATGGTGTTTGACAGTAGCTGGGCAAACAGCATTGAGATAGTTTTTGAGTCGGTCAGGCTGCTCCGGCTGGTACCGCCGGGAGAAAATTATTTGGGTGATTTATTTAATGCATCTATTTTCATTGACAACTTAGAAGTGTATTTTTACGATGAATATCTGAAGGAAAGGCCAAAATCTCATGATGGTACATGGGTTAAAGCGTTGGGAATGAGATGGCGGGTGATTGTATAACCGCTCCGCGGAGAATCCCGCGAGCGGGATTCTTTGATGAACAGATTCATGACCGGACGGGCTTTGTATTACCCATTTCCCCGGGAGCCATATCAAATATATCCCCGGCAGCGGAACCGTTATTCCTCCCACAATTGCCGCTGTGTCCGTTTGAAAGAATTGTTCAGATGACGGGCCACGGCCTGTTCCGCCTTTTCAGGATTACGGTCCCGTATGGCGGCTCCGATAGCCAGATGTTCTTTTAAAACGATTTCGGCATCGATAGAGTTGTTATATACGGATTTTACCTCAAAACGGAGATAGTTATTTAGAAGCATCGCCGTCTCGCGGTGCATCCAGCCGTTATGGGTGGCGGCGGCAATGTCACGGTGGAACTTATGATCGATCCGGTAGAGGGAGCGGCTGTCCCTGGATTCCAGATTGTTTTTGAGTTCATCCAGGCACCGGATCAGTCCGTTTATTTCTTCGTCCGTACTGCGCAGTGCGGCCAGTCTGGCATTATTCTTTTCCATCAGCATACGCATCTCCAGAATATCTTTTGCGTCTTTTTCTGTGACAGGGACTACCTTCACACCTTTACCGCGGCAGAAACAGACGTATCCCTCTTTTTGCAGCTCAAGCAATGCTTCCCGCACCGGAGTACGGCTGATTCTCAATTCGTTGCAGATTGCTTCCTGAGAGTAGATGGCTCCAATACGGAAGCGGTTGTAAAGGATGGCATCCTTGATAAGTTCATAGGCCTGTTCTTTAAATGTATTCGTTTGGATATATCCTCCGCCCAGCAGAGATTCATCGTTCATAATTATTAAACCCTCCCATTAATCCGCCCTTTGGAGCAGAATATATTACATATTAATAAGAGTAGTATAACGATAAAACAGGGAAATTGCAATGAAATCAGCAGGAGTGTTTGGCGAGAATTTTAAATTATACAAACATTCCCTGGGTAAAATGATCGGAAAATTGTATATTAAGTTAAAATCCAAAAAAATTATTGACAATCGTCAGATTCGTGTCTATATTATAGATATGTAGAATGTAATATGTAATATATTACTGAGAGGGGAGGCGGGTTTTTTCAGTGGCATGTTGCAGGAACTGAGTACACAGTGTAGAGCAAATAAAGGAGGAGAAGTATGTTAGTCGCAGTATGGATTATTACGTTCCTGTTAATTATTGGTATCGGAGTATACGCAGGTACAAAAATCAAATCTGCAAATCAATGGTCGGGCGGAGACAAGACGATGGGAGCCGTTTCTCTGGGCTGTATATTTGCGGCGTGGCAGATTGGCGGCATGGCAGTGGTAGGCGCAGCGCAAAACGGCTATAATTTGGGAATTTCCGGCGCTTGGTATTCAATTGCCGGGTCGTTCTATTTTATCGCGCTGGCAGTATTTGCAAAGATTATCCGGGAGAGAATGCCAGGGGAATCAGTGCCTGCCTATTTACAGAACCGGTTTGATACGAAAACCACCCGCCTGTATTCCTATGCCTGGATTGTTTATGGATTTCTTTATATTCCGATTCAGCTTAAGACGGTAGCCAGCATCATCCAGATCGTGCTGCCGGGCATGAACATGATGGCGGCGATGCTGATTGGCGTTACGGTTGCCGTACTGTATACAAGCTTTTCAGGAATGAAAGGCGCATCTGCCGTAGGCCGCGTAGTTTGTATCGGCATCTATATTTTGCTTATTATTTTCACGGTTACGACCCTGTCCGGCTTTGGCGGACTCGGCGGTTTATTCGAACAGCTTCCGGAAAATTATAATTCTATGGGGAATATGCCGACACAGAGAATTATTGCATGGATTCTGGGCGGCTGTATCAGTACGGCAGTCATGCAGGCAGTGCTTCAGCCGCTTTTGGCGGCAAAAAGCCCTCAGGCTGCAAGAACCGGTTCAATTCTGGGCTATCTGATTGCGGCGCCGATCTGTTTTTTTACGGCAATTTGTGGTATGCTTTCAAAAGCTTCCGGTGCAGACCTGGGCGACGGTTCGACGGCTTTTGCATATGCAATTAAAACCTTCAGCAGTCCCGTGTTTGCCGGAATTATATTTGCCTTTGCGACCATGATTATCGCTGCGACAATGGCTACGATGATGCTGGCGACGGGCACTATTATTACAAATATATACAAGACGGAAATTGACCGGAATGCCGGAGATCAGAAGGTATTAAAGATATCCAAATCGGTAACCTTTATTTTTGCCTACCTTACCCTGATACCTGCATTTCTGATTCCCAGTCAGTCACTTACCAACCTGTTTTTAACACTGCAGCATGTAGCGGCGGCGCCGGTCAGCTTTTCGATTCTGGCAGGCTTAATGTGGAAACGGTGTACGAAGCAGGGCGCATTCTGGAGCATGCTGACAGGCATGATAGTGGGGATTTCCTGGATGCTTCTTGGGTTGACTGATAAGATGGAAGCAGTTTATCCGGTTGTGGTTGTTACATATTCAGTTGGAATTATTGTCTCGCTTATGACGAGCAAAAAGGAGATAGTTTAATATGTGTCAGGAGCAAAAGAAACAGATTTATATGTGGCCTTCTCATTGGGAGAAACCGGCCGCACACGGAGATTACGGCGCTGTGAGCTGCAACAACAGTTATGCGGCGAGAGCCGGTCTTTGGATACTGAAAAACGGAGGCAATGCCTTTGATGCGGCGGCAGCCGTTTCGCTGGCATTGTCGGTTGTGGAACCACATCATTCAGGAATAGGGGGAGGCTGCTTCAGCCTTCTCTACTGCGAAAAGGAGGGCCGGATTTTTGCCCTGGACGGAAGAGGGACAGCGCCTGTGCAGGCCGGACCTGATTTGTTCCTGAAAAACGGGGAAGTGCAGGATGAATGGAAGGATCTTGGCGGACAGTCGGTTGCGATTCCCGGATTACTGAAAACGATGGAAGACATGCTGAAACGATTTGGCACAATGACGTTAAAAGAAGTCAGCGTTCCTGCAATCCGGTATGCGAAAGAAGGATTTGGCACGAGTTACACCGGCGCCCTGACCATGTATGATGATTCCGTTAAGAGAAAAATGAGAATATCGGAAGGATTCCGGAAATTGTATTTGAAGAATGGGCAGGAATTTTACCGGTTTGGCGATATCCAGAGGAATCCTGAGCTGGGAGTACTTCTTGAGACGATAGCTGAGAATGGAACCGATGTATTTTACCGCGGGGAGATAGCGCAGCGGATTGTATCGGTGATTAACAGCAGGGGGGGATGCTTTGAAACGGCAGACCTTGAGAACTACGCTCCTAAATACCGTGAGCCGGTATATACGGATTACCGCGGCTATGAGGTGGTGTCGTTTGCACCTCCCAGCGGAGGCTGTACATTGATTGAGATGCTCAACATCCTGGAACAGAAGGATTTAAGGGCCATGGGACATAATACGGCAGACAGTATTCATGCAATTGCGGAGGCAATGAAATTGGGTTTTGCCGACCGAAGCACCGCTTTGGGAGATCCTGATTTTGTGTCGGTTGACACGGAGCGTCTTACCTCGAAAGCTTATGCGGCGAAACGGTTCCGGCTGATTGGCGGACATGCCGGAGAATATGCACCGGCAGAGGGCATTGAGGCAAAAGAGTATCCGGGTAACACCTCTCATTTTTCTATAATGGATCGTTTTGGTAATGCAGTTTCTCAGACGCAGACCGTACGGGACTGGTTTGGAAGCGGAATTGCAGTGGAGGGACTGGGGTTTGTACTGAATAATGCAATGTCTGATTTTTCAGCCGCCGCCGGGGCCATGACCAGCCAGGGCCTGGCTTATGGAAACGCAAACAGCATTGCGGGAGGAAAAACGCCTCTGTCAAGCATGAGTCCGAGCATTGTCCTGAAAGACAAAAAGCCGTATCTGGCGATTGGTTCGGCAGGCGGACCGAGAATTATTACAGGAACTCTTCAGGGAATCATTAATGCAATTGATTTTGATATGAATCCGGAACAGCTTGTCAATGCTCCATATGTGAACTGCCTTACAAGGGAGCAGGGACTGGAGGCGGAATTCGGTATTTCTCAGGATACGCTCAGGCTGCTTGAAGAGAGAGGGCATAAACCCGTATGTATAGAAGCGGATCAGGCGATGAGCACAATGGTCAACAGCGTTATGCTTAAGGATGGGGAGTATTATGCAGCCGGAACAAAGAGAGTGGACGGCTGCGGCGGCGTTCTCTTATCAAATGGAAATATTATTTTAGAAGGGATCAGCCAGGAGATTTCCTGACGCAGGTTTGGCTGTTTCGTATAGGCCGCCGGAGACGGCCTATACGAAACGGTGAAGAAAGCGAAGAATTTTACTGTGAAATAAAAAAGTTTCCGCTTGTCGGCCCCTGGGCTTTCAGCAGAAACTTTTTTTATATGGTTTATTAGTTGTTAACAGTTACGTTAACAGCCTGTAATCCACGAGCGCCTTCTGTAACTTCGAAGGAAACGGACTGTCCGTCTTCTAATGTTTTGTAGCCGTCCATAGCAAGACCGGAGAAATGTACGAAAATATCGTTGCCCTGCTCGTCGCTGATGAAGCCGTAGCCCTTCTGTGAGTTAAACCATTTTACTGTACCTTTATTCATGAAAGATACCTCCTATTATA
>OKSH01000107.1_pt1 | contig 79536 bp, 60 predicted proteins | sample 1601231 | NCBI WGS metagenome assembly OKSH01 (sample SAMEA3541596, study PRJEB24748) | human gut metagenome | biome: human gut; feature: human-associated habitat; material: faeces | place: China | collected 2012
CCTCACGAGCTTAGCACTGATGCGCACTCCAAAGAGTGCAAACGGTCCCCGCAGCGATTCATTCCGCCTACTTCCCCCTTCCACGACCAGCCTCCCACGGGGACGGAAGACTCAGCCAGCCCCCTCACCACACTGGACATGGTCCGTTCCGGACGCGTCTTCTAACCTCAATTAAATCTTGACAATCATCCGTAAATTGGTTAAAATAAGCATAAATAAATAAGTGCCTAAGAGAGATAAGAGTAAGGTATCAAGCGTTTTATGACGCTTAGTTCGCCTTACTCTTTTTGTCGTTTGGCGGTGAAAAACCGGCGGAAGCCGGAATCCAGCCGTTCTAACAAATGTAAAAGGAGAGAAGAAGAATGAGCAGTTGTATCTATGATGTAGTTGTAATCGGCGGCGGCGTAACAGGCTGTTCCGTTGCCAGAGAGTTATCCAGGTATCATCTCCACACCTGTCTGCTGGAGCGTGAGGAGGACGTATGCTCCGGAACTTCCAAAGCCAACAGCGCCATCGTCCATGCCGGATATGATGCGGCCAACGGTTCCCTGAAAGCAATGCTGAATGTGCAGGGGAATGAGATGATGGAGCAGCTTTCAAACGATTTGCAGTTCGATTTCAAGCGCAATGGATCCATGGTTCTCTGCTTTGATGAAAACGATTTACCGGCTCTTAAGGAGTTATATGAGAGAGGCGTAAAGAACGGGGTTCCCGGCCTTGCCATTATCTCAGGAGACGAGGCCAGGGAAAAGGAGCCGAATGTCAGCGATACGGTGGTGGCTGCTATCTATGCGCCTACCGGCGGAATTGTATGTCCCTTCGGCCTGACCATTGCCATGGCCGAAAATGCATATGAAAACGGCGTGGAATTCAAGATGAACACAGAAGTGGTTCAGATTGAAAAAGCGGATTTCGGCTACAGGCTGATTACGAATAATGGTGAGGTGCATGCAAAGTACGTGGTAAATGCGGCAGGTGTATATGCCGATGTGTTCCACAATATGGTAAGTGGGAAAAAACTTCAGATTATTCCCAGAAGAGGGGACTACTGCCTTCTCGATAAAGAGGCCGGGAACCATGTATCCCATACGATTTTCCAGCTTCCGGGCAAATACGGCAAAGGCGTTTTAGTATCCCCAACCGTCCACGGAAACCTTCTGGTAGGGCCTACGGCAATTGATATAGAGGATAAAGAGGCAACGGAGACGACGGCGGAGGGCCTGGCGGAGGCTATATCTAAATCTGTCCGGAGCGTGAAAAATATCCCTTTCAGACAGACCATCACCTCTTTTGCAGGACTGCGGGCTCATGAGGCGAACGATGAATTTGTCATCGGTGAGGCGGAGGATGCAAAGGGCTTCTATGATGCCGCAGGAATTGAATCACCGGGACTTTCCTGTGCGCCGGCTCTCGGTAAATATCTGGCCCAGATGATTGCAGAAGCTGCCGGGGCCGCGATAAAAGAAGATTTTAAAGCGACGAGAAAAGGTTTTATCAAAGCGGCTGAGCTTCCACGGGAAGAGAGAGCCAAGCTTATAAAAGAACATCCGGAATACGGGACCATTATCTGCCGCTGTGAGAATATCAGCGAGGGTGAGATAATTGACGCGATACGCAGACCGCTCGGGGCGGTATCCCTGGATGGAATCAAGCGCAGGGTACGCGCGGGCATGGGCAGATGCCAGGCAGGCTTCTGCACGCCGAGGACGATGGAAATTCTGGCGAAAGAACTCGGCATAACAATGGATGATGTCTGCAAAAACAGAACCGGTTCAGAACTGTTAAAAGGTGATAAGTAGGAGGACTTAAGATGATGCATCATGATATTGTAATTATAGGCGGCGGCCCGGCAGGCCTTGCAGCGGCAGTTTCCGCACGCCGCGCCGGAGTAGAGGATATCCTGATTCTGGAGAGGGATAACGTGCTGGGAGGTATTTTAAATCAGTGCATCCATAACGGATTCGGACTTCATACATTCAAGGAAGAACTTACAGGACCGGAATATGCAGCCCGCTATATTGAGATGGTAACGGAAGAAAAAATTCCTTACAGGCTGAATACGATGGTAATTGATATCAACAGTGAAAAAGAAGTCACCTACATCAACAGAGAAGAAGGACTTGTGACTATCAAGGCAGGCGCAGTCATCCTGGCCATGGGATGCAGGGAGCGCCCGAGAGGGGCCCTCAATATTCCGGGTTACCGGCCGGCCGGCATTTTTTCGGCGGGAACTGCCCAGCGTCTGATGAATATAGAAGGCTACAGCGTGGGAAAGGAAGTTGTAATCCTGGGCTCGGGTGATATCGGGCTTATCATGGCAAGGCGTATGACGCTGGAGGGAGCTAAGGTGAAGGTGGTAGCCGAGCTGATGCCATATTCCGGCGGCCTTAAGAGAAATATTGTACAGTGTCTCGACGACTATGATATTCCGTTGAAGCTGAGCCATACCGTGACGGAAATTCACGGAAAAGAGAGAGTTACAGGCATTACCATTGCCGAGGTTGACGGGAACAGAAAACTGATCCCCGGAACCGAAGAGTATTATTCCTGCGACACACTTCTTCTGTCTGTCGGACTGATTCCGGAGAATGAGCTGACGAAAGGGATCGGCGTATCGATGAACCGGATCACATCGGGCCCGAATGTCAATGATCATCTTCAGACAGAGGCAGAGGGAGTCTTTGCCTGCGGCAACGTCCTTCATGTGCATGACCTGGTGGACTATGTGTCGGAGGAAGCGAACCTGGCGGGAAAGAATGCGGCGGCTTATGTTAAGAAAGAGACGGCGGGAGAGGAAACAAAGGAAGTCAGGCTGGAAGCTTCAAACGGTGTGCGTTACACCGTGCCTCAGTCTCTTGATATCCGGAATATGAACGATCAGGTGGTCGTGCGTTTCCGGGTGGCCGATGTATATAAGGATCGCTTTATCTCTGTTTATTACGGGGATGAGAGAGTGTCGAAACGGAAGAAAAAGGTTCTCGCACCCGGAGAGATGGAGCAGGTAATTCTGAAAAAAGACAGCTTTAAGAATTATCCTGATTTAGAGAAGATAGTGATTTGTACGGAGGTAGAGTGATGGAAAAGAGAGATCTGATCTGTATCGGCTGTCCTTTGGGCTGTCCGGTGAGCGTTACGACAGACGGAGACAATATTACCGTGACAGGAAATACATGCGCTAAAGGTGAGGCATACGCCAAAAAAGAGGTGACCAACCCGACAAGAATTGTGACCTCCAGTGTTATTGTGGAGGATGGGACACTGACAAGGGCATCCGTTAAAACAGAAAAAGATATCCCAAAGGGAAAGATATTTGACATCATGAAAGAGATCCGGGCAGTCAGAATGAAGGCGCCTGTCCATATGGGGGACGTCATTATCCGTGACTGTGCGGGAACCGGCGTTTCCATTATTGCAACAAAGACGGTAGAAGCCGTATAAAACGGCGAAAAGTAAATGACGGAAAAAGAGACAGGAGGGCGGATATGACCGGCGGAAGAGAAATACTGAAAGAAATCAGCCTGTTTGTACTTGATATGGACGGAACGTTCTATCTGGGGGACAGGAGGCTGGACGGCGCTTTGGAATTTATTCATGCGGTGGAAGCGGCAGGAAAGAAGTTTCTGTTTTTCACGAATAATTCTTCCAAATCACCGGAGGACTATATCAGAAAACTGGAAAAAATGGATTGCCGCATTTCCAGAGATCAGATTGTCACATCGGGGGATGTGACAATCCGTTATCTGAAGGAATGCTACGGCGGAAAAACAGTATATCTGATGGGAACAAAGGCGCTGGAGGCAAGTTTTAGGCAGGCCGGGATCCGGCTGTTGCCCACAGACGGGGAAGCGGCACGGGAGGAGCAGCCCGATGTGGTGGTGATTGGATTTGACACGGAGCTGACCTATGAAAAGCTGGAACGGGCCTGCACCTTTATCAGGAACGGAGCGGTATTTCTGGCTACTCATCTGGATATCAACTGTCCTGTGGAGGGCGGTTTCATACCGGACTGCGGAGCCATGTGCGCCGCGATAGCGCTGTCGACCGGAGTACAGCCAAAATATCTGGGGAAACCGTTTAAGGAAACGGTGGATATGGTGCTGGAGCATACGGGAACAGAGAAAGAGGCGGTGGCTTTTGTCGGAGATCGTATCTATACGGATGTGGCAACCGGTGTCAATAACGGTGCGAAAGGTTTTCTGGTGCTGACCGGTGAGACGAAAGCGGAGGATGTGGAGAAATCTTCCGTGAAGCCGGATGCGGTTTTTGAATCGCTGGGGGAAATGAAAGGCTATCTGTAAGTCTTCATAAATTAATAATTGGCAGGGGGGACTTAACATGCAGGAATTTTTAAGTCAGTTAAATCAGGAGACGGAAGCGCTCCTTGTACTTTCGATCATATTATTTGCCGGATTCATTATGACGAGGCTGACCAATACCCTGAATCTTCCCAAAGTGAGCGGTTACATATTGGCGGGAATCCTGATCGGTCCCTGCAGCCTTAATTTTATTCCGCAGCATATGATTGATTCAATGGGGTTTGTCAGTGATTTGGCCCTGGCCTTTATCGCCTTTGGGGTCGGGAAATTCTTTAAAAAAGAAGTGCTGATGAGAACCGGCAAAAAAATAATCGTGATAACAATCAGCGAGGCCCTGACGGCGGGCGTGCTGGTGACGGTTATTTTAAAGTTTATATTCCGTCTGGACTGGGATTTCGCCCTGATTCTCGGCGCAATCGCCACGGCAACGGCTCCGGCCAGCACGATGATGACGATCAACCAGTATAAGGCCAAAGGAGAGTTCGTCAACACGCTGCTTCAGATAGTGGCCCTTGACGATGTTGTCTGTCTTCTCGCCTTCAGTATCGTGGCAGCCATTGCCAACGGAAGGGCATCGGGAGCGCTTACGGTCAACGATATTCTGATACCCATTATGCTGAACCTGTTCGCCATCTGCCTGGGATTTTTCTGCGGTTATTTTCTGAGCCGCCTGCTGATTCCGGCCAGAAGCAGGGATAACCGTCTCATCCTTGCTATCGCAATGCTTTTGGGACTTTCCGGTATCTGTGCGGCTGCCGATATCTCTCCGCTGTTATCCTGTATGGTGTTCGGCGCGGCTTATATCAATCTGACCAGGGATAAGAAGCTGTTCCGCCAGATCAATAACTTCACGCCTCCGGTCATGTCCATATTTTTCATTGTTTCCGGCATGAACCTGAATGTGAACGCCCTGGGGACAGTCGGAGTCATAGGAGTCGCTTATTTCCTGATCCGTATTGCGGGGAAATATCTGGGCACTTATTTCAGCTGTCTGGCTATGGGCACCAGCAGGGAAATCAGGAAGTATATGGGGCTTGCCCTGATCCCTCAGGCCGGCGTCGCAATCGGTCTGGCGTTTCTGGGACAGAGGCTCCTGCCGCCGGAGACGGGAAATCTGATGCTCACCATTATTCTGTCCTCCTCGGTTCTCTATGAGATGGTGGGCCCGATCAGCGCCAAAGCGGCCCTGTTCTTATCGGGCAGCATTGCCTTCAAGAAGACCCGTGACAAAGAGGATACGGAGCCTCAATGCGCGGCTTCAGATAGAAGCAGCATGTGTGAAAAAATTGACGTGATTACAGGGCTTGACAGTGTTATTGAGGAGAAGGAGGAAGGGGAAGAGGCAGAGCATGGAGAGCTTGTGCCGGAGATTCCGGATTCCGAATGCGGTGAAGAAAGCGGCGAAGAGTGCGATGAAGCCGACGACAGCTCCGAAGACTGTGAATGCCTGTCGGATGAGGAAGATACCGAGGAATGCGAAGAATCCGGGGATCACGACGATTTGGCGGACAGCGTGCTGGAGGAATTGAGGGAATACAGCGAAGGCGTGGATGAACGGGATGATTATGATATAGAAAAAGAAGTCAAGCCGGTAAAACGCAAAAAGAAGAAAAAACAGAATAAGAAGAATAAATAGAATTGGTTAATTTTTTGTCAATATATACAGAAAAAGACAATTAAATGGAAAAAACATTGGTAATAACGACAAAAATGCTTGATTATTTGTTGAAATAGTGTTAAGATTACACTATAAATTTCGATAGATAAATAAAGAGCAGAGAGTTGGAGAGCGGCGCAAACTAGAAACAGTTCACAAAAGTGAGCTGCTTTGGTCGAACCGCTTTTTTCTTTGCCGGTAAGTCTGCCCGGAGGGATGCCGGGGCTTTATAGGGTATCGGAAGAGACAGGAAAATACATACAGGCGCAAGCTGAGGGAGGGTACCATGGTAAAGAATTTTGCCCACAGAGGGTTCAGCGGGATGTATCCCGAGAACACGATGCTGGCTTTTGAGAAAGCTGTGCAGACAGAGGGCTGCGACGGTATTGAGATGGATGTCCATCTGACAAAGGATGGGGAAGTGGTGATTATCCACGATGAGAAGCTGGACCGTACCTGCGTGAACGGAACCGGCTTTGTGAGGGATTATACATATGAAGAGCTGAAGAAGTTTGACGTGTCCTTCAAATTTGCCGGCCAGTGCGATTTACAGCATGTTCCCGCACTCAGGGAATATTTTGAACTGGTAAAAGATACGCATATTATCACCAATATTGAACTGAAGACAGGAATTTTTGAGTATCCGGGAATCGAGAAAAAGGTGTATGACCTGATTGAAGAATTCGGACTGAAGGAGAAAATCATCATCTCTTCCTTTAACCATTTCAGCATCAGGAGAATGAAAGAACTCTGTCCCGATATGGAATGCGGGCTTCTGACGGAGACTTGGATGATTGACGCCGGACGCTATACGAAGTATGCAGGGGCTGAATGTCTCCATCCGATTTTCTATAATATGACTAAAGAGGTGGTGGCCGAAGTAAAGAGCCAGGGCATCAAAATTAACACATGGACCGTTAATGAAGAAGAAGACATCCGGACCATGATTGCCAGAGGGGTGGACTCCATCATAGGCAATTATCCCGACCGTGTGACACGAATCAGAAAAGAAACGGAATGATTCAGGCAGTTTGAATGAGACTTGGGGGGAAAACCCTTAAGATAAAAGGAGGAAAAATAATGAGAAAAATGAAGAAGGTACTGAGTCTTGCATTAGCAACCGCGCTCTGCGTATCCATGGCGGGATGCAGCAGCAAACCGGCCGAGACACAGGCTCCAAAGGCAGAAGGACAAGCGGAGGGAAGCCAGGAGGCAGCGGCTCCGGCTGATGATTATCATCTGGTGTTAAAGCTGAGCCATGTATTTGCTCCGGAAGAGCAGCTTACAAAGACGATGGATTCCATCGCAGCAAACATTCTTGAAAGAACAAACGGCGCCATCGAGATTCAGACATATCCGCAGGGACAGCTTGCAACCTATAAAGACGGTGTAGAGCAGGTAGTCCGCGGCGCAGATTTCATTTCCGTAGAAGATCCGTCTTACCTGGGCGACTATGTTCCGGATTTCAATATCCTGGCAGGCCCGATGTTAGTTAATTCCTACGATGAATATGAGTATCTTCTCGAAACACCGGAAGTACAGGATATGTTCAAGAGAGCCGAGGAAAAAGGAATCAAGATTCTTTCCCTCGATTACATCTTCGGTTTCAGGAGCCTCATGACAAACAAGGTTATCACAAAGCCGGAAGACTTAAAGGGAATGAAGATCCGTACACCAGGCAGCCAGTTATATGTTGATACATTAAACCATATGGGCGCTACAGCCACACCACTCGCTTTCTCTGAGACAATTTCAGCAGTTCAGCAGGGCGTTGTAGACGGTCTGGAAGGAACAATCGACGCATATGCGACAAACGGCAGTGCGGAAGTGGCAAAGAACATGGCTATGACAAAACATCTCTTAGGCGTTTGCGGCGCTTACATCAGCGTAGACGTATGGAACAAGATTCCGGAAGAGTACAGAACAATCATGCAGGAAGAGTTTACAAAAGGCGCAGAGACAATGGTTAAGAACATCTCAGAAGGCGAAGAGGCTACAAAGCAGAAGCTGGAAACAGAGATGGGAATCTCCTTCAATGACGTAGACAACGCAGCATTTGCAGAATTAGTTGCGCCAATCTACGACAATATGAAAGACGTTACACCGGGTCTCTACGACAAATTCAAAGAAGCAATTGCTAATATGCCAAAATAATGGAACCTCGCGGGGGAGGAGCTTTGCCCCTCCCCTTTTTATCGTGTCCTACAGGAGCCCGCGTACGGCGCGGGAGGTGACGCGTGTTCCTGATCAGAGAGGAAGAATGGTATGAATAAAACCGTGAAGTTTATACTTGGACACTTTGAAGAGATATTGGCCTCCATCTTTATTGTAATCACAACAAGTCTCGTCCTTGTAAATGTATTTTTGCGTTATTTCATGAGAACCGGTCTTTACTGGACCGAAGAAGTTACTACAAGCTGTTTTGTTTGGTGTGTTTTCCTGGGAGCGGCAGCGGGCTATAGAAGGGGAATGCACATTGGAGTTGACATTCTTGTCAATAAGCTACCGAATACAATGAGGAATATTGTAAGGATATTGGTTGATCTGATTCTATTGTTCACCAACGGATATCTTTTTTATCTGAGCGTAGTATTTGTGCGCCTGTCTTATATAAAACCGACGGCGGTACTTGGGGTATCATCCGCATGGGTAAGCTCCGCGCTGATTGTCGGTTTCTGTCTGACTACGATTTATTCCGTCGGCCATATGGCAAATGATATAAAGCGGATTGTGAAAACAGGCACTTTTGGAAAGGGGGAAGAGTAAATGGCATTTTTACCGGTAATTATCGTATTTCTCCTGTATTTCTCAGGAATTCCGATTGCATACGCACTGTTTGCATCTTCACTTTTCTATTTCGGCGTGCTGAATACCGGCTCACCGACCGACCTGATTTTGCAGAAGTTTATCACCAGCACACAGTCATTCCCTCTGCTTGCGATTCCGTTCTTCGTAATGGCAGGCTCCATTATGAACTATGCCGGAATCAGCACGAAGCTGATGAGTTTTGCCGATGTGCTGACCGGTCATCTTCCGGGAGGGCTTGCCCAGGTCAACGTACTCCTCAGTATGCTGATGGGCGGCGTGTCCGGTTCGGCCAACGCCGACGCGGCCATGCAGTGTAAGATGCTGGTGCCGGAGATGGAGAAGAGGGGCTACAGCAAGGGCTTCTCAGCGGCGATCACGGCGGCGTCCTCAGCCGTTACGCCGGTAATTCCGCCGGGAATCAACCTGATTGTCTATGCGCTGATTGCCGGCGTTTCAGTAGGAAAGATATTCATGGCCGGTTATATGCCGGGTATTTTCATGGCCATCTGCCTGATGATTACGGTAAATATCATTTCCAAGAAAAGACATTATGCGCCGAGCCGTGAGAAGCGTGCGTCGGCCAGGGAAATCGGCCATCAGGCCATTGATTCCATCTGGGCGCTTTTATTCCCGTTCGGAATCATTCTGGGACTGCGTATTGGTCTGTTTACACCGTCCGAGGCAGGAGCCGTGGCTGTTTTATATTGTATTGTTATCGGCGCTTTTGTATATAAGAATCTCCGTCCGGCGCATATTCCGCTCGTACTGAGAGAGACGATAGAGGGAACCAGCACGGTTGTCCTGATTATCGTGGCCGCCAATGTATTCGGCTATTATATGAGCTGGGAGCGTATTCCCCAGATGCTGACGGAGCTGCTCCTGGGTATCACGCAGAATAAGTATGTGATGCTTATGATTATCAACGTCCTGCTTCTGGTTCTGGGCATGTTCCTGGAGGGCGGAGCAGCGCTGATTATCCTGGCGCCTCTGCTTGTACCTGTAGTGAAGGGACTGGGCGTGGATCTGGTTCATTTCGGTCTTGTCTGTATCGTGAATATCATGATCGGAGGACTGACGCCGCCGTTCGGCTCAATGATGTTCACCTGCTGCTCAATTACGGGCTGTGAACTGACGACCTTTGTTAAAGAATGTATTCCGTTTATCATCGCCCTGCTTGTGGCGCTGCTTATTGTTACCTATGTTCCGATACTGACGATGTTCATTCCGAACCTATTATATTAAGAATAGAAACAGTGGCAGCAGAAGCTGACGCATTAACGTTTTGTACTATACAGGCATCCGTCTGTGAACGGCCATTGCTGCCGTTCACAGGCTCTGCCCCGAGAGGCGTCTTTATTGACAAAGCCATGGTGATATGCTAGAGTGAAATTAAATATTAGTTACAGTTCAGCCTTCGGCAAACTGCAGCAAATGATGCACAGAAACGGCAAAAACCGCCGAGCGTAATGCATCATGGCTGAACTGTTATGAATATTATCAGGAGAAAGGAGCCGGTTATTGACAGTGGGAATCACTGCCGATCACACTGCTCTTTTCTTAAATTACACAGGCAGTCGGAAGATAAAGAGAGCGGAGGGGACATAATGCGGAGTGCATTTCATGATATATTAATTGATTGTCCGGTTATAGCGGCGGTCAAAGATGATGAGGGACTGGAAAAATGTCTTGAGTCGGAAAGTCAGATTGTATTTATACTTTACGGGGATTTGATAAGAATCCCCCAGATGGTGAAAAAGATAAAAGACGCAGGAAAGCTGGCGATGGTACATATTGATTTAATCGCGGGACTTTCCGGCAAAGAAGTGGCGGTGGATTACATTAAGCAGGAGACGCTGGCTGACGGAATCATTTCCACCAAGATGGCTATCGTGAAACGGGCAAAGGAGCTGGGACTCGTTACGGTGTTCCGTTTCTTTGTCATTGATTCCATGGCCTTCGATAATATCAGGAAACAGTATCATACCGTACAGCCCGATGTGGTGGAGATTCTTCCCGGCCTGATGCCGAAGATTATCACCAAGGTGTCGAAGCTCGTTTCATGTCCCGTTATTGCGGGAGGGCTGATTGCCGATAAAGCCGATATTATCGGGGCAATTGAAGCCGGGGCTACGGCTATATCTTCCACCAATCAGAAGACCTGGTTTATCTGATGTGATCGGAACGTCCGCTTCGGAAAGAAAATACGGGGAGGATTCATTTTATGGCAAATTATGTTATGGCGCTGGACGCCGGTACAACCAGCAACAGGTGTATACTTTTTAATGAAAGAGGGGAGATCTGCAGCTCGGCCCAGAAGGAGTTCCGCCAGTATTTTCCGCAGCCCGGCTGGGTGGAGCATGACGCCAACGAGATCTGGTCAACCCAGCTCGGCGTGGCGGTGGAAGCCATGTCAAAGATTGGGGCGGAGGCTGCCGATATTGCGGCTATCGGTATCACAAACCAGAGAGAGACGACCATTGTATGGGATAAAATTACAGGGGAACCGGTCTACCATGCCATCGTATGGCAATGCCGGAGAACCTCCGAATACTGTGATTCCCTGAAAGAAAAAGGACTGACAGACAAATTCCGTGAAAAGACGGGACTTGTCATCGACGCTTATTTTTCAGGAACGAAGCTCAAATGGATACTGGATCATGTCGAAGGAGCCAGAGAGAGAGCGGAGCGCGGAGAGCTTCTCTTCGGAACGGTGGAAACCTGGCTGATTTGGAAGCTGACACGGGGAGCGGTACATGTAACGGATTACTCCAACGCGTCGAGAACCATGCTGTTTAATATCAGGACGCTGCAGTGGGACGCCGAGATTCTGGAAGAACTGAATATTCCGAGATGCATGCTGCCGGAAGTAAAACCTTCCAGTTCCGTATACGGGGAGGCGGATCACCAGTTCTTCGGCGGTCCGATTCCGATATCAGGGGCAGCCGGGGATCAGCAGGCCGCGCTGTTCGGCCAGACCTGCTTTCATGCGGGGGAAGCCAAGAATACATATGGGACGGGCTGTTTTTTACTGATGAATACAGGGGAGCAGCCGGTTTATTCGAAGAACGGCCTGGTGACGACCATTGCGTGGGGAATTGACGGCAAAGTGAATTATGCGCTGGAGGGCTCTATTTTCGTGGCCGGAGCCGCTATCCAGTGGCTACGCGATGAAATGAGGCTGATTGATTCATCGGCTGATTCCGAATATATGGCGGGCAAGGTTAAGGATACCAACGGCTGTTATGTGGTTCCGGCCTTTACAGGTCTGGGAGCGCCCCATTGGGATCAATATGCCCGGGGTACAGTTGTCGGCATCACACGCGGTGTGAATAAATACCACATTATCAGAGCCACACTGGAATCCCTTGCGTTTCAGACCAATGACGTCCTTCAGGCAATGAAGGCTGATTCCGGTATTGCCTTAACATCCCTGAAAGTGGACGGCGGCGCCAGCGCCAATAACCTGCTGATGCAGATGCAGTCCGATATCATCCAGGCCCCGGTGCGCCGTCCGCAGTGTGTGGAGACGACGGCTATGGGCGCCGCTTATCTTGCGGGACTGGCAGTGGGATATTGGGAGAGTAAAGAAGACGTACTCAGAAACTGGGCCATTGACCGTGTGTTTGAACCGGAGATTTGTATGGAGGATAGGGAAAACAGGATACGCGGCTGGAATAAAGCGGTTAAATGTGCTTATGGATGGGCGAAAGAGGAATAAACGGGTTATGGCTCAAGTGACGGGGCGGCTGCCTATGCAGACGCCCTGTCCGTGATCCATGAACAAAATGAAATAAAGGAGATATTTACCAATATATGAAATTTCTGACGAAAAAATGAATTTTTATGAAGTTTTTTTTACGATTTAAACGGTCTGAATGTGGACTTTTTCCTATAAATATGGTATTTTAGATACTAACAGGTATAGTGTAATTATATAGGTGTAAAACCTTGGATATAGATGGTTTGGCGGGATATCAACACGGATGCCTGACATGAGCCCGGGACTTTATTTGCGCGTCGAGTAAGGTCTTTTTTTGACAGCGGCGCAGGATGGGCAGGAATATGCCAGACGCGCCGGACGGACAAATCATGCAGGAGGGAGGAAAGAACGTGGCTACAAATAAAAGAATACGCCTTGGTGATTTACTGGTTCAAAAAGGCCTTATTACGGAAGAGCAGCTGATGCGTGCGCTGAAGGAACAGAGGCAGCGGGGGACAAAGCTTGGAGAGACGCTGATCAGCCTTGGCTATGTCTCGGAGCGGGCGATTGTGAAGATACTGTGTGATCAGCTTCATATCGAGTATGTGGAGCTGCGCAATATGAAGCTGGACGAAGCCGCCGTCTATACGATAAACGAGACGGTTGCAAAAAAATACAGCCTGATCCCCATTGGTTTTGACAAAGACAATCCCAATATGATGCGGGTAGCCATGTCTGATCCGATGGATTTTATGGCAATAGATGACATTGCCATTATCACGAATTTCAAGATTATCCCGGTTCTCAGCACAAGCAGCCAGATTGCCTTTCAAATCGACCGGTATTTTGGACGCCAGTCGGTGATCGCGGTTGCGGATCAATATAAAAAAGAGCAGGGAAGAGATGAGGCGGCGCGTGACGCCGCAAGAGGCGAAGTCTCCCTGACGGAGTCGTCCCCGATTGTCGTGATGGTACGCTCCATCATCGAGCAGGCCGTGCGCCAGAGAGCCAGCGACATCCACTTTGAGCCGATGAGGGATGGAATCCGGATCCGGTTCCGTATCGACGGAAATCTGGTGGAGGCCATGAGCTATGATATGTCGATTTACACGGCAATTATTGCCAGGCTGAAGATTATTTCCGGCATGGACATATCGGAGAAGAGAAAACCGCAGGACGGCCGTACCACGATGGACATAGACCATGTGGAATACGATGTCCGTGTTTCCTCCATTCCGACTGTGTACGGCGAAAAGATCGTTATGCGTCTGACTAATAAGGAGAAACTGACAAGGGATAAAAGAGAACTGGGACTGAGCGACGACGATATGAAGCGTTTTGATCAGATGCTGGCCCATCCTCATGGGATTATTCTTGTGACCGGCCCTACGGGAAGCGGTAAATCCACGACACTTTATACGGCACTCAGTGAACTCAACCGTGAGACGGTGAATATTGTTACGGTAGAAGATCCGGTGGAGGCGAATATTGACGGAATAAACCAGATTCAGGTGAATCCGAAAGCGGATATGACCTTTGCGTCGGCTCTGCGCTCTATTCTGCGTCAGGATCCGGATATTATAATGATTGGAGAAATACGAGATCCCGAAACCGCGGAGATTGCGGTTCAGGCATCGATTACCGGCCATCTTGTGGCCAGTACTTTACATACCAACAGCACTTCCGCCAGTATTGCCAGGCTGCTGAACATGGGAATCGAGCCGTATCTTATGGCCGATGCCCTGGTGGGCGTGGTGGCCCAGCGTCTTGTAAGAAAACTCTGCCGCTGTAAGAGGGGCAGGGAGGCGACCGCGCAGGAAAAGGAAGAGCTGGGAGTGAACCAGGACGAAGTCCTGACCATCTATGAACCGGCCGGCTGCCAGCTTTGCAGCCAGACAGGATATTTCGGACGGACTGCCGTCTACGAGATGATGCCTGTAACACCGGAACTTCGATGGGCAATCACAAAGATGCAGCCTTCATCCAAGGTGAAGGAGATTGCACAGAGAGAAGGTATGATTACTCTGAGGGGAAGCGCAGTCAGACTGGTGAGGGAAGGCGTTACCTCCTTGGAGGAGATGAAAAAGATTGCCAGCGAGGAGGACTAACAGATGGATCTGACAGAACTTTTGGGGGAGGCGAAGAAGCTGAACGCCTCCGACCTTCACATAACAGTAGGAGTGCCGCCCCAGGTGCGTGTCAACGGAGCGCTGATTGCGATGGAAAACTGCCCGAGACTGATGGGGGATGATACGCAGGAGCTTGTTGAAAGTATCATGGGAGAACGGCAGAAAAGCCTGTTTGAAGATAAGGGGGAGGTGGATTTCTCCTTTGGAATCCCGGCACTGGGCCGGTTCAGGGTTAATGCCTTCCGCCAGAGGGGAACAGTTGCAGCAGCATTCCGTCTGGTGAGTACAGAGGTACCCACCCCCGAATCCCTGGGACTGCCCCAGTCCGTTATTGACCTGTACCAGAAGAACAGCGGACTTGTACTGGTGACAGGGCCTACAGGAAGCGGTAAATCCACGACGCTTGCGTCACTGATACAGCGGATTAATGAGACAAGGAGAAACCATATTATTACGCTGGAGGATCCGATTGAATATCTTTACCGCCACAGCAAATCCCTGGTAAACCAGAGGGAGATAGGACTTGACACGAGAAGCTATGCGGCCGCCCTGCGCGCTGCCCTGAGGGAGGATCCGGATGTCATTCTGGTAGGTGAGATGAGGGATCTGGAGACAATCAGCACGGCCATTACGGCTGCGGAGACGGGCCATCTCGTTTTTTCCACGCTGCATACGATAGGCGCAGCGTCTACGATTGACAGAATTATAGATGTTTTTCCGGCTGAGCAGAAAGACCAGATCAGGGTCCAGCTCTCCATGGTTATGGAGGCTGTCATTTCACAGAGGCTGCTGCCGAAGGCAGACGGGAGCGGAAGAACCGGAGTATTTGAGGTAATGCATGTAAATACGGCGGTCCGCAGCCTGATCCGGGACGGCAAAACCTATCAGATCCCAAGTATCATCCAGACAAACAGGAAAGCCGGGATGATTACGATGGACGACGCCCTGCTGGAAAAATACAGGGCAGGCATTATCACACGAAAGATGCTGGTAGACTATGCTGTGGATCCGGTGTCGATAGAAAAACGTCTGTTATATTAAGGAGACGAGCGGAATGGCTAATTACCGTTACCATGTTATTACCCCGGCCGGGAAAGAAAAAAAGGGAATCATCACAGCGTCAGACAGGCCCCACGCGATGGCGGTACTGAAAAACGACGGCAATACCGTGATTTCCATTGATGCTCCCAGCATATGGGATAAAGAGTTTGAACTTCCGTTTCTGAATCCGGGAGTCAGGCCCAGAGATATGAGCGTCTTCTGCCGCCAGTTCGTCACGCTGACGGAATCCGGTATCAGTATCGTACGCGCAATGGAGATGCTGGAAGAGCAGACGGTCAATAAATTATTAAAAGAAGCAATCCGGGAAACCAGGGCCTCTGTTGAAAAGGGGGATACGCTGGCCGGGAGCATGAGACACCATGAAAAAGTTTTCCCTCCGATGTTCGTCAACCTGGTTCAGGCCGGTGAGGAGGCAGGAAAGCTGTCATTGTCATTTGAACGGATGGCGGCGCATTATGAGAAGACGGCCAAACTCCAGAATATAATAAAGAAGGCCATGATTTACCCGATTATCCTGTCGATCGTGGCTGTGATTGTCATAATCGTCATGCTTGTATACATAGTGCCGATGTATTCCGATATGTTTGTGGATATGGATGCAGAACTGCCTGCGATTACAAGGGCAGTGGTCGGACTGAGTAATTTTATGACCAGATACTGGTATATTATATTGATTGGCATTTTTGCCATTGTCATGGGGCTGAGGGCCTATGGAAGCACGGAATCGGGAGATTACGTCTATTCCAATCTCGTTCTTCGGATACCGCTTGTCGGAAAGCTGAAGAAAAAGACAGCCTGCGCCCAGTTTTCAAGGAACCTGAGTACGCTGCTCAGTGCAGGCGTGCCAATTATAGAAGCGCTGGAAATTACGGCAAACACGATGGATAACACGGTTTACCGGCTGGCAATCAGCGACGCACGCGAACAGGTGGCAAGAGGAATCCAGCTTTCGGTTCCATTGCAGGAAAGCGGCGTCTTTCCCTCCATGGTTTATCATATGGTGGGAATCGGTGAGGAGACAGGCGGATTAGACACGATGCTTGATAAGGTGGCGGAATATTATGAGGAAGAGGTGACCGCCGCAACCGAACAGGCCGCCGCCGCGCTGGAACCGCTGGTCATTATCTTTATGGCTGTAATTGTAATCGCAATTATTGCGGCCGTATTTACTCCGATGCTTACGCTGTACAGCAGTGTGGATAATCTGTAGACTGGCGTGAGGTACGCGGAGGACTTAAGAGATATTTAACTCACGTCGTGCGCCCGACATGGCGGAGTTACATATATAAAACTAAGAGAAATCTTAAAGAAAGAAGGAGATTGGAATGAACAAGAAAAAGAATAACAAAGGTTTTTCACTGATTGAATTGATCATCGCGATTGCGATACTGATCATTCTGACAGGACTGCTGGCACCGCAGTTTATGAAGTATATTGAGAAGTCCAGGGAAGCGAAGGATATGCAGACATTGGATTCTGTTTATACTGCTGTGCAGGGGACTTTGGCTGATGAAGTTGCCTATGAGGATTTTATTGATGGATCAGATGATGGGTTAAAAGATTTAACTACAGGAATAACTTTAAAAGCTCTATTAAAAATCGATACTCCCTTTGTTACTGAATTAAAAAGTGTACTAGGGTCTAACGCAAATTATAAATTAGGCTCTAAAAAAGCTGAAAGTGGAGAAGTATGTGTAAAAGTTACATATATTAAACCTGATGAAGACGTTCCTGATACGGCCGCAGGTACCCTTTCAGTATCGGTATATTGTGGAAAAGAAGATAAACCAAATATAAAAAATGGAAGTTTAGAAGTTGTAGGAGTTCCGTTGTCATAGTGGACTATATCTATACACATTTACATTGGGAACTAATTATAGTGTGAAATATGGGCATGCGCTATTTCGGCGCATGCTCCATAAGGTATCTTAGTATAGATATAAATTAGGAATATTTATGGAACTTGTAGCGATTAAATTGAGTATTGTTTTCCTCTTCGCCATCACCATCGGCAGCTTCCTCAACGTCTGCATCTACCGCATCCCACGCGGCGAGGACATCGTCCACACCAATTCCCACTGCATGAACTGCGGATACAAGCTGGCGTGGTACGACTTAATCCCCATATTCAGCTGGATATTCCTGCGGGGACGGTGCAGAAAATGCGGAGAGAAAATATCGGTTCAATACCCGCTTATTGAGCTGGCCAACGGCCTCTTATGGGTGGGATTAATTTATAAAAACGGTTTTACAGTGACGGGAATCTGTTATGCAATTGCAGCTTCCTCCCTTCTGGTACTAAGCGTCATTGACTGGCGTACGTTTGAGATTCCGGTGGGATGTAATATTGTAATAGGAACAGCCGGTCTGGTAAACCTGTGGTTTAACAGGCAGGACTGGCTTACATATATGATAGGGCTTATCTGCGTCAGCGGCCTGCTTCTTCTGATTCTGCTTCTCAGCAAAGGCAGAGCCATGGGAGGCGGAGATGTGAAGCTGATGGCGGCAGCCGGTCTTCTTCTGGGATGGCAAAATGTCATCCTGGCTTTTGCGTGCGGATGTATTCTAGGTTCTGTGATTCATCTGGTTCTGATGAAGATACAGGGAAAAGAGCGCATGCTGGCATTTGGCCCTTACCTGTCCGCAGGAATATGGTTTTCCATGATGTGGGGGCAGGAACTGATACAATGGTATATCAATCAATTTTAGCATCCGGTTTCAGGCTGAGTCATAATAATGCGTAACCGGTTTAACAGTGAAAAGAATCATGCTCTGCCGAGGCAGACATGTTCAGAATAAAAGATACTGTTCACATACTTCTAAAAAGCGGCGTGCTGTGAACAATAACACGCTTCTCGATGCACAGAAACGGCAAAAAACGCCGTTGATTGTGGTGGAAAGTTTACTTTTCATCGCGCCGCGCCGTGAAACTCGGGATTTTCGTGCAAAATGCGTACGAAAACACCCCGCGGAACGCAACCGTGTGAACAGTAACGAATAGAACAACAGGTGAAAGGACAACTTATGGGCAAGCTGCTATCAATCGTATTGACTGACAACCACATAAGAATTGCAGAGTTATCCAACGGCAGGCGAGGTGTTTCGGTATACAGGCTGCTGACCAAAGAAGTGCCGGAGAGCCTTGTTTCAGGCGGATTAATCGTGGATGTGCGCGGCTTTGCCGAGTATCTTAACGCCACTTTGAAATATGCCAATATCAAGACAAAGAAGGTTGTCTTCTCACTTCCCTCTGATCGGATTATGAGCAGGGAAGTAGTGCTTCCGGAGATGAAGGAGGAGAAACTCAAAACAGCCCTGAAGGTGAATGCACCGGAGTATTTTCCGGTGGAGCTGACGGATTACGTACTCTCTTATTTTACAATATCGAGAATCCTGGAGGACGAGACAGAAAACGGGGAAGAGGACGAAGAGACGCAGGAGAGAAAGAAAGCGAAGAGGAAAAAGCCGGGAATCGGCAGGAGCCGCTCGAAGCTGCGTCTGATGGTGGTGGCGGTACCGAACGAAATGGTACAGTCTTATTATGATGCCGCCAAGCTTGCACACCTGAAGCTTATCTCAGTTGATTATATCGGCAACAGTGTTTTCCAGTTGACCTCGAATCAAATTGGCGATGAGCCATGCCTTGTAATCCAGCTGGATGAGGAGCATACGGTTCTGACAATTTATAATGAGACGGTTATGGTACTCCAGCGTCATGTGGATTTTGGAAGCATTTCACTCCTTCAATCCATTATGGATAAGAAGAACTGCAGCCAGGAGGAGGCTCTGGAACAATTGGAGCGCAGGCAGTTAATCCACGACAATTTCGATGATGGGGATGAACTGACAGACACTCTTTATTATCTGGTCAGCAACATCAAACGGGTAATTGAATATTATACAGGCCGTAATGCGGACCATCCTCTGGAGCTTGTTTACATAATCGGGGACGGCTCACGCATCTCCGGTTTGGATGAGCTGTTTGACAAACAGCTGAATCTGCCGGTTGAACGTATCACGGCGCTGAAACAAGTGTCGGTAAAAGAGAGTGCAGGACTTTCCATGAAGGAAGTCCTCAGATATATGGATAATATTGGGGCTGTTGTGGACCCGGTGGATCTGATACCGAAACAACTGGAGCAGGATATCAGGCGGAAGCTGGAGGCCAAGGCTTACCGTGTTATGATTCTGCTGGCATTGTTCGCGTCGGTTGTAATTGTCACTGTTCCGGCAACCAATTTCTTCAATGAGGCAATGGAAACCATTGATCTACAGAATAAATTACTGACGGTGGAGGACGTAAAACCGATACTGGATAACTACAGACAGGCTCAGACGCGTTATTCCGACGTTGTGCAGGTTCAGTCTCTGGTAAGAACCAATAACGAGAGTCTTTCGAACTTTATTGATATATTTGAGCAGCTTCGTCCAAGCAATATTTCGATTCAAAGCTTTAGCTGCAGTGAGGGTCAGGTGAGCTTCTCGGCACTGGCCCAGGGGAAGAAGACGGTGGCGAAGCTGATTCAGCAGCTAGGTATGATTGCCAATGTATCCGAGGTGAAGGTCAGCGCACTTTCAAGCGTATTTGAAGGAAATCAGGAAACGGTTGCATTTTCCCTGACCTGTACTCTGATCAATCAGGATTCCATCTTGAATCCGGGAACAAAGGAAGAGACATTGGAGAACATGATGCCGGATGAATACAGTGAAATATGGGCGCCGGATGAAGGCGTGGAAGAAGACGGAACCGGCGGCGATGATACGGATGCAGCCGGTACGGAAAACGAAGTTTTGGAGAAGAATAATGTCCAAAGTGCGGATATAGAAGTAGGCGGGCAGGAATCCGGACAGACACAATTGGCAGCTCAGGTAAATGCTGCTGCGGTGGCTCCGGCTGGCGAGGCTGATGCAGCGGCCGTGCCTGTGGCGGAGCAGACTCCTGGGGGACAAGTGCCTGATGCGCCTGTAGCAAATCCAGGTGAGGCAAATCCAGGGGCGGAAAATGGAGGGACCGGGCCGGAACCGGCGCCGGTTACTGTACCTGATAATACAAATGCCGATATTCCGGCAGGGGCGGCAGCGGAGGGGAGCGGTCCGGCTTCCGCAAAAGGTTTAGAAAGCGGGGGGACGGCATCATGAAGATAACTTCGAGAGACAAGGAGCTGATTTGTCTCGTACTGTCCATAGGGATTGTTGCCGCCTCATGGTTCCTGGGAGCAAAGAATATTGAGAAAAAGACAGAGGAAATGACGGCCAGGAAGGAAGAGCTCCGGCAGGAATACGATGAGCGTATCCGGATTCTTCAGCAAAAGGATGAGTATATTCAAAAGACAAAGGATTATAACGAGGCTTATACACTGATGCTCGGCAGGTATCCGGGAGACATCTCACAGGTGCAGCAGATTATGTTTGTGACGGGGCTGGAAGAACGGTTCGATACTCAGGTGGTATCCGTCTCCTACACGGATCCGGCCGAAATCTATCAATTCCAGACCACAGAACAGGGAAATATTATGCCGTATACGCTGGCAATGAGTACCTTGCAGATTCCGGTCAGTCTGGAGTATGGGAAGTGGAAAGATTTACTGGACTACGTATTCTCCTATCAGGATAAAAATACGATCCCCCAGATTACGGCTTCCTATAACCAGGAAACGAATGTGGTGGATGCAACGGTAACAATGTACCAGTATGCAGTGCGTGGGGAAGACCGGATATTTGAAGAACCAAAGATTACGGTGCCAATCGGTACGGACAATATTTTCCGCTCCGGTACGGCTCTATCCTATAATGGCGGCACGGTGGAACAGATCGAGGCGATAAAGAGCGATTACGACTGTTATATCATGCTGTTCCCGTCTGCATCGGATGTGAATGCCAAGGTCGTGGCAGGCCCGGATGACAGCGAGAAGATAATATCCGACAAGAATGAAGAGGAGACATTGACCATAAAAGCAGAAGAAAACGGGGAAAACAGCAGTATCACTTATACGCTGGGTGAAAACGGACGTCCCCGCGTGCTTTACACGAAGGGAGACACGATTGACATCTATGTACTCAGCTCTCCCAGAATGGGCGGCACGGATCTGAGCCAGGTAAAAGTCCGGATTGAGAACCGGACTTCGAAAAAGATGCGGATTGCCGTGACCGGCGATGATGACGCAAGGCCCAGATTCGTGGTCGAAAGCCGGACAGGTGATGTGGAGATACTTAAGTGACGGAACACTTTAACAGCAGGGATTGTGATAGGAGCGGAACGGTCTGGTGTCAGGCCGTTTATGGAAAGGAGCACGGCTGCCATGGAGAAAAAGGACGGAGGATTTACGCTGATTGAACTGTTAATCGCGCTTGCTGTTCTTTCTATCATGGCAGGCGTGCTCCTTCAGTCGTTTGTAGTAAGCAGAAGGATGAATACCAAGGCCAGGAAAGACGAATTGCTGCTGGATGCGGCGAAGCGGACGATGGAGGAACTGAAAGGGTATCCGTTTGAGGAATTGGAGAAGTTTCTGGCAGAGGGTGAAGGTACAGCCGGTGGCCGGATTATGATAGGGAATACGATGTATCGAATCGAACGCCTGGAAGAGGAAGGAGCCGGAAGGGAAGCCGGCGGCGGAGAAGGCGGAGGACAGGATGGCGATTCAGAGACCGGACAAAGACAGGGCTACCGTCTTACAGCTGAATACGGACATAATCCGTCGGGGGACGGGAGAGCGTCCTATATCATCAGCGCAGAAGCTGATTTTGGAAAGTACAGCCGGGAAGATGATGAGATGAATCGTTCATACTCTATCAATCGCTATGAGATGCCGAATATTGCCGATGTAAGCAGCTTTCAGAATGCGGTAATCGATCCGCAGACACTGATGAAAGAGGATGAGCTCTTGACCTCGCAGCTTCTGATGAAGGTGAACGAGGAAGAGGAGACGGGTGAGGGGCTGGAAGCATCAGACGGCGTGACAGGGGACGGCGCCGGGGAGAGTTCCGGCGGGGACAGCTACAGCGAAAGCGAAGTGGAACGATATTTGCGGGTACATATTTTAGAGACGGCCGGCGGCCATGAAGGAGATGCAGATGACAGCGGAGTTTTGACCGTTCAGGCGGAAGCAGTATATACGGTGGAAGCGGATAATGAGGGTCATCCGGATCCGGATGTTTCAATCGTGGCAAGCCTGGCATCAGTGAAGAGAAACATTGTCAGAGAGGACAACGGCCGGCCTTCCAACCGGATCTATCTTTTTCTTCCGGATAAGGATATTAAATACATAAGGACTGAAGTGAGGGAGAACGGCAGCGGAGAAAAAAGCATTGCTCCGGAAGCGGCCGGCGAAGAATCCGGTTTTCCCGGTTTCGACAGAATTTTTATAAGCTATGACCTGGAGGATCCGATAGAATTCTTTTTGGTAGCAGGCAGTCCCGGCGCATATGAGCAAGCCGGGGATGAGAAGGTAAAGATCGAGTCATCTGAAAACAGCGGGATGTTGATTTATACGAATATCGGTGAGGAAAATGAACCGATATCCTACCACGAACCCGAAAACAGGCTATATCATTTGACTGTGACTGTTTACGAAGCCGATTACAGCGGGACGGAGGGAACAGGCGCAGAACCCGGCAGGGGCCGGGAAATATTGAAACTGGATTCAACAAAATCAGAGTAAGAGTGATAGAAAAGTGGTGCGGCCGGCAGAATTACGGCAGTAAAAGAGACAGGAGGTTCCGGAATGAGACGAGTTAGAAACCAGTTGCCGGAGAAGAAAAAACTGAATAATTCAGGTTCCGCCATGATTCTGGCGCTGACTGTCCTTTCTCTGATTGCCATATTGGGGATTATGGCTTTAAGCTCCGCGCTTTTGAATGTCAGAATGAGAGATTTGAACCGGAAATCAGACAAGAATTTTTACTATCTGGAGACAGCGCTCGATGAGATTTATGCGCAGACAGGAAGAATGGCGAGTGACATCCTGAAAGAAAACTATCTTGGCGTGATGGAGAAGCTTTATAAAGATGGCTACAGAACAAACGATGAGGCGAACGCCTGGCTGAGAGCCGGTTTTATGAAGGAACTGACAGGCAAAAACGCTTTGGGATTATCACTTCCTCTCACTGATGAAAACAATGAGGAAAATCTTAAAAATGCGGCTGAGAAACTGGCTTCTTTTTCGGATACGATACAGAAACAGAATCTGGAGGTTTTTATCGATTCAATTATCATGGAGAAACAGGTTATGCCGGAAGGGGAAGAGCTTGCGATGACCGGCTCCGGCAATGCGGCGCCTCTGTCCGTCCCCGGTCCGCGGGACAGCTACAGCGGTATCACCCTGAAAGGCTTCTGTCTGATTTATACAAATCCGGATACCGGAATTGAGTCGGCAGTCACCGTGGATTTAAGAATACGGGCGCCCTATGTAAGGTTCATGAATGAAGGCGATGCACTGCTTGACTATGTCCTGGCGGCGAATGGGGATATAAAAGTAAACCAGAACGGCACAAGCAGAACAGTGAATGAGTTTACCGGAAACATATACGGCAATTCAATTACGGTATTCCACAGCGAGCTTGACGCGGCGGGCCGGTTAATTGCGGCAAAGGGAAATATAACGGCTGACAACCGTGCAGAGCTTACAATTTTCCCTGCTGTGAATACCGGGGCGAAGAGCCGCGTCTGGGCAGACGGGATTGAGCTTAACGCCTCATCCACCCTGACTGCTGAGGATGCCGACATATTTGTCAAGGATGATTTGACCCTGAAGGGCGATAAGAATAATGTTACCCTGAAAGGCTCTTATTACGGCTACGGAAACGAAGGGGACAGCAGCGCGCTGGAACAGGAAACACCGAATAAAAGCAGCGCGGTTATTATAAATGACAGGGGGAGCAGTCTTGATTTGACGGGCCTTGACTCCCTGATACTGGCCGGACGGGCCTATATGAGATTTGACGATACGATTACGAACGGGCAGTACGTTTACCCGATGGGAGAATCACTGGCCGTTAAGGCCACTCAGACGATGTATTTGATACCGGAGACATCCATTCGCCTGGCATGGAATGGAAATACACAGGCTGCCGTTTCCAACCCGGTACTCTTGCCCGATGAGGCGGATGGCTATACACTGGCGCTTCAGGTCGAGCTTCCCGATGAAATGGGCGGGAAGAAGGCGGAGTATCAGATACGGATAGACAATCCCCAGGCAGAAAGCGATTCGGATAAAGAAATTACAGTTACAGGACCCGGAACACAGGACTCCCCGGTTGTCCCGGTAATTTTAAATGGAAAGATTTATATCTATTATAATTTTGATTCGGAAAGTGAGAGAAGGGACTATTTTGTCAATTATCTGGATAAAAACGCTTCATCTTTTGACGATCTGCTGGAGAAAAGCCGTATGGGGAAAAGCGGCGGGACAGCCGGCGGTGACGGCAGCGGAATATATATTAAAGGCAGCGGGTCCCAGCAGATTCATACATCAGGCGCCCTATATCAGGTAGCCGGGGATAAAGGGGAGGATGAACATCTTTTTCAGCTCCTTAAGAAGGGGGAGGACGGTGTCGGCAGTAAACTTGAATGGGTGAACCTGATTGGAAATCTGAATGCCTCTTTTAAAAATATACAGGATAATCTGGCGGAGACAGACCGTGTCGGAGGGCGTGCCGGAGAAGCTGCCATGGGAATTTCATCGATACTGCCGATTGGAAATTATGTTAAAATTGATGAAGTGAAAAAACTAATAGGAGAACCGGTCTATATCAAAGAAAACGGATGCTGTGTGCTGCTGAGCGGGGACTCGGTTCATGTAGAGCTGGGGGCCGGTGGGGACAGCGCGTCAGTCACAACTCTGGGGAGAACTTTTTCTATGGACGGAGGGCTGGTTGTATCGGCAAAAGATATTGAGGTTGGAGGAGAGGGAGCGTTTAACGGCCTGTTTATGGCGGCAGGTCAGATATCTGTTACGGGCAGCGCAAGGCTGACCGCCGATGGGCAGACTTACGAACCCATTCTGGACAGAGAAGAGACTGCAAAGTATTTTTATGATTACAGCGATCCGGCCTCCACTGTGCTGAACGACTATGAAGACTTTGTTACGAGAGAGAACTGGAGCCGTTCCGGACGTGAGCGGGGAGGCGGCAAATGATGAAAGACAATACCAACAGCGGTTTTTCACTGATAGAGCTGATTATTGCCATGACCATTCTGCTTGTTCTCAGCGGCATGATTTTTCTGGGAAGCGATTCAGCAAGAAGAAAAGAAACGGAGAAGTATGCGGCCGCTCTCGGCAATGAGATCTTGATGGCCCGGACGGCCTCCATGTCTAAGGCGGGCAAGTGGCGGCTGGGACTTTATCTGAAGGAAAAAGAATATTACTGTATCCTGGAGAGCGAGGAAAAGGCATCCGGGGAGTCAGGCGGCGTATATTGGGAGAGCCGGTCAGAGAAAGTCAGACTGGGGCATGCCGGCGCGGTTGATTATGAATGGGTGTCCGGAAGCGGCGATCCTGACGGTGAAGGGAACGTTTCAGACGGCGCCGGAACCGGAGAAGGAAGCCTGGAGAAGGGGAAGCTGATTCATGCATGGCGGTTCGACCGAGATACAGGCTCCTGCATGGAGGGAGCGGGCACTCTTAAGGTCACCGGCGTGGGACGTACCAGAACCATTACAGTTTATAAAGAAAATGGCCGGGTCGATATCAGCAATGTGAAGTAGGGAAAAATCTGTAACCGTTCAGCCATGATGTATTCCGCGAGGCGTTTTCGCTGTTTCTTGCGAAAATACCGAGTAGTGCGGTGCGGCGCGATGAAAAGACAAAAATCAGGCGGAAAGGAGGAAGATGCGTGGAAAGAAAAAGCAAAGAGCCGAATTCATTAAATTCATTAACAGAGTCCGGAAACGGAGGCTTTTCACTAATTGAATTACTGGTCGGAATTTCAGTTTTGGCAGTGGTGGGTCTTATGATAACATCACTGTTTAGCAGTTCCTCCCGCCTCTACCGTTCTACGGCGTCTTACTCCAATATCCAGACTGAGAGCCAGGCAGTCAGCCGGAAAATCAGCAATGCGATCATGGGAGCCGGTTCATTATATCTGAATGAAGGGGAACGCGGAAGCTATCTGTTTACCGGTGAGGTGAAAACGGAAGCCGGAAAGAATGTATACTCCGGTGAGATATTCTGGTTCAACAAGGAGACCGGCTGTCTGTATCAAAACAGCGGCTTTAAGGCCGAACAAGACATTAATTCCGGCCCGGACATCGCAGGCGGAGAGAGCCATGACGGGACAGGGGATAAAATATCGGGAAATCCTGGAGTCCTGTCTTTGGAGACGGTCAGGGCAGCATTAGAAGAAAATGCAGGTAATGGCCGGGAATATCTGATCAGCGATAAAGTAAAGAGGCTTGATTTTACAATTTTCCCTGAATTGACGGAAAATGAGCGGATTAATGAAGACGATGGATTCTACAAAACAGATGGGAAAATAAGTGTGAATTTTGCTCTGACTTTCCAATATCTGGACAGTAAAAGCTATTTTGTGACAACCAGTGCCGCGCCCCGTAACAGGATAGCGGTTTTATGGTGGAATGGAGAAACCGGTACAGGCGGCGGGCCCGAAACAGGGGCATGACCCAATACAGGTCCGTACTGGCCGTAAAAATGTTAATTCAAACCGATGGCGCATCAGGAGGCAGGAATGGAAGTTCGCGTACAGAAAAAGAAAAAGAGATTTCCGTGGGACGGAAAAAAACTGCATACTGTATGGAAAGCCGTGGCGGCGATACTGGTGATCTGCGTGCTGGCCGGCGGGATATTGCTGATTGCAGGCCGCAGACAGCAGGCGGAAGCCGCGCTCGATCCGACCAGATACAGCAAAGAACATCCCTTTGTGGTTTTGGAGATAGTACCTTACGAAGGACAGGGACAATGGGGGTATTTGGTCGAAGGACAGGAACCTGTGACAGTCGAGGCAATCAATGGGTATTATACGGAAGAACAGGAGTTAAAAGATTACTGGAGCTTAGACTGGGGAAACAATAATGCAACATTTTTTATTGAATTTCCATTCTCAGGTCTGGTGAGAGATAAAGAAAACAGACGGTACGCCAACAATAACATTTTTGTGAAGAACATTCTTTGCCAGAGCGGCAAAAAAGCGGAGGACTGGGCAGGCAAAGTTCAGGTAAGGTCTGAGAGCGCATGCGATATAACGGTTCAGGACGTGGAAAGAGCCGATCTTATTATAGTCCAAAGTAATGAGTCGGCCTATAAATACAACCAGTCCGGAGGCGATAACCGGAATCCGCTGTATGCATATTGGAAATATAATAAACCGTCAGTCATATTAAAGGATGAAAAAGGAAAGGTCATTGAGCCAAATAAAGGGGGCCAGGCCGTCTATGAGGGCAGCATTTCGGAAGATAATGGGAATAGCTGGAAATCAATGGATATGCAATGGGATGCGGCGCTGGCTGTTCTGGATCATGCCTATACAAACAATAAGGCGACAATTGTGGCATCCGAAAAGTCAGCCGGAAATGCGGATAAAAATATTGATAAATTAATTCTGCTTTTAACAAAGCTGAGCGGAAAAGCCTATATCGATGACGGAATAAAAGAAATGATTACCACGGCTGTCAACGGAGAAGGCGTCAGAACTGGAAGCTTTAACGGAGAAACATCCTGGAATGAAAAGTTATTTTATGATGCCGTTCTGCTCGACCGTACCACCTTTACAAACAGTTTTGAAAAGCTGAAATATTTTATTTATAATCCGTCTGAACAATATGCGCCGCCGGACAATGTAAAAACATTCCTGGAACGGTTCAGGACAATGGGCAGCCTTTCAAATGAAGACTTTTATGAGTTTATGGATTCCGAATTATGGGATGCGTTATTAAAGTATGCAAGGCTGCTGAGAGATAAAGAGGGCAGTGCCGGAAAAATCACGGAAGAGGATTATCAGGCGTTTGAAAATTACCGGGTAAAGTATGAAAAGCATCAAATTTGTAAACTTGAAGACAAGTATGAAGCCGGATATGATCTCCTGCATAACGGAGGTTACATCGGCAAAACAAAGTGGGATAATGTGATCCGTTATATGGAAGGATGGATCAGTTACCCGTTTGTTCCGGTCCTCTTAGGCGAAAGCTCCAAACACCAGATTGATGTGGAAGAGATTTTATTAGGAGGAGCGGTAACGCCGGACGGACCGCCCCAGGAGGCGGCAGATGGACGGATCAAGGTACTGGAAATCGAACCATCCAATAATTACTGGCTTGTGATTCCGGAAAATCTGTCAAAACTTGCAACGGCGATTGGTGAAGATGAAGACGAAATTTCCGTTACATACGTGACGCCAAATACATTAAATGGTATGGCGGTAGATTTGACGGCGGAGTATGATTTAATATTAATAGGGGAAGACACCTCTCTTTTCAGAGCGGGAGGCCCTTACAGCAGCGGCATTCCTTACCGCCATAACGGTTACCTGGATGATGCGGTAATTCCTCAGACCCTGCTCAACGGTTTACTGGCAGGTGATTATACGACAAAAGCAAAATTTGATGCCGGTATTGCAATGAAAAAAGAGGGCGCCTCGCTGAATACAGGGTCTTATCCTCTTACGGTCAGCAGCAGCCGGTACTGGAATCCCGGATTGAGGGAGCAGTGGCCCAAAACACCGGACTATTATTTCCTGAAAAATGTGGAACTGGCCTTGGAGCTTCAGGTATTAGGAGCCGATGAGTCAGTCAGCAAGGCCAGATTCAGCGGCAATGATATAAGCTCATATATGCAGCGGCAGCTGGCGGAATTCGTAAAATCAGGCCAGCCGGTTATTGTGGCAGATCGTCTCCTGGTAGATGCGAGGAAACAAATCGGCGATTTCATTTTCATCGATATGGATTCCAGGCCATACGAAGAGGAGCTGGATTTGGATGCCAGATTATATTTCGCATTGTACGGAATGGAGGATGAGAGGGACTATTATACGAAAGCCCCGGAAGAAACTTACTATAATCGGCTGATATCAATGCGTACCGGTCTTGAAGAAGCGGCAGGTAAAACAATCTCATTGATGAAAGATTATAAACCGTCAATTGTGGTAAAAGATACCGGGTTAATAAAGGATGAAAACGGAAATGCTGTTTCTTCAATCGCTGAGAAAGGATGGAGTCCGGAGACAAAGCCGGATCTGACTGCGCTTGCCAGAACGAATACATTGACGTTTGACTACGAAATCACGCTGCCCATAGGCGATCAGGCAGAGAATATGGTAATGACAATCATTGTGGATCGGAACGGCGACGGTATTTTCGATGAAGCGGGAGACGGAGGAAACGGCTCAGGCAAACCGGGTAAAGAAAATAATTCAACGGATTATATTAAAAATGATCAGGTGTTTACCGTAAAATTCGGAGATTTGCCCTCGGGGGATTATACCTTTGAGAGCGGCTTGCTGAAATGCAGATATACTTCTCCTGTGCCGGTTGAGTCAATCGAGGAAATATGCCAGTTCCGCGTACAGATTTCGACTCTTGATAAAAATAATCCTCTCACCGGAGTCTGGACCGGATACCTGCATCCTGATACAAAGAAGAAGGACGTGAAGATACTGCAGATTACGCCGTATTCCGATACGGCAGGAGGTAAGAATCTGTCACAGAATCCACAGTTTGTCCGTCTGTTTAATGAGGCGGAGCAAAAGGGCGGGGAGTATCATATCGACTTTGAAAATGCCGGATTTGAAACAATTTCCGAAGGCGATTTTGCTGCAGAATGTGAGGGTAAGGAAATTACTGCGGAAAAATTAAAGGCATATGATTTAATCATTGTGGGAACCGATTTTTCACAGGAGCTGAAAGGCGATATAACGGATACGGATACTCTGGAGGCGGCCAAAGTTTTAAAGGAATATTCGGATACACTCAAAAAACCAATTATCTTTACAAACGATGCATTTTCCTATGTCAATTCGGAGAATTACTTTGCCCCGGAGGAAGTTGATTATTATTACCGCAATATGACGATTGAAGAAGGGCAGAGGGAGAAGCCGACAGAAACAGATCCAAACTACAAAAAGGTCAGGATTAGTAAAGAACAGTATGAAGCTTATCTGGAAAAAAATGAGAAAGAGTGGAATGACAATCAGCATAATATTGGAAACGGGACCGTCTATCTCGATCCGGAGGGTCTCCATGAGGTGGCTGAAAAAGCAGGATCTTATAAGGCTCTTGTGAGGCCGACTGCAGCCGATGACGGGAGAGAAATTTCGGAGCTGTATATCGGGTGGCAAACCTGGGGCGGGTGGTTTAATGGAGGAGGAAAAGAGGTAAAGACAGTGAATCCCAATTCCCCGCCGGTAAAAGTTAACGCAGCCCAATTCTATAACGAATTCAGGAATATGATAGACAGAACATTTAGCTGGATTTACTACTTTTATGCCAGGAACGGTTATGTGACGGAAGGGGAGCTGAGATCTCTGTATGAAGATGCCGGTGGGAATCCCCTGAGAACCACAATCAAAAAAAATACATTTAATGTCAAAGATCTCCATGCAGCTCTCGGAAGCTACGAAGCAATTTCCAAAGATATCGTGGATGAGACGGCTCCAATCGTAATCGCGGGGGATACTTACTATAAATTCAAGTCGAACGGCGCCGATTACCTGTCCATCCGTCTCGAGGAGGACGTGACGAATTTCTACGGTTATGTATGGCAGAAAAAAGTAGCCGGAGACAGCGATAATCCCGTTGAGACAAAGTATACTCTTAACAATGTGGCCGGAAAAGGCGATGCGCTGTATCCTCATAAAAACAACTGGAATTACTTCTTTACGCAATCGCTGCGCTATGCGGTGGGTATGGACCGTTTTGCCGTGACAACCGATATCAAGCCGGACGACAAAAGAGATAAGGGAAGCAGCAGGCGGTGGACAAAGATAGAGCAGCTCCAGGGCTTTACAAACGGAGCCTTGCTGGAATATGCATTTATACCAAAGGCGGGCAGCAGTTATGAGGCTCTGGTGAATACCACTTCGCCTTACAATACACAGATATCACAGAACCTTGCCATCGGTGTGAAACCCCGTACACAGTATATTGAACCGCTCAATGAGGGGCAGATTGGCCTGTATCCATATAAGATTGAAAATGAAGTTTCGGAAGCGAAAATTGGGATAGCAGAGAACCATGCCCCATATTATCAGCTTGATTTAGAGCGGGAGCCTGGCAAGGGGAAAGTTGACGATGTGACGGTCTGGTATACATTTGCAGGTTCGGGCAATGACGATGAATCTAAATATTTTGATACAACGGTAAGAGACGCCGGAAACAATTACTATCTATATTCAAAAGGTAAAATCTATTATACCGGCTTTTCACTTTATGACGACACGGATGAATCAGGTTCTGATGATGAACTGGTTCCGGATATGGAAATGAAACTGTTCATCAATACGGTTTACGCCGCCCTGAACAGTGAGGCGGCGGAGACGTCCTTCTATGATACCGTAGTATTGGAAGGAGGAACGGTATCGGGAATCGAACTGGCGGGAAATACCGGTGCGCCGAACCGCTATACCTTTTATTACGATGCTTACGACGACAAGCTGGAGCTTCTGTTCCGGGTACAAAAGATGAATGCCGCAGACAATGAGACGGTACCGTTGGCAATCGGGAAGAAGGGTGAACTGAATGAAGACGGCCTTCCGTCGGTGGCGGTATTTGATGAATCGGCCTACACAATAGGGGAACTTCCGGAAGAAAATACGGTTTCGAGCTTTCCGGTAGTGAAGGTTGCAGGCGAACCGGGGCAGAAAGGAAGCCTGGGAAGCGGCGCCAGTGATCAATGGTACCGGCTGGAAATGGCATTTAACGGTGATATGGATGGAATGACAATCATAATCGGCCCAGAGACGCCGGAGGCCGGGAAGTTAAGAAAAGACAGTATCTATGCGGAGATCCGTCTCGTAAAGCGCGAACTGTTCGATTTGGACTAGCTGTACAATCCGTGCCGCCGCAGTGCGAACCTCTGCTGCTCCATGAATTTCACAGAGCAGTGGCTGCTTTGGCGGCATTTTAAATGGGGAGAACCGTCAATCGGTTCTCCCCACTGCTATGCTTATAATACCGGTTTAACGGGCCAATTCTAAAATTCCGGCTCAATCAATCCGTAGGTATTGCCTTTCCTCTTGTAAACCACATTCACCTGGTCGGTTTCCGAATTAAGGAATACATAGAAGGCATGTCCAAGAAGTTCCATCTGTACACAAGCTTCCTCCGGATCCATCGGTTTCATCGCGAATCTCTTAACTTTAACAATTTTTACCTCGTCATCCGATTCATACTCTTCATTCATGAAATAATCGGAGAATGCAATAGCCGCCTGTTTTTTGTCAACAATCTTGTTTTTATATTTTTTAAGCTGGCGCTCGATAATTTCTTCTACCAAATCAATGGATACGTACATATCGTTGCTTTCCTGCTCCGCACGGATAATGGTGCCTTTTACAGGAATGGTAACTTCGATTTTCTGACGTTCTTTTTCAACACTTAATGTAATGATTGCTTCTGTGTCCTGATTGAAGTATCGCTCAAGTTTTCCGATTTTCTCCTCTACTGCTGCTTTTAACCCCGGGGTAACATTAATATTTCTTCCAGTAATCTTATAACGCATATACATCGCTCCTTTTTCTTGGGATGTTTATAGTATACCACTTTTATTTGATAAATTCAATCACAAAAGGAAAATTGCGAAGACAATTATTGTTAATTTTTTATAAAAAGTCTAAATTATTTAGGCGTCATAATGTTTCAAAACGTTATTGTTCACATCCCGCCAAAAAGCGGCATGCTGCGAACAATAACACGCTTCGCGATGCACAGAAACGGCAAAAAGCGCCGTTTCGCGCCGTGCAACTCGGGATTTTCGTGCATAATTCGCACGAAAACACCTCGCGGAATACAACCTGTGAACAGTAGCAGTTAAACTGCGGAGGTGAGAAAATAGAATGAAAAAAAGACGGAAACAGATAACTGCGGCCGCCCTGGCTGCCCTGGCAGCGATATCTCTGACAGTTCCCGCTTATGCGGCCGCAGGGCCTTCAGGAAAGACGACTTACATAAACGGGGCGGGAGCCGGTGCCGAGGATACGGTTCTGGATTACAACGACATTGACCAGAGGATTGAAAACTACAACTCGAATTACAAGCAGCTTAATTCGACTCTGGTGAACAGCACCCAGTCGCTGGATGCGGCAAGAGAATTGAGAGAAGGTGCGTCGGATTTGATGGATGAAGCTTATGAGCTTCGTTCTGACGGCCTTAATGAGACCACGAGGGAGCTTTATGACAGCTACAAGGAGACGGCGAAGGAGCTGCGCAAACAGGCCCAGAAGCTGACAAACGAGGAGCTGGGAAGCTCTTACAAGAAGACACTCAGACAGACGAAAAGCAAACTGGTTGCTTCCACCCAGCAGCTGATGATCCAGTACAGTGAGACGATTGCCAAGCAGGAGCTGATGAACAAGCAGATAGAATTGGCCCAGGCCAATCTGGATGCGGCAAACAGGATGGCGGCCATGGGAATGAAATCGGTCCAGGATATCCAGACGGCCCAGGAAACCTTAAAACAGGCGGAAAGCGGCGCTGCCCAGCTTAAATACGGTATTGACAATATGAGGCAGAATCTGCTCATACTGACGGGATGGAACCATGACTCCGCTCCGGAAATACGGCCGGTACCGGCCTCCGATCTGTCGCGGATCGACCAGATGAATCCGGAGAACGATCTCCGGTCAGCCATAGGAGCCAACTACGATCTCCAGTCGCTCAAAGGAGCTTCCGCCTCCGGTTCCTCTGCGAGAAACGTGAAGAAGAGGAATGTGGCACAGTCGGAACAGGATGTGGCGTCCACGCTTCAGGCCCTTTATAATACTGTCATTTCCAAACGGCAGTCCTACGAGGCGGCTCTCTCCGAATATGCGGCTGCGGAGCAGAAAATGCAGGCGGCCGACCGGAAATATTCTCTGGGAATGATGGGAAAACTTGAGTACCTGAGCGCCCAGGCAGAATTTCTTACATCGAAGTCGAATAAAGAAGTTGCAGACATAGAACTATTTTCAGCCATGGAAAAGTATGACTGGGCGGTAAAAGGCCTGATCATGTCCTAATAGTAATGCAGAAGGAGAGTAAAGATGAAACACGATAAGAAGGTCTTAGTTCTTTCGATTTTGACAGCGGCAGCCATGACTGTCACGTCACCTCTGCAGGTAATGGCAGAGAACCCGGAGTTTGCCCATGACGAGGCGACCTGGGCCCGGCTGCGGGACAATGTGATGGAATATGATGAGCTTCAGATGCTGGTGGAGGAATACAATCCCACCTACATGAATAATCAGGTTTCCTATAAGGATTCCAGGACAAAGGACGATGCGGAAACCGTAAGACAGGATTTGAAAGACGCTGCCGACGATATGACCAGTCAGGCGGAAGACATGAGGGACACGGCTGATTCCCTTCTGGATTTAGCCAATTCCCTGCAGAACATGTCTAAAGAACAGGCGGACGCAGTGCTTAAGCAGGCAGGCATTAACAGTGTAAACAGCCTAATGTCCTCCTACAATGCCATGTATCTTGGCGCGGCGATGATGGATAACAGTGCAATGAAGCAGAATATTTCCGCCGACAGCCAGTACGACGACGACGAGTCCAGAAAACTCAAATATCAGAAAACGCAGAACGGTCTGATTATGTCGGTGCAAACCATGTTCGCCTCTTATAACCAGATGAAAAGCAGTCTGGACGTAATTCAGAAAAATATAGAGATTATGGAAGCAGTCCAGCGCTCTACCGAGACGCGTGCCTCTCTTGGGATGGCGACACAGATGGATATACTGACGGCCAAGAAAAACGTGCAGTCCATTCAATCCACCTATACCCAGACCCGTACCTCTTTGGATTCCGTAAAACACAGTCTCTGTCTGGCCACAGGCTGGCAGTTCAACGCAGACCCTGATATCAGGGAAGTGCCCGCGGCAGATATGAACAGGATTGCGGCAATGAATCCGGATGTGGATAAGCAGACTGCTCTTCAGAACAATTACGATTTAAATTATAATAAAAAGATTCTTAAGAATATGACCGAGGGCTCTACCGATAAAAAGAATATGGAGCGCACGATCAAAAATCTGGAGGAGACGGTTGCCGCCTCCATGGTGAATTTATATAATGATATTCTCCAGAAAAAAACGGCGTTTGAGCTGGCAGAAGCCGCACTGGCTACCGAGACAACGGCGATGAATGCCATGGAAAGAAAGTACCAGCTTGGCATGGCAAGCCAGCTGGACTACCTGCAGGAGCAGGCGGCCTTCCTGGGCAAACAGATCGACCGCCAGACAGCGGAGATATCCCTGTTCCAGGCGATGGAGACGTATGACTGGGCTCTGAAGGGCATGCTTTCCACCGGGAACTAGAGCCTGTTTGGTTTGTCCGGTCAGCGCGGTACCTGGACAGACGGGTAGCCGGCACAGATATATATTTTAAATTTAGTCTCGCGATAGTAATTCTGCAAGGCGGAAACGGACGCGGACGGTAACTTTTTCGGAAGTTTCCGTCTGCGTTTTTTGTTTGGTATCATTAAAAACAACCCGTCTGCTCTTCATCAGATCGCGGTAATCATTGTCTGTAAGAAGGTTTTTCAGTTCCTGCTTTGAGGAGTCGGGAACCTCGCAGACAGAAGACTGGGAAAAACACAACGGCGGATAAAGGACGCACCACCAGTTGTTTCCTTGTCCGCTTCCCAAAAGAACCCGGACCGCATCGTAGTCCCCGCAGGGGAACGTGACGTCACCGTAGACTTTGGTCGGAAAATAGCAGCGTTCAATCCGGATATCGGCCGGATAGGCATAGCCTTCGGAACGCATAAATGATTCAGCGGTATGTTCCAGCTCTTCTTTGTGTTCTGTTACGTAGGAAATCAACTCATCCTTAGACAGCTCCCGGCCGTCTAAATCTTCGTACATGGTGTCAATAAGAAGCTGTTTTACTTCCAGCTTCAGGTCCTGGTCTTCCTTACTGTTGCTGTTAGCCAGAACATGGAAGCGCAGAATCTGGGGAGCCAGTCCGCTTGACAGGCTCTCCTCCGCCTTTCTGGCCTGGTTCAGGACCAGCGGTACTGAAACAAGCAGAGTGAGGGAGAGGGCGGCGCTTATAAGTAGAGCCGCCTTTCTTGAAGTCCCTTTTGATAATTTATTCATATAATATGTAATGTGTGGATGTGACATTGGTAAACCTCCATGGCTGATATATTTCAGAGCTGCTTTATTCCAGTTACTGCTTTATTTCTTACAATTTATTTCATATTTTTATCTTACTTACCCCAAGTATTGACAGCTGTGTTATAATCTAAACAGTTTAAAATTATATCCGATAGAAAGGCAGATTAAATCATGATAAAAAAGAGAATTCTCGTTATTTTCGGCGGACAGTCATCAGAGCATATTGTCTCCTGCATGTCGGCAGTAAATGTGATTAATAATATAGACAGAGATACATATGATGTCCTTATCGTGGGAATTACGGAAGAGGGACACTGGCTGCTGGTAGATTCGGTGGAGGCGATTCAGGATGAAAGCTGGAGAGATGGTACGGTTCAGGCTGTTCTCTCGCCGGATGCAACGGAAAAAAGTGTCATTGTCATAGACGGGGCCGGAATAAAGAAAATCAAGGTAGATGGTGCATTTCCCGTGCTGCATGGTCTTTATGGGGAAGATGGTACAATCCAGGGACTTTTTGAGCTGGCGAAGCTCCCATATGTCGGTTGCGGAGTTCTGGCTTCCGCCGTATCGATGGATAAGTTTTTTACAAAGATTATTGCCGACAGGGTAGGAGTGCGGCAGGCAGCCTACGAGCCGGTGATGAAAGAGGAGATTGCAGGTACAGAAGGAATGGCCGAAGCGGTGAAACGGGTGGAAGCACGGTTTGCTTATCCTGTATTTATTAAACCGTCCAACGCAGGCTCCTCCAGGGGCGTATCCAAGGCTGAAAACAGGGAACAGCTCACAGAGGGTCTTACCGAGGCTGCACGCCATGACAGAAAGATTCTGGTAGAGGAGACGATTGTCGGCCATGAGATTGAATGCGCCGTATTCGGGAACGGAAAAGAGCCGGTGATTGCATCCGGCGTCGGTGAGGTCCTGGCCGCCGCACAATTCTATGATTTTGAGGCGAAATATTTTAATGCAGAGTCCAGGACGGTTGTAAATCCGGAGCTTCCGGGTGACAGCGCCGAGAGAGTGCGCCGTGCCGCCGTGGAGATATTTAAAGCGGTAGACGGCTATGGGCTTGCACGGGTCGATTTCTTTGTCACGAAGGACGGCGACGTTGTATTTAATGAAATAAACACAATGCCCGGATTTACGGCGATCAGCATGTACCCGATGTTGTTTGAGGCGGCCGGAATCAGCAAGACAGAGCTGGTTGGGAAGCTGATCGAGCATGGAATGAAGCGGTATTAATCGGCGTGCGAGTGAAAGCCGTGAGTTAAGCGCCGTGTGTAAGCATACGGTACAAGTGCAGAATACATGTGTGATACAAGTATAGGAATCAGATGGAGGAATCAGATGGACAGAAATGCGCCGATTGGTGTCTTCGATTCAGGGGTTGGCGGTCTTACCGTAATGCGGGAGATTATGCGTCAGATGCCTGACGAGAGAATTGTATACTTTGGAGATACGGCCAGGGTGCCTTATGGGAATAAATCAAAGGAGACAGTGATTCGTTATTCGCAGCAGATCATCCGTTTCCTGCAGACAAAAGAGGTGAAGGCGATTGTAATCGCCTGCAATACGGCATCAGCCTGCGCCCTTGAGGCGGTGGAGAAGAGCCTGGATATTCCGATTATCGGCGTGATTTCGGCCGGTTCCAGGGCGGCCGTGGAGGCCACCAGGAATGGAAAGATTGGAATCATCGGGACCGAGGCCACGATCCGCAGCGGAGTATATTCGGAGGAGATGAAACAGCTTAGAGGGGATATCGAAGTGACAGGTAAACCTTGCCCGCTTTTCGTCCCGCTGGTGGAAGAGGGACTGCTTCACGATTCGGTGACGGATGAGATTGCATCCCGTTACCTTGCGTGCCTGAAAGGGAAATATATTGATACGCTTGTAATGGGATGTACCCATTATCCGCTTCTGCGCTCCACATTTAAGCGCCTGATGGGCGATGATGTAACGCTGGTGAATCCGGCTTATGAGACGGCAGTGGAGCTGAAGGGGCTGCTTAAGGAGAAGGGGATGACCCGCGGCGCAAAGTCAGAAGGCGTGGAAGATACCAGAGAGCAGTACCAGTTCTTTGTAAGCGATTTGGCTGAGAAGTTTACTAATTTTGCAACGTCGATTCTTCCAAGAGAAGTCAGGGAGACAAAGAAGATTAATATTGAGGAGTACTGATATGACGAAAGATGTACTTGTGAGTATCAGCGGAGCGCATATGGTTGACGGGGACAGCGATGATGTATCCGTAATAACGGCCGGGAGTTATTTCTGTAAAAACGGTAAACATTACGTAATCTACGATGAACTGATTGACGGCGTGGAAGGTGCAATCCGTAACACGATTAAGATCAGGGAGGATATCGTAGAGATAATCAAGAGCGGAAGCGCCCGTTCCCATATGATATTCGAGAAAGAGAAAACAAATGTCTGCTGTTACGCCATGCCCTTCGGGCAGATTATGGTTGGGGTGAATACAGATAATATTTTATTGGAAGAAAAACCGGATCAGCTCCGCGTGGAAATTGATTATTCTCTGGACGTGAACTATGAGATGGTTTCCCAGTGCCACATTGTGATAGATGTGCGGTCCAAGGCGTTAGCGGATTTCCGGCTAGGGGAATAGCCGGTTCTTGTAGGGAAAGAAGCGGTAAATACTGGGATTTAAGAAAAAATAAGAAAATATTAGGAATAACTTACTGTTAGAATGGGAGGGGGAATATTGACCTCCCATAAAATTGGTGTTATAATTTACGAAACTCAGAAGATTGTATAATATCGTATCGAAAGATGTCGCTTAATATATCTGTTAAGCGACATACGTTTGAACAGCATTTGAAATTGAAATGCAGGATGCAGTTTCAGCATGGATGTTCAGCACGAATGCGGTTATATTAATGAAGATACATCTTTTTGAGAATACAGGATTATAGGCAGATGACGTGAAGCATTGGCACACAGATTCCGGGCTATATGGTAATAGGGGATAACAACGGCAGCTGCACGCGCAATTTGTATTTTGCATTGCGTGCAGATGGCGAAGCTTACCCTATTTTACCTGAAATGAAACAACAGCTCTGGACGCTTCCGCTTGTGCGGGAAGGAAAAACGACAGATATGTGGTATGTAATACAAGTCCAGGGGGGACAGGAGGAGAAGACGGCGGAGCTGATCAAAAAGCAGTTGACGCTCTGTGATGACAGCTTGAGGGAATGCTTTATACCGAAGAAAGAACGGGTGAAAAAATTTAAGGGGCGCTGGCAGCAGGTTGAAGAACTTTTATTTCCGGGATATGTGTTTGCCGATTCAGGGGATGCGGAGGAGCTGTACAGGCGGCTGAAACAGGTTGGCAGGTTGACGAAAGTTCTGCAGGACGGGAACTTTCTTTTTTTGTCCCTTTCAGAGGATGAAGAGCAGAGGATTAAAGCAATTGGGGACTGCCGCCATGTGACCAGGGTATCCAAAGTCCGGGTTGTGGGGGGAGAGTACAGCGGCAGGGCTGATGGAATTGACAGAGGAAAGAATGTAGTTGTCCGGGAAGGGCCTCTGAAGGGGCTGGAAGGATATGTGACAAAAGTGAACCTGCATAAGCGTGAGGTTACGGTTCAAATGCCATTTGCGGGGAGAATGGTGGATGTGAAGCTTGGGATTGAACTGGTGGATGAGAAGACACTATAAAGGAATTGTGATAATAGATTATGTATATAAAAATTAAAAGAATTTTGGATATTGTGATTTCAGGTGCAGGGTTGATAATTTTATCACCCCTTTTTTTATTGCTGATTTTAGCTATCAAAATGGATTCCAGAGGCCCGGTACTGTTCAAACAGAAACGAGTGGGAATTCATAAAACATATTTTAATATTTTAAAATTCCGGACTATGAGAATCGATACGCCAAAGGATATGCCCACCCATTTGTTGACGAATCCGGAACAGTATATAACAAAGGTGGGGAAGTTTCTTCGTAAGACTTCGTTAGATGAGCTGCCTCAGATTATTAATATATTAAAAGGTGACATGAGTATTGTTGGCCCACGTCCGGCGCTATGGAATCAGTATGATTTGGTGGAGGAACGTGACAAATATGGGGCGAATGATATTCTTCCCGGCTTGACGGGGTGGGCTCAGATAAATGGCAGGGATGAGCTGGAGATACCGGTGAAGGCAAAGCTGGATGGCGACTATGTAAAGCGTTTGGGGTTTCAGATGGATTGTGTATGTTTTTTCAGGACAATCACTTCTGTGCTTAAAAGTGACGGTGTAGTGGAAGGCGGAACCGGAGTGCCAGGTCGGAAAAAAGATACGGGCAGAAATAAATAAAAAGATTATAGGAAGATAAATATCAGGGAGAAAAAACTCATAGAAGATACGGCCGACAAGAAAGCAACAAGATTGGGAGAGCGCTTAATGAGAAAAATATTAATAGCCGGAGCCGGGAGTTATATCGGGACTTCAGTGGAAAAATGGCTGAATCATCCGCAGTTTTCCGGAATGTACCAGGTAGATACGGTAGATATGAGGGGAGATGAGTGGAGAAAAAGAAATTTTTCTGAGTATGATACGGTGTTTCATGTGGCAGGTATTGCACATGCAGATATTGGGAAAGTATCAGAGGAACAGAAGAATCTCTATTATGCGGTCAATTGCGATTTAGCTGTAGAAACGGCAGAAAAGGCAAGACGGGAAGGCGTAAGACAATTTATATATATGAGTTCCATTATCGTATATGGAGAGGGAACTACTGTCCGGGAGAAAAGGGTAATCACGAAGGAGACGAAGCCGTCTCCTTCTAATTTTTATGGGGACAGTAAATGGAAGGCGGAGGAGAAGCTTTCTGTTATGACTGATGGGCCCAAAGGGCCATTTCGGATTGTAATTCTGCGTCCACCAATGATTTATGGCGAGAACTGCAGAGGGAATTATCAAATGCTTAAGAAATTTGCGCTTAAGGTTCCGGTATTTCCTGATTTCCCGAATGAAAGAAGTGTGCTTCATATCAATAATCTCTGTGAGTACGTGAGAAATTTGGTGGAGGAGCAGAAAGAAGGCCTGTTTTTTCCGCAAGATCCAGAATACATAAAAACAGCAGAGATGGTAAGAGAGATTGGGGAAAAGTATGGCAAAAGAGTGTATCTGGTCAAAGGCTTTAATTGGGGAATTTATTTAATGTCATGTCTGCCGGGGAAAATTGGTAGGATGGTAAACAAGGCATTTGGGAGTCTTATATATGAAAAAGAAGAAAGTTTTATTAATTGGAAACCATGAAATAGTTATTTATAATTTTCGCTTAGAGTTAATAGAAGCATTGCTTAATAAAAATTTTGAGGTGTTTCTAATGCTGCCTAAAGGCGAAAAAACAAAGATATTTGAGAGAATGGGATGTCATTTTATAGACACACCTCTTGAGAGGCATGGGGTCAATCCTTTTTCTGATTTGGCTTTGTTTTTTAGGTATTATCGTTCTATTAAAATGATAAATCCGGATATGATTTTTACATATACGATAAAGCCCAATATATATGGTGGACTGACTGGTCGGATACTGAAAATTCCTTACGTAACCAATATTACAGGATTGGGAAGTGCAGTGGAAAATGAGGGATTCTTGCAAAAAATCACCATTTTACTATATCGGGTGGCACTAAAACAAGTACATAAAGTTTACTTTCAAAATGATGAAAATATGGCATTCTTTAATAAACATAGAATTGCTTTAAAAAAGGGGGAATTACTTCCTGGTTCAGGAGTCAATTTGCATAAGTTTAAAGTACTGCCATATCCTGCAGAAGAGTCACTTCATTTTATATTTATAGCGCGTGTTATGAAAGAAAAAGGAATAGAGGAATATCTTAAAACAGCGAAATATATAAAGAAAAAATTCCCACATACAAATTTTCATGTCTTCGGCTTTTGCGAAGAACGATATGAAAAAATACTTCATAAATATGAACAGGAAAAAATAATAATTTATCACGGTATGGTAGATAACATACAGGAATACATTCAAATTGCTCACTGCACTATTCATCCATCATATTATCCAGAGGGAATGTCTAATGTTTGTTTAGAGAGCGCAGCCAGTGCACGGCCAGTCATAACCACTGTTAGAAGCGGGTGTAGAGAGACAGTGATTGATAATGTCACCGGATTTCTTGTAGAACCTCAGAATACAGAAATGTTGATAAATACAGTGGAAAAATTCATTAACTTGTCTTATGTGGAAAAAGAAAAGATGGGTTTGGCAGCTAGAAAATATATGGAAGAAAAATTTGATAGAAAAATAGTTGTCGATAAATACTTAAAGGAATTAGATTAAAGAGGAGAAAAAAATGCCGGTACGGATACTACATGTATTGGGTGGACTAGGGCATGGCGGAGCTGAGAGTATGGTGATGAATTTGTATCGCTATATAGATCGGCAAAAAGTCCAGTTTGATTTTGTTATTTATGAGGATGGGAAACTGGATTATTATGATGAGATTATTTCTTTAGGAGGAAAGGTTTTCAAATCACCGCATTATAATGGCGTCAATACATTCGAGTATATTAAATTTTGGAATAATTTTTTGAGTTCTCATCAGGAATATTCAGTGATACACGGGCATGTGAGAAGCACCGCCAGCATCTATCTATCAATCGCAAAGAAGATGGGACGAAAAACAATCGCACATAGTCACAGCACTTCTAATGGAAAGGGGATTTCCGCTTTAGGTAAGAAACTTCTACAGTATCCCATACGCTTTATCTCAGACTACCAGATGGCATGTTCTATGAGTGCAGGAAAATGGTTATTCGGGGAAAAGGTGCTGAAGTCAAAAACATTTTTGATTATAAATAATGCGATAGATGCAGAAAAATTCAAATTCAGTGCAGATATTCGTGCCAAAAAGAAGAAAGAATTAGGATTTAAAGACCAATTTGTTTTATGCAATGTAGGAAGATTGGTATATCCTAAAAATCATGAGTTTATATTGAGCATTTTTGAAGCTCTTCTTCTCCGTTGCCCTGAGGCGGTTTTATTGCTAGTTGGAGAGGGAGATCTGGAGATGACATTGAAACAAAAAGTGAAAGAAAAAGGATTAGAGGATAGGGTGTTTTTTTTAGGGGATCGTTCCGATATTTCTGAGATTTTGAACGCGGCGGATGTCTTTTTATTCCCATCTCTGTATGAGGGGTTGGGAATTGTAGCAGTGGAAGCTCAGGCTGCAGCTCTGATGACCATTTGTTCTGATAAAATACCACAAGAAGTGTTTATAACACCATATATACAGAGTATTAGTTTATTGGAAACGGAAAAAACGTGGATTGATGCTATTTTGAAATATCGAGAAGGATATGAACGGGAAAATTGTGCGGAGATAATCAAACAAGCCGGGTACGATATAGGTAGCACAGCGGATAAAATGCAGAAGTTTTATGTAAATTTGAATAGTTAGAGGAAAAAATGGTAGATATCATATATAAAAAAGGAATTATCGATGTAAGACATGTCTGGTTTTGTGAAAAATTACAGAAGAGCAGGAATAGCATGATTTTTTATCATGGTATTCAAAATATTGAACCATTCAAAAATAAAAAAATAATAGTTGAGCCACAGCATTCTCTCATTATGGATCTTACTGCAGACCGAGAAGAGATATATAGCAATATTAGAAAAAAAATAAGATATGAAATTCGGAGATGTCAAAAAGAAAATATAACCTTTCGATATTATACAAGTAAACAAATGCAGGGTAAAGATGAACTGTTACATACATTTCAGCGGACTTATGAAGAGATGTATCAAGCAAAGGGAATGAATATTAAATTCAACTTAAAGCAGGTTGAAGCGTACATGAATGACAATTCAATTGAGTTTACAATTGCTTTTCATGAAGAAACCCCGTTGGTCTTTCATTCTTATATATCAGATGAAAACAATGTGCGATTTTACTATTCTGCTTCTCCATTTCGAACAGAAGGGATGGATGCAAACTTGATTGCATCTATGAATAAAGGACTTCACTGGTTTGATATTGAAACGTTTAAAAATCAGGGAAAAAAAGAATATGATTGGGGAGGAATATCTAATCCGGATGCTCCAAATGGAATAGATAACTTCAAAATTGGATTTGGAGGAAAACTGGTAACGTATTTTAATGTTATTTACTTGCAGGGCTTGCTCGGGGGCTTATATTATTTTTTAAAAGGGCGGAGAAAATAGAGATGTATATTATACGTTTAGATGATGCGTCTGAGTATAGAGACTTGGATAAATGGAATCGAGTAGAAGCACTTTTAGATCAATATCATATAAAACCAGTGGTAGGGGTAATCCCGGATAATAAAGATCCTGAGTTGGTGGAAAAATATCCGTTTGATTTCACTTTTTGGGACAAAGTGTTAGTGTGGCAGAAAAAAGGGTGGAGTGTGGCAATGCATGGATACCAGCATCGCTTTATTTCCAAGAACAGTGGAATTAATCCGGTTAATCAATATTCTGAATTTGCAGGGCTCCCATTAGACAGACAAATTCAAATGATTAAAAAAAGTATGGAAATATTCGGGAATCATGGAGTTGTGCCACAACTGTTTTTTGCTCCGGCCCATACTTTTGACTTAAATACATTAGAAGCTCTAAAGAAGGGAAGCCGGATTCGGGTTATAAGTGATACGGTAGCCAATAATATATATTTTGGAAATGATTTTTATTTTGTCCCTCAGCAAGCTGGCAGGGTGCGGGCATTACCAATGAAGTTGGTTACATTTTGCTATCATCCTAATAATATGAACCAGTCAGAGTTCGCAAGATTAGAGGAATTTATACAAAGTCACAGAAATAGATTTGGGGATTTTAGAGCTATACAATTAAAAAAGAGAAAAAGGAATTTATATGACAGGCTTTTATTCAAGTCATATTTTATGTTTAGAAAATTAAGAACATTAAGGTAATAAGAGTGAAAACGTTAAAGTGGATAATTCAGTATGATACATTAGACAGTGATGAAGAGAGAATATGCGGACTTTCCTCTCTTACACTGTGCGATTATAAGATTAGTTTGTTGACGAGGCAAGGGTATCGTGTGGATATAATCTCCCCTTCAATTACGCAAAAGAAATGGAAGTTCTTTAGCAGAAAAACAAAAATATTAAACTCAAATGTTAAATTGATACTTTTTTCAACTTTTGGTTTGACAGGGAAATTTGGCCTGTTTGTATCAAAGATGGTTTCAATGGTGCAACTTTTTATTTATCTACTATTGAATGTTAAAAAGAACGAAACAATAGTAGTTTCCCACTCCCTGATTTTTTGTATGCCAGTCTACTTGGCAAAAAAAATAAGAAAATTTCAATTATTATTAGATTTTGGCGAGGAATATAACAAGGTTAAAAAAGGAAATAAGATATACCAATATTTTGAACCTAAATTAATTAAGGCGGCAGATAAATTTATATTTAGTAATGATTTACTGACAAAAGCATATGGAGTAGAGCATGATAAGGCTGTTGTAATATATGGACAATATATACGTGCAAGTGAAACAAATATAAAAGATAAGATTGCGGACAATAGGACACATGTTGTTTATGCTGGGATTATTAGTTCGGATGAAGGAAGTGTCTATAGAGCGATTGAATTAGCTAACTATTTGGATGAAAATTTTTGTATTCATATTTTAGGAGAAGTTCCCCAATATGAGGAGAAAAAATTTTATTCTCTTATTGAGAAAAGCCTTGATAGGTGTCAGGTGATTTATGAAGGAGTTAAAAAGGGAAAAGAGTTTTTTGACACATTATCTCAATATCATATCGGCTTAAATCTAAGAGATTCGCAGGCAGAATATATAGACTTTGCTTTTCCTTCAAAATGTTTAACGTATTTAAGTGCGGGTATACATGTGGTGTCAAGCGATATTAAATGTGTGAGAAAGTCAAAAGTGGGAAATCTTATTCACTTTTATACAAAAAATTCTTTAGAAGATGTGGCACAGACAATCAAACAAGTTGATTTAAATAGCGAGTATAAGCCAAATGAACAATTAGCAGCTTTGGATCAGGAGGCAGCCGAAAAATTAGCAATTTTGCTTAGTTAGACGGGAGTAAACTATGTTGAGCATAAAGAAAAAAACATTTAAATATTCAACACTCCACCTCATCTTAGGATGTTGCATTGTTTTATGGATTAATGGAGGTTTGATTAATTATTTGTTTGTACACATACCAGATATTTTTAAGATGGTTATTTTTTTGATGTGGATCTGTATTGCGGTTACATATGATAAACGTTTTTTTAATACGTATCTGTTAAAAAGTGTATCGTTGTTTGCTTTTGGTGGCGTATTAATTGCAGCTGCGGTGATGACAGATTTAAATACAATTTCTTACTATTTAAAAGTATGTGTATTTCTGTTGATGATTAATGCCATATATATATTTTACAGCCGATTTTACACAGAGCATAGCCGGGCCATATTATATGTTGTAGCAATAGACAGTACTTATATTATCATTAATACATTAATACATTTAATAAGTTCACCAAATCTTTCCAGATACTTATCTATGTCGGAAGATAAAATTGTATTGTATTTAGGACGAGCAAGTACAAGTTTTATCGCCATAGGTAATTATACATTTGCATATGGAATTGTCTTTCTAGGATTGTTTTTTTTATATCGTACTTTAACATCAAAGAAAAATCGAATTTTGTTTACATTACTTTATTTTTTTATGTATTTAGTTTTGATAAAAATGGAATTTACTATAGCACTGCTGTTATATGCATTATCATCACTGCTGTATTTTTGCCTGATAGGAATAAAAGAACGTAAAAAGTTTATTTTGATTTTGCTGATGTTTATGGCGGCAAATGTGATATTAATAATTGGTATACCAATAGTTCTTCAATCGATTGCAAATTATTTTCCAGAAGGGATAGCCATTCGTTTAAATGAGATTGGGGATATGTTTAATAAAGAATTATCAAATAAAGCAGATTTAAAGTTAAGATTAGTATTATATTATGATTCTCTAAATTCCTTCATTCAAAACATATTAGGTGGATGTCTGTTAAATCAAGAAGGGAGCATTGGAGGCCATTCTACTATTTTAGATTTTTTAGGAAGCTTTGGATTGCTGGCATTTCCTATATTTATTTATTTTGGAGAATTTTATCTGACAACTTTAAGGTATTTCAAAGGGAATATCCGAAAAATATATATTACGGGTATTTTTTATTTTGTAACCTTGAGTATTGTTAACACTACATTTTCACCTAGAATACTATTATATGCTTTTTTAGTATTCCCACTTTTATTGCTTCAGGAGAGAGAGTATGAAGAGAGTATGTATCATTCATAACACAGGAATAATGGGAGGCGGTACAAAGAGCTTTTTTGATGTAATTGGGATGCTGCAGGAAAAGTATGAGGTGATTGCTTGTGTACCAAAGGGTGCTAAGACAATTTTTGATTATTATGATAAAAAGAATATTCACACATATGAAATCGAGAGTAATATTCCGATTTTTCCATACTATTCGGGAGGTTCTTCTCTTATCTCACCTTCTTTTCTTAAGGAAATTTTTTTATGGAAAAAAGGGCCGGATTTTGCAGCAGAAATTGCCAAACTAAAGCCGGATTTACTGATTTTTAATTCTGTAATCATGGCGGTATCCGGTGCATTTTTTCCTTCTGATTTAAAAAAAGTATGTATTATCAGGGAGACTTTTAGACAAACAATCTGGGACAAACCTTATAAAAAATGGTTAAATGAAAATTTTTCAGGAGTATGCTCTATCGCTGAGTCAGAATTAAAATATCTCAATTTATTGATTCCTACTGCAGTTATTCCTGATTTTTATGAAGTTGAACAGAAGGAAGAGAATAGCATAGAATCAGTAAATAAGAAAAAAGACTTTCAATTGCTATATTTAGGTGGACTTGACTTTATTAAAGGCCCGGATATAGCGATAGAGAGTCTTAAATTTTTACCAGAAGACTGTCATTTGATTTGTGCAGGACACTTTGATATGGATCAACTAAGTGCCAAAAGTTTATTAAAAATTTGGACTCATCCTAGACTGTTTTGGAATCGGTTAAAGATAAAATATTATTTAAATCAAAATGCCATTAGAAGAAAAATTGAATTTGTGGGGTTTTGTCAAAATGTTTCGTCATTGTTTCAGGAGGCAGATGTTGTAATATTTCCGTCGAATGTTCCACATCAATTAAGACCTGGTATTGAAGCAGGAAACTTTTCGAAGCCAGTTATTTTATCTGATTTCCCGGCTACCAGGGAGTATTTTAAGAATGGTTATAACGCGCTAACGTTTACACCACATAACGCGAAAAAATTAGCAGAATCTATACAAAAATTATATGAAAATAGTGAATTGCGTGAACAGTTAGGAAGAAATAATCGAGAGGCCACACTAAGACTGCATCACAAAATATCTATCCAAAATAAATTGATAAATTTTCTTGAGGAGGTTACCCATGTTTGATGGAAAAACACTATTAATTACAGGAGGAACGGGTTCCTTTGGAAATGCAGTACTGAATGGATTCCTGGCAACAGAAATAAAGGAAATACGAATTTTTTCAAGAGATGAAAAAAAACAGGACGACATGCGACATCACTTCCAGGCGGAGTTTCCGGAATATAGCAATAAAATTAAATTTTATATAGGAGATGTTAGAGAAATTCGGTCTGTCAAGAATGCTATGCATGATGTTGATTATATTTTTCATGCAGCCGCATTAAAACAAGTTCCTTCCTGCGAATTTTTTCCAATAGAGGCAGTGAAAACAAATATATTAGGAACTGAAAATGTGCTTACAGCGGCTATAGATGAGGGGGTTAAGAATGTTATATGTTTATCAACTGATAAAGCGGCTTACCCGGTCAACGCCATGGGGACGAGTAAGGCGATGATGGAAAAAGTTATAGTGGCAAAGAGCAGGACTGTTTCATCAGATAGAACAAAAATTTGTTGTACACGATATGGTAATGTAATGTGTAGCCGAGGTTCGGTAATTCCACTGTGGATTGAACAAATAAAAGCCGGAAAGCCTATTACAATAACTGAGCCAGGTATGACTCGTTTTATCATGTCGTTGGAAGAGGCAGTTGAGTTAGTTCTGTTCGCATTTGAGAATGGGGAAAGCGGAGATATACTGGTTCAAAAGGCTCCGGCATGTACGATGAAAGTACTTGCACAAGCAGTAGTAGAGCTTTTTTCGCCAAAACAGGAAATAAAGATCATTGGCATCAGACATGGAGAGAAAATGTATGAAACGCTTTTGACTAACGAAGAGTGTGCAAATGCAATTGATTTAGGAAAATTTTATAGAGTTCCATGTGATAAAAGAGATCTTAATTATGATAAATATTTTATTCAAGGGAATAGAGAAAGGAATATACTTACAGAGTTTAATTCTAATAATACAGAACTGTTGTCTGTGGAGCAAATAAAAGAAAAACTTCTTTCATTGTCGTATATCAAAGATGAGTTGAAAGCTTGGGAGGAAAGATAATGCATTTTCTCGTGTTTGGTGCCTCCGGCATGGCCGGACACGTAATATCCAATTATTTAAAGGAGCAAGGACACAATGTAATTGGCTATACAAGAAGACCGATTCATTATATTGATTATATTCTTGGTGATGCGAGAGATACCGAGAAAGTGAAAAAGATAATTGAAGAAGGAAATTACGATGCAGTAATTAATGCAATTGGTATATTAAATCAATTTGCAGAAATAGATAAAGAGGCGGCCACTTTTTTAAATGCTTATTTTCCACATTATCTAGCAAAAATAACAGCTGATAAAGAGGTTCAGGTCATTCATATGAGCACAGATTGTGTGTTTTCAGGGAAGACCGGACCGTATACGGAAAAATCATTCAGAGATGGAGAAACGTTTTATGATCGCTCTAAGGCGATAGGAGAATTAGAAGATAATAAAAATCTTACACTTCGTCATAGTATTATAGGGCCGGATATGAATGAACATGGAATCGGTTTGCTTAATTGGTTTATGAAGCAGGATGGTGCAATTAATGGATATACTCATGCAATGTGGACCGGTGTAACAACCTTGGAACTTGCAAAAATCATAGAAGCAGCTGTTGCAAAAAAGGTGCATGGTCTGATTAACATGGTTTATGAAAAGAACATTAGTAAATATGAATTGTTAAAACTTTTGAATCAATATTTAAGAGGGAATAGTGTAAAGATAAATCCTTATGGGGCGTTATCATTAGATAAAACATTAGTTAGAACTAATTTCGAATTTGATTATAAAGTTCCGGACTATGAAACAATGATTGTGGAGATGGCAGAATGGATGCGTAAACATAAAAATTTGTATCCTCACTACAGATTATAGAAAGAAATTAAGATGGAGAATATAGAATGAGTAAATTAAAATTAATGACAATAGTTGGAACAAGACCTGAAATTATTAAATTGTCAGAGATCATAAAAAAGTGTGATATGTATTTTGAGCACATTCTTGTACATACAGGTCAAAATTATGACTATACGCTAAACGAAGTTTTCTTTGAAGAATTAAAGATAAGGAAACCTGATTACTATCTTGGAGTAGTTGGAGAAAACTTGGGTCAAACTATGGGGAACGTGATTGCGAAATCCTATGAATTGATGGCTGAAGTAAAGCCAGATGCAATTCTTGTACTTGGTGATACCAACTCTTGTTTATCAGTCATTTCGGCAAAACGATTGAAAATTCCTATTTTTCATATGGAGGCTGGAAATCGCTGTAAAGATGAGAATCTGCCAGAAGAGGTGATTAGAAGAATTGTTGATGTCACAAGTGATGTGAATCTTTGCTATTCAGAACACGCTAGACGGTATATTTTGGATGCAGGGGTGAAGCCAGAGCATACCTATGTGGTAGGTTCACCAATGCTTGAGGTTCTAAACGGTTGTATTGATAACATCGAACAAAGTAAAATACTGGAGAAATTGAACTTGCAGAAAGGAAAATATATCTTATTATCAGCACATAGAGAAGAGAACATTGACATTAAAGGAAATTTTTTATCTTTAATGAATGCGGTTAATGAGATGGCTCGAACATATAATATGCCGGTTATATATTCTTGTCATCCGCATAGTGAGAAGTATATAAAAAAGAGAGAATTTAAATTTGATGACAGAGTGATTCAGCACCGTCCCCTTGGCTTTTTTGATTATAATAAACTGCAGCAAAATGCGTTTTGTGTTGTCTCAGATAGTGGGACAATTCCAGAGGAGTCTGCTTACTTTGGTTTTCCGGCAGTATCCGTCAGGACCAGTACGGAACGTCCGGAAGCGCTTGATAAAGGAGTATTTATAATCGGATGTATTACAACAGAGCAGATCCTTCAAGCAGTTAATTTAGCAGTTCTTATGCATCAAAATGGTCATGATGCCGAGTCAGTGCCTGCATATACCGATAGAAATGTAAGTGTGAAGGTTGTGAAATTAATTCAGAGTTATACAGGGATTGTGGATCGGATGGTGTGGAGAAAGGAATGGATTTAAGAGAGAAAAAATTATATAAAGACACTGCAATTTTATTTATAGGAAATATTTCAACAAAATTCATCAGTTTTTTTTTAGTGCCTTTATATTCATACTATTTAATACCAGAAGAGTATGGCCGATTTGATATCTATTTGACGCTTCTTTCAATGCTATACGTTATTGTTTCATTGCAAGCCGTAGAATCCTCATTTCGTTTCATACAAGAGTGTACAAATGAACAGGAAAGGAAAGTAACCGTATCAAATGCTTTATTAATAGCAATTATAGGGTGTCTTATATTTGGCATAGTGATATTATTAGTTGCTTATGCAGGAACTTCATTTAAGTATCATAAAGAATTTTATATATATACCCTGACCGCGATCCTCTCTAATCTTTTCCTTCAAACATTACGGGGGATGAATAAAACTATCAATTACGTAGTAATAAGTTCCATATCGGCATTTTCATCCGCCATATTGAATATTTCATTTATTGTATACTGTTCTTTAGGGGGATATTCACTTTTATTAACTCCCATTATTGTAAATATAGAAATAGTTATCCTTTGCTTAGTGTTTGGGAAGTTTTATCGTTTTTTGTCTTTAAAAAGCATAGTAATAGGTGAAATAAAAAAGCAATTGGCGTATGCTCTGCCTTTAATTCCCAATGCGCTATGCGTTTGGTTATTAGGTTCATTAGGTCGCTTTATATTACTGCTGTATTATGGAGAAAAAGAGGTAGGTTTACTGGCATTTACCCTGAAATTTCCTCAGCTTTTATCTTTGGCTTCTTCAATATTTATTATGGCATGGCAGGTAAATCTTTTACAGTCATATGAAGAAGCAGACAGAGATACATTCGCAAGTAAAATATTTTATCATTATATGAAAAGTATTATTTCTTTAATGATAGTAGCAATGCCATTGTTAAAAATAATAATTTACTTTGGCATGGGAAAAGAGTATTTGTCAACTTGGAGATACATTCCAATCTTTTTTATTGGAGTGGTCCTTTCTTCATTTTCTCAATTTTTTAATCTTGGTTTTTATGGCGCAAAAAAAACAAAAAAAGTTTTTTATAGTTCAATATATGCAATTGTAATATATGCTTTTTCTGGAATTTTATTAGCAAAAGATTATTATATTTATGGAATTGGAATAGCATACAGTATTTCTGAACTAATACGTTGGTTATATATTCGCAAAAATGTACGGGAGTATTTAAATATAAAGATTGCTTGGAGAAAAACTATAGTAGAGCTGGTACTTTTTATTAGCGTAGTATGTTCTTATTATTGGTTAACATGGAAAATCCAAGTAATAATTTTTTTCGTAGCTACATTGATCATACTTATTGCCAATAGAAACCTCCTAAAAAAACTATTATGTTTCTCAAAAGGAGAATAAAAATGGGTGAAAAAATAAAAAACATTAAAACTATAGCAATTGGAAATAACCTTTTAGATGTTGAACTCAATGAAGCAACTTTAAAAGGGGGAAATAGATGGATTCATTTGCAGAATGAAGTACTTAGAGTACAATTTAGTGAAGATGATTTTATAAAAATACTGACATGTATATTAAAGGCTGAGGAACGATTAAAGTATAATAAGAAAGAAGAAAGAGAAACATGAATATAGATAAAAATAAGATAACTAATATGTTTTTCGATTTTGAAAAAGCAGGTATTACATATGCCCTTTTGCGAGATGTGGATAAGATACTTCCGGAATTATATTCAAGTGATAAAGACATTGATATTATTATACGTCCTGAAAGCCGTAAGCAGTTTATACAATATTTACACTCTAACAAATGGAAAAGGGTGGAACACCCATTAGGAGAAGTAAGCACCATCTTTTTATATGCGATGACACCTTTTGAATTTTATCTAAAGGAAGGGCTCAGGTTAGATATCTGTTATCAGCTATCTTGTAAAAGCACAAATGCAGGAGAATGGATGCCAATTGATCGAAGCATTAATCAAATGATGTGGACTAGAATTAAAAGGAATAATAATTTTGGTTGGTATGAATTATCAACAGAAGATGAATTGATACACCTATTGACGAGATGTATATTTGATAAAAAAAATTTTAACATTGCATATCAAAATCGAATTGAGGAGCTTTTAGAAAAAGTAAATATCGAAACGATAAAAATCGAGTTGAACAAAGTTTTCTTTAAGTTTACTGATAATTTATTAGATTTGTTGATAAAGAAAAAGTATAACTGTATTATTAAAGATTATTTGACGTTTAAAGAGTATTAAACAAAAGGGGATAAACATATTATGAGTAATCCAGGCGTTATCCAACTTGCTTCCATTGCCCTATCTGACAGAAGACAGTTTCGCGTAGAGGATAATATAGGAGAAGCAATACATCTTCATTACGGAGATGAGTTTCGAGTTGATGAAACTTATCAGAACTTTATGGAATTATCTGGTTTTGCCGGCTCCATTTTAAATGAAATGTTAGGGCAAACAGGATTTGATATAAAGTATTTTGATAAGTCTTTTATAGCTGATATAGCTGATAAATTAACGAATATTGAAAAAGTAGAATTTGATACAGTTGAACTGGGTAAATTAAAAATACAGACATTAAATATGTTTAAATTACCTGTTATCCGATATTTAAAATATTCAAGAGTTTATAAAGCGTTGAAAGGAAATAAAGAGGAGCTGATTGCATATAAACAGGAAAACCATAGGGGGCAAAGTAATGTAGATAGAGTGGATTCAATGTATAAATTGTTGCAACAGGAGAATTATCCATTTGACAATAAATATATAATCTTATTTAATGATTCCAATATAATCAAAGATGGTCAGCATCGAGCAGCCTGTTTATTAGAACTCAAAGGTGATATATCGATTCCAGTTATACGAATACAATTTAAAAATAAGCAATATGGAGCATCGGAACACCCTTGGATAGCTTATCTTTTTATTTGGAAAAAAGAACGGATAAAAAAATTCCTGAAAAAAATCATATATAAAATCAGACAAAAAATCAAAGTCGTATTGATTAAAATTAAATATAAAACTGGGTTGTGGAAATAAAAGGAGAAGATAATAATATGAACCTATCTGTTGCCGGAACCGGCTACGTCGGCCTGGTGGCTGGCGTCTGTTTTGCAGAAGTTGGCCATTGTGTCACTTGCGTTGACATAGACGAGGAAAAAGTAAAATTGATGGAATCGGGAATCAGTCCAATCTATGAGAAGGATTTGGAAGAACTGATGCAAAAGAACTATAAAGCAGGGCGTTTACATTACACTACTGATTATAAATCAGCTTACCGTAATGCAGACGCTATTTTTATTGGAGTTGGAACACCTGAACAACCGGATGGTTCGGCTAACTTGTCCTATATTGCCACAGTGGCCAGACAGATTGCGGAAAATGTGGAGCAAGACTGTCTGGTAGTAGTAAAGTCCACAGTTCCTGTCGGTACGAATGATAAAGTCGAACAATTTATTAAAGATTTTTTAGTTCGTGATGTAAAAGTAGAAGTGGCCTCTAATCCGGAGTTCCTTGCACAAGGAACCGCGGTTCACGATACGCTGCATGCAGCTCGGATTATCATAGGGACGGAGAGTAGGGGGGCAGAGGAGAAACTCAAGCAAATTTACGAACCGTTCCGCCTTCCGATTGTATCTGTCAAGCGGCGGAGCGCGGAGATGATTAAATATGCCTCCAACGATTTCTTGGCGTTGAAAATTTCATATATGAATGATATTGCTAATCTTTGCGAACTGGTGGGAGCAGACATTGAGGATGTGGCCAAAGGAATGTCATATGACGAACGGATTGGTGCAAGTTTTCTGAATGCAGGTATTGGCTATGGGGGAAGTTGTTTTCCGAAAGATACGAAGGCACTGGAGTATTTGGCCAGACAAAAAGGCTATGAACTGCGTACGGTGAAAGCAGCTATTGATGTAAACCGTGATCAGAAAGTTCGGTTGTTTCGGAAAGCCAGTGACCGTCTAATTACTTTTGCAGGACTCAAAGTGGCTGTTCTGGGATTGACATTTAAGCCGGGAACGGATGACCTTAGGGAAGCACCATCATTAGAAAATATTCCGCTTCTTCTGGAAGCCGGGGCTGAAGTTTATGCTTATGATCCCGTAGGAGAGGAAAATTTCAAAAAGAAAATGGCAGAGACAATCAATTATGTTCATACTCCACAGGAAGCGCTGAACGGCGCTGGAGTGTGCTTTATTTTTACAGAATGGAATGAAATTAAAGATGTAAAACCGGCAGAGTATAAGAAGTTGATGAAAATTCCACTTGTCTATGATGGTAGGAACATCTACAGTCTGGAGGCAATGCAGATGGCAGGAGTGGAATATTATTCAATTGGCAGATGATGGGGTATAGTGTAAGGAGTTAATATAAAAAAATGAATCTTAACATAGGAAGGAGGATTTAGATGTGGAGTATATCAATAGAGGTTTGAAAAAAATTCTGATTACAGGTGGGGCGGGATTTATAGGATTTCACCTGAGCCGTTTTCTACTGGAACAGGGATATCAGGTGATTTCAATTGATAATTTAAATCATTATTATGAAGTGAGCTTAAAAGAGGATCGTTTGAGCCGGCTAATCTGCTATCCAAACTTCCAATTTAAAAAATTGGATTTGGTGGATAGTCAAGCATTGCAGAACCTATTTAAAAAAGTAAAGCCAGATATTGTGGTCAATTTAGCAGCCCAGGCTGGCGTTCGTTATAGTATTGAGAAACCAGAGACTTATATTCAGTCAAACCTGATTGGATTTTTTAATATTCTGGAATGTTGTCGTTATTATCCGGTTAAACATTTGGTGTTTGCCTCCTCCAGTTCTGTCTATGGCGCGAATAAAAAGGTGCCATATTCTACAGAGGATAAAACAGATCAGCCAGTGAGCCTATATGCTGCAACTAAGAAGTCCAATGAGCTTATGGCATATTCATATAGCAAACTATATGGCATCTCAGCAACTGGCCTAAGGTTTTTTACGGTATATGGTCCCTTTGGACGACCGGATATGGCATACTTTTCTTTTACTAAAAAAATCTTGAACAAAGAACCAATCCAGATATTTAATTATGGAGACATGTATCGTGATTTTACATATATAGATGATATCGTAAAAGGAATTGAATCAATGATTTTTTATCCTCCGATAGAAGACGAAAACGGTGTAAAATTTAAGGTTTATAATATTGGAAACAATCATCCGGAAAAGTTAATGGATTTAGTCACAATATTGGAAAAATGTCTTGGAAAGAAAGCAGTAATAGAATTTTTACCTATGCAGCAGGGGGATGTATATCAAACATATGCGGATGTGGATACACTTATTAAAGACTTCGGGTTTAAGCCGGATACTTCGTTAGAAGAAGGGATTGAACAATTTGTAAAGTGGTATACAGAATATCATAAATATTAAGACTAAGAACATTTCCTTCCATCTCACCATAAAATAAACCTCCAAACTGAGTAAGGTATTCTTACCTCAGTTTGAAGGTTCACTATCTTTGAGATAATCTACGTCATGTCGGCATAAGTTTCCCAAACGATACAGAACAGCATTTTTTACAGGTACTCAATCCAGTCAAGATAAAAAGCTCCCAGTGCAGCCCCCCTTACAGCACCCTATCCAACCCCTCAACCCGATACTCCACACCATTTTCCTTCGCCTCTGCCGCAGTCAGCAGCAGCGCATACTTTTCCTTCGTCAGCAAATAAGCAATAGCTGCTATTGTTGAAGCCGATTGCACTGAGCACAATGCCAGTTATCCACTCAGATAACAGGCAGTATAGCATATTATTCCGCCGATCATCATCTGCTTCTTGCCGAATTTGTTTACAAACACCGGCCAAAACGGTTGTAAGCAGCAGGAAAAGCGAAACTTGAGCATATCGTGAACTATCGGAAAAAGTACGCCAAAGTGATAAAGCTTACAGCTGCCTAATATACCGTAGTTAATGAAAAATACAGTAACAGATACAAAAAAACTGCCGTTAACAGTTCACCTGTCCCGGCAGTTTTTTTCCTATACCTAAATTCAATTATCACTCTAATTACTTTTTCCCACTCTTATCTTTCTTAAACCGTGCAAAGAATCCCTTCTTCTTAGGAAGCGGCGGTATGCCACCGCGGACGCTCTTAACATCCGTTATGTAGAGTCCGCTGATTACAACCTTGGCTTCTGTCTTAACCGGGAGCTGTAAAAACGCCTTGTCATCTGCAATAAGAGTTAAAACCTTCGGGCCGACCTTTGCCTTCACAATAGGAAGCTTGGCCCTTCTCATATACCATGGAGTCTGATCAATAACCATCTTAGGGAGACCCGACTCTTTGACTTTCAGTTTCTTCTTATCAATAACGAGAATTGAAACCGTCTGTTTTGCAGCTTCCATCATGGACTGCTGCTCAGCCTGACGCTTCTCCATCTTCCTTCCGAAATAATAAAGTACTGCCAGTGCAATGAGTGCAATAACCAGGATGATGAGCACTACGTTCAGAAATGTCTGCATATAAATACCTCCGTAAATGATAGCGGCGGATATGGCGTTAACTATAAAAATGACAGGAAAACAGCCCCTTTCCCTTGCAATTTACCACTGTCCATCAGCACCACAAAAAAATAACCGCACTTGTCGCTATTATAGCATCAGATAGATAAAAAGGCAAGGAAAAGCGTAAAAACCGGGGGCCGGAAAAGAACAGAATGTAACAGTTCATGCTGTCTGAACTGTTACAACGGAATGTCATGTTCACACGGAATAAAGAGGGCATCCTGCAGGCCGTAAATTCCATCGGGCGCCCTCTCCATCCTTGTCTTGTACGTATGAAGTCAGCAGTATGAGTGTGTATCTTAAAGGTTGATAGCTCCTGTTTCTTCTTCGATGAGCTGAATCAGGGTACCATCCTTGACAAGCGTGTAAATATATTCAATATCGGGATAGAAGAAACGGTCCTGGTCGGCAAAAGCTACTTTTTCCCGGATGAAATCATGGAGCTTTGCCGTCGCTTTTCCCTGCCTCAATGGCTTTAACATATCGATTGCCTGAAGGGAGACCATGATGTCGATTGCAATAATATACTGCAGCTTTCTCACTGCTTCCCCGGCGCGCTTCGATGCGTTGTAAGCCATGGAAACAGGATCCTCCTGTCCGGCGCAGGTTGGTATTGAATCAATGGAGGCAGGCACGGCAAGCAGCTTGATTTCATTCTGAAGACCGGCTGCCGTATACTGCGGGATCATAAAGCCGTTATTCAGCCCCGGGTTCGCGACGAGGAAGGCGGGGAGGCCGTCGTTTAAATTGCGGTTAACCATGCGGTCAATGCTTCTTTCCGCCTGGTTTCCGGCAATAGCCGCGGCCATGCTGATCATATCGGCATGGGTACCGACAAAGGAACCGTCGAAGTTTCCGCACATCAGAGCTTCACCTCTGCCGTCTTCAGTCTCGAAAATTTCCGGATTATCACTGACGGAGTGCATTTCATTGATAATTACCTCATAAGCCTCCTTGACGAGTCTGAAAGCGGCGCCGTGGATATGAGGCATCCCTCTCATCACATAGGCGTCCTGGACCTTGCTGTCTCTGTAAGCCTCACTGATTTCGCTTCCCTCCAGAAGCCGGAGAAGATTATCGGCGGACGCTCTCTGTTCCTCATGCTGCTTATTATTGTGAATCCTTGAATCCAGGGCCTTAGTTGTCCCGCGCAGCGCCTCAAAGCAGAGGGCTCCGGCTATTTCAAGGTTTTTCATTGAGATAATGGAATCATAGGAGGCCAGCAGCGCCAGAGCAGTGACGGTGATTGTGCCGTTCAGCATGGACAGGCCCTCCTTACATTCCAGTTCTGCCGGTGACAGACCTTTTTCAGCCATGGCATCAAGCGACGGTATTTTTTTCCCATTTTTCAGTACATGCCCCTCTCCGATATAAGCCATGACAAGATGGGCCTCCACTCCGAGGTAACCGACGGAACCTTCTCCCGGGGCAAATGGAACCAGATTATTATTAAGAAAATCGCGTATTAACTCAAGCGTTTCCAGGCGGATACCGGAATGGCCGTGGCCCAGATTGATAATCGTCATGAACATGACTGCCCTGGCCTGTTCTTCTGTGAGCGGAGTACCGACTGCGCAGGAATGGGAGCGGACAATATTTTTCTGAAGCGTTTTCGCATCTTCCTGTTTAATGGTATAACGGACATTTTCACCGAATCCGGTTGTTACGCCGTAAATAATCCGGCCTTCATCCAGAAAACGCTCAATCAGCCGGCGGTTGGCCCTTACTTTTTCACAGAACTCCTCTGAGAAAGTAACTTTTGCATGGAACCGCACAACGGCCATAAAGTCGTCCAATCCGATATTTTTACAGTCATTCAGAACTAATTCCTGTAATACAGCGGGATTTTTCAATTGAATTTTCATAACATTTACTCCTTTTCAGATAAATATAATTTTTATAATCAGACAGCCTGAACTGTTACTAACAGATAACATATGCGGCAGCTTTTTAGGCCGTCAGGCCGCCGGTTTATAAGTGAATAATGAAACTACTGCGAAAATGATGACAGAAAAGAGGCAGCTCATAATATCGGACGGAATTCCGAAAATAGAAAAGCCGTTCATGCCCAGAACCACAAATAACAATCCTCCTGCCAGACCGGCAAATGCTCCCTCCTTTGTGGCCTTTTTCCAGAGCAGGCCGCCTACGACCGGTGCAAATACGCCTGCCGTATAAATGGTATAGGAAAGCAGCAGCACATTCAGTATATTCGGCATCATCAGAGCCACGAATACAGAGATCAGGCCGATAATCAGAGTCCAGATACGTGACAATTTTAACAGCTTTGCATCATCGGCCGTTCCGTCTTTCAGGATAAACCGTAGATAGACATCTCCTATGACATGGGAGGTTGCGGCAGTCAGAATGGAATCGGCTGTCGATAATATGGCGGCTATTACAGCTGCCAATGTGATACCGCCCAGTACCGGAGGCAGTATGGCGGAGATAATCTGAGGAACCACCAGGGACGGATTCGCCAGCTCCGGGAAGATTGCCTTACCGGCAATGCCGAGAATAACCGGGAAAAAGGTTAGGATGCCAACGATCACACAAGCGAGAATTCCGGCCTTTTTTGCCGTCTTCGTATCTTTGGCGGCGAAAAGTCTCTGGTAGACATCCTGACCGATGAGCGTGTAAATAAACATTGGAAGTATCAGGTACAGAATATAGGAGGGTTCCACCCCCTGGGTCATGGTAAAATAATTTGCGGAAGTCTGCGAGTTCACCGCCTCGACCATACCGCTCCAGCCACCCAGCTTGTTTACGGTAAAAAATGTAGCGGCGATAATACCTGCACCGGCAACGATAATCTGAATAAAATCAGTGATGGTAACAGCCCACAACCCTCCGACCACGGTATAACCGATAAAAAAAGCAGCGGCGATTAGACCGCCCACAACCGGACTTCCGATTCCGATGGAAGACAGAATACTCCCGGCGGAATTCACCTGTCCGGACAGGATGCCAATCAGGGCCAGAAGAGACAGCATTGCACACAGAAAGCGCAGCAGCGGGCTGCCGTATCTTGTCTCCAGGAGTTCGGCTACCGTATAGAGCTGCATTCCCTCCATCTTTTTAAGAACCAGGCATACGGCCAGGATACCGACAGCGCCTGCCAGCCCGTTATACCACGCGATCATTCCTGATGAATATGCCTCAGCCCCCAGACCGACCACATAACCTCCGCCGAAATAAGTCGCAGCCAGAGTGAAGGCTGCCAGGAATACACCCAGCCGCCTCCCGGCCAGCAGGAAGTCTTCGGCAGACGAGTTGAATTTGTTTGCCCACACACTTACACCGAACATAATCACCAGATACGAAATTAGAATTACCGTTAACATGAAATACTCCTCCTTTGTACTTGATATCTGTTTAACAAGCAAGAGATATGCCAAAATTAACGGAATATAAAAAATGGGCTTAAAACTTTGCAATTATTCAGAAAATAGATAAAAATAGGAAAAACAAAGACGGAGTACAAAGATAATAAGTAAGAAGGCATCAGTTCAGACGGCATGAACAGTTAAATTTAGAAGTTATGCTTTGCCGCGTTATGCAAAGAATTTTTGTATATGCAATATTATTATGCATAGAGAAGTGGACATAATGATGCAATCATGTTAAGTTTAGAACAGGATGAAATTAGTAACGGTTCATACGCGGTTACTGTTCACACGGTTGTGTTCCGCGACGCACACTGGCTGCGCTGACCGTACGAGTATAAAGTTTAAAAAGAGGTGTGACATGGCAGAATTATATGAAATAAGTTTTTATCTTGATTCCGATTACCGTCTTGTAAAAATCAATTGGAAGAATGATATTTTGGAGAGCCGGCTTAAGCCGTTCTGGAACGAATACATCGGCCGGCCCATGGAGGAGCTTTCAGATTTTCGCTGGGACAAGGAGGAAGGCATTCTTGCCTGGCACAATGAAATTTTCCGGTGCCAGGAAGAGAAGCTGGAAAGAGACAACAGTCTGATCCTTTTAAAAAAGGGAATCAGCAGAGAACAGATTTATGAAAAAGTACTCGATACGCTCGATGAGAGTATCCAGATTTATGATGAACACGGCAATATCATTTATTTTAACAGCGTGTGCAATGAGATTGTCGGCAGCGATGAGCCTGTGGTGGGGAAACATCTTCTCGATGTATTTGATGTAGAGGCCGACGACAGCACAACCCTGGAGGCGCTGCGCATGGAGGCGCCGGTCAGATACCGGTTTAGACATTATTACTCCAGAAAAGGGAAGGAGCTGTTTACGGTCAATTCTGCTTTTCCTGTGAAAATGAATAGGCGTACTGTGGCGGTTCTTGCCCTGGAGGAAAATATTTCTGTCATATACCGCAAGGCGGAGCAGCTTGAGAAACTTCAAAGTGCGATAAAAGAGAAGGTATCCGTATCTTCCGATTACCGCAGAAATACGGGGTACACGTTGGATGATATGATAGGGCATCATCCAGGCATCAAAAAGCTGAGGGAATTGGCCCGGAAAGTGGCATTTCAGAACAATAATGTGCTGATCGTAGGGGAGACAGGGACGGGAAAAGAAATAGTTGCCCAGAGTATTCACAGGATGAGCGCGAGGAAAAACGCTCCTTTTGTGGCTCTAAACTGCGCAGCTATACCGGAGGGGCTGATCGAAAGTATCCTGTTTGGAACTGCAAAAGGCTCGTTTACCGGAAGTTCGGACAAGACAGGGCTTTTGGAGGAAGCCGACAAGGGGACGCTCTTTCTGGATGAGTTAAATTCCATGAGTCTCAGTATGCAAGCCAAAGTACTGAGAGCGCTTCAGGAGGGTACATTCAGGCGTGTGGGGGGAAGTAAAGAGTACAGGACAGATGTAAGAGTAATTTCCACCTGTAATGAAAATCCGTTTCAGCTCATGGAGCAGCAGAAGCTGCGTTCCGATTTATTTTACAGGCTGGCAACAATTATTCTGGAGATTCCTCCCCTGCGCGAACGGCCGGAGGATATCGAAGAATTAATCCGCCATCATATAACACAAATACGGGGAGACTACGCTTTCCCATTTGATGAGATAGAACCGTCCGTACTCTGGCAGCTTCAGCAGTATTCCTGGCCGGGGAATGTCAGAGAATTGTTTCATGCCGTGGATTATGCAATGAACGTGGCAGCCGACCGTGTTTTCAGGCTTGAATATCTTCCTGCCTACTGTTTCAGGGGAAGGGAGAGGAACGTGGAAGCCGGGAAAGCATCGGCAGCAGGATTTATATCGGCAGCAAAGAGCGCGGGAGAGCCAGACCGTAAGATTGGGCGGGAGAAAGATTTAGAGAGAACCTTACAGGAACAGATGGAGGATATTGAGTCTGAAATCATCAGGGAAACACTCCGCCGCTGCTGCGGTAATGCGACGCAGGCAGCCAAAAAACTTGGGCTGCAGCGCCAGAGCCTCCAGTATAGGATAAGGAAATATGGGATTTATATTTAAAACAGGTTATCGTTATCGGCGGTGATTGGTATTTGGTGAGAGGCAATATTGAAAATAAATTATCAAAAATAATAAAAAATGAAAAATATTTTACATTTCTATTGACTTTCACAATGGAGATTTCTATAATGAAGCTATGGAGGTTTTACATGGATAATAACGTACTTAGCATCATCAATGAAAATTATTCGGCATTGACAAAGACGCAGAAAAAACTGGCGGATTTTATCAAAGATAATGTGCATATGATCCCATTTCTATCGATTGCGGAGCTTGGGGAAAAGACGCAGGTGAGTTTGGCCAGTATCACCCGCTTTACGAGGGAGCTGGGGTTTAACGGTTATTCACAATTCCAGAAAAGCGCAGCGGATTTGATTTGCAAGGACGTGGTACCGATGCGTGAATTAAAGCATTCGATTACAGAGGAGGGGGAGGAAGATATATTAAGCCGGATGATACGTCTGAATATTAACTCACTGGAGACACTGAACAGTGAAGACCTGAAAAGAAATTTTCAGCAATCCGTTGATTTGATAACGGGCTGCCGTAAACTCTATATAACTGCCGCCCGCTCGTCTTTCAGTGTTGCATATTATCTGTATTTCATGCTGAAGGAATTTATGGAGCATGTTGAACTGCTGACAGAAGGAACCGGAGATATTTCGAATAAACTGCAGTACATTGAGAAAGAAGACTGTCTCATTGCAATCAGCTATGAACGATATACCAGGGCTACATATAATATTGTCTCCTATTTAAATAAAAAAGGATGCCCGGTCATAGCGGTTACGGACAGCCATTCTTCACCAATTGCATTGAAGGCCACAACGGTTCTTCTGGCAAAGCATGCGGTGGATACCTATTCTTTTGTCAACTCAATGACGGTGGCAAACGCCCTGATTACTGCGGCAGGAAGGAGGGATAAAGACAATACATTGAAGAAGCTGGAGCGCCAGGATGAGATAGCGCTTGAATACGGCTTATATTTGTAATGAATCAGATATAACATTTTTCAGAATAGATTCTAAACAAAAAGGAAGGAACTTTTAAAGCGCTGCATGTTGGCCCATTCAGACATTCTTTAAGGAGCTCCCCCCTTCCTTTAGTATACGCTAAAATCCTGCAGATTGCAAGAAGCCGGGCGGTACTGTCTTAGAATTTCTTAGTGATAATCGTTACTGTTCACACCCCGCCAGGAAGCGGAGTGCGAACAGTAACTGATAATAATCCCTGAAAAAGTTATAAATAAAACTGAATATGAACCAGCTTTACCACGGTAATACTGTGGAAAAAGAGTTACTATTCACGGCCCATTCCGCGAGGTGTTTTCGTGCGTATTTTGCACGAAAATCCCGAGTTTCACGGCGCGAAACTGCATTTTTTGCAGTTTCTGTGCATCGCGGAGCGTGTTACGGTTCACGGAACTGCGTTTTTCAGCAGGGCCGTGAATAGTAACGAAAAAGAGGTGGGGTAGTGAAAGGAGATGTTGTAATGATTTTGGGTTTACCGCCCATCTTGGGCTTTTTGCCTCTTGTTCTCTACATTATCTTAATGATGAAGGGAAAAGACATGAACCTGTCCGTCCTGATTTGCGTGATTTTAGGCGCTGTCATGACGGGAGAGAGTGTAAGCGGTTTTGGTACCGTTCTACAGAATTCTCTCAGTTCTTTCTTGTCGCTGATCGGCTTTATCATCGTTCTTGGCTCCGGTCTGGGAGAAGTCCTGACCAGGACGAAAGTCGCTCATAACATTGTGCATCTGGTAATAGGAAAAGCAAAGCTTAAATCAAAGAAACAGGCAATTTTTATTGCCATGTGCACATCGACCCTGCTGGTCTCCATGCTTGGAACACTGTCGGGTTCGAATGCAATTATTGCGCCGATTCTGATTCCGATTATGGCCAGTCTTGGGATTACGCCCAGCACACTGGGGGTAATCCTGCATGGCGCGGGGGCGGCCGGGCTTCAGATTGGTCCGTTTGTGCCTCCTGTAGCAACCGTCATGGGACTGACCGGGCTGAATTACAGCCAGTATATGAAAACGGCAGGACTGCCGTTAGGTCTTATCATATGGGTATGTACATTTTTTGTTGCCTGCCGGACACAGAAGCTTACGGAAGGAAAGGTGTCTTACAGCGGGGACGAAGCAGTTTCGGAAGATTTCCAGGTGACGCCGGAGATCAAACGGGCTACCTGGGCATTCGGAATCACGATGCTTGTCATGCTGGTTTACGGAGTAGCGGTTAAGGCCGGGGCATCTTATGCAATTGTGGTAATGCTGACGGCTTCCCTGGTCACGGCGTTTGCATCGGGGATGGGAATTGCAGAGGGGCTGACAACCCTCGTGCAGGGAGCTTCTAAAATGTTTTGGATGTTCTTTATGTTTATCCTGTTCGACCCGTTTCTCAACTATGTGGCGGCATCGGGAGCCTTTGATGCGATCGCCGGATATATGCAGCCTCTCATCGACGCGGGAGGCGTGGTGGCATTCCTGATGCTCAGCACCGCAATCGGTGTATTTGGAATATCGGGAGCCGGCGTTGCGCAGGCAAAAATGATCCACGATCTGTTTTTACCCCTGGTAGTACTTCTGTCCGTTAAAATGGATATCTGGGCTCTGGTGATTCTTGTGGGATGCCAGATCACATTCTTTGTCACGCCGACTGTGGATATGGTCGGCAATATGGGGCTGGCCAGGTCAAAGGATATCAAGGCAATGTTGAAAAACGGCTGGGTTATCACTATTGTTACTTTTGTCTATGTGCTGATTCGGGCTGTAATGTACGCGGGGTAAATCCCGTCAAAAGACACACGGAGAACTCTTTGGGGAGCGGAGCGGACTCCGTAATAAACCGGACGGCCATATGCAGAGAAGAATAGGTAACAGTTCAGACGTCTGAACCGTTACAAGAATAGAAAGGAAAAGGTAAAATATATGGGAATTCATTTAGCATTGCTTCAAACAGACATTAAATTTTGTGATTTCGAATATAACGCCGCGCATGTCAAAGAAATGATCGCTGATGCGATGGAGAAAGTGCCGAGGCCCGATGTAATCGTGCTGCCGGAAGACTGGTCCTCCGGTTTTTCAGATGAGATGTTCCACCATATGGAAGAGCATATTGAACAGATAGACGGGCCGTCGGTTACCGTTTTGAGAGAATGTGCCAAACAGTATTCGGTGTGGATCGTCGCCGGTTCCGTGGGTATCCGATCAGAAGACGGGATGAGAAATACTACGTTTCTCATTAACCGGGAAGGGGAGATAGTCGGTGATTACAGCAAAATGCATCTGTACAGTGATATGGATGAGGATGTGCCATATCTTCACGGAACAAAAACGGAGGTTTACGATACGGAGCTGGGCCATGTCGGATTCATGATTTGCTATGATATCCGTTTCTGCGAATTATCACGCATTTACGCGCTAAGGGGAGCGGAGCTGCTCATCGTCACTTCGAATTTTCCAAATCCCCGCGTAAGTCACTGGAGGACGCTGCTGATTGCCAGGGCGATCGAAAACCAGATGTTTGTTGCAGCCTGCAACCGTGTCGGGGAAAGTCCCATGGGAACTTACTGCGGCCATTCCATCATCATCGATCCATGGGGGAATGTTATCGCTGAGGGAAACGATGAGGAAGGAATCATAACAGGTTCCATCGAGCTTTCGGAAGTAAAGGAGATAAGGGATATGATTCATATGTTCCGGGACCGCAGACCGGAAAGCTACGGTGAGCTTGCCGCCGGAAAGAGGTGATACGGGGGTGAATACGGATAAGCTTAAGTTGAATGTTTTAAATCTCTGTTCAAGGATAGAGGGGAAAAAGGCGATCGTAATCGAGGATTTAAAGACAGGCGAGGCAGTAGAAATCAACCGTGATGAGGTGTTTCCCGCCGCAAGCCTGATCAAGGTTCCGGTTTTGTCAGCGCTTTTTCGAATGGCAAAAGAAAATCAGATTGCCCTGGATGAGAGAATAGAGCTGGAAAAAGACAGCCGCATAGGCGGATTTGGAATCCTCAAAGATTTGGGAGACGGGCTTAATCCTGCTGTGCGCGATTTGGCGGTTCTGATGATCACGCTCAGCGACAACATAGCCGCCAACCTATTAATCGATAGAATCGGGATGTCTCAGATCAATTCTGAACTTCAGGCCATGGGAATGAAGCATACGGTCCTGCAGCGGAAAATGATGGATTCACAGGCAAAGGAGAGAGGGCTTGACAATTATACAAGCGCCGGAGACATGCAGAAGCTTATGAAGGCAATCTTAGAAAGCAGCTTCAGGGGAGATATTCTCGATATCCTTTTCCGGCAGCAGTGCAATAATAAGCTGCCCGCCCTGATGGAGGGAGGCGTGCGATTCGCGCATAAGACGGGGGATTTGCCGGGGGTCGAACACGATGCCGGAATTATATGCACCGATGACAGGGAGATAATAGCAATTGTACTTACCGATGAGCTTGCCGATAACCGGGAAGGAATCTGGCTGAACCAGGAGATTGGAAAATTAATAAACAGTGAATTAATCAGAGAAATGCAGTAAAGGTTTAGAGCCTGTTTGAAAATTCATTCCCATCATCTGCACGCCCCACTTCGCGGCATATTTGGCCCGAATTCGCTTACCGTAGCCCACTACGCCGCGCTCATTCGGGCCAAATCGCCCACAAAGTGTGACGCACAGCTGACAGAAAGCAATTTTCAAACACGCTCTGGAAAAGCAAAAAATCCAGAAAACAATTTAAGGAGTAAATAATGAACAGAGGAATTATAAAAAATGTGGAGGTAAAGGTACTGGAACTGCCTTTAAAAAAACAGTGGAAAATATCTCTGTATGAGCAGACAACAAGAGCCCATGCCGTCGTCAGGATTACAACGGAGGATGGAATTGTTGGGTTTGGCGAGGCTGCTCCGTCTCCGGCATTTATGGGAGAAACGGGATATACGATGGAGGTCGCCGTCAACCGGTATCTGAAAGACGCCGTGATTGGCATGGACGTATTTTCCACGGATTTAATACACGAAAAAATGAACTCTGCCATTTACGGCAACTATGCGGCAAAGTCGGCGATAGACATGGCATTATACGACATCATGGGAAAGATAACGGAACTTCCCGCATACCGGCTCTTGGGAGGACTGTACAGGGAAAAAGCCGCCCTGAGCTGGGTAGTCGGAATGCAGGATTTGGATGCCTCGATTGAGGAGGCGAGGGAAAAACTGAAGGAGGGCTACCGTGTATTAAAGGTGAAGGTTGGAAAATCACCGGAAGTGGATTATCGTCTGGTAAAGCGCATCCGCGATGAGCTGGGAGACGGTTTCCCGCTGCGCCTGGATGCGAATCAGGGATATAATTACAGTACAGCGCTCGGTATCTTCCGAAGACTGGAAGAATTCGGCCTGGAAAGCATAGAGCAGCCGGTCAAACGGTGGGATATCCAGGGCATGAGAATGCTGCGTGAACGCCTGAAAACCCCGATTATGGCAGATGAGTCGGTCTCTGATTTCCATTCGGCAGGCGTGGTAATTCGTGAACAGGCCTGCGACAGCGTAAATATCAAAGTAGACAAGGTGGGAGGACTGACGATGGCAAAGAAGATTGCGGCGTGTTTGGAAGCAGAAGGTCTTTTGGCGACGGCCGGAAGTAATCTGGAGGCGGGAATCGGCTCCGCCGCCAGTATACATTTTGTGGCAAGTACGGTAAACGCAGATATTCCCAATGATATGCTGCTGGGAGGGCCGCTGCATCAGCATGATATTATTATAGAAGATTTTAAGGTAAAGGACGGTTATGTGGAAGTCCCCCAGAAGCCAGGCCTGGGAATTGAAGTAGATGAGAGCATCTTTAAGTAATCCGAAGATCAGGGAAACCTTGCGGGAACTATTGCCGAAGGTCAGAAAACTGCGGCGTGAGATTCATGCAAATCCGGAACAGGGCTACGGGGAGACGGCTACTACCTCCCGGATTAAACAGTTTCTGGAAGAATATGGGGTTCCATTCTGTAATTTTGGGCATATGACTGGCGGATATGCATGGATCGATTGCGGAAAGGAACATACGGCCGGATTCCGTGCGGATATCGATGCCCTGCCGATTGAAGAAAAAAATGAGATAGACTTTAAATCTGTCAATACGGGCGTCATGCATGCATGCGGCCATGACATGCACGCGTCTGTGGCGGCGGGGCTTGCCGTGATTTTATGGAAGTTCAGGCAGCTGCTCAGGGTAAATATTCTGATTGTCTTCCAGCCGGCGGAGGAATGCAACCCAACGGGGGGAGCAAAAGCTGTTATCGGCCAGGGGCTGTTTGAGCAGTTTGGCGTGGAGGAATTTTATGGATTACATATGTGGCCGGAGCTTAAAGTCGGAGAAATCGCAGTAAAGCCGGGACCGATCATGGCGTCGTCGGATAAGCTGCTGATCCGGGTGACAGGCAAGAAAGCCCATGCGGCCGAACCACAGAAAGGGGTGGATGCCATATCCATTGCGGCGGAGATTATTAATGCGGTGGAACATAAAATAAGGAGGGAAATCAGCCCTTTTGAGACCGTACTGATATCGATCGGCTCCATCCGGACCTCAGGACGGTACAACATCATATGTGATCAGGTTCTGATAGAAGGAACGATAAGGAGCATGAATCCTGATATCCGTCAATTTGTCCATAAAAGAATAAAGGAACTGGCCGGAAATATCGCGGCCGCATACAGGGGAACAACCGGCGTTACTATCGAAGACGGTTATGCGGTGGTAGATAACAACCGAAGAATTACGGAAAAATTTATAAATGCGGCCGGCCGGATTTTGGGCGCTGAGTCGGTCCATACGGATATATCCCCGAGTCTGATTGGGGAGGACTTCTCATTTTACAGCCAAAAACTGCCGTCGATGTATTTTTTCATGGGCTGTGAAAGTGAATATCCCCTGCATAACGAAAAATTCCTCCCAAAGGAAAGCACATTGGACGAAGCCATTACATTGATGGCGGGCTATTTCACAGAATTTGTGTAAGACTAGAGCGTGTCTTAAAATTCATTCGGAGCGGAATTAAATCCGGTGATATTCATCCGGCTTTAATTCCGCTCAGTTTCCTATAGACATCAAATCTATCAAATCATGTATCAAATTTCCAACAAATATACTCAAACAGCTTCATCAGATTCCATTGGGACGGAGGAGAAGATATAGTCTGCGGATGCCTTTGGAATCCATCGCTGTTTAGCGGGGTTATTAAAAAACGGCATAAATATAGGAAAACAGGGCAAAAATTTCCTTGACACACAAATTTATTCATGATAAGATGAAAAATGCACTATTGTGGTAACATAGGCCCATAAGGCCGAAGTATGCCCAAAATTAAACCATAGAAAGAAAACAGGGGTGAAACGTCGAATGGAGAAAAGCAGGATGCGTCCGGTGAAAGCCGGTAAAGGTGTAAGAATGACCTTCTCAAGACAAAAAGAAGTTCTGGAAATGCCGAACTTGATTGAGATTCAGAAAAACTCTTATCAGTGGTTCCTCGATGAGGGACTTCGTGAAGTGTTTGCTGACATCTCCCCGATTGCAGATTTTGCAGGGCACTTGAGTTTGGACTTTGTAGATTTTACACTGTGTAAAGATGACATCAAATATACGATCGAAGAGTGTAAGGAACGTGATGCTACTTATGCCGCTCCTTTAAAAGTAAAGGTTAGACTTTGCAATAAGGATAAAGACGAGATTAATGAACATGAGATTTTCATGGGCGATCTGCCGCTTATGACTGACACCGGTTCCTTTGTAATTAATGGCGCTGAGCGTGTAATCGTCAGCCAGTTAGTACGTTCCCCTGGTATCTATTACGGAATAGCACATGACAAGATTGGTACGGAGTTGTACAGCTGTACGGTTATCCCGAACCGCGGAGCCTGGCTGGAGTACGAGACGGATTCCAACGACATCTTCTATGTCCGCGTGGACAGAACAAGAAAAGTTCCCGTAACCGTACTGATCCGTGCATTAGGTTATGGCACCAATGCAGAGATTATCGAACTTTTCGGTGAAGAGCTTAAGCTGGAGAAGAGCTTTGAGAAAGATCCTTCCAGCAATTACCAGGATGGCCTTCTGGAATTATATAAGAAGATTCGTCCGGGTGAGCCTCTTTCCGTTGACAGTGCAGAGAGCTTATTAAACAGCATGTTCTTCGACCCCAGAAGATATGATCTTGCAAAGGTAGGCCGTTATAAATTTAATAAGAAACTTCATTTTAAAAACCGTATCGCGGGACATACGCTGGCTGAGGATGTCGTTGACATGTCAACCGGTGAAATTCTTGCGGAAAAAGGTACGGAGGTTGATAAACAGCTTGCAACCGATATCCAGAACGCAGCCATCCCATACGTATGGATTCAGGGTGAGAGAAAGAACCATAAGGTTCTGTCCAACATGATGGTAGATCTTGCTTCCTATGTGGATTTCGATCCGGAGGAAGTCGGTGTTACAGAGTTAGTATACTACCCGGTGCTTGAAGGTATTCTGGCAGAAGCTGGATCAGATGAAGAATTAAAGGAAGTCATCAAGAGAGATATCCATGATCTGATTCCAAAACATATTACGAAGGAAGATATTATCGCTTCCATCAACTACAATATGCATCTTGAGGGCGGAATCGGAACACAGGATGATATCGACCATCTGGGCAACAGACGTATCCGCGCCGTCGGAGAGCTTTTACAGAACCAGTACCGTATCGGTCTGTCCAGGATGGAGCGTGTGGTTCGTGAGAGAATGACTACTCAGGATATGGAAGGTGTATCTGCCCAGTCCTTAATCAATATCAAGCCTGTGACGGCAGCCGTTAAGGAGTTCTTCGGAAGCTCCCAGCTGTCCCAGTTTATGGATCAGAATAACCCTCTGGCAGAGCTGACGCATAAGAGACGTCTTTCCGCCCTTGGACCTGGCGGTCTTTCCAGAGACCGTGCCGGATTCGAGGTACGAGATGTTCACTATACACATTACGGCCGTATGTGCCCGATCGAGACTCCCGAGGGTCCGAACATCGGTCTTATCAACTCCCTTGCAACCTATGCAAGAGTAAACCAGTACGGCTTTGTGGAAGCGCCGTACCGCGTGGTAGATAAATCCGACCCGCACAACCCGGTCGTTACGGAAGAGGTTGTATATCTGACGGCTGATGAAGAGGATAACTTCGTTGTAGCACAGGCGAATGAGCCGTTGGACGATGAAGGCCACTTCATTCACAATAATGTTTCCGGACGTTTCCGCGAAGAGACATCAGAGTTCCAGAAGAAGAGAATCGATCTGATGGACGTTTCTCCTAAGATGGTGTTCTCTGTAGCTACGTCCATGATTCCTTTCCTGGAGAACGACGATGCCAACCGTGCGCTGATGGGTTCCAACATGCAGCGTCAGGCCGTTCCGCTTCTGAAGACAGAGGCAGCAGTCGTTGGTACGGGTATCGAAGGAAAAGCGGCGGTTGACTCCGGTGTCTGCATGGTTGCAAAGAATGCAGGCGTAGTTGAGCGCTCCGCATCCAACGAGATCATTATCAAAAGAGATTCCGATGGAAACAGAGATGTTTACCATCTTACCAAATTTAAGAGAAGCAACCAGAGCAACTGCTATAACCAGAAACCGATTGTCTACAAAGGCGATCACGTGGAGGTTGGAGAAGTTATCGCAGACGGTCCGTCCACGGATAACGGTGAGATCGCCCTGGGTAAGAACCCGTTAATCGGATTCATGACCTGGGAAGGTTATAACTACGAGGATGCCGTTCTTCTGAGCGAGAGACTGGTGCAGGAAGATGTATATACTTCCGTTCATATTGAAGAATATGAAGCAGAAGCGCGCGATACGAAGCTGGGACCGGAAGAGATTACAAGAGATGTTCCGGGTGTCGGTGAAGATGCGCTGAAGGATCTGGATGAGAGAGGTATTATCCGAATCGGAGCCGAGGTACGTGCCGGAGATATTCTGGTGGGCAAGGTTACTCCTAAGGGAGAGACAGAGCTGACCGCAGAGGAGAGACTGCTGCGCGCCATCTTCGGTGAGAAGGCGAGAGAGGTACGTGATACTTCCTTAAAGGTTCCGCACGGAGCTTACGGTATCATCGTGGATGCAAAAGTATTCACAAGAGAGAACGGCGACGAGCTTTCACCGGGCGTGAATGAGACGGTCCGCATTTACATCGCACAGAAACGTAAGATTTCCGTAGGTGACAAGATGGCCGGCCGTCACGGCAACAAGGGTGTTGTTTCCCGCGTGCTTCCTGTAGAGGATATGCCGTTTTTACCAAACGGACGTCCGTTAGATATTGTACTCAACCCTCTGGGCGTGCCTTCCCGTATGAATATCGGACAGGTTCTGGAAATCCATTTAAGCCTTGCTGCAAGAGCGCTTGGATTCAATGTTTCCACACCGATTTTCGACGGAGCAAACGAGATTGATATTCAGGATACCCTGGAACTGGCAAACGATTATGTCAACACCTCCTGGGAAGAATTTGAAGAAAAATATAGAGATAAAGCAGATCCGAAGCTGATGGAATATCTGGGAAGCCATCTGGAGCACAGAGCGCTCTGGAAAGGCGTACCGCTTGGACGCGACGGTAAAGTCCGCCTGCGCGACGGCCGTACCGGAGAATATTTTGACAGCCCTGTAACCATCGGACACATGCACTACCTGAAGCTCCATCATCTGGTAGATGATAAGATCCATGCGCGTTCCACAGGACCATACTCCCTTGTTACACAGCAGCCTCTGGGTGGTAAAGCCCAGTTCGGCGGCCAGCGTTTCGGCGAGATGGAGGTTTGGGCACTCGAGGCGTACGGCGCATCTTATACACTTCAGGAAATCCTGACAGTGAAATCCGATGATGTTGTAGGACGTGTGAAGACTTACGAGGCCATTATCAAGGGAGAGAATATCCCTGAGCCGGGTATTCCGGAGTCCTTTAAGGTACTTCTTAAAGAGCTTCAGTCTCTTGGTCTTGATGTCAGAGTCCTGAAGGAGGACGGTTCCGAGGTGGAACTGGCTGAAACAATCGACTATGGCGACACAGATATCCGCTCGATCCTTGAAAGCGACAGCAAACATTACTCCCAGAACGAGTCCTTTGGAAGCTTAGGCTACCAGGAACAGGAATTCAAGGACGGAGAATTAGCAACTGTAGAAGAGACAGATGACAGCGACGACTTTGCAGATATTCAGGATGATTTAGAGGAAATTCAGGACGACGATTATTCTGACGATGAAGATTAATGATAGAAGGGAGTACTGTTCATGCCAGAGACAAACGAAACTTATCAGCCATTGACATTTGACGCAATCAAGATTGGTTTGGCCTCCCCTGAGAAGATCCTTGAGTGGTCCCACGGCGAGGTGAAAAAGCCGGAGACCATCAACTACAGAACCTTAAAGCCGGAGAAAGACGGTCTGTTCTGTGAGAAGATCTTCGGGCCGAGCAAGGATTGGGAGTGCCATTGTGGTAAATATAAAAAAATCAGATATAAAGGTGTAATCTGTGACCGATGCGGCGTAGAAGTAACGAAAGCCAGTGTCCGCAGGGAGCGCGTGGGCCATATTGCCCTCGCGGCGCCTGTTTCCCATATCTGGTACTTCAAGGGAATCCCCAGCCGTATGGGACTGATTCTCGATATATCTCCGAGAACACTGGAAAAGGTTCTGTACTTTGCTTCTTATATCGTACTGGATCCGGGCAAAACAAGCCTCCAGTACAAACAGGTATTATCCGAGAAGGAGTACCGCGATGAGCTGGAGAAATACGGCTACGGCAACTTCCGTGTAGGAATGGGAGCCGAGGCCATTCAGGAACTTTTACAGGCCATTAATCTGGAAAAGGATTCTGAGGATTTGAGAAAACAGCTCAAAGATGCCACAGGCCAGAAGCGCGCCCGTATCATCAAGAGGCTGGAAGTGGTCGAGGCCTTCAGAAATTCCGGCAACAAACCGGAGTGGATGATTATGACCGTAGTTCCGGTAATTCCTCCGGATATCCGTCCTATGGTACAGCTGGACGGCGGCCGTTTTGCAACATCTGACTTAAACGACTTATATAGAAGAATTATCAACCGTAACAACCGTCTTGCCCGTCTTCTGGAACTGGGCGCTCCCGACATCATTGTCAGGAACGAGAAACGTATGCTCCAGGAGGCTGTCGACGCACTCATCGACAACGGAAGACGAGGCAGGCCTGTGACAGGACCTGGAAACAGAGCTTTAAAATCCCTCTCCGATATGTTAAAGGGTAAACAGGGCCGTTTCCGCCAGAACCTTCTGGGTAAACGAGTTGACTATTCGGGACGTTCCGTTATCGTAGTTGGACCGGAACTGAAGATTTACCAGTGCGGCCTTCCGAAGGAGATGGCGATTGAGCTGTTCAAGCCTTTTGTTATGAAAGAGCTTGTCTCCAACGGAACCGCACACAATATCAAGAACGCGAAGAAGATGGTAGAGCGTCTCCAGCCGGAAGTTTGGGATGTGCTGGAGGATGTTATTAAAGAGCATCCGGTTATGTTAAACCGCGCGCCTACTCTGCACAGACTTGGTATCCAGGCCTTTGAGCCGATTCTGGTAGAAGGCAAGGCAATCAAGCTTCATCCCCTTGTTTGTACTGCGTTCAACGCCGACTTTGACGGTGACCAGATGGCTGTTCATCTGCCGCTGTCCGTAGAGGCCCAGGCAGAGTGCCGTTTCCTTTTACTGTCTCCGAACAACCTGTTAAAACCGTCCGACGGCGGTCCTGTAGCCGTTCCTTCACAGGATATGGTACTCGGTATCTACTATCTGACACAGGAGAGACCGGGAGCAAAGGGCGAAGGCATGGCCTTCAAGAGTGTTAACGAGGCAATTCTCGCTTATGAGAACGGCGAAGTTACCCTTCACTCAAAAGTAAAGGTGAGAGTGCAGAAGAGAATGCCTGACGGTACGGTTAAGACCGGCATCATCGAGTCCACCGTAGGCCGCTTCATTTTCAATGAGATTATTCCGCAGGATCTCGGTTTTGTGGACAGAAGCATTGAAGAGAATGAATTAAAGCTGGAAGTAGACTTCCACGTAGGCAAGAAGCAGTTAAAACAGATCCTTGAGAAAGTTATCAATATTCACGGCGCAACACAGACTGCCGTGACACTTGACGATATTAAGGCAATTGGTTACAAATACTCCACAAGGGCGGCCATGACCGTATCAATTTCCGATATGACCGTGCCTGAGAGCAAAAAGCAGCTGATTGAAGATGCCCAGTCTACCGTTGACCAGATTGCCAAGAACTTCCGCCGTGGTCTCATCACAGAGGAGGAGCGTTACAAAGAGGTTATCGAGACATGGAAGGCTACCGATGATCAGCTGACTCATGACCTGTTAACCGGACTTGACAAGTATAATAACATCTATATGATGGCTGACTCCGGAGCCCGTGGTTCCGATAAACAGATTAAACAGCTGGCAGGTATGCGTGGACTTATGGCAGATACAACAGGCCATACCATCGAACTTCCTATCAAGTCCAACTTCCGTGAAGGCCTTGACGTACTGGAGTACTTCATCTCTGCCCACGGAGCGCGTAAAGGTCTGTCTGATACGGCGCTTCGTACGGCCGACTCAGGTTACCTGACAAGACGTCTTGTTGACGTTTCCCAGGACCTGATCGTACGTGAAGAGGACTGCTGTGAAGGAAGAGAAATCCCATTCATGGAGATTAAAGGCTTCATGGACGGCCAGGAGACAATCGAGGCCCTGGAAGAGCGAATCACAGGCCGTTTTATCGCCGAGACGATCACAGATCCTGATACAGGGGAAGTCATTGTCAAGGCAAACCATATGTGTACGCCGAAGCGTGCGGCTGCCGTTATGGCAGTGCTTAGGAAACAGGGCAGGGACAGCGTGAAAATCCGTACCGTCTTAACCTGTAAATCCCATATCGGTGTGTGTGCGAAGTGCTACGGCGCCAACATGGCGACCGGCCAGCCGGTTCAGGTTGGCGAGGCGGTTGGTATTATCGCTGCCCAGTCCATCGGTGAGCCTGGTACACAGCTTACAATGCGTACGTTCCATACGGGCGGCGTTGCCGGCGGCGATATCACACAGGGTCTTCCCCGTGTCGAGGAGCTTTTCGAGGCGCGTAAGCCGAAGGGACTCGCAATTATTGCAGAGTTCGGCGGAATTGCGACGATCAAGGATACAAAGAAGAAACGTGAGATTATTATCACGGACAATGAGACTGGTAATTCCAAGACTTACCTGATTCCTTACGGTTCCAGAATCAAGATTCAGGACGGTTCCTTACTTGAGGCCGGTGACGAGCTGACCGAAGGTAGCGTGAATCCGCATGACATTCTGAAGATTAAGGGTGTCCGCGCCGTTCAGGACTACATGATTCAGGAGGTTCAGCGCGTTTACCGTCTTCAGGGTGTAGAAATCAACGATAAGCATATCGAGATGATTGTGCGCCAGATGCTGAAGAAGATTAAGATAGAGGAGAGCGGAGATTCCGATGTGCTTCCGGGAACCTCCATGGACGTTCTGGATTACAACGATATGAACGAGGCTCTGCTTGCAGAAGGCAAAGAACCGGCAATCGGCCGTCAGGTTATGCTCGGTATCACAAAAGCTTCTCTGGCTACAGATTCCTTCTTATCGGCCGCTTCCTTCCAGGAGACGACAAAAGTTCTTACAGAGGCCGCTATCAACGGTAAAGTGGATCATCTGATTGGACTGAAGGAGAACGTTATTATCGGTAAACTGATTCCGGCCGGTACTGGTATGAAGAGATACCGTTCCATCAAGCTGAATACCGATATGGAAGAAGAGGATGAGATTATGCTGGCTGACGACGATGATATCGATCTGGATATTCTTGACGAGGCAGACAGAATTGTCCTGAATGAAGATGAATTAAGCGAAGAGTAAAATAAGAGGCAGGCTCGGATGGAAAATCCGGGCCTGTTTTAGTGTGGAGATTTAGTTAAGCAGGTGAGGACGCCGCCGGTACGGCCAGCGGACGGGGGGGGGGGGGGGGTATATGAGTCTTTCGTCCCGGGGG
>OKSH01000113.1_pt1 | contig 78088 bp, 67 predicted proteins | sample 1601231 | NCBI WGS metagenome assembly OKSH01 (sample SAMEA3541596, study PRJEB24748) | human gut metagenome | biome: human gut; feature: human-associated habitat; material: faeces | place: China | collected 2012
GCCCTGCACGCACGCGGCCGCCACGTCTCCGCGAACGCTCACGGGAACAACCACGTAGGCGGCGCTGCGTTGGTCGCGAGCGCACGCATGGAACCGACGCACCAGCAAACGCTCCGCGCGCGTCCCCTCCTCGCCCGTCACCGCCAGGCTTGTTGCAGAATCCAGCAACGCATCCGCCAGCAGCATAGTCGCCGGCATCAATCCCGCGCGGGCCGCTAGCGCGGCCTCATCCGCCAGGCCGACAAGCCGCTGCACCTCACCGGGACGAGCCATGGCGTCGAGCAGCACCCTAAAGGTTGCCTGCAGCCTAAAAGCCTGCTGATCGGCGTCCGCGTTGCGCTCAAAGCGCGCCGTAGAAGTTGTCATTTCGCCACCGCCTGCACGCTCATGTCCTGTCCTCCCATTTCATCGAACGCCACGCGAGAGGCAAGCGTTTGCGCATCCTGCGCAGAGCGCGCCTCACACAGGCTGTGCCAAGCGTTTTCTATGTACTGCTCAAGCTGGATGCGGCACTCCAGGGAACCCGGCAGCGCGCATGCCGCGTCTATAACGGCGAGGCTGTAGGCCAGGCCATCGTCCACGCCAAGCACCGCGCCCAAGCCTTCAGCCTCTTGACCCGCACCGGGACCGCTTACGAGCACACGGCATTCCGTCATGAGGGCCTCGCCCATATAGAAGCGAGAGCAGCGGGCCGTGTCGCGGACCTCGCACATCACCAAGCCCTGGCGCGGGGCGGACAGCACCTCGACGCGAAGCTGATCCTCGATCATGCGCGCCAGCTTGGCCGCCAACAAAGGGTCGCCCTCAACAAGCGCTTCGGTCCGTTTTCTCCTGCTAATCACGCGGTCCCCTTTCAAAAGGATTGCCCGTGCACAACGGCAACTGCGGCCGCACAAGCGTTATTACTAGTCGTTGATGATGTAGCGCCGACGCAGGCGCACCGAGACAAGCTCCAGCGCAAACGCCACCAAGATACACACGTAGACGATCACGCCCACCTCATGCAGGTTGTAATAGCGCGTGCCGGCTTGGTACAGCTGAAAACCAATCCCGCCCGCGCCTGCAAACGCGCCCACGGCGACCGCGTTGGTAAAGTTGATCTCAAAGCGAATGAACGTCCAGCTCAGCAACTTGGTAATAGTGCCCGGCAGCACTGCCTGGAACACGGTTTGCCAAAAGCCGGCGCCGCTCGCGCGCAGCGCTTCGATCACGCCGCCGTCGATCTCCTCGAAACTCTCCGAATAGCTCTTGGTGAGATAGGCGATGGAGTGCAGCGAGATGCCCAAGACGGCGGCCTCCGACCCCAAGCCGATCGCCACGGTAAACACCAGCACCCACAGGATGGTGGGGATGGCGCGGATAACCGCGACCACAACCTTAACCGCGTTGGAAACCACGGGGCTGGACAGGTTCTCGCTTGCCGCCAAAGCAAGCAAAAACGAGACCACGGCGGAAAGCAGCGTGCACGCCACGGTAACCGCCAACGTGATGACCGTGCTTTGCGCCACGGTTTCCCAGGTAAAGTGACTTGCTCCGTACGGCGGGTCGAGAGCGGGCTGCAAGAACATGGCCTTAGCGTCCGCCAGCGCCTGCAGCGCCGCCCGGCCCAAGTCCACCGCCCCATACTGCATGCGCGCGAATGTAAGCACCGTAAGCATCGCCAACACCGCAAGGGTGATGGGAATGGCGCGGTTGGAGCCTTTGGACGAGGACGTGCGCAGGCGCCCGCGAACGTCGCGTTCGACCACAGCCGCCGCCGATTGCGTGAGTTGCATGCCCGCCATTAGATCATCGACCTCCTCGCCACGTTTGAGACGGCCTCGATCGCCAGCACCAAAACGATGGTCAGCACAATGACCAGCCCGGCGCAGTCATAGCGAAACGAGTTATAGTACAGCTGGAACACAAAACCAATGCCCGTGCCCGTAAGCAGGCCAATCAGCGTTGCGGACCTAATGTTGGTCTCGACCATATAAAGCATCCAGCTCATAAGGTCCGCCGCGGCGAGCGGCAAGCCCGCCTGAAACACCACGTGCCAAAAACTTGCGCCGCACGCCCGCAGAGCCTCGACGGGTCCCGTGGGAATCTCGTCAAATGTATCTAAAAAGAAGCGCGTAAGCTGGCCAAACGTGGTAAGGAACAGAGCCAAAAACCCAGTGAACTCGTTTTGCTTGAACGAGAGGAGGAGAAGCAGCGCCCATGCGACCATGGGGACGTTGCGCACCACGCTTGCAAAGGCGCGAATGATACCGCGAACCGGCCCCCACTCCACGCCGACGGCGCGCGATCCAAGCACGGCCAAGACTACGCCCAAAATAGCCGCGATCACCGTCGCCGCCACGGAATCGAGCACAGTGGAGACCGTCTGCTCCAGCACGTAGCCAAGCTCGCCCAAAGAAGATGCCGTGGGCATAAAGTTCTGCAGCATCCACGCAAGCGCAGCGGGCACGGACGTCAACGCGTAAGCCAAGCTGAAGTCGCAGATAGAGGCACCCAGCTGGAACACCGCCACGGCAAGCGCCACTCCGCCGATGGTGATGAGCTGACGGCGCCGAAACCACCCTAGATCGACGGAAGCGCGCGAGCAGGCGCTTGGGCACGCGGCATCGACGGTACTCATTGCGCACCGCCAGGAGCCGTGGCGCCAACACCAACCGCCGAAACGTCCGCAACGGGCACGCCGGACGCAAGCGGTGCGGGACCGGCTACCTCGACATCGACCAGGGCTTCCTCATCACCCTCGTAGATGCGGGCGATAACCTGCGGCGTCACCTCGTCCGGTGTGCCCTCGAAAACCTTCTCGCCCGCGCGCAGGCCAATGATGCGGTCCGAGAACTCCAATGCAAAGTCAACCTGATGCAGATTCACCACGCATGCGATGCCGTGCTGCCTGGTCACGCGGCGCAGGTGTTCCATAACCATGCGACTGCTCTTGGGGTCGAGGCTGGCGATGGGCTCGTCGCACAAAATGATCTTTGGGTCTTGGATCAATGCGCGGGCAATGCCGACGCGCTGCTTCTGACCACCAGAGAGCTGGTCGGCGCGGCGGTAGGCAAACTCGCCCAGCCCCACCTCGTCCAAAAGCTCGAAAGCCCGGGCTTTCTCGTCCTCGGTATACAGACCCAAAGCCCCCGCCAGGGCGTTCTTGTAGCCAAGGCGTCCGTGCAACACGTTTTGGATGGCGCACAGCCGGTAGACCAGGTTGTAATTTTGAAAGATCATGGCGATCTTGGTGTGGACTGCGCGCAGGTCGCCGCGACGAAGATGCGTGATGTCGCGGCCCTCAAAAACCACGCTGCCCTCGCTTGGCTCGATCAAACGGTTGATGCAGCGCAAAAACGTCGACTTACCCGCGCCGGACGGACCGATCACCGCAACAAATTCGCCGGCCTCGATAGTGGTGTCGACGCCTTGTAGGGCATGACGCTGGCCGGTCGCGCGCGGCCCATCATAACTTTTGCCAAGCCCCGTGATTTTCAGAAGCGGCACATGCTGTGTCATGGCGCTCCCCTTTCTTTGGAACTGCCGACAATAAAAAGGAGGCCGGGCGCACGGTTTCGCATTGCCCGCACACTCGGCCAACCGTATTCACGCCAAGCGTTTAAGCAAGGTTGCGGATGGGGTCGTACCAGCTATCCTCAACCGCGATGAAGCCGGCGGTGTCGCCCAAGCTCCACACGGCGCCGGAATCCTCCACGTCCTCGGGCGCAAACAGAAGCTCGTCGGACGCGGTCTCCTTGGAGGTGAGGCCCTCGAGCAGCTTGTCGATGATGTCCTGGGGAAGCACCTCGGTGTTCACCGCAATGGGGCCGTTGAGCACCGGCGTGGACTGGATGATGCCAAAGCTCTTGCCCTGCACGCGGTCGAAGGGCTGAGCGGCGCCATCCTTAACGTTGTAAACCTGACCAGCGGAATTGGCCTTGTCGCGGTCATCGGTGGGAACGTCCAGATACATGTCGACGTCGATATCGTCGAACGCCGCCACGTCGGCATCGCCCTGCAGCAGGTTGACGGCGGAACCGGGGTGGCTGTTGCCAAAGAGCACCTGGCTAAAGAAGCCGGGTTTGGTGAGCTCATCGGTCGAGGCGACCTCGTCCGGGAAGGCGTCCATGATGGCGTTGGAGGGGACCTTGAAGCCAGAGGTGGAGGTAGCGGAGACAAAGCTCATGCGCTTGCCCTTGACGTTCTTGATGGAGTAGCCGGTGGGATCGGAATCGTCCTTATACTGGTCCATCTGATCCGCGGGAACGCAGATGCGGCTAAAGTACTTGGCGCCATCCAGCTTGCCGTCGGTGTCAGAAGTGGTGACCAGCGGCATCACCTTAGCGTTCTTCTTCTGAGCCTGAATGAAACCCTCGGCGCCCATGTTGGCAAGCTGCGCCTTACCAGAGGCGATGGCCTCGATGGCGACGTTGTAGTCGGTAGTGGTCATAAGCTCAACCGGCACGCCGGCGTACTTCTCCAGGACCTTGCCAAACTCCTCGCGGCCCTTGTCAAACTCAGCGGAGGACTCGTTGGGGAGCCACACCATGGTGATCTTGTCGACGGTCGAGCCTTCGTCGGAGCCGGTTGTAGCGGCACCGCCCTTGCCCTCGGTGGATCCGCAGCCCGCAAGGCCCAGACCCAGCGTGATGGCGCCCATGCCCATAAGGCTCAAAAAAGAGCGGCGCGAAACCTGCAACTTGCGCTGGGCATCGTCGTTGATATTCATGGCGTTCTCGATAGTGGACTGCATCTGATTCTCCCTTCAAGCGCCCCTATGCCCGCAGGCGAGGCGAATGCGTACTTGAACAGCAGAACAGATGATAGAAAGGCAAAGGGCCTAGACGGTGCCGCGCACGGCATGCCTGTCCAGGCCCTAACTTGCATTACGGGTATTTGATTATGGAACGCACGGTGCGATGTGTTTCTTGACCAAAACGATACGCATCCCGGTCTTGGCGCATCCAAACGTTAATGCATCCAAGACAATTGTGAACGAGATATGGACGAGAATCGGTCTGCAACGCGATCCGCATCATGACCCAAAATCAATCGCAAAAGATGCTACTTGCGACGGCGCTTGCGCTTCTTTGCCGCCTTGGCTTGCGCCTTCTCCTGCTTTGCCTGGGCGATTTCGCGAGCCACGACGTACTTCTCTTCATTGCGCTGGGCTGTAATCTTTTTTGCCTGGCTGCGCGAGACAAACCACACAACCACCGCCGCCACAAAGAGCAGCGAGCACGCCCAGCGTCCACCGTAGAACAACATCTGGTTGCCCAGTTTGGATCCCATGCTCGACGCAAGGTAGGACAACACGGCGCCGACAAGCAAAACGGGAAACGCCTTGGTCAGCGGCAGGGAGAAATGAATGTCGTTATCAACCGCCTTGCCGCCAATCGCCGCGTTGCGACGTTCGCGAAGAACCTCGGCAGAGGTGAGCTCGCGCTCTTCGTCCCGCGTTTCATCGACTTGAGCGTTGGTATCGTTCATTTAATTCTGCCTTCCAAAGAGCTTGAGGGAATTGCGCCAGACAGCATACGCGATTTGCGCCGGATCCTCACCCGTCACGCTTGAACGGTAACCCGTCAGCGCCTCGACGGTCCAGGGAATCATAGCGGGTTCGCATTCAAGTCCGCGAATGGGCTCGGGAGCCATATACGGGCAGTCGGTCTCAAACAACAGCAGATCAAGCGGACATGCCGCGAAAGCCTCTCGAACCTCATCGTTGCGCTTAAAAGTGGCGGCGCCGCCAAAAGCGATATGGCACCCAAGGTCGCAGAAGCGCTCCATAGTTGCACGGTCCTCGCCAAAGCAATGCAGTACGCAACCGGCAGCCGGCACGCCAACCCGCTTGAGCACGTTATAGGCGTCCAGATGAGACGAGCGCTCAACATCGTCCGCTTCATGCCTTAGATGCAACTCGACGAGTAGGTTGCGCTCGACGGCAAGGCTAAGCTGTCGGGCCATAACATCCATCTGCATCTGATGCGGCGCCGCCTCGATATTGTCCTCCGCGTCAAAATGATAATCCAAGCCGATCTCGCCCACGCCGGAACATAGGGGGCTATCGAGCGCTTCGAGCACCTGGGCATGGACATCGTCTGTATACTCGGGCGCGCCATAAGGATGCACGCCCGCAAGGAAAGAAATGCGCGATAGCAGCGCCCGCGGATTGGAATCCCATGCATCCGCGCAGGGTCCAATCAGCTCGCCAGCGGGCTCTAACGGAGCCACACCGGCGGCAAGGGCCTGGTCAAGCAAATCTTTTGCTTGATCGATCCAGCCAACCAGCTGCTCGTGATACGTAGCGGCATCGCGATGGTCCGCCAGCGGATCCCAGATGGTAGTCATCTGCCGCACGCCAGCAAGCGCGGCCCGGGCGATAGCCTCGGCCGGATCTTTATCCCAAAAACTCATAAGGTGCGCATGAGTATCCGCGATGGGAGCCAGCGGCGCCGGAACCGCGAATTCCTTTTTCTTTTTTGCAAACACTAGCGAAAAACGAGGGTCGGTCTGCATGGCGGCTCACCCCTAACCCTGCTGCGCCAACGCGGCGGCCAGGCGAATAAAGTCGCTTGTGCTCAGGGCCTCCGCACGCGTGGTGGGCGCAATGTCGCAGGCTCCAAAAGCCTTGTCCAGCTTCTGCTTCTCAAAGCCCGAGGAAGACATGGAGTTGCGAATGGTCTTGCGGCGCTGGGCAAACGCCGCCTCCGTCACCCGTGCAACATCGTCGCGCGTACAGCCCTCGCCCTCGGCCCATGCCATGAGGTCGAACACCTCGTCCCCACTAGTCCGCCTGTCGATGCGCACCACGGCAGAGTCAACGTGCGGAGCGGGCATAAAGCAACGCGGCGGCACCTCAAAGCGACCCGTCACGCGTCCATAGAGACCCAGTTTTGCCGTGTAAGCGCCAAACGCCTTGGTGCCCGGCTGCGCGGCGATACGGTCGGCAACCTCTTTTTGCACCATGACAACCGCGGCGTTAAGGCTGGGCATGGTCTGGAAGAACGAAAGGATGATGGTTGCAGCCACGTTATACGGCAAGTTGGCGACCAAGATGCTGGGCTCACCGCCGGATGCCTCGGCGATTTGCTCGGGCGCAACCTTGAGCGCGTCGCCCATGATGAACGAGAAGTTAGGATTGAGGGCGGCGTGCGCGCTCAGCACGGGCTCAAGCTCGGGATCCATCTCGATAGACGTGACATGGCCGGCATCTTGCAGCAGGGCGAGCGTCAACGTGCCTATGCCCGGGCCAACCTCTAGCACCAGCTGGTCGCTCGATAGGCTTGCAAGGGCGCAGATGCGCTCGATCACATGGTTGTCGATAAGGAAGTTCTGGCCCAGACGGTGCTTGGTGGCAAGTCCGTAGGTCTCCAGCAGCGCGCGGGTCGCGGAAGGATTCGCCAGCGGCGACGTGGTCATTGCTCCTCCTATGGTCTCCTCGGTTCTTAACACGGAGGACCTGCCATGCGGATGCGCCGCCTGACAGGTCCGAACATCAAATAGCATATATGCGCCCCGGGCGCACGGGAGCCCTAGTCAACCAGACGCGGGAACAGCGGGTCGCCCTTCTCCACGGGCTCGCCGCCGGCAAGGCCGCCCCACTGGCAAGCCTCGGCCAAATTGCTGGTCGCCTCCTGCGGAAGGGACAGACGGCGACGCACCTCTGCAGACACGCTGGGCATAAAGGGTGCGTAGAGCTCGGAAGCGATGCGGATGACCTCCAGCAGGTTCCAGATCACAAGAGCAAGCTCGTCGGCGCGCTCGGGATCTTTCGCCAGAGCCCAAGGAGCCATGTCCTCGATGTAGTGGTTGGCGGCGGACACCACGGCGAGCACTTCCTGTGCGGCGCCGGAGTAATCGAAGGCTTCCATGCATGCGGCATAGCGCTCGTAGATGCCCTCGCACGCCTCTTTCAGCGGAGTGGCCTGCTCAAAATTGGCAGGACGAACCGGAGCGCAGCCGTCGAAGTACTTGCCGGCCATGTTGAGCGAACGGGACACCAAGTTGCCCCAGCTATTGGCGAGATCAGCATTGTAAACCTGGCGCATGCGACCCCAGCTAATGGGAGCGTCGGTGCCGTGGGCAACGTCGCACATGAAGTAGTAACGGTACGCGTCGACGCCCAAAAGCTCGATGACCTCTTCGGGGGCGATCGCGTTGCCGCGGCTCTTGCTCATCTTCTCCGCCGCGCCGGTCTCCTCGTTGCGCACGGTCAGGAAACCGTGGACAAACACGCGCTCGGGCAGGGGAAGGCCGGCCGCCATCAGCAGCGCGGGCCAGATGACGCAGTGGAAGCGGATGATGTCCTTACCCACCACGTGCACCTGCGCGGGCCAGCGGAAGGCGACCTCATCGGCTGCCTCCTGGCCCTCGGCGCCATAGCCTACGGCAGACAGGTAGTTAATCAGGGCGTCGACCCACACGTAAGCCACGTGCCTGGGATCGAAGGGGAACTGGATGCCCCAATCGAACGTGGAGCGAGAGATGGAAAGATCCTTCAAGCCGCCCTTCACAAAAGAGAGCACCTCGTTGCGGCGGGTCTCGGGCTGGATAAAGTCAGGGTGCGACTCGTAGAAATCGAGCAGGGGCTGCTCGAAAGCGGAAAGCTTGAAGAACCAGCTCTCCTCCTGGATGCGCTCGAGAGGACGGTCGCAATCCGGGCACAGCGGGTGCTCGGGGTCGGCGGCGTCCATGCCCTTGGCGCGGCGCTCCTCCTCATGATGGCGCACCTGCGTCTCGGTAAAGTAGGTCTCATCCGGACGGCAGTACCAACCGTCGTAACTATCCTTGTAGATGTAACCGCGGTCAAGCAGGACCTGCAAAAACTTCTGCACGCCGGCGGTATGGCGATCCTGGGTGGTGCGGATGAAGTCATCGTTGGAGATATTCAGCGTCTCCCACAGGTCGCGGAACTTGGGCTCCATGGAATCGCACCATGCCTGGGGAGAATCAAAACCGTTCTTCTCCGCGGCTTCGGCAACCTTCTCGCCATGCTCGTCCATGCCCGTGAGGAACTTCACGTCGTGGGCGTTTGCACGCTGAAAGCGAGCCTGGACATCCGCCATGACGGTGGAGTATGCGGTACCGAGGTGCGGCTTGGCGTTCACGTAGTAGATCGGCGTGGTGATGTAGTACGAGGGCCTAGAATGCTCCATGGCATATTCCCTTCCGACAAACTCTATACGGCGCAGCGTTCTTTATCTGCGCAGGTTATTCCAACCTGCCATTTTACCGCATATTTGGACGAAGATGGGACAACGTACCGCCAGCCTCCACCGACTCCACCAGCAACTCTATCGGCCTGTCTAAACCGACGCCATCAATCTTATTGGCCCTGAGCAGCAAGCACTCGCTCGTACACGGCGCGCTTTTTGAGCGAATAGCGCTGGCTCAACCGCTTGGCTATGGCAGATGCCGGCTCACCTTGCGCCAGCGCATCTTGAATGTCTTTCTGCAGCGCCTCGTCCACATCGACCGCACCCGCAGCCCCTACTGCCGCGCCCGGCATCATAGAGGCGAACGCTGCCAGCTCCTCTTCGGACGGAGGGGCGACCACCAGCACCATCTCGCCCTTAAGCTCGCCGCGCTCGCGCACCTGTTCAAGCAGGTAAGGAGCCTGCGCGCGCAAAACCTCCTCATGCAGCTTGGTGAGCTCGCGGCAAAGGGCAACCTGACGGGCGGGAAAGACCTCGGCGAGCGCCTCGAGCGACGCCGCGACGCGGTGGGGCGATTCGTAGAACAGCAGCGCACCGGGAATCGCCGCCAACTGCGACAACCTGCGCACGCGCTCCCCGTGCTTGCGTGGCAAAAAGCCCTCGAAATAGAAGTGCTCGCAGGAAATGCCGCTTGCAACCAGCGCGGTCACACAAGCGGAAGGGCCGGGGATCACCTCCACGTCAACACCCGCCTCGCGCGCCGCGTCCACCAGAACCTGCCCGGGATCGGAGACACTGGGCATGCCCGCGTCGGAAGCAAACGCAATCACGTCGCCCGCCAAAATGCGGCCGATCAGCTCGGGCGAGCGCGATGCGATCACGTTCTCGTCGCACCGCACCAACGGACGAGAGATTCCCAAATGGGCCAGTAGCTTTGACGTTACGCGCGTATCCTCGCAGCAGATAGCATCCGCCGCCTCGAAGGCCTGCGCCACGCGCGGCGTAAGGTCGCCAAGGTTTCCAATGGGCGTGCCAACGATTATGAGGTGCCCGGAAGTGCTGCTGCATGCTGCCATAGTAAGTAACCGTCCAAATCGCAGGGTCGAGGCGAGAACACAAGGGATGAAAGCTAATCGAGCATCGCGCGCTCAAGGGTTCCCAGCGCAAGGCGCGCATCCCAGGCGGCGATGCGCTTCTCCGTCTTCCACGTCTGGAAGAACCAGCCCTCCGCTTGGGAGAAAGAAGCAAGCTGGTTTGCCACGAAAACGCGCTCGTACGCGGAGCGTCCTTCGGGCGTAACGGAAGCGCTGGACATGACGGCAGCCGCAGACCACTCGCCGATGATGACGGGAAAACCCGTTCCCACCGCCTCGCGAATCTGGGCCTTGTTGCGTGCGATCGCAGCGGAAAGACCGCGCGGGGAGGTGATGTCCTGGGCGTTCTCGTCATGATAGTGGTACAAATGGACGTCCATCATGACGTTTTTATATTGCGAGCTGCGCATAAAGTGCTTCCACAAGCCCGGATAACCCGAAGCGGAAAAGACCACGGCCTTGTCGTTTGTCATATGTTTGCGCAAAAGGTCATAGGCATCGCGATAGAAGTTGCGCAAATAGTGGCCGGGAATGCCGTCCGTCATGGTGAACATGTTCTTTCGAACGCTCATGACGGGGGAATCCAGCAACTCGATACCGTACAGGGCGTCTGCCACGGCGTAGCGAGCAGCTAAGCGCTCCAGCACCTCAAGTGCCACATGACGTCCGTTTGTGGACGAATGCCAGTCGGCGATATAGCGCGATGTGGTCTGGGGCTCGTTGGAGTCGCCCTGACCACCGGGAACGGTGGCAAGGTCCAGCAACACGCTGACGTTGTATTTGGAGCCCCACTCCATCGCACGGTCGATGTAATCGATTGCGGAGATGTAGGTTGCCGCATCGTTTTGCAGGCCAAAAACGTGCCAGGGAACGGGAATCCTCACCGCATTGAGGCCGATGGACGACATGCGCCTAAAGTCCTCTTCGGTAATGAAGGTCTCGTAATGCTGGCGAATTCGCTCGTTGTACTCAACGGTGCCCAGATTCTCCTGCAGCTCGGCATCCGTGCTGGCGCCGGTGGCGGCGAACAAGGACGGCGTGACCCAGGGCTCGGGGATAAACCATCCCGAAAGATTGACTCCTCGAATTCTATCGTCCATGCCATGCCCCTTTACGTGCGAATGTGGTGTGTGAGACGGCTTGCATTAGGCCTGCGTCTATAGTGTCTTCGCAAGAGTATACTCGCCCGTGCAGACACATATCGCACCACACGCCGCGAGTGTCGGATATGTAAGGAACTATAAAGATTGATGCCGATCTTTGCTCGCCTGCGGCGAGCATTCCGCAACCATCAGGAAAACGCCCACCGACGCACGATCGATGGATATGAAAAAACCTCCCAAGGAGGGAGGCTGGAAGTTAAAGGGTGGCCAGAGGGGGAGTCGAACCCTCGACACGCGGATTTTCAGTCCGCTGCTCTACCAACTGAGCTATCTGGCCGTTTATGTCGTGCTGACTTGCAGCTCGATTACTATATCAAATCTCAAGCGGGAGTCAAACGAGAATTTTAAAAAAGTTTGAGCGAGCGTATCTATGCGCACCCCGCACGCGCCCGCGCCCCTTATCAACCGCTATAACAGGCCGCAAATCAAAGCGGCAAATTGAACTTAGACGCAGGCGCTAGCTGCCTCTCGGGCAAGGCGAAGAATAAGTGCAGCATTGTTGTGGATAAATGCACTCAGGCGCTCAAGGTCCCTATCACCAAAGCCCTCAATATGACTCCATTCAAAAGAAGGCAGCAGGCACCTGGCGCCATCAAAGCCAAGATCGACGGGACGCTCTATAGACACCGCCAACCACTAGGGATAAAGTGGGAAGCTCACCCAACCGAGCACTCATAGGGAAACATCTCGTCCATATCCCCTTTCGCGGGCTCCCTATCAAAAGAGCGATACGTCGTCACGCTCGCAAAACCCGCCCGCTCCAGCCGCTGCTCCAACTCCCCAAAACGATAAAGGCGAATCTGGAAATCCATCCATTCGCTCTCGGCCGGCTCGCCGTCACGGTACGGCTCGTAGCGACCGGGCGAGTGCTGCGTCTGGGTCTTCGCATCATAGCGGTCCATGGAGCTAAACCGCAGTTCGCCGCCATCGTCCAAAGGTATCGCGGACACCAGGCGATATGACCCGTCCCCATTATGCGCCCCGGCCATGGACTCGGCCGCAATCACCATTTTTCCTCCCGGCGCCAGAAGCGACCGCAGCTTCACGAGCACCCTATCCTCGGCCCCCTCGTCGGTAAACAGCGAGAACGAGCCCGAAGAAATGAAGATGTAGTCGTAGGGCGCATCCGAGTCGAATTTCAGGATATCCCCTTTGAATGCATGCGCCCGCGGCGCCTTTCGATACAGCGCCGAGAGCATCTCCTCTGAGAGATCGATGCCCGTGATATCGAATCCGCGCTCCATAAAGGGGATGAGGAACCTGCCGCTACCGCACATGGGCTCGAGAATCTTGTCTCCAGCATGTGCGTAAGAAAGGTAGAACGCCAGCTCGTCTTCTGGAGCCTCCGCGTGAAGCACCTCATAGGTCTCCGCGCACAGCTTGCCGTAATAGTTCTTCATGGCGGTCCCTCCCCAAGGCGCTATGCGCAACACAACACTCTTCCCATCCTACCCCGAGCCCGGTTTTCTAGAGAACCGCTCGAGCACAAAAGACGCCCCGCGACACCAAACGATTCGACATGGGGGAACCTCCTCCAAAGACAGCAGCACCCTACCTTCCTTGTCGGCAAATACAATATCCAGAGCATGAGTCATAAAGAACGTGTGAACGGACGAGCACTTGGGAAACAGAAACACATCATCCGCGCACTCATCGGACTTCCCGCCAATAAGCCCGCGCAGCCTTTTGAAAAACGCTCTCACCACAATCACCCTGCGCGCGCACCAACCGGCACGCGCCATGGCGATACGGCATGGCACCGCAACATGCCCGACGTCGGCCCGCCCGCTCATACCAGCACCCCCGGTCGCCAAGGGTCCACCGTCACCTCGCGCACATGCTCCAAGGTTGCGGGAGCGCCCATAGACACGCCCGCTATGCTCAACCCCGACGGCCAAGGCCTGTACATCATGGTGCAGCTATACGTTCTCAGCGCCCCGGCGAGAGATAAAGCGGCCGTGCCGGCCCCCTCGCCCTCGGCATCTGCATATGAGACATCAATCTCGACGTCATGCCCCTCCATCGCACGCTCCAGCTCGGACTGGATAGAACCCATGCCGCCATCGTCCAATCCCGCACCTTCGGCCCCCGACGTCGAAACACCATGTGCGATCACGATGTCGGGGGCAACCCTATCGAACCGAGCCGTCGCCGCCGCGAACCGCATGAGGTTGAAAACGATGAGCGCAAGCACCAGCAGGACCGGCACTACAACAACCATCTCAACCGTTGCCTGGGCAGCCTCTTCCGACAGGCCAATGCGCACAGGCGCCGGCGCCACGAGCATGCCTTTGCGCATCGCTCTTTTTTTCATCATCACCACCCCTTGAACAAGTCTCCCAGCCGAATGGTGAGAGGAATACTGCCGCCGCCCGGCAACGGGATGCTTGCGAGCGTAAACTCCGTAGCGTATATGCGCTCCCCCACCGCGTATCCAGCCGCCTGGAGAATCGCCCCCGGATCGGTGGACCCCAGCGGGATTGACCGCAGCGCGCTTTGAAGGTCACCCAACCCGGCGACATCCGACTGGGCTATAACGTTTGAGCTGTCCGTAAGCACGGGCTTTTTACACGAAAGGTCGACCGGTTCGAATCCAAGGCCGCGCACCACCCCGCTGATCCTGCCGGACAACCAAGACGCCAGCGGCCCCGCGCCCAGCGCATCCAATCCCCCCAGCAGCCCATCCATCACATCCCCAAGGCCTTCGCCCAAATCGCCATAGGAGATAAGAAGGTCGCCCCAAAGGCCCATGACATCATCAATAAGCCCCACGGCGCCGCGATCGCCCACTCGCTCCTGCACCGTCGAGAAGAAGTTCGATAGCACGTTGTTCTCACGAGTCGCCGGATCGGGCGCGAGCACGGCGGCAGAGATGGCTCCCCTCCGCTGCAGCTCTGGCGCAGGCGCAAAGGGGTTGGAAAGAACATTGTCCGCAGAAATCTCCCCACTCGCCACCATCGCGACGCACCCCGCGCGACCAGGCGGCGCTATCCTGGGCCTCTTGCCGGCAAGAACCGATATCGCGTCTTCAAATGCATCGCTTGCGCCTTCCGCCTTGGACTTCGCGCGCCTTTCCTGCTCCAACTGCTCGTTGCGGGCGTCGACGCATTCTTGCAACACTCGAATAAACTCGCGCAGGTGGTACTCGTATCCGTTGTCGATCGACGTCGATGCGGCAGGGGCTTTTCCCACGTCCGTCACGCTGAATTTGCATACCTCGCATTCATGCGCAGCAGACGCGTCGATGGATTGCAGCGAAAGCGAGGGGCCTACAGCACCCGTCGCTCCGGGACATGATGAACCAAAGTGCAGGGTAAGACCCTGAGATTCGTAAGACGAGGGCCAGCAAGCATCCGTATACAGCCGGGTTTCCCTCACTTCTTCCGTATTCCTTGGAAGCATCGGCACGCTTGCCGCCATGCGCCCGTCAACCTCCTCGACGCGTGCATCTGCGAATTCCTCGCATGCGTAGGTGTAGAACGCATGGCGCGCCGCCGCGTCGGCACGCGCCTCCACACCGGAACCCACGGGTTTATCATGGTCGCGCCGCCAGCGGTAATACGCGCGCGTGCGATCAAGCGCCACCATCGGCTCCCACGTAAGGCTCGATGCGTAATCCGGGTTCTCCGCCGCACTTAAGCCCGAGAGCGAGGCCGCGCGCTCCTGCATGTTCGCGCCCTCTCTTCCGCAATCCACAAGCCATGCCGCCTCTTTCTTCTGGGCGGCCTTCTCGTTCGCACGGGCAAGGTCGGTCGCCGCCTGGTCAAGCTCGTCCGCGCCCACCTCTATTTCTTCTGTTTCTATCTCAGACCCCTCGAGCGCGGGGAACTCGGAGGCCGACTCGCGGGGAACCGCCATAGCGGATCCGCTGAACTCCACCGATTCGGATGATTGAGCGGAGCAGGCCCTCGCTCCGTTAGCGGCGACGAGCCAGGGAAGGGCATCTTCCAGCGTCTTTAGGCCACGAGACGTCGATGATGCGAACTCGTTTCTCATCTTGATGATGCGAACGCCCGCATCGACCATCTGCCCCGCCGCCGTCTGCGCGCCGGGCACCAGGGTCGCGGCTAGACCAACGCCGGTCACCACAAACCCCGTAAGCCCCAAGCTCAAGATGCTCGCGTCCACAACGGTCGCCGCCGTATGGTACGAGGAGACCACGTTTGCGCCCGCCATGGCCGTCGCGTCCGCCGCAGCCTGCGTATCGCCCGCCCGCGACATGCTCCATACCGCCGATGTAGACGAGAACAAAAGGACCATAACCAGCAGGATCGACACCGCGGCGGCAAGCGTGGTGTAGGCACCGTCCTCTATAAAGGCATCCACACCAAGCCGCCGAGCCCGTACGGGCCCGTGGCGCCGCCTAGCCCCATGTAGAAATCCAATCGCCATAGCCGCCCTCCAACCAGCTCGGCCTACCGTCATAAGACACCTCGACGCGCAAACGCACATCGCCCATCGCGTTCGTCTCCCCAAACGCGCTCGCAAACGCGCCAAGCACCGGCAGGGGCTTCACCGTCCCCTCTATAGAAACGCCCACGGCGCCCGCGGTGCCCGATGTCCGTTCAAGCTCCACCTGCCAGGAAAGCGGGCCTCCCTCGTGAAAGATCGAGACGTCCGGAACGGCGGCGAGCCTGCGCATAACAAACGCCTGGACCGACTCGTCATCGACGTCCTCGCCCGTAACCAACAAGCGCGCCGCCTGCGATGCCGCGGACTCCATGATTGACGTGGTGTAAAGCAGGCAGATCGGCTGCAAGGCGAGGAGTAAGACGATGAGGAAGCTCGGAAGAAGCACGGCGGCCTCAACCGTCGCCTGGGCACGCTCATCCCCCGCCATCGCTTCCCAAAACCCAGGATCCGCCGCCGATCTTCCCCTGCTAAAACAGCGCCGCATCAATTGCGCCAGCGACATCGAGCCCATGAGACGCCGCCTCCTCCACCAACCTGGCAAGCACGCCGCGCTCGGCAGCTCGCCATACCACCGCGACTCCCAGGATCATCCCCAAGAGCGCGACCGTGCACAAAGCCATCTCCAGCGTTGCCTGGGCGCTTTCAGATGCACGCGGCTCGTGCAGGCGCCCCAACGAACTACCCCTCATAACGTCTCCCACAACATCGCGCCGCCGCGGCGGCATCCCCTCACCCCGCCTTGATGCGCGCCACGCGAACGGAAGCAGCGCCCTCGTGCGAGCCAGTAACCGAAACAACGTCGACCCACTCTCCTCCCCGCAGAACGGCCGCCCATGCGGTTCCATGCAGATCAAGATAACCGTGCATCTGCAGAGAGGCTCCCGCCCGCTCGTAGGCTCCCAACACCTCACGGCCCGCATGCTCCAGCCCCACGGCGTCCGTCCATCCAACCGTCTCCACCGGCTCGCCCGCACCAGACAAGTCATCTAGAAACGCATCCGGGCTCGACAGGGACGCCTCGGCATTCAAGACTTCGCGAACAACCTCATCGTCCTGAGCAAACTGCCCCGCCAGCTCCCCGATGGCCAATCCCTCCCCCTCACCCTCATCGCCTTCTTCCGCAGCGCCCCCTGCAGATGCCGGCATATTAGCACCCGAGTCATTTGGCAACGCCCCGCCATCACCCCTGGACCCGTTTCTCACAAACGCAAATGACAGGGCGATTGCCAAGACGCACAGCACTACGGGGGCCGCCGAGGCGAGAAGACGTCGAAGCGTACTCGCGTGCAAGCCCACGGGCACCATCCCCTACAAGCTGTTGATGCCAGAGGAAATCGCTTCCCACAACTCGCTCACCTTGTCGCGAAACGCGATGATGGCGACGATGGCGATAACCACGAGCACGCCCACCAAGATGGCGTACTCGGTAGTTCCCTGAGCAAGTTCTTCTCGAAGGCGCGGCGCCCCCCGACCCGCCATACGCAGGCGCAGCACCGCCGCCCGGGGTCCACCGTCCCTTAAGCGCGGCGAGGTGCAACCGGCACCGCCCCCTGCCCCTTTGCTCCCGTCGCCCCGCGCCCGGTCACTCGCCTCCGCAGGCGCGACCCTGAGGCGGGCGGCCAATCCCCGCAATCGCTCGGTCATCCAGTTGCGCTCCATTTCTACCTCCTATACCATCCCGCCGGCGGCAAGCAGCGGGCCTATAATCGATAACAGCAACGCGGGCAAAATCAACGTGCCCGTGGGAATGAGGATTTTTACCGGCGCCCGCTCGATATTTCGCTCGACCTCCGCGCGATGCGCGGCACGACACTCGGCGCTTTGAGCCGAAAGCGTGGATGCAAGCGGGGCGCCCAACGTAAGCGCCTGGGTCACCGCCGTGGCAAACGATTCCAAAGCCCTCAACTCCAAATCGGCAGCCGCATCCATAAGCGCCTCCTCCCTTGTCTGCATGCCAATCTGCCAGCTCATGCATGCCTGCTCCATACGACGGGCAAGCTTTGTATCGCGCTCGCGACAATACAGAGAAAGCGATGCGTCGAACGACAATCCCGCAGACAGCCCCAGGCAGATCAAATCGATCATTTCAGATGCCTCGCCCAACGAAACCGCCCCGTCAACACCGGAAGACCCTGTCCAAGCCTCAATACGGTTGCGAACGATATCGATGACGCCCCTCGTTGCCCGCACCGCCTGCGCAACAAGACCTGACACGCCGGACGCTGCGCGGGCCGAAGCGCGCTCGTTCGCTTCGCTCGCAAGCCATATGGCGCTCCCGAAGAACAGGGCGGTGCAGAATACAAGCCATTCGCCATCCATCACAGTTCCACCTTCATGATCTTTCGAATAACCAGCCAGGCAACCGCATTGAGACCTAGTGCCACCAGCACGCAAAACGCTCCCGATACAGTCGCCACGCCCTTTCTAAAATCGCTGGAGAGCAAGGTAAGAAACGCAATCATCGCAACCGGCATACCCGCTACCAGGCGGGCAGACATACGCGCCTGCGATGTCTTCACGTCGAGCGTCCGCTGTAGCTCGATACGGTCCCCCACCAGCCGTGCCGCCTCTTCCAACAGATCCTTGAGCGGCGCGCCCGTCCTCTGGGACACCTTCAGCGCCAGGACGACCATATCCAGACCGGGAGCGCGCAGCCTTGTGATAAGGCCGTCAAGCGCCTCGGTAGCAGAAAACCCGCAATCGATAGCAAAGCCAACGCGCATGAACTCAGAACGAACGGGCTCCCTTGAATGAACGCCTACGTACCGCATCGCCTGCGCCAACGAATGCCCGGACCCCAGCGCAATCGATAATGCCCCAAAGGCTTCGGGCATCGCGCGCTCCGTGTCACGCGCCGTCGCCTTCTTCGCGCGACCACCCGCCACGGCAAGAACCATCACGGGGACGCCAGCACCTATCAACGCCCCAGGGACAGAGAGCGACGCCACCCCGCCCACGACCGATCCGACGCCCATGAGCAGAACAACCATCGCAGCCGCGCGCCTCTTATCAAGCACCGCCCCTCCGCTTTCGCCAGAAGAACCAAAGAGCAGCCGTTTTGCAGCCCCCATATCGCGAAATGGCTCGGCAAGGCTCGCTAAAACATCGACGGCCCCGGGGGCTCGATCAAAGATGCGGCCCGTAAGCAGGAGAATCTGGTTGACACCGCCGGCGGCAAACCCGCAAGGCCGCGATGCAACGGCGCCGCCGGGCAAAAGACCCGCCACGCAAAACGCCACAAGCCCCGCTATGCCGCAGAACACGACCGCCTCCATTCGTCCACCTCCCCCTGATCTAGGGCGCCTTCCAGAAGAGAGCGCTCGATAAACTCCGGCTCTTGAACCAACTCCCATGTCGCCGATGCGGCATCGAAGGCAACGTATTCTTTCAGCTCGACCCCGCCGGACGCCCCTCTCTCCACACCGCAATACGACCCCACAAACCTCTTTCCATCCGGCCTGCGCAACGACATCACCACCCCATCGAGAGCCATGGCTATCTGCTCTTCGATAAGGTCGCTAGGCAGGTCGATTCCAAAACGAGCCAGAAGCGTCATGCGAACTATGGTCTCTTGCGGCGTGCCGGCGTGCAGCGTGGTCAGCGATCCATCGTGCCCCGTATTCATAGCCTGCAGCATGTCGATGCACTCGGCGCCGCGCACCTCGCCAACCACAATGCGATCGGGACGCATACGCAGGGCATTCGTCACAAGGTCGCGAATGGTCACGGCGCCCTGCCCCTCAATCGACGCCTCTCGCGCTTCGAGCCTTACCACGTGGGGATGACGCGCAAATTTCAGCTCGGCCGAATCTTCAATCGTCACAATCCGTTCTTTCTTTGGAATCTCGCAGGACAACGCGTTGAGCAGCGTCGTCTTGCCCGAACCCGTTCCCCCCGCCACCGCCAAATCCTGTCGCAATTTAACCGCGCAAGACAGCAAGCCCGCATACCAACTTGGCAGCGATCCCAGCCTTACAAGCTCGTCCAAAGAGCTGATCCGGTCCGAGAACTTTCGAATGGTCACGCAGGTTCCATCGATAGCTGCGGGAGGAATCACCACGTTGACGCGATATCCGCTAGGAAGTCGGGCGTTGACCAGCGGGCTCCGTTCATCCACACGCCTGCCCAAAGGAGAGATGATGCGATCGACCACGATGCGAATCTGCTCTTCGCTATCAAACAGGGGGCCAAGGGGGTAAAGCTCGCCGGCGCGCTCGAAGAAAACGGAATCCATGCCGTTGACCATGATTTCCGTCACGCTATCGTCCTCGAGCAACGGCTGGAGCGGGCCAAGCCCCACCACATCATCCAACACCTCGCCCACTATGAGCTCTCGATCGCACTCTGGCAGATTTCCATGTCCGTCCGCATTCAGCACCGCCTCCACGGCGGGCCGCAATTCTTCTCGAGCGGCGGCCGCATCCAATCCCGCAGCGATCCGCGCCACCTCGGCAAAACCGACGCGCTCCATCAAGGCCCTCTTGGCTTCGGCCTTAATCGCACGGCTTTTCGCCGAGTCCTTTTCCGCGGCATTCGCGGAGCCAAGACGTCCTTCGGCCTCCTTCACCCTCCCCATCACCGTCATGCCGCATCACCAACCCTCTTTTTCCATGGCAACCGCATGCGGGGGCGCATCCCCGCCGCCGTTTTCATCCCAAGATCATCCGCCTCGATTGGACATCCCAATTCGCGCAGTAACTCTCGCGCAAAAGAGCGGACGCTGGTCGCAAAGGCCCCAGGACCCAGAAGCAAGCTGTCCAGATGGCCGAACGCCGCCATACCGCGCACCTCATCGCCTCCATCCGCAATCCTCGCGCGCGAATGCAGCGCAACGCCCATCTCATAGCGCATGGCCTGCTCCTCCCCCGCCCCCTCTCCGCCAAAGCGGTTGAACACGCCGGTCATCTTGGTGCCGGGAACTCCCACGCGCGACGCCAGGCCCATTGCTTTTATTGACGAAGAGACAGCGCAGGCACCCGGCGCGCCCACAACCAGGCACCGGTCGCATGACGCCACCAGGGAGGCGACGCAATCGCCCCAAAATGTCGATGTATCCACAAAGAGCACGTCTGCCGCCCCGCGGAGCACGCGCACCAATTCATCAACGGGCGCAGCCATAACCTCCGCCATTTCCGGAGCTTCAAGCGGGCCCCACAACGTAAGGCCGGGTGCTATTTTCATGGCGGTCGCCTCGGCGGCGGCCTCGGGCGAGACCGACACCCCCTTATCAAGAAGCAAGCCAAGATCAAGCGGTGCATCGACGCCTAAAAGCTCGTGCTGGTTTCCAAACATCAGATCGGCGTCTATGACTGCCGCCCGCAACCCCATATGGGCGCTGCAATATGCAAGGGACGCCACCAGCGTCGATTTCCCCACGCCTCCCCTACCGGATATGGCCGCCACCAGCGGAGCGCCCGCCTGTTGCCCGGCATCGCCTTGCGAGCGCAGGGCGCGCCGCCCCATCCCTAGAGAGGAGACAGTCGAGGAGGCACCTCGCGACGCCTCCCTCGGTTCCGGCCCTGCGGCCTTTTCGGTGGGCAGCCGTCCTGCAGGCATCTCCATCGCGGGCGCCGCTGCTGACGCCAGGGCAGCAGTCGGCTCTTCGTTATTGCAAGCGGGCCGCGCAACGGCCGCGGCATCATTTGGCCCTCTCACCGCACATGCCTCATTCGATTCAATCGACGACGCCGCCAGCGGGCCCGCCGCAATAACCTCGGTAGCCCCGGCGTAGAACAGCCGGGCGAACCATGCCGGATCCCGTGAATCGGCGAGGACGAGAATTTGCCCTGCTCGTCCGCCGCGCGATATCGACTCAACGGCAGCAAGAGCATCCTCGTCCCCCGCTTCCGCCACGAGGGCAGCGTTCACGTCTTGATTGGGAAACCCGTCGATCATGTGCGAGAGATCTCCCATTCCACCAAATCTCAGCACGTTGGCCTGAACATCCCTCGCCCGCACCTCGGTAAAAAGCCGCGCATACGCTTCGCGCGAACAACATGTCAACCACACGGAGCCCATCATGCGGCGCCCCCTTGCTCGTCCTGCTCAAGATCGCCCGGAACCACAAGCGTCACCGCACCCTGCGTTGTAGCAGCCAGCAACTCCTTTACCGATGCGGGATCCACCGCCAGGGTCACCCATGAGATATCCCCGCCGCCGTTGGCAAGCGAGCTCGTATCCAGCACGCGGGCGCGCACCAAGCGGTCGGCAATCGAGTCCCGTGATACATAGACATCGACCACCGCGTTTCGCACCAAAGCCCCTCCGACTGCGTGCTCGGGATCGCTTGAAACGGACACGGCGACCTTGCCCGAAGGAACCTCGACGGCGTTCTCGTCCTTCTTGAAATAGGCGGCGCTCAAGGGGGCGCGATTCGGAATGCGCGAGGTCGCGGTTTTCCCCAGCACGTCGTCCATCGACGTCACCGCGCTCGAGGGAAGCAGGCTCGCAAGCCATTCCTCCATTGCGACGCAGCTCTCGTCCACCACGTCTCCGGGTTCGATATCACGCGTTGCCACGCATACCGAAACAACCTCTCCGCCGTAGCGGGCAAGGGCATCTTGCTGCGCTTTCTGGGCCTCCGCCTGAACAGACGATGCATAAAGCAACGCAGCTATAGCCGCCGCGACGCCAGAAATCACGCTTAGAGCTATTCTCGTCCTGCGTTTCACACCATACTCCCCTCGTTCACCAGCGCCCGATCAAGGCGACCTCAGCCACCAACCGTCGGTGCGTGGATTCCATTGTGGAAGGGATGCCGCATGCTACAGAGAGCCATTTAAGAAAGTGAAACGCGGTCTTACAAATGTATGCCCCCAATCTTCCACCGTCTGAAAGATTGAGGGCATATCGAGCGAACAAATTGTACTAACGCAGCGCGCACCACCATGCAAGAAGGCGTCTAATTGCACCCGTTTTCACGCAACGGTGCCGCAAAGCATCATTATTCGCCTGCAAGGCGTCCCTACAAATGAATATCCGGATCCAGGGACTGGGCACTGACGCGCATCTCACCAGCCAAAGCCAAAAACGCGTCAACGCGGGCGCGGTTAATCTCCTCGGCCGCGACCGCTTCGAGAACCGCGCAGCCAGGCTCATGGGTGTGCGTGCAGTCATTGAAGCGGCAAGCGCGGGCGGCTTCGACTACCTCGGGAAACGTTCGAGCAAGACCGCGCTCATGGCCAACCAGGGGCAGGCTGCGCAAGCCCGGGGCATCTGCTATAACGCCGCACGGATCCGGAAGCGCCACCATAACGCGGGCAACGGTTGTATGGCGTCCCATATCATCGCGCTCGCGCACGCCGCTTGTCGCCAGGGCATCGTGTCCCAACAGCGCGTTGAGCATGGTCGATTTCCCCGCTCCCGATTCGCCCAAGATCATGCCGCAGGTCCCCTTGGGAATACAGGCGCGGACCTCATCCAGACCTCGCCCGTCAGCAGAAGAGGTCACAAGAACGCGAACCCCCTCGCCCACCAAATTCTCTATATGGCGTACCGCACTTGAGAGCTCGTCTTCATCGCAGCGGTCCGCCTTGGTGAGAACCACAACGGGAGTCGCGCCGCAATCGTTGACCAGAACGAGCGATCTTGAAATGCGGTCGCACATAAGCTTGACGCTGTCGCGCGCCGCGCCCAAGGGCTGGACGATGAAGATGATGTCGACGTTGGCGGCAAGCACCTGGCGCTCGCCGCGGTTCTTGCCGCGCCAGCGCTCAAACGTGGTACGGCGGGGCAAGACGCGCTCGATCACTCCCATGTCGTGACCGGGATCGCACCTCACGGCCACCACGTCTCCCACGGCGGGTAGCATATCCGCCCCCTTCGCAAACGCAACGGCGTGCTCGGCGCGCAACGTCAGTCCTTCCGTCGCCACCAAAGGAAAGCCGCGATCAAGCCTGACCACAACGCCCATGCGCATGGCGCCCGCCATGGCATCCTCGCCCGCCGCGCAAAGCTCGTCCACAAACGCTTGGAAGGCAGCCGCCTGGAACTGGTCCACGCGTATATCGCCAAAGGAGGGAACGTCTTGCAGCGCATCGATTTTAGGCAGGGCCTCTATCAGCGATTCGTCCATCGATGAATCGGAGCCGACAGACCGCAGCGCCTGCACCTCCGCTCGGCGGGCGCGCGAACGGCCCTTTGCCGCCTTAGTCTTCTTTGCCTTTTGCCTTGCCACAGAAGCTCCCATCGCACGCGGCATCCATACGTCAAATAAGCCGCTCATACTAGCTGATTCTACGTCTGTGAGTATAGCCAACGCGCCCGGCGCGCACCAATGTCCATCCATAAAAAACGGTCGTCCCGCGTTCCGAGCACGGGGCGACCTGCACATGTGGAGCCGCTGGAGGTGGAGTTAGTATCCTTGGCTCTAAGGCTATTGTTCTCTAAAGTTGCGCGTTTGCATCACTTATTCGCGCATGCCATACGAATCACATTGAATCGCACAAAAGCTCACAGCAACGGCTCAGCTGCGCGCACGCACAACCAAGGACCGCATCAGAATCAAACGCCACTCAAGGTCCAGAAGATAAATCCGTCACAACCCAATAAGGAGCGCTCATAAAAAGGGGGCACGGCTTTGAAGCCGCACCCCCTAATGGGTCGCTATGTACAAGCGAGCAAAAACGGGTTTACGCGTCCTTCTCGACCTTGCGCATGATCGCCTTGTAGACCTCCATGATCGGGATGATCAGGAATGCCAAGCCAAGAGCGGTCAGCAGCGCGTGGACGGGCAGCGGCATGAAGCCGAAGACCTCGGCCAGGAAGTCGACCTCGACGGGGACGACGGTCAGCGCCAGCGCGAGGGCGGCGGCGCCCCACAGCCACTTGTTCTGCTTCTTCATGGAGAAGATGGAGGCGCGGCGGCTGCGCATGTTGAAGGAGTGGAAGATCTCGACCATGGACAGGGTGATGAATGCCATGGTGACGCCCTCGGCGTCGGCATTGCCGGCGATCATGTCGGCGATGTCGATGTAGCCCATGTCGAAGTAGACGCCCGCGAAGAAGGAGGCGAGCACCAGCAGGGTGATGATGACGCCCTGGAAGGCGATATCGAGACCCATGCCGCCAGCGAAGACGCCGTCGGAGGCGTTACGCGGCTTGCGCTTCATAACGTCACCCTCGGCCTCCTCCATGCCAAGCGCGAGCGCGGGCAGGGAGTCGGTAATGAGGTTGATCCACAGCAGCTGAACCGGCTGGAAGATAGTGAAGCCGATCAGGGTCGCGACAAAGACGGAGAGAACCTCGGCGATGTTGGCGGACAGCAGGAACTGGATAACCTTGCGGATGTTGTCGTAGATACGACGGCCTTCCTCCACCGCGTTGATGATGGTGGCGAAGTTGTCGTCGGCGAGAACCATGTCCGCGACGTTCTTGGTAACGTCGGTACCGGTGATGCCCATGCCGACGCCGATGTCGGCACGCTTGATGGACGGGGCGTCGTTAACGCCGTCGCCGGTCATGGCGACGATGTTGCCACGGCTCTTCCAAGCATCGACGATGCGGGCCTTGTGCTCGGGCTGGACGCGAGCGTAGACGGAGATGTCGGTGACCTTCTCCTTGAAGTCCTCGTCAGAAATCTTGTCGAGCTGAGCGCCGGTGATGGCCTGAGAGGCGTCCGCGATGATGCCCAAGTCCTTAGCGATGGCGACTGCGGTGTCGATGTGGTCGCCGGTGATCATGACAGCACGGATACCGGCCTCCTTGGCCTCCGCGATAGCAGCGGTGACCTCGGGACGGACCGGATCGATCATGCCGGACAGGCCGCAGAACACCAGATCATGCTCAAGGGCTGCAGGGCTGCAGTCGGAAGGCTTCTCGGTATAGGTGCGGCTGGACAGGGCCAGAACGCGCAGGGCCTGGTCCGCCATGGCCTTGTTGGCCGCAAGGATCTCCTCGCGACGGGCATCGGTCATGGGGACGATCTCGCCGTTCTCGTACACATGGGTGCAGCGGGACAGAACAACGTCCGGGCCACCCTTGGTGTACTGCTCAAAGGTGCCGTCGGCCTCCTCGACCACAACGGACATCATCTTGCGGCCGGAGTCGAACGGAGCCTCGCCCACACGCGGGTGCTCGACGTCGAGACCCTGCATGCCGGCCTTGGCGGCGTCGTTAACAAGAGCGCACTCGGTGGGCTCGCCAACGGCCTCGCCCTTCTCCTCGTCCCACTTAGCATCGGAGCACAGGGCCATACCGGCAAGGAACTTCTCCTCGGAGCAGGCGAGCTCGTGTTTGACGACGGTCATCTTGTTCTGGGTAAGGGTACCGGTCTTATCGGAGCAGATGATCTGGGTGCAACCAAGGGTCTCGACAGCGGTCATCTTGCGAATGATCGCCTGGCGCTTGGACATCTTGGTGACGCCCATGGACAGCACGATGGTGACGACAGCAACCAGGCCCTCGGGAATAGCGGCAACGGCCAGGGACACGGCGACCATGAAGGTGTCGAGCAGCATGGCGGGGTTGGAACCGAGATCGCCGAAGTGGCGGAAGATGTCGACGGCGAAGATGATCACGCAGATAGCGAGAACGAGCTTGGTAAGGATGCCGGAAAGCTCGTTGAGCTTCATCTGAAGCGGGGTAAGCTCCTTCTTGGCCTGGGTAAGGGCGGTGGCGATCTTGCCCATCTCGGTCTTCATGCCGGTGCCAACAACAACGGCGCGACCGCGGCCGTACACCACGGTGGAACCCATGTAGCACATGTTCTTGCGGTCGCCCAGCGGCACGTCATCGGTATCGGCGGCAAGGGCGATCTGATCGGCGTGCTTCTCCACCGGGACGGACTCGCCGGTAAGGGCGGCCTCCTCGATCTTCATGGAAGCGCTCTCGAGAACGCGGCAGTCTGCCGGCACGGAGTCGCCCGCTTCAAGCAGGACGATATCACCGGGAACCAGCTCAGAGCTGGGCATGTGGACGAGCTTGCCGTCGCGCATAACCTTGGACTGGGCGGCGCTCATCTCCTGCAGGGCCTCAAGGGCCTGCTCGGACTTAGCCTCCTGGACCACGCCCAGAACCGAGTTCAAGATAACGACGGACAGAATGATAGCAGCGTCCGCCCACTCGGGCTCGCCCTGGATGAAGCCTGTGATCACCGAAATGGCGGCAGCAACGAGCAACATGATGACCATGGGGTCTGCCATCTGCTCGAAGAAGCGCTTCCACATGGGTGTCTTCTCTTCTTCGTCCAGCTTGTTAGGGCCAACGCTCGCAAGACGCGAGGCGGCCTCAGCCGCGGACAGGCCTGTCTCGGCGTTAGAGGACTGTGCAGCGAGCACGTCCTCGGCCGAAGCCAGGTACTCCTTCTCCATAAAATCCCTCCTGGAACTTTCTCTTGGGATGCGGTGCGTCCGCACCCCACTCCAACAGTCTGACACCCGATTATAATTCCCCCAGGAGGGGCAAGGGCTTGTCATAGGTCGATATGGTACCCAACCCTTACCGTCCTAGTATAGAAACCAACAGAGGTTCCAGATTTGGTACCAGCTCACCACAACTGATGATAATTTATTCTTATTACGCGGCGCAAGGCCATTCCGCTATAAAGAATGCAGGACCCGCGATGCCGCATAAACCAGCAGCGCGCACGGGGCAAACACCAGGCACGGCCAAAACAGCATGGACGGGCCAAACGCCCCATACAGCCAACCGCCCAACGTGGGACCCAGCGCCATGCCAATGTCGATCCCCATGTAGTACGTGCTGTTCGCCATTCCCGTGCCGTCCGGTCCCACCACACGCACGGCGGCGCCCTGGCACACTGAGCACATCACCCCGTAGCCGCCCGCCATACACGCCGCGGCGGAAAACATGGCGATGCCTCCACTCATGATGGAGAGCAGGCAAAACGCCGCGGTGGCGCATATGCTTGACCCAATAAGGAACGTGCTAAAGCGCCAACTATCAAACGCCCGCTTAAGGCCGTAGCGAAGCGCGAGCAAAACAAGCGCATACACAGGAAAGAACAAGCCTACCCGCACGTTGATTTGCAGATCCTCAACATAGCTTGCCAAGAAGGACTGCGTCACCATGTAAGGCACGGTGAACAGCCCCACAATCACAGCAGCGGGAACGGCGTCAGGAGCTACCAGTGATTTTGCTTTGTCCTGAACGCGGACCCCGGGAACCGCACGGCCCGGATTCTGTACAAATTGGACGAGAATGGCCGTGAGCGCCGCAAGGGCGCCGGCAAAAGCCAGCGCGGCACGATACCCAAACGCCTGATACACCTGAAAGCCCACGGCGGGACCCACGGCCATGCCAAGAGCGTTCATCATCCCAAACATGCCCATACCCGATCCAACGCGGTCGCGCGGAAGCAAGGATGCGAACCATGATGCCATGCATACGGAGCAAAACGAATAGCCCGCCCCGCTCATTAGGCGGAGAGCAGCGACTTGCCAGGCGCTTTGGGCGACGCCGTATAGCAGGGTGCTGACGCTCATAACAATGGCTCCGGCCGTTGCCAGGTGACGCTTGGTAAACAAATCAGCCAAGTTGCCGGCAACGGGCCGGATAAAGAGCGAGCAAAACCCCATGAGGCCCCCGACAAGCCCCACAAAGCTCGCGCTCGCTCCAAACGTGCCGGTGAACCCGGCGATAAGGGGATTCACCATCATGGTACTCGCTAGATAGAAAAAGCTCGCCACAAGCAGCATGCGCTCGTCTTGCGACAGCCCCTCCTTCTTAGCTACCACGTGAAACCCCCTTGATCTTTATGACGCGACGACTAGACCTCGTCCCAATACTGATCGCCCACAACCTTAAAGCAAATCTTCTTGATAGGACCAACTTCTTGGCCGGGGACCACCAGGTTGGGCATATGGGGCTCGCCGATCATAAACACTGCAAAGCGACCACCCTCGAGGGTGCCATCCAGCAAGTCGTCGTTGCCGGGAGCCTCATGGCAGTAGCCCTTATCGCCCTCAACATCGAACTCTCCCGCGGGCACGGTCTCCCCCGGCGTGGTCTTGAAGCATTCAGCCCCCTCGAGATCGATCTGTACATCCATATACTTGCGATGGGTCTCAAATCGAGCGTCCTCGAAGGTGCGGGTCTTGGCATTCATGACGTTGGCGTAAACGCGCTCGCCATCAATCTGGGTCTTGCCCAGGGGCAGCTCAGCCGGATCGTTTTGCTCCAGCCAGTCAATCAGCACATCGAGACCGCGGGAAAGGCCGCGATACAGTCCGATTGCACCCAAACCGTCGTAAATCATAGTAATCCTCTCCTTTTATAGACCGATATTTGCAGCGCGCCGACATGCCCGGCGCTTCAGCCAAGCCCCTGCGGCGCTACGAAACCAAACTTGATGGCTAGCGGCACCCCTCGCCAGACGTGGGGTTATAGGTACCCTCGCCGCGAACCTTGCCTATGACGTCTTCTTCGGAAAGCATCACCCATTTGACGCCGCGCCTTGTCTGGTACGCATAGGCAACGTGAATCATGCCGTCATCCGTCTGCATCATGCAGGGATACTCATACTGGCGGTTGTTATAGCGATTCTCCTCGCCGGCATATCCTTCTCCGCGCTCGATGTTGCGGATAAGGGGAAATGTGAGGCCACCGTCCTCGGACAAGGCAATAGATACGGGGTTGCGCAGCGCAGGCCACGCTCCCGTCTTGCCATACGTGGCAGGGGCGGAGTTGTGGTTGTACGCAATCGCAACACGTCCGCTTGCGAGCTTAAGCGCCGCAATGCCCGAGTTGTTGTTGGGCAACGGCGTGGGAACGGGCACGTTCCAGGTATCGCCGTAATCACTCGACTCGCTACGGTAAATGAAGTCAGCCTCACGCGAGCGCATAAACGCAGCAAGGTGACCGTCCTCCAATTCGACAACGCTGGGGTGAACGCGACCGGCAGAGCCGGGCATATCAACGCGCTTCCACGTCGTCCCCTGGTCATCGGAAACCATAAAAGCGCTAGGATCGCCAGCAAGGCCGGAAGCGCTGTCGCTGCAAAGCCACAGACCATAGATCCAACGTCCGTTGGAAAGCACTTGAATGGGCTGACGCGCAAACGTCCCCTCGTCCGCAAACAACACTTCCGGCTCAGACCAGGTCTTGCCGTCATCAAGGCTAATCTGACGCTTGATGACGCTGGTGTACTGCATGTTGTTTTTACCAGGCTGGCGTCCGAGCTGCGAGGTGTACATCGCCCAAATCTCCCCGCTAGGAGTCAAAAAGAGCGAGGGATTTTGATCGCTGCGATCGTTGTTATGCGAAATATACGTGGGCTCGCTCCACGCGTCAGCACCCTTTTCTAAACGGGAGACAACGATGTTGATATCGGTGTCGCCCTCAAACGTCCCCGCGAACCAGCAGCACAGCAGCGTTCCGGCGGGAGTTTCAAGAAGACCGGGGCCATGCGCCGTTGCCCATGGGCCGGGAGGCAGCATGGCCTCGGTAATCTGCATGTCATGGTCGAAATAGATCTGTCCGTCGGGGGTAAGTCCGAGTAGGTCCTTGATGGCCATATCGCGAACCGTCCTCTCTTTTATCAAAACACTTTTATTGATGTATCCCCCACACCGCCTGAGCGGCAATCGCTCAGGTCAGGAGCAGCCGCGGGCCGTAGTGGCGACCCGCGGCCAGGAAGGGGGAGCTACATGGGGAACACGATCAGGGCTCCAGCGCACAGGAAGAGCAAACGAACGAAGTACTGCGGAATGGTGAACTTCCAGAACTCGACCATGGTGTACTTACCCATACCAAACGCCATAGCAGGCAAGCCGTCGATGGGCATGTAGTGGCCGCACCAGCCGGAAAGGGTAACGGCAACGGCCATGGCCATGGGGTTGTAACCAAGGCCCTGGACCACGGCGATACCGAGCGGGGCGAACATCATGATGGTGCCAACGGTGGAACCCGTGAAGCACGCCACGGTGGAGCACATGATGGCGAAGACTAGCAGGATCAGGAAGGGAGGGACGGCTGTGCCAATAGCAGCGGCGACGGCGTTGCCGACAAGGGTGGTCAGGCCGGAATCCGCCAGGCAGTTTGCAACGGGAATGACACCCGCGGTCATGAGGATAATGGGAGAGAAGAGATTATCGCGAGTCTCATTGAAATCGAGGACCTTGATAAGCAGCATTACGAAGGCGGCGACACCGGGGACCATATAGGCGAGGTCGCCCAGCTGGTCGACGAGGAGCATAGCAGCGATCGAGACTGCAAAGGCGAGTATAACGACCCATTCTTTCCATTTGGGCATTGCCTCTACGTCGTCTCCGGCAAGGGCGGCAGCGTTCTCAACGGTAGGTTCCGCTACGGGATGGCTGGGGAGGAACTTGTATCCGATGATGGCCCAAACCAGAAAGCCAAGGGACAAGAAAACGGACACGATGGCGAACTGAAGCATAGTAACGCTCTCGCTGATGCCGGCGGTCGCCAGAACGGAAACCGCGACGCCGTACTGAAGCGCGACGTTGATGGGGATCAACGGGTGGTTAGATGCGATACCCAAGGGGAGAACGAGCTTGGAACCCGGAAGCTTCTCGTTATAGGGCATGGTAACAACAAGCGAAAAAATCAAAACGTAAAACGCAGTGGACCCCATACCAACGATAGATGCGCCCAGCATAACGACGAGCAGCAGAGCCACGTAGCTTTTGAAGCCGCCTTTCTCGACCAACTTGGTCATAGCGTTTTTGACCTTAACGATCATCGACGTCTTTTGGATGGCGGCAAGGATGACCATGAAGAACGCCAGCATCCACACTGTGGAATTAGTGAAGCCAGCAAAGGCATAGCTCACATCCCCCAAGCCAAACAGGACGATCAGCACGCACGCTGCAATAGGCGGCATGCCAAACGGCAAGACGTCAAACATGATCATCGCGACCATGGCGACCAGAACGACAAGCGAGAGTATCATCGCAGTAGTCACTCTGAATCACTCCTTCCAATTACATTCGCTAGGCAATTTTTGCATAGCGGTCCCCTACGACCGGGTACGGACCCCAGCCGTTTTCTTTGGGGCGGCGATTCCACCGCCCCGGTATTCCATTAGAGAAATAGACGCTGGTACGGGCTAACGATCAGACGCCAGACGAGCCGCGTAATCGATGGCGTTCAACAGGCTCAACTCGTTCGACGTGCCCTTACCCGCCTGGTCAAAACCAGTTCCATGGTCAACGGACGTGCGGACGATGGGAAGACCCAGCGAAACGTTAACGCCCTCGACCGCCTGCCATGCCCGGGCCTCGCGATCGTAAACAAAGCCAACGGTCTTAAGCGGAATATGGCCCTGATCGTGATACATGACCACAACGATGTCGTACCAGCCACCTAGAGCCTTACTGAAAAGGCTGTCGGAGGGCAGCGGGCCCTCGACGTCGATGCCCTCGGCGCGGGCCGCCTCAATCGCCGGCGCGATTTCCTCGATCTCCTCGGTGCCAAACAGGCCGTTCTCGCCCGCATGGGGATTAAGGCCCGCCACGGCGACGCGGGGGTGCTCGATTCCCAGGCGAAGACATGCATCGTTGCCCAGCTTAATGACTTCGAGCACGCGATCCTTCTTGACGCGGTCGCATGCCTCGCGCAGGGCACAATGGGTAGAAACGTGAACGACTCGCAGGTCGTGGTGGGCGAGCATCATCGCGTAAGACGAGGTGCCCGTATACGTGGCGTAAATCTCCGTATGCCCGTCAAAGTGACGCCCCTCGGGCTCGAGCGCGAGGTTCATCGCCTCCTTATTGAGCGCGTTGGTGCAGGTAGCGTCGACCTCGCCAGCCATCGCAAGCTCGATGGCCTTGACAACGCTCTTGAAAGCCGCCATACCACACATGGCAGAGACCTTGCCGAATTCGAACTTATCCGGGTCGATCAGATCCATGTGGTACACATCGATAGTGCCGGGCTCGAACTTTGCCTCGCCAACAGTCTCGACGCGGTGAACGGTCGTATCGGGATGGCCCGCAATACCCAGGACCTTCTCGATCATCGAGGCATCGCCCACCACTAAGGGCTTCACGCGATCGAACACATCGGCATGGGCCAGCGCCTTGACCGTGATCTCGGGGCCATTACCGGCCGGATCACCCATGGTGATAGCGACGATTGGTTTCTTCTCAGCCATGGTTAGCACATTCCCTTTGCCTTATCGGCCTCAAGCGCGGACTTGAGCTCCTCAACACCCTCTTCGCAGAGGTAATTGAACGGCGCACGGCACTTGCCAACCGGATATCCAAGCAGATTCACAGCCGTCTTCACCACGGTGTTGGGGTTGCCATACTTGAAGCAAGCGCGCAGCGGAGCAACAGCGGCCTGGCAAGCCTCCGCAGCCTCCATGTCGCCGGCAGCCCAATTCTCGTAGATGCCCACCATGTTCTTGGGATAGACGTTGGCGCAACCGGCGATGGCACCCTTGGCGCCAGCCTGAAGGGCCTTCAGAATCAGCGCATCATTGCCGGAGAGCACGCCAAAGTCCATATCCTTCGTAAGCTCGATATAAGCAGACAAGTTATCCCAGTCGCCGGAAGAATCCTTGGCGCCAATGATGTTGTCGATCTTCGCAAGCTCAACTACGGTCTGGGGCTCAAGAGCATTGCCGGTGCGCATGGGAATGTTGTAAAGCACGATGGGCATGTTGGGTACAGCCTCGGCGACACGTGTGTAATGAACGATGAGCTCGTGCTGGCTGGCTTTTGCAAAAGACGGAGTGATGACGGAGAGGATGTCGGCGCCCGCCGCCTCAGCCATCTTGCACTGCTCGATGGTCTCCTTGGTAGAGATGCAACCGGTGCCGGCGTACACGGGAACGCGCCCGGCAACCTGGTCGATAACCGTCTCGAGAACGAGCTTCTTCTCCTCGCCATTGAGAATATAGCCCTCGCCGTTGGTGCCAAAGGGGAAGATGCCGTGGATACCGGCTTCAATCTGGCGGTCGACCTGGCGGCGAAGCTCCTCGAGGTTGATGCTCTCGTCCTCATTCATGGGGGTAACGATGGGTACGACGATTCCCTTGAGTTCAGTCATTGCTCTTGTCCTTTCTTATGGTGAACCCAGCCTTTCGAGCGAAATAAAGCGTCGCTCGCACGCAAATTGCTCTTAGATAATCTGCTCGTAGATCGCCTTAGCGGCCTCGGGAGTCACCTCGCGCATGTTGTTCACCAGCAAGCGCGTGACTTCCATACCGCTGGCAACCAAAGAGTCGATGTCGACGTCCTCGACCCCAAGCGCAGCAAGGTTCTCGGGCATATCGAGATGCTTCACAATCTCGTCCATACGCTCGAGAAGAGCGGCGCTCTTCTCCTCGACGGTCGCCGCGTCACCGGGCATGCAACGGTCATACGCCTTGGCGAACAGCTCGCGGCAGGCGGGCTCGTTGTAATGCATGACGGGCATGAGAAGGATCGCGTTAGATACGCCATGGGCAACATGGAAGCGACCGCCCAACGGGTAGGAAAGGGCGTGGACCGCAGTGGTGCCGGAAGCGGTGATGGCGATGCCGGCGTAGAAGCTCGCGAGCTGCATGGCACGCTTGGCATCCATGGCCTCGGGATCATCGCAGGCGCGCTCAATGTTGTTGAGGATGAGATCGAGCGCCTCGAGCGCAAAGGTATCGCTCATGGGATTGGCCTTGTTGCTGGTAAAGCACTCGATGGCATGGCAGAGGGCATCAAGACCGGTAGCGGCGGCAATTGAACGCGGCAAGTTCTTGATCATATCCGCCTCGAGAATGACCACGTCGGCAACCATCTCGTCAGAAACAATGCCCACCTTGAGCTCGTCCTCGGGAACGGCAACAATCGCGTTGGGGGTTGCCTCCGCGCCGGTACCGGCGGTGGTGGGGACCATAACCGTCTTCACCTGCTTGCGAGCAAGGGACGGATCGCCCAGCAAATCATGGACGCTGTACTCAGACGTGGCAAGAACGCTCACCAGCTTGGAAGCGTCCATGACAGAGCCGCCGCCAATTGCCAAGATGAAGTCGCAACCGCTTTCACAGAACCAGTCGACCGTCTTCTGGACCTCTGCGTACGTGGGCTCGATGGCCAGATCGGAACATACTTCCACGCCCAGGCCCAGGCTCTTGATGATCTCGACGGCGCCATCGGCCAAACCCAGCCCATAGATGCTCTTATCGGTAAAGAGGGCAACTTTGGTCGCGCCCGCCTCCTTCAGCACGCCCTCGAGCTTGGACATCGCGTCCTTGCCCGCATAGACCGCCTTGGGAAGCTTCAACGTATAGGACTCCAGCATCTAAACCAACACTCCTTTTCCTGCTTGCTTTGCCAGCTTTTCCTGTAGAGAGATAAAGAGGTCTGGCGAACCGAAACCTCCGGATTTGGAAATCACGCGCACAACCGCGCCATTCGATGTGAATTCGCTCATTACCACACCGGTCAAGGGCTCTCCGATAATCGAGAGCTCGACGATCCCCATGTGCATAAGAAAGGTCTGGAGGATGTCTCCGCCCATCACCAGCACCGTGCAATTGCCCTTGGCTCGCACAAGGCGTGCCGTCACGCTGCCAAGGCACGATGCAACCGCCGACCTAATCGCCTCTACATCCCAGACTCGCCCAGACCCCTCTATCAGCTCGCGTGTAAAACGTTCGCTGTTATCAAGAACCGTTACGGGCGAGGAGCTCCAGGTTTGCACCGTCTGCTCGATAAAAGACGCCGCCTCTTCCGTATCCACCCAGCCGGGATCGAGCTTGGCGTCCAGCGGAAGCTCCGGAGCGGGGGCTCCATGTTCGCAAGCGTACGCGCACTGGTCCGCAGATACGCGGTTGACGCTTCCGCACATCACCAACATGTTGGGGTCAAAGCTATCCAGCTGGACATCCAACGTGGCAGGACCAGTACCGGCTTCGAAGAGAATCTGGGCCAGGGCGCTCGACAGACCCGCGCACCCCGCAAGAAGCGCACAGTGGGAGTGCTTGAGTACGGCATCGCAACGCAGTCGCACATCGTCCTCGCTTAACGCGTCGTAGACCGCAATGCCTTCAGACCCAATACGCTCCACATCGTCCAGTCCAACTTCAAAGATGTCGACCGCAGAGGCTTGGCTGGAAACGATGGTGCTTACGCGCGACTCGGTCACCGGCTCAAAGGGATCGTCTCCAAACACCGTCTGCGCCACCGGAACACCATCAACGTACTGGACGCCGTCCCGGGTGACCCTACCCATCCTTGGAAACGCGGGGATAAAATGCACGCACCCTCCGCCAGCGCCCTGAATCATCCCCTCGAGCTCGGCTCCGATATTGCCCCTCAGCGCGGAATCGGTCTTTTTTACAACCACGCGGGCACCGTGCTCGATGCCCCATCTCACAATCTCCCTTACGCGGCGCGCCGACTCCTCCATATCCAGGTGGCGGGTTTCCGCATTGACCGCGAGAACGGGTGCTTCCGGTTCGAGCCCGCAGAGGTCTTCACCCCCGCGGCAACGCGTCAGCACGTGCACTCCATACGGGGCGAATGGAACGGCGCCGTCAAACGTACCGGTCAGGTCATCGGCAACTAGCAGAACGTTCACTACTCCCCCTCTCATCTCTCTTCCCTTAGGCTCTCGCCCTTTTAACTGTTTTCAGTATCCAAAATGCCGTTGTCGAGCTATAGTTCTCATCGGCTCATTTTTTGTTCAGATATTGAACATTTCGAATTACCAATTGTTCATAATCTGAACAATAGATGATCTTTAGGAAGGCAACAGCCATGCACGTCGCCAACATCTTGGTTATCGCCCCGTATCCCGAAATGCTCCCCGAACTGCAAGAAGTTGCCAGTGAATTCCCCGACGCCTCATTCTCTTTTGAAACCGGCGACCTTGCGCACGGCCTTGCCTCCGCACTCAAGATGTTCCATCTTGACTTCGACGTGGTCATCTCACGCGGCGGCACCGCTCAGATTCTTGAGGACGAGCTTTCCATCCCCGTGGTGGAGATGGGCATAACGGCGCCGGACCTTGTGTCGTCTTTTTCCAACCTGCCCAAAAACACAACCTGCATTGCCGCCGTGGGCTTTAGGAACGTACTGCAAAACATCAAGCCGCTCACGAGCCTGCTGCCCTTTGAAGTTGACTTCTATGCCATCGATTTTGAGGACGAGCTTGAGGAGGCGCTTCGAGATGCCCTTGATAACGAGTACGACGCCATTGTCTGCGATACCAAGGCCTTCAACCAGGCACGCCTGATGGGCGCGGAAGCCCATCTACTGGTTTCGGGAAAGGACAGCATTCGCGCAGCGTTCTCCCATGCCGTACAGATTTGCGAGCTCAACGGAGCACTTGAAGAACGCACCCGTTTTCTTCAGGAGATGTTAAGGTCCTGCGGCATCGACCTTGTGGTGTACACCCCCGATGGGAGGCTGGTCTATTCCGGGCTATCCGAACGCGACCGGTCTCTCCTCGACGACCTCAAGCGCTACATACAATCGGGCAACGGCCACCGGTTTGTCATACGCCGAAACGGTCGCATCTACACCGTCCGCCTTAAGACCACCGTCTTCGAGGAGACCAGGCTCGTCACCTTCACCGTCTCATCTGCCAACGCGCCAAATCCCGACCGCTTTATGGGAATCGAACACTTTAACGCTGACGACGTACAAATAGACCTCGATCACAGCGTAATGCACATCATTCAGGGAGAACAGGCGCTTGCCCCTCTCGCCGACACAGCGCAACGGACTGGGCAGCCCATCATGCTTGTAGGGGAGCCCCGCTGCGGAAAAACGCAACTCGCCCAGATCATCTATCTATCAAGCGAATTCAAGGACCGACCCCTGGTCCGCGTCGAGTGTCGACTCCTGAATGAGAAAAGTTGGAACTACCTAATCGATAGCTACCATTCGCCTTTGTACGAAGCGGACTGCACGATTTTCTTCCACGAAGTCGACCAGCTTGAAGACGAGCGGTGGAAAGTCCTTCTCGCGGCGATTAAGGAAACTCGCTTACCGGAGCGAAGCAAGCTCATCTTCTCGAGCGACCACGCAGACGCCGCCGACGTATCCCGGGGATCTGCCATCATCGCCGAGCAGCTTCGCTGCATAACGCTCACGGTTCCACCGCTGCGTACGTGGAAGACCCTCGAGGGGGCGGCCGACAAATATCTACAGCATCTCGCTGAGGAGAAGAACGCCGACGCCCCCCTCCTCGATCCTGGAGCAGCGGCGCTGCTCGTCCAAAATCCCTGGAAGGGAAACTTGGCCCAATTCCGATCGGTTCTCAACTGGCTCGATATGGCGCACGACGGACCGAGCATCACCGCGCATGATGTCCTAGACGCACTCGAGCGTAGGGAAATCTCTGGGATGACGGGGCAGCGCGCAGAACGGGAAACCGAAAGCCTAGACCTTATTCGTCCCCTCATCGAGATCAACCGAGACGCCGCGGCGGCGGCGCTGGCGCATTGCCATGGTAATAAATCGGAAGCGGCGGGCATTCTGGGCGTATCGCGCACCACGCTCTACAAACTTCTCGAACAGTCCCAAACACAAGACGCGCGAAAGCAAACATAATTGTGGAACTACGTAGAAATTTACCGCCACCGAGAAATCTTTTGTCCAAACACGCGCATTATTAAATCGATTACGCCCAACGGGTTTAACCACCCGTTCGCGTAGTAGAGGGTTGACATGGATGCGGTAAAAGTAATATCCGAGCCGCCTTCATTCCCCTATAATGCTTATCGGTTGTATTAGCGCTAAAAGCCACGTCAGATGGAGGTCTGAATGTTCAAGCGCACCAAGATTGTATGCACGATGGGTCCCGCCTGCGATAACGATGATATCCTGCGCGAGATGATCAAGGCGGGCATGAACGTCGCCCGCTTCAACTTCTCCCATGGCTCCTATGAGGAGCACCACGGCCGCATCGAGCGCGTCCGTCGCATCGCCGCCGAGCTTGGCCAGCCCATTGGCATCCTGCTCGACACCAAGGGCCCCGAGGTCCGCACCGGCCTGCTCGAGGGCCACAAGAAGGTCTCCGTCACCGCTGGCGATTCCATCATCGTCACCGCTGAGCCCACTACCGAGGAGAACCTTGGCAACTCCAGCCACATCTCCCTTGACTACCTCAACCTCCCCAACGAGGTTAAGCCCGGCTCCCACATCCTGATCGACGACGGCCTGATCGACCTCAAGGTCGACCACGTCGAGGGCGCTGACATGCACTGCATCGTCATGAACAACGGCGAGATTGGCGAGCGCAAGGGCGTCAACATCCCCAACGTCGACCTGAGCCTGCCCGCCATCACCGAGCGCGACCGTCAGGACATCCTGTTTGGTATCTCCGAGAACGTCAACTACGTCGCCGCCTCCTTCATCCGCAGCGGCAAGGCCGTCCGCGAGATCCGCGAGCTGCTCGACAGCAACGGCGGCGAGCACATCTCCATCTTCCCCAAGATCGAGAGCTCCCTGGGCGTCGACAACTTCGACGAGATCCTCGAGGAGTCCGACGGCATCATGGTTGCTCGTGGCGACCTGGGCATCGAGATCGCCCCGCAGCTGGTCCCCTTCATCCAGAAGGAGATCATCGCCAAGTGCAACGCCGCCTACAAGCCGGTCATCACCGCTACCCAGATGCTCGACTCCATGCAGCGTAACCCCCGCCCCACCCGCGCAGAGGTTGCCGACGTCGCCAACGCCATCTATGACGGCACCGACGCCGTCATGCTCTCCGGCGAGTCCGCCGCCGGCCAGTACCCGGTTGAGGCCGTTAAGATGCAGGCCAGCATCGCCATGGAGACCGAGCGCCACCTGCCCGCCCACCGCGAGCTCAAGGTTCCCGAGGGCGCCAAGGGTACCCGCGTGATCAACAACGTTGTGGGCCTCTCCGCTGTGAACATGGCCACCACCGTCAAGGCCAAGTGCATCACCGTCCCCACCACCACCGGCCGCTCCGCTCGCCTGGTGTCCCACTTCCGTCCCAACATGCCCATCGTCGCCTTCACCCGCAATGACTGGGCTGTTGCCAAGATGCTCATGTACTGGGGCGTTGTTCCCTTCCATGTTGAGACCGAGGGCGAGGATGTCAGCCTGACCGCTGCTCACGCCATCGACGCCGCACGTGATCGCGGATTCCTCAAGAAGGGCGACATCACCGTTGTTACCGCCGGCGATCCCGCTACCTCCGTCACCCTGGAGGACAAGATCACCTCGACCAACGTCTGCTGCGTGGCCCAGGTCCGCTAAGGTTTAACACCAACCGTGCAAACAAAGCCCCCGCTGGATTGAGAAGGTCCAGCGGGGGCTTCTTTTTTAACGCTGTTTGAGAGGGGCCTTGTATAAAACCCCCGCGAGCTTGTTTAAGCGCGCTCCTCAAACAAGCTTATGGTCTGCTCGACCACCTCTGCAAACGTCTGTGCAAAGAACTCGTCCGAAAGGAGCTGGTAAGGCGGGTGTTGATCGGTCCCCTCGTTCACTCGTACCGTCTCATGAGCTACGCCGGCCGTGGCGATAACCAGGTCCCTTTCAATGGGGTATTGGGCAAATCGCGCCGCCGCCTCGATAAGACGCGCAGATGCAACGGGAATGAGGCGCAGGGGACGAGAACGGCCAAACCAATCGAAATCACTCTGCTTTTTGATGCGGAAGGAGTCGTTGGGGCGCCCGCCATGCGCTTCAAGATACTCGTTCACGCGGGTGTTCCAAATGTTGTCCGCCAACAAATGGGCCCACGTGCCAAGCGTCAAATCTACGCACGATGCCTCCACGTCAGCCACTGCGGTGGAATTCGCCGCAGCCACCTGCCGGGGGTCCTCCTTTAGCGCAGGCTCGTTCTCATAACGAGCCGGGTAGTGAATACGGTTGATGCGATCTCGCTCCGCCTCGATACTGAGGGCGACAACGCGCGAACCATCCAAGCCGTGCAGGACGGGCGCAACGTAGGTACGCCAAAACTCGTCCTCACGCGGCTTAGGGATAGGCTCCGGCTTGGCAAAATGGGTGATGCGATAAGGAATGGGAGCGGCTATCCCCGGCACCATGTAGCCAACACGAATATCCGGCACAAGATTGCCAAACAAAAAGGCATTTTGGTCGCGAACCGCGCGCGTGAGCGAGCAATCGCGCGCCAGCACCTCTTGAGTCTGGGCAATATGGATGTTCCAACTTGGCATGAACGCACCCCTTAGATTCGCATTCATATCAGCGCGGCGCCCGGCACGGGCATCCTCTTACAAAAGGCTCCGGCACGCCGCTGCGCGCACCGGAGCATTATACGACTACCGCATCAACGGCATGTATGTGGACGATTAGCTGCGGACCTCGCCGCCAACGGCCTTGCACACCTTGGTGACCAGCTTCTGATGGGTCTTCTCGACCTCTTCGGACGTCAACGTGTGGTCGTCGGAGCGATAGGTCAGCGCGAACGCCATGGACTTCTTGCCCTCGCCCACGCGCTCCTTGTCGCGATAGACGTCGAACAAGCGCACGCCAACCAGCAGCTTGCCGCCGGCACTGCGCAGACGGCGTTCAAGGTCCTCGCAGGTAACGCTGTCGTCCACAACGATGGCCAGGTCATGCTCAACGCTGGGGAACTGCGAGAACTCGTGGTAGGCCTCCTGAGAGCCGGCAACGCTCAGCAGCGCGTCCAGATTGAGCTCGAAGGCGACCACGGGAATATCGATACCGTAGACGTCGCGCGCATCCGGATGGATCTCTCCAACCCAGCCGAGCACTACGCCGCCGGACAGGACCTCGGCGCAGCGGCCGGGCTGCAGGAAGGCATAGCCCTCGCCCTCGGCGGGACGGAAACGTACCTTGGGCACGCGCATCTGGTCAAGCAGCTCCTCGACCACGCCCTTGCCGTCGAAGAAGCGAAGCGGCATGGGCTTTTTGATCCAGGAGATGTCGCCCATAGCACCAGACATGACGCCGGCGACGTTCTCGCGCTCCTTGGGAGCGCTGGCGTTTTCGCGACCAATGAAGACGGTGCCGGTCTCGTAGAGCTGCACGTTGGCGGTGCTGTGGGAGATGTTGTACTCAACAGCCTGCAGAAGCGCCGGAATAAGCGAGCGGCGCATCTCGGTCTGTTCGGCCACCAGCGGGTTCATAAGGATCACGGGGCAGCCAAGCCCCTCCTCGCCCATGCCAATGCGCTCAAGGTCGCCCGGAGCAGCGAATGAGAAGTTCATGGTCTCGTTGAGGCCGCAGGAACGCAGCACGCGGCCGACCTTGCGAATCTGCTGCTGGCGATGGGTGAGGCCGCCGATGTGGTTCTTGGCGGCAGGGATGGTCGCTTCGACGCGGCCCATGCCCCACAGACGCAGAACCTCCTCGATAAGGTCGATTTCACGCGGCAGGTCGGGGCGGAAGGAGGGCGGCGTCACGGTGAAAACGGTCTCGCGGCCCTCTCCTGCGGTCTCGACACTGCAGCCAAGACGGGTCAGGGAGCGCTGAATGAAGTCGATCTCGATGGGGGCGCCGCACAAGTCGAGCACGCGGGCGTAGCGCAACTCGATGGACTCGATGGTCTTGGGCGCGGGGTAGACGTCCACGTAGCCCGGAGCGACCTCGCCGCCGGCAAGCTCCTCGATAAGGGCGCAGGTGACGTTGGCGACGTCCACGCAACCGGTCTCGTCCACCTGACGCTCGAAGCGAATGGAGGCGTCGGAGATAAGCGAGAGGTCGCGGCTGGTGTGCGAGGTACGGCCGGCGTTGAAGCAGGCGCTCTCAACCAGCACGTCGACGGTATCGTCCTCGATCTCGGAATCCATGCCGCCCATGACGCCGGCAAGAGCGACGGGGCGCTCGCCGTCAGTGATCAGCGCCATGCCCTCGGCCAGGGTGCGCTCCACATCGTCCAGGGTGCGGAAGGTCTCGCCCTCGTGCGCGGCGCGAACCACTACGGAACGCTTGCCGTCGCGCTCGGCGAAGGTGGACAGATCGAATGCGTGTAGCGGCTGGCCGGTAAGCATCATCACATAGTTGGTGATGTCGACGATGTTGTTGTGGGGACGGATGCCGCAGGCGTTCAGGCGCTCCACCAGCCACTCGGGCGAAGGGCCAACCTTCACGTTGCGGACGATGCGGGCCACGTAACGACTGCAGAGGTTCTCGTCCGCAAGTTCAACCGTGACCTCATCGGCGGTAGCGCGGCCGACCTCGGCCTTGATAGCGGGCAGCTCAACATGGAAGTCGCGGTCGTAGATGGCGCCGACCTCGCGGGCGATGCCGATCATAGAAAGGCAGTCGGCGCGGTTGGGCGTGATCTCGCAGTCGAGCACGGTATCAGACGTGCCGTGGTACTGGGAGAACGGCATACCAACGGGAGCGTCCTGGGGCAGGATCATAATGCCCGCGTGATCGCTGGAAAGCCCCAGCTCGCGAGCGGAGCAGTTCATGCCCATGGAGACCACGCCGCGCAGCTTGCTCTTCTTGATCTTGATGTCGCCCGGCAGCTCTGCGCCGATCATGGCGGTCACAATGTGGTCGCCTTCGTTGAAGTTCTGAGCACCGCAGACAATCTGCAGGGGCTCGGGATTGCCGTCGGCATCCACGTTGCAGGCACCCACGTCAACCTTGGTGACCCACATATGATCGGAGTCCGGGTGCGGCTCCTTGGAAAGCACCTTGGCAGTCACAATGTGGTCAAAGGACTCGCCCACGGTCTCGATAGCCTCGACCTCGGTACCGGTGCGAATGAATTCGGTCGCGAGCTCGGAAGGATCCTCCGGAACCTCGACCATGCTGGAAAGCCAGTCGTATGAAACCTTCATCTATGTACTCCTTTGGAATGAAATCAGCGTTTGGATTGGGCGTGTTTAGAACTGCTCGAGGAAGCGCATGTCGCCCGTAACCAGGGCGCGCAGGTCGGGCAGGTCGTAGCGAAGCGCGGCGATGCGCTCCACGCCGGCGCCAAAGGCGAAACCGGAGTACACGTCGGGGTCGATGCCGCAGTTGATAAGGACGTTAGGGTCGACCATGCCGCAGCCCAGGATCTCGATCCAACCGGAGTGCTTGCAGAAGGGGCAGCCCTTGCCGCCGCACACGCCACAGGAGACGTCGACCTCGCAAGAGGGCTCGGTGAACGGGAAGAAGTGCGGACGATAGCGCGTGGCGCGATCCTCGCCAAACATGCACTTAACAAAGTAGTCGAGCGTGCCCTTGAGGTCGCCAAAGGTGATTCCCTTGTCAACGACCAGACCCTCTACCTGATGGAACTGCGGCAGGTGGCAGGCGTCTGCCGTATCGGGACGGTACACGCGGCCGGGAGCGATCATGTAGATAGGAGGCTTCTGGGACTCCATGGTGTGGATCTGCACGCCGGAGGTCTGGGTGCGCAGCAGCACGTCGGACTCGCCATGGGCATGCTGCTCGGGATGGGCGGCGGTGCCGGGGGCGTTGTCCTTCACGTAGAAAGTGTCGCGGGCAGAGCGGCTAGGATGGTCCAGCGGGGCGTTCAGCGCGGTGAAGTTGTACCAGCTGCTCTCAACCTGCGGGCCGGTCTCCACGGTGTAGCCGATGCCGCAGAAGACATCCTCGATCTCCTCGATGATCTGGTTGATGAGGTGCTGGTGACCGATCTTGGGACGAGCGCCCGGCAGGGTGATGTCCACTGCCTCGGTCGCCATAAGCTCGCGAATGGCGGCGCGCTTGAGCTGCTGGGTGCGGTTGTCCAACAGCGTCTCGGCCATGCGACGCATCTCGTTGGCTCGCTTGCCCAAAACGGGGCGCTCCTCGGGAGAGATCTTGCCCATCATGCGCATCAGGCCGGTGATCTCGCCCTTGCGGCCAAGAAGCGCCACGCGCGCGGCCTCGAGCTTGTCGCTCGTCTCCGCACCCTCGATCAGCTCCTTCGCTCGCTGTTCGAGCTCCTCAAGTTCATCGATCAAACCCATCTGTTCCCTCTCTTTCCAAGCGGCACCGCATCACGGCACCAACCTGTTCCATAGAAAAATCCGCCCTTGGAATCATGTGATCGCTCACACTCCCAAGGACGGATCAGATTTCCGCGGTACCACCTTGATTGGCCGCCGGTTGTCCTCCCGACGAACCCTCTTTTGCCCGATGTCGCTCAGGCGGGCGGCTTCCCTACTCAGCACGAACACGCGGAAACGAGCGCAAATATCGTCTTGCATGCCCGTATCGCGGAACCACCGTTCAAGTCGCAGCTCGGGAGTGAACTCGGGCTTCTATCGTTGCAGGCGGGCTTGCAGCCGGCGACCCTCCCTCTCTTGGCAACGATGCGGCGAGGCCCAACCTCTCCGTCAACGCAATTGACAGAAGGATAACACAACGCAATCAGACTAAAAGAGTGCATCACCCTTTAAGCCGACAGAACTTGCAGAACTTGCAAACAAGTCGGACAAGCCTTGCCCATCTCCATTTATAACTCAACCCCATACCTCGCGAGCAGACTCCTGCGATTTTGAACAAGGTACTCACGCATAAACGGAATCGAAAACGTTACATACCCACGCGCCGTGGGCTCGATAATCTGGCGCGACACCAGAAGCTTACGCGTGGACGTAAGCGAAGGCGCCCCGACTCCCAAGCGCGCAGCGATTTCGCCCGTCGACGAAGCGCCATGGTCTTCCGTCATTGCAAGCAGATACTCCATGGCGGTCTTTGGAAGATGCCCGATAGCCGCCTCGAGCACACAGCGATCAAAATCGTCACGCGCCGCGCGAATCCCGCGCTGCACGTCCTCCGCCAAGATGCTGCCCTCATCGCCTTCCCGGCGAATCTGCGCGCAACGCCATATGTTGTAGCCGACCAGCTGGATAAGGTAAGCATAGCCAGCAGTTGCGTCCGCCGCCGCAGCCAGTGCCGCGTCGTCGATGGCCATGCCGTTTTTTTCGATGGTGCTCCGCAATGCAGCCGCCACCTCATCCGTTGGGATGGTGCCCAGCTCCTCGGGATAAGCCCTGCGCAGAAACGTCGGTCCGTCCTCGCCCAAAAGATCCATGACGCCCGAGGTCAGCCCGGCAAAAATAAACGCGATATTCTGCTTTTCCCTAATGAGGTGTTGAATTGCAACGGCAATCTCACGAACCTCTCCAATACTCGCGTCTTGGATTTCATCGATAGTGACAAGGAGGCCCTTTCCATGCTTGGTCAGCGCGCGGGCAACTCGCCCCAGCGCTTCGTAAACGTCGTCAGCGGACTCGCCCTTATCGCCCAATCGCGCAGACGCCTTAACAACCATGAGGTCGATCCCAAGCTCATATTCAGCATCGGAAGATCTCTCTAGCCTGCGGCAAATCAGCTCGGGCAACCGCTCCGCCGCCGTTACGTCCAGCACGCGCCATCCACGTCGACGGGCGATATCGCCAAGCTCTGTCAGCAGGACCGTCTTGCCCGAACCCCTTGGCCCCGTGATGCGCATGAGCCTGCCGGGGGCTCCCACCCCTTCCTCGAGGCCCATCTCAAAATCGTACAAGATGCCATCGCGACCAGCCAAAACAGGCGGCTCGGCGCCGGCGGTAGGCTTGAACGGATTCATCCTCATCATCAGCACCTCGTTTTCCCACAAGCACGTCCTGTGATCATATTCGTTATTATAGCAATTATAGTTTTTATCGTTTTTATAGTGAGAATAGTTTTAATCGCAAGATAAGATATCCAAACCGCCTTTCGCCCATACGAAGCGACCTTGTTATCTCTTGATGCGACGACCCTACCAAGAAGGGCTTCATCGCCAAACGCAACGATGCGCGTTACGAAGCGCCCACACAAGGCAACCAAGTCACCGACAATTGCGCAGCATCTCGAATACACTTTCTACAATGCGCAAAGACCGTGAACGCCGATCTAATTGCCACAGCAAAAACCGCCCTACCTCGCGAACAGGACGGCCTGTGACCCACCTTGTATCCTTCCTCGAAGGCATCATCACCTTCATCTCGTCCCCTATGCTCGGCATAGTCTTCTCGCTGGGTGGACCCCGTGCGTGGGGGCGTTTTTGAGGTCGGCCCTCATACTCGCCGGTCAGAAGGGCCACGCCCTAGAGGACATGCTCATGCTGCTCGCGTACTCCGCCGGCCTGGGGATCCCCTTCCCCATCAGTGCACTTCTCATCGACCAGCTTGCGATTTCGCCCCCGAGTTCGCCCGCCTCAACGACGACATCCTCTTTGGCGAGGTGTGGAACCGGGAGGCCCTGCTCCCACTCAAGCTGCGCTCGATCGCCACCGTCAGCGCGCTGATCGGCAAGGGCATCGTAGACGGCTCGCTCGCCTACCACCTCCACAGCGCGCGCAACAACGGCGTCACCAAGCATGAGATGGCAGAGATCCTCACCCACATCGCCTTCTACGCCGGCTGGCCAAACGCATGGGCAGCCTTCAAGATGGCCAAGGAGGCCTAGGGTCGCCCGCGGCTGCCGGCTCCCTTGTCTCCGAATTCAGACGGGCGGCGCGCCCCACTTGCTCCTTCCCGGAGTCAGAGCCCCTTTGCCGCGACCCGTATCTAAGCTCGCGCGGCTACCGCTCGTTTCAGGCGAAGGGCCATATCGCACTCTACCTGTACTCCGATGGCATCGTTTACGTGGACCGCGTCTTTCATCGGTCACAGGACTACACAGCCTTCGTCGTGGAGAATGCCGAGTGATTTGTGGCTCCTTGCGAACTCTGCAATGGTCGTTGCATAATTCAAGACCCAACCCCACGGATGAATATCGCCATATAACACAAGCTGCACCAGCCCGTTCCCTAGAGGCGGGGCAGGGATGCGGGGTGCGTTGGCTCGGCGTGGATTGTGGAGCCCCTTCCTGCTCGCCCTACCTGAAATAAACGTCGAGCTCTAGCTCGTGGATCCTCGCGCATTCGTTATAGGCGTCCATCGTGCGATGGCGGGCGCTCGCCACCTCGGCCCAGACGTCGCGACCCTCGTTGATGCGCTCGACTATGAGCGAGACGGCGGACTCCTCCTCGGGAGTAGCGCGCCAAGGGATGTCCGCCAGCTCGACGCCGTCCCTGACGATCGCCAGGAAGGGCACGTCCCTGGGCAGGCTGGGCTCTTGCTCGAACCTAAGGACGTCGCCGGCGGCAAGCGACTCGCGCAGCTTCTCCGCCGCGTCCATAGGTCCGACGGACTCCTCCCCCAGCTCCATGGGCCAGAGATGGCCGTACCCGATGGTGCTGAGGCTCACCACATAACCGCCCAGCGGCGGGGCGGCCGCGGCGAGGTTGGGCTTCAGGAAGAATGCGGTCGCGGCGGACACCGCCAGCACCACGAAGCCCCTGCGCGTGAGCTCGGCCTCTATGGCTCCCTCATCTCTCATCGGGCCTCCCCCTATCAGTCGCCACAATAATGACCCCTTAAGCATAGCGGAAGTCTGGGGCTGGCACCTGTTCTATAACTGAGATCCACCACTGCACGTTTTACGATCAGGCCAATGCGATAATGAGATCGCCGCAAAGGAATGGCGGAGCGAGACTATGGAGACACGCGAGGTCGCCGTCGCTCAAAGGCGCAGCACCTACAAACGGCCAGCGTAGATAATGGAGGCGGTTTAGCATGATATCAGCGGGATCGCTCGCAAGGGACAAGCAAAGCGGCCAACTCATCTACGTGTGCAATGACGAGGGTGCCCCCAGCAAAGGACGTGATGACCCGTCCCGGATCCTTGGCATCGAGACAATCGACCCGAAAATGCCTTGCAAAGAGCCGCAGCTCTCGGAGTGCTTCGAGGCCGATCTTGCCGAAGACACCGAGGCGCACGGCACCGAAAGGCAGACGGTGTGCGCTCATTACGACTGTATGGTAATTGAAAACCACTGGACGGAAGACGCACCGATGGAACGGTATTACCGCATCTGGACACTCAGGGAGAGCGACCGCGCCTCCATATGGCTGCAGCGGGGCTATTTCAGCAGATTCGAATTGCTGCGAGGGCTTTCGGCAACAAACACCGTCGTGCTCGCCCATGCGATCCAGGAATCACGCCTGTTCGAGTGGGGCCAAAAGTACGGAAACAAGAACGACCAAGGATGGACGATCGGTGGAAACGCATGAAGCATAACGCTCATAGCGGGCAATTTGAAAGTCAGCACCGAGGGATTGGACGCGCTCCCTCCCATGCTGGCAGGTCTTTGCAGGAACCTGAGAAAACTAGGTGTACCAGTGAGGTTCCGGGAAAACAGGGGTCTTGAGTATGCACCGATACGAAAGCAAGGATGAAGTCGCTGCCGCGCTCGCGGACACCGAGGGCCGCGGCGGCCTCGTCGTATGTGAGGGGGATCACGCAGGTGCACATGGCGCGGGCGTATCCTCGCCCGTCGGCGTCGTCGGTTTCCAGCACCCAGTACCGAGTTGAAATGCCATCGGCGGCGTCGCGGTCGTCGAACACCGCTTGGAACCCGTCGCCGATCTACAGTTTGATGGCCATACGGCCCGAATCTCCTATGCGGCTGAACCCGAAACGGGCATAAAACGCCGCCGCCGAATCGTCCACGGGATCGACCACGAGCGCCCGAGCACCGGCGATCGCTGCGACCTTGGAGGCGTTGACGATCGCATCGCGTAGCAGGGCGGCGCCAAGCCCCATTCCTTTAAAATCGTCGTCCACGCCCAACATCCCCAGAAGCACGGCGGGGACCTGGGAGGGGGCGTTGCGGGAGAGCCATCCCCCGCCGATGTCGGACCGCACGACGGAATGAGTGCTCAGCGCATAGAAGCCTGCCACGCGCCCGGCGCAGCGCGACACGTAGACCACGGCCGTTCCCCGCACGCGAGCGGTTGCGGCATGGCGCGCGGCCCACGAATCAACGATTTCGACGCCGCAATGGAAGCCCTCTATGCCCTCCCCCGCCGCAAGCTGGACGGGCCGGGAGAACTCAGCCGTCATGCCCAGATCTCCTCACGGGCTAGGAGCTCGCGGGTCGACTCCGGTAGCGGGGCGTCAAGCATCGAGCAGAACTCCTCGAACGCGGGCCCCGTGAGCCGCGTAAGGCGCGCCGCCTCTATATCTGCTGCCGCCGCCTCATCGAGCTTGGAGGTCGACCACTGCGTGAGCGTCTGGCCCCTGAGCGCCGCCGCCTCCTCATAATTGGCTCGCTGGGAGCTGGTGAGCCTCAGGTCCATCCTGCAGGGCTTTTCCAAAGCGGGCGCTGCCATGTCGTCCCCCTCTTTAAGCGTGACATTTGTACGGAATTACTACGTACGATTGTAGCGCTGAGGAACCATCGCGTCCATATGGCGTTGCAGCGAGCACCATATACGGCATGGAGCCGAGCAATCTGGATCGAACGCCTGCCCGCTGGAATTCGATACCTTCGTCGCCGGCATTGCAAGCATCCTCAGACTGCGGGATTTGTAGCGAGCGCACGGGAGCAAGGTGCGCTCTATTGGATCGGCGCCCCTTCTCGAACCATTGCCATGAAGCATCAGTTCGCTTACGCAACAAGCGCTAAACACGGCGTACGCTGGCTAGCCAAGCGAGATAGAAAAGCGCTTCTCAAGATCCGCGATGTCCCACTCATTGGGCAGCACCCATGTGCTGTCGACGATGACCACCTCAAGCTCGTCCCAGTCGCGCGCGAGGCAGATACCATCGGGTAGATCAGCGGCGATGAGGTCCCCAATAGACGGAAACGAAACCCAGGCATGCTCGCCATTCCCATAGGCCTGGAATATGGCACAATCCTCATCCTTGATAACCATGTAGTCATGAGGCCGCTCGCCAAAAAACTGAAGCTCGATCTCGTCGCTGCCGGGGAGCGCGTCATAAAGCGCCATGAATGCATCTATGGGGATCATGAGCCGCCTCCATACTCTGAACGCGCGCCGATAAATTGCACCCTGTCCATTTTAAATTGGCCTTAATGATAGACGCTAAAATAGATAACTGACATTGCAGGAGTCTTGCGACTGCAAGCGCACTGGCGCTACTTCGCGTAGCAACCTTTCTCGGGAAACACCCCGTCCGCCTGGATATGGTACGCGATCTTCGATTGAGGCTGAACGCCTAGATGTCGATGCCGTTAGGATCGCGATGCGTCGCGTTCGAGCAGTTGCGTTCTCGACCATCTGCTGTTCGATCTCATGCTCCTGGTGGCCCTGCCTGGTGGTGATGAAGTCGAACACGTACGGGTCTTTGAGCGCCTGTTGGGCAAGTTCGCTCTCCGGTGCGGGCAAGGTGCGAGAGAAGTTGGTCACCTTGCCGGCAAGCTTCTGGCGCTCGTAGAGCCGCAAATCGATCTGATGGTCAAAGACCACACGCGACCAGCCATTTTCGATAGTCGCGTTCAGGTACCACAATCGCTCTTCCCCGGGCTCGGTCTTGTCGAGGAGCAGCATCATGTGACCCCATGGAATTGTGCAGCAACTGCTGCACAATTCAGAATCCACCTCACGAGCGAACTTTGCCATGTACTTGAGACTACGGACCGAGAATCCCCTGATGCCGGGGAATGCAGCCCTAATGTCCTTCGACAGAGTTTCGATGTATTTGTTGCCCCACTCCGAACGCGCCACAAGCTCGTTGCCTATGAGCCAGTACATGCGAATCATCTCTGCAGAAGCCTTCTGTGCCGCATTCGACCGCGCGGAAGAGATGACCTTGACCACACGACCAAGAGACTCTTTGTATTCACCCGTGTTCAGCGACATGGCAGCTCCTCCAGTTTATAGACTGTGCAACGAATGGCACACAATGTGGCACCCTGCTCAGGCGAGCATAGCACGCCGACCGGACATAACGTCGCGCCTCAATCTCACCGGAAATATCGACGAGAACAACCATCGAAAAGTAATTAAGGATACGAAAACGGAGCAGAACCGTTCTCGCGGTCCCGCCCCGATAAGCCCGACGGCCTTACCAGATGCGGATATTGCGGCGAACCCGTCGTCTTCATGAAGCGCCCCGCGGCGGCATGGGCCTTGGCTGCGTTCGGACAGCTTGCGGGCTACAGAGCCCCGACGCGCGGCGCTTCCCGGTCGTCCACGACAAAGGAGTCGTCGTTAAGCTCCGCGATGCAGGCGTTGAGCTTGCCCAGAAGCTCGAGCATGAGGGGCTTGTCGGCCTTCCCCTGCCCCTCGTTGTACCAGCAGTCTTGGCCGCTCGAGTCGAACTCGTAATACGACGAGCAAAGCTCGCAAATCTAGTCGTTGAGAGCCTGCGGAGCCGCGTCGTTGTCGATTACAGGGATGCCCGTTCGAGTCTCACCGTCGTTGAGCTCGTCCTTCTACGATGGACCGGCAAGGAAGTCGAGCGAGATCTTGAGAGTCTTCATCATTGCACCTTTCTGCTCTTTAATGGATAGGCGCTAACCATGAAACTGTTTTAGTCTATTTCCCGTAAGAAGGAGGCGCTCGCCATTGTATTAGTAGATCCGTTCGTCGCCTTCCCTGCCGCTTGATTTTGCTGGATACGACATGCCTACCCCTGATTACGTTGCGCAAAAGCTTTGGCACTTCAGATTCGGAGACGGGACTGCGGACTGCTTCTTAGACAATCCTGCGCCGTGTAGCCCGGCGCGAGACAGCATGGGTGCAAGAATTCGTCCGCAGCCCCCATGTCTTATAATGAATGTCAATAGTTAAGTGCATAACTTTTTGCAATTTCGTAGATAGGTTTCTCCGATGGTTTTCGATAAAGAAGCTTCTTTCGAAGAAGCGGTCATCACCGTGCTGAAGCAGCACGGCTGGGACGACGCGGAGGGCGTGCTTCGCTATCCCACCGAGCAGGACCTCATCGATAACTGGGCGAAGATTCTGTTTCGGAACAACGCCGACATAGACCGCCTGAACGGCTGCCCGCTCACCCAGGGCGAGATGGCGCAGGTCATCGAACAAATCGAAACGCTCAAAACCCCGCTCGCGCTCAACGGGTTCATCAACGGAAAGACCGTCGCCATCACGCGCGACAACCCCGATGATGCGCTTCACCTTGGCAAGGAGGTAAGCCTAAAGATCTACGACCGCCAGGAGATCGCCGCCGGCCAGAGCCGCTATCAGATAGCTCAGCAGCCAGTCTACCCCGCGAAGAGCAAGCTATTAAACGACCGCCGCGGCGACCTATGCCTGCTCATCAACGGCATGCCCGTCATCCACATCGAACTCAAGCGCAGCGGCGTGCCCGTGAGCCAAGCCACCGGCCAGATCGAGAAGTACGCCCACGAGGGCGTGTTCACGGGGCTCTTCCGCCTGACGCAGATCTTCGTGGGGATGACCCCCGACGAGGCACGCTACTTCGCCAACCCCGGCACGGGCGCGTTCAACCCGAACTTCTTCTTCCACTGGGAGGACTTTAACAACGAGCCCGTCTGCGCGGGCGACAAACCCGGAACCGACGAATGGAAGCGCTTTACCTCAACGCTGCTCTCCATCCCCATGGCGCACCAGCTCATCGGCTTCTACACCGTGGCCGACAGCTCGGACGGCTGCTTGAAGGTCATGCGCAGCTACCAGTATTACGCGGCTGCCGCCATATCCGACAAGGTGCGCAGATGCAAGTGGGACGAGAGGCCCAAGAGCAGCGCCCCGGGGCGTCCCGGCGGCTATATATGGCATACCACCGGTTCTGGCAAGACCATGACGAGCTTCAAATCTGCCCAGCTTATAGCCGACTCGCACGACGCCGACAAGGTGGTCTTCCTCATGGATCGCATCGAGCTGGGCACGCAATCGCTCTCCGAGTACCGCGCATTCGCCGACGACGCCGACGACGTGCAGGGGACCGAGAACACGCAGGTGCTGAAGTCGAAACTCGCGAGCGACGACCCCAAGAACCGCCTCATCGTGACCTCTATCCAGAAGATGAGCAACGTGAAAGCTGGTGAGGGCAGGATCACCCAGGCGGAGCTCGACCGCCTAGCCTCAAAGAGAATCGTGTTCGTCATAGACGAGTGTCACCGCTCCACCTTCGGCGACATGCTCCAGGACATACGCCGGGCTTTCCCCAACGCGCTGTTCTTCGGCTTCACAGGCACGCCGATTCTCGACGAGAACCAGAAGAAGGGCTCCACCACCGCCATGGTGTTCGGCGAGTGCCTGCACCGCTACAGCATCGCCGACGGCATCCGCGACGGCAATGTGCTGGGCTTCGACCCGTACATGGTGACAACCTTCGACGACCACGACGTGCGCGAGGCCGTAGCCCTTGAGCAGGCTAAGGCTTCAAGCATCGGCAAGGCCATCTCCGACGAGCGCAAGAGCAAGGTCTTCTACCACTACATGGACCAGACGAAGGTTCCCATGGGTCCCATGGTTGACGGCGCCGGCAACCGTATCAAGGGCATCGAGGACTTTCTGACCCGCGCTCAGTACTGGCCCGACACGCCACACCACGGCAAGGTCGTCGAGGACGTGCTACGGCGCTTCCCGGTGCTCTCCCACGGCGGCAAGTTCCACGCAATCCTGGCGACCAGCTCCATTCCTGAGGCCATCGACTACTACCGCGCCTTCAAGAGGGAGGCTCCGCAGATGAAGGTGACGGCGCTCTTCGACCCAAGCATCGACAACGATGCCGGCTCCACCGTGAAGGAGGACGCCCTGGTCGAGCTTATCGAGGACTACAACAAAGCATATGACCAGGAGTTCACCATTCCCACCTGGCCCGCCATGAAAAAGGACATCTCGGCGCGCCTTTCCCATAAGAAACCCTACGGCAACGTCGACGCCAACCGAGAGGGTCGCATCGACCTGCTCATCGTGGTGGACCAAATGCTCACAGGTTTCGACTCCAAGTGGCTCAACACCCTCTACCTCGACAAGGTCATCAACTACGAGAGCATCATCCAGGCCTTCAGTCGCACCAACCGCCTGTTCGGCCCTGACAAGCCCTTCGGTACCATTCGCTACTACCGCCGCCCCCACACTATGAAGGGCTACATCGAGGCTGCGGTGAAGCTGTACTCAGGCGACCGTCCGCTCGACATGTTCGTACAGAAGCTCCCGGACAATATCGCGATGATGGATGCACGACTGCAGGAGATACTCATGGTGTTCGAGGCCGCGGGCGTTGGTGATCTCTCGAAACTTCCCGCATCGCAAGAGGCCAGGCGCAAGTTCGCCAAGGAGTTCGTTGAGCTCAATGAGTTCCTCGAGGCCGCGAAGGTGCAGGGCTTCACATGGGAGCAGGACACTTATGAGTTTGAGGAGGAGCCGGGAGAAGGCGAGCCGAGCAGCAAGTCCTTCTTCGTGCAGCCGGTCATCGACGAACGGACCTACCTCATCCTCGTGCAGCGTTACAAGGAACTGTTCGCAGGAGGGGGCGGCCCTGGCGACACACCCGAAGCGCCCTACGAGCTCGACGGTCATATAACCGAGATCGACACGGGGCTCATAGACAGCGACTACATGAACGCGAACTTTGAGAAGTGGCTGAAATGCCTTGAGCAGGACGACGAGGGGCTCGCCGCCGCGCGCGAGGAGCTCCACCGATCGTTCGCGTCCCTGAGCCAAGATGACCAGCGCTTCGCCGAGCTGTTCCTTCACGACGTCGAGCGAGGAGACGCCGCCCTGGAAGATGGCAAAACGCTGAGGGATTACATTACGTCCTATGCCCACAAGACGAAAAACGCCCAGGTCGAGCGGGTCGTCGAGGCGCTCGGCATAGACGGCGAGCTTCTTGCCACCATGGCTGCGCTCGACCTGTCGGAATCGAACATTAACGAGTTCGGGCGCTTCGACGATTTGAAGGACTCGGTGGACAAGGAGCGCGCCAAGGCCTTCTTTGAGCAGAAGGAAGGCAAGACGCTCCCTCTGTTCAAGGTGAACACCCGTGCGGCGGCGCTGTTGAAGAAGTTCATCCTGGAAGGCGGCTTCGACATCGACGAATGAGCGGCGATTATGAACAGACGAAATTGAGGGTTTGTCAATCCGAGGGGGCGTATGCGAGCATGCGTCCCCTCGCTTCATCTTGGGAACAGCGTAAGTTGGGAGATGTCGCCACTATTGTGGGCGGCGGCACGCCGAGCACCAATAACGATGCCTACTGGGATGGCGAGATAGACTGGTATTCGCCCGCCGAATTAGGTGAGCGGGTGTACGCCGACAGAAGTGTTCGAAGGATAACCCAGGCTGGTTACGATAGCTGCTCGGCAACATTGCTTCCGGCTGGTAAAACAATTCTCTTCACAAGCCGTGCGGGCATTGGTAATACAGCGATTCTTCGCAGGTCAGCATGTACAAACCAAGGCTTTCAGTCTTTAGTTGTGAACGATGACATCGATGTGTACTTTGTCTACTCCATGACCGACCGAATCAAGAAGTTCGCTGAACAGAAAGCCTCTGGATCGACCTTTCTAGAGATCTCTGGAAAAGGTTTGGCGGCCGGAGAATTCGCCTTCCCTTCAAAGGACGAACAGACTGCAATAGGGTCCATGTTCAAGCAACTCGACAACCTCATCACCCTTCATCAGCGTGAGCCGCCCCACATGATGAAAGAGGGTAAAAATGCCAATCAGTATCAACGAAGAATCTCTTTTCTGTGATTACTACTCGCAATGGATTAGCGTCTACAAAGAAGGGGCCATCCGTGAGGTCACCATGGGGAAGTACCGGCTCACGCAGTCTTGGCTCGCCAAGTTGATTCCAGACCTCAAGATAAAAGATCTCGACCGAACCTCGTACCAGCAACTCATCAACGGCTACGCAGAACACCACGAGCGCCAGACAACCATGGACTTCCACCATCAGCTTAAGGGGGCGATCCTTGACGCAGTTGACGAAGGGCTCATCCCCCGCGACCCTACGCGCAAGGCCATCATCAAAGGGAAACAACCGCGGGCGAAAAAGATCAAGTATCTCAACCAGTTTGAGCTCCATGCCATGCTCGGCGACCTTGATTTATCAGGCGGGCCGAGTTGGGATTGGCTTATTCTCATAGTCGCTAAAACGGGCCTGCGCTTCTCCGAGGCCCTTGGGCTTACTCCCGAAGACTTCGACTTCGCCCATCAAACGCTCTCGGTGAACAAGACCTGGGATTACAAGAACGGCGGCGGATTCGTCCCCACGAAAAACGCCTCATCAGTGCGGAAGGTTCAACTCGACTGGCAACTCATCATGCAACTTTCTGGGCTGCTCAAAGACCTTCCGCCGACCGAGCCCATGTTTGCGAAGGGAAAGGTCTATAACTCGACAGCTAACAGCGTTTTGGCGCGCCACTGCAAGAATGTTGGCGTGCCTGTCATATCCGTCCACGGGCTGCGTCATACACATGCATCACTCTTGCTGTTCGCCGGCGTCTCCATCGCCAGCGTATCCCGAAGGCTCGGGCATGCAAGCATGACCACCACCCAGGAAACCTATTTGCACGTCATTCAAGAGCTCGAGAACAAGGACATTGACATCGTCATGAGGGCTCTTTCAACTCTTATTTAACCTGTATCAGCAAACTGTGGCTCACGCTGATGAAGGGTGATGAGGTTGTCGAGAGACCGCAACGTCATCCCAATTTGCTGCTGTTCCGTTCTAGAAGGAAGCATCAATTGATAATCTGCGTATTCCTGCGCATTGACGCCAGGCTGGCCGGATCGCTGCGAGGTTATGGCAACATACTTCTTGTAGGCATCGGTCAGAGTTGCCTGATAGACGAATTCGGGGTCAGCACTTTCTCCGATTCGTGCGCGAATCAGGAATCCAGCAAAGTAGACCGTTCCATCGTATTGCCTGTACAGATAGGTTTTTCCAACACTTGCTCCCGTACGAGCGAAGAGCAAATCACCTTCCTCCAGTAAATAATCTGCACTCATTGCAAGGTCAGCCAACGGAGTTGTAAGATCGCTTTTCAAGAACTCATGTGTTGTGTCATCAATGTCGGTGATGCGAAGATATTTGTTTTGACCGTCATATTCAGTTGCGGCTGCGTTCAAGCCGTAATCAAACGAAGCCGCAATGCTGCCCAGCTTACGCTGTTCCCAAGATGGAGTCGTTCAATCTTGATAACCGCTTGGGAACAGCGTAAGTTGGGAGATGTCGCCACTATTGTGGGCGGCGGCACGCCGAGCACCAATAACGATGCCTACTGGGATGGCGAGATAGACTGGTATTCGCCCGCCGAATTAGGTGAGCGGGTGTACGCCGACAGAAGTGTTCGAAGGATAACCCAGGCTGGTTACGATAGCTGCTCGGCAACATTGCTTCCGGCTGGTAAAACAATTCTCTTCACAAGCCGTGCGGGCATTGGTAATACAGCGATTCTTCGCAGGTCAGCATGTACAAACCAAGGCTTTCAGTCTTTAGTTGTGAACGATGACATCGATGTGTACTTTGTCTACTCCATGACCGACCGAATCAAGAAGTTCGCTGAACAGAAAGCCTCTGGATCGACCTTTCTAGAGATCTCTGGAAAAGGTTTGGCGGCCGGAGAATTCGCCTTCCCTTCAAAGGACGAACAGACTGCAATAGGGTCCATGTTCAAGCAACTCGACAACCTCATCACCCTTCATCAGCGTAAGTGCGAATACCGTAGCTTATGCGGGTATCTTTCTTGGGAACAGCGTAAGTTGGGTGAAGTAGCAGATAGATACGATAACCTACGCATTCCAATTACAGCTTCAGAGCGAGTTCCTGGCAGCACACCTTATTACGGTGCAAATGGAATTCAAGACTACGTCGAAGGCTTCACCCACCAGGGTGAGTTCGTGCTTATTGCGGAAGACGGCGCTTCTGATTTGGATAATTATCCGACCATGTGTATCAATGGGATTATCTGGGTAAACAACCACGCGCATGTAATTCAGGGCAGAAAAGGTATCACGGATAATCATTTTATTGCATGGTCGATTAAGCGTTGCGATATCAAGCCTATGCTGACGGGCGGAACGCGCGCAAAGCTTAATGCGGAAGTACTTATGGGAATGCGTATCTCCACCCCAAATCACGCTGAGCAAATAAGCATTGGCTCATTCTTCGAGCATCTCGACTCCCTCATCACCCTTCATCAGTGACAGTGGTAAGAAGTCGATAATGTCTTGTAACGCGGTCGCAAATAGCAAAAACCGTCGATTCGGCTAATGCGAATCGACGGTTTCGGGATTCCGGAGTGATATCTGTATTGAAAGAACTAAACGAACATCTTATCCAAAAGCGATTTCTTCGTATTCTTCAGTAGATCTAACTTACGCTGATGAAGGGTGATGAGGTTATCGAGATGGAGGAAAACCAATCCGGCAGCCTCCTGTTCGTGCATGGAGGGCATCAAGAGAACAACATCGGCTAGGGTATCCTGCGACACATTGATATGTTGAGCACCCTGAGCTCTGTGAGTAATTTGCTCGCGAATAAAAGGGGAACCAAGAAGATATTTAATGAAAATAGGGTTATACTCACCGACTTTTTTACCTCTTATCACGAATCCTCCGAAAGCGGATGAAACATGCTGGTCAAGATACACGTTAGACGTTCCGGCATCCTCCTGATTTTCCGAGCTGCGCTGAAACAGTACATCACCGTACTCAACACAATAGCGGCTAGCTTCTTCGCAATTCAGGCGAGCTTTGCCCCTTACTGTCTCGTGCGTAATGAATTCATCATCAAGAACATCCATGACACTGATAAGCGGAATCCCGCTTCCAAATGACTTGCTGGAGCCATTAAAACCATTTTGGAAAAGAAGCAGCTCTCCCAACTTACGCTGTTCCCAAGCGTCAGTGAAGCCCTTGAAGCGGATTTCGGGCTCGGTCTCGCCGGGTTTCGGAAACATCTTGTCGAGCATCGATCTCTTCACCGTGCACAGCTTGTCGTGCTTACGCTGATGAAGGGTGATGAGGGAATCGAGGTTGTTAAAAAACTCGCCAAGCCGGCTCTGCTCATTAAAACTTGGAACAAGTGCGATGGTTTCGTTAATTGCTTCTTTAGATAAACTGGGCAACCCAGTCGATTCATCCTTGGATTTCCAATCAACATTCAAGAACGAGCAATGAACGAATTCAAGGTCCATGTCCTCTTTTGGAATCGCATAAAACAGCGTGTCAACCGTCCAAAATGGAGCCTTTAGCAAATATGGCTTGTCGATCGTTCCCTTCCTGCCGATGCCAACAGCATCGCGGTCGTAAGACAAAGCCTCGTCGACGCTCGTCATAAAACCGCCGGTACCATAGACGGGAATGGGGCCTTCTTTGAGGTGCTTGTAATCCTTACCACTGCAAACATCGGCGATATCCGAGAACTTACGCTGTTCCCAAGGGTCAGTGAAACCCTTGAAGCGGATTTCTGGCGTATTCTGCTTCTCCGCCATGCTACTCACCGCCCAGCAGCTTGCGCAGCTCGGCGATGCCCGCCATGTCGTACTCGTTGCCCGTGAGCTGCCCCAGCATGTCTGCCAGCTGGCTTTCTGCATCATCTATCTGGTTGCACACGTCCGAGTAGGTTGTCGCGTATTTGGCGTTGAGCGCAGCTACCTTCGCGATGAAATCGCTCACAACGGTTTCGGGAAGGGCCAGGAGCTCGGCCTGCAGCGGCTCTATCCACTTGGCGGCCAGCAGATCGTCGCACTGGGCGTCGGTCAGGCCCTCGATGACCTCCTTGGTCGTCTCCTCAAGAGCCGCTCTCGCTTCCTTGTTCGCCTTCTTGAGGCCTTTCTCCTCATCGAGCAGCGCCTGCGCACGAACCAGACCTTGCTCGAAATCGTTTTCGGGGTGCTTTCCGATAGCCTTCACGGCCTTCTTGAGCTCTGCCGCCACAAACGAGCCTTCGTCGCTGACAGCAGCGGAAGATTCCTTGTCCATCTCGTCGAAGCTCTCGAGAATCTCGTCAGTTTCCTGCGATATCTCGCCTAGGCGGGAATCGCGGGAAGCAATCTCCTTGACATCTTCGGCAAGCAGGCGTTCTTGCACAAGCGCAAACGGCAGGATGCGGCCAGCCCAGCCGTCCTGCACCTCGACGTCTTTGCCGTTCTTCTTCTTGACCACCATGTTCGGGTCTACCTTGCGCACGGCGCCTTTCCCCTCGGTCTGGATGACCTCCAGGTCGCCGGAGATTCCCGCCCAGGCGTCGTCGAGCGCCTGGTAGGCGTCGTAGCCGTCGATAAGGGCCACGCCCGCCAGCGCGTCTTTCAAAAGCTCTGCGATGGCCTCTTCCTCCGCCACGGTATCGACTTCATCGGCGCCGTCTACCAAACGGCTTCGCAGCGCGGCAGGTAAATTGCTTATCGCATCACGGTAGCCGCCCAGGAAGGCGCGGACGTCGGCGTTTCCCTTCGCCGCTTGCGCAACGTCGTCGGTCGCGGGCGCAAGGCACGACCCGCCGGCGTCGCGGTAGAGCTGCCCTTTGAGGCTCGGCCATACCTTCCAGTAGCGCTCGAGCGCATCGACTTCGACCTTCGGCACGCCGCCGAACATGGTGGCGTACATATCCCAACTCTCGGCGGCCGCGCTCGAGTCCACATAGCGTGGGATGTTGAGGTTGTAATCGTTGGCGCGTATCTCGTCGATGGTCACCAAACGACTGAACTTGTCTACGGTTGCGTTCGCTGTCACGACGTCGACGATACGCTTGATGTCGCTTGCTCGCAGCTTGTTGTTCTTGCCTTCCTTCACAAAGTGCTTCGACGCATCCACGACCAGCACGTCGCTGCTCTCGCGCTGCTTGCGAAGCACCATGACGATGGTCGGGATGCCCGTACCGAAGAAGATGTTGGCAGGAAGCCCGATGATTGCTTGAATATGGCGGTTCTCTACCAGGTTCTTGCGAATAGCGCCTTCCTCGCCGCCGCGAAACAGCACGCCATGGGGCAGAACGATGCACATGATGCCGTCGGGGCGCAAGTGGTACAAATCATGCAAAAGGAAAGCGTAATCGGCCTTGGATTTAGGGGCAACGCCGAACTTGAAACGCGGATCGAGCTCCTTGTCTTCGGGATCCCAGTTCTGGGAGTACGGAGGATTAGACACCACGGCATCGACGAACAGCGGATCGTAGGTCTCGTCCTTGTTCTCGACCGTATCGAACCAGGGCCAATCGTCTTCGAGCGTATCGCCATTGCGCGCCACGATGTTGTCGGGGAGTATTCCGCGCATAACCAGGTTCATGCGCGTGAGGTTGTAGGTGTTTTCATTGAACTCCTGCGCATAATACTTGATGGAGTCCGGGTCGCCGTTGCGTCGCGCCACGGCTTTGCCGATATTGATAAGCAGCGAGCCCGATCCGCTCGTGGGGTCGTAGATAGTGATGTTCTCGCGTCCGGCCAGGTGCCACGAGACTATCTCGCTCATGAGCATGGAGACTTCGTGCGGCGTATAGAACTCGCCTGCTTTCTTACCGGCGTTGGCGGCGAAGTTGCTGATCAAGTACTCGTAGATGAAGCCAAGCACGTCGTAGTCCTGGCGACCGTCCATCGGGATGTCCTTAATGAGGTAGATGAGGTCGCGGGCTGCCTTGGACTGGCTGCGCGCATCGGTGCCCAGCTTGGAGAGGCCCGTCTGCAGCGTGTCGAAGATGCCGTCGAAAACGCGCTTGCGGGCAGGGTCGATATTGCGGCTAAAGGCAGAGAGGGCGTCGCGCACGTTCGATATCTCGAAGTCGCCGCCCTTAGCAACCCAGGTGGAGAAGAGGTTGTCATAGGCGATGAAGTAGCCGCACTCGCCCTTGACGAACTCGACCGTCTCCTCGTCGTCTTCCACCAGGCTGGGCAGGTCCTCCTCGGCGAAGTCGCGCGCCTTCAGGCGGGCAACCTCGGTCTCGGACAGGAACTTGTAGAAGATGAATCCCAGAATGTAGTCCTTGTACTCGTTAGCCTCGATCTTGGATCGCATCTTGTTGGCGGACTCCCATATCTTGGAGGCCAGCTGCTGCTTGTTCATCTAGTTTTCCTCGCTTCTATAGACTTGGTTGAGCGTTTCCCCGTCGTCGCTTACCCATTCGGTCCAGCCGTTCTGGCTGCCGCCGAGCACGAACACCGCCGCGGCGCTGGGCGTCGGGAACTCGAGGTCCTCGGCGAGCTCTGCGACGCCGCCCGAATCGCCGAAGATCTCCCTGCGCACGGCCGCGACGCCTGCGTTCTTCAGCACGGGCCTCGAGAGGTTCACTTTCGAACCGGCGAGCACGGTGAAGTGCCCGCTGGCCTTGTCGTAGCGCCCCGCCCCGCGTATGCCGTTCTTCTTCGTGTGGAAGACCGCCGGCGCACCCGCGGGACCCCGGTCGACCCTGTCGAGGTCGTACCCCAGAGCCGCCATCCTGAAGAGGATCCTCTCGTGCAGGCGCTCGACGGCCTCTTCCTTGTACGGGTCGACGTAGGGCTTGGGCGTCGCCGAGTTGTCGGTCTCGTACGAGCCGTGGGTGCGCACGTAGTCGATGGCCTTCGCCTCGAGGACGTCCAGTGCGTCCCTGCTGATGTTCTGGTCGTCATCAAGGAACATAACGGCCTTGTTCCAGAACTCCTTCTTTGCCTTGTGCGCGTCGAGCCGGGCGATGCCCTGGGTCGTCTGCCCAGCGTAGACGCTGCTCACGTTGCCGTGGTCCTCGTCGAGCAGGTAGTAGATGCCGCGCTGCGGGATGTTTGGCAGCGACTTCGCCTCGGCGAGGTCCCCCCTCGGAACGACGACGGTCACGAGTGACTCGCCGTCGATACGGCAGATGCGGATGCGGTCCGGCTGCGCGTCTATGAGCTGGACGGTGAGAGTCTTGACCCGGATCATGCTCACGCCCCCTTCTTCGCGAGCTCTTCGATCATGCAAGTGCGCACGAAGGCAGAGAAGCTCATGCCCCGCAGGGCCGCCTCCTCCTTCGCCGCGTCACGCAAGGTGTCAGGGATGCGCAAGGTCACGGAAACCTGGTCGCCATTCACCAGGAAGCTCCTGATCTCGGTCTCGTCGGGATTACCCTTGATGAGTTCTTTGTAGCTTTCAGGCATCTGCACTCCCATCACTCGAAATGCAATACAAATGCGTTTGCAGCATTATATCGCGGCGTCACGGGGCGGCATTGGAAATGGAGGGGTATCAGCCGTCCGGGTTCAACCCTCATGATCGCCCGAACACAAAGCAACAGCCCGTGCCGGCGGCAAAGATGAAACTCCCATGAACAGCAAAAAGCTCCTCGTTATCGGAACGCTCGCCCTCATCGTCCTTATCGCCGGGGCAGCTGCGCTCTACAGCTCCTTCAGCGGGATGGGCCACTCCCCCGTCCCCGCCTCGGCAAACGCATCGAGCGGCCAGTCGCAGGGATCCGCGGGCGACGATTTACAGCCCGCGCCCGACTTCACCGTACTCGACCGCGACGGCAACCAAGTCAGACTCTCCGACCTGCGCGGCAAGCCGGTTGTCCTTAGTTTTTGGGCAAGCTGGTGCGGCATCTGCAAAACCGGCATGTCGGACTTTGAAGAGGTGTACGCGGACACGGGCGAGGAGATCCACTTCATGATGATCAACCTCACCACCGGCAGCGAAACCGAGGAAGTTGCCACCAGCTATATCGATGAGAACGGCTATACGTTCCCCATCTACCTGGACACGGAGATGGAAGCCGCCAGCGCCTTTGGCGTAACCGGAGCACCCGTCACCCACTTTGTCGACAAGGAGGGCAACCTAGCGGCCTACGGACAGGGCCGGCTGGGCGTCGAAGGCATACGCCAAGGCATCGAGATGGCGAGCTAGCCACCCTTTCATAGACAGTTTCCCCGCCCGCTGGGTACACTCTCAATCGTCAAACAAACCCCCACGTACGCGCCAGGAGGCACCATGGGTAAACACAAAGATGACTGCACCTGCAAACACGACCATAAGCATGAGCACAAGCACGGCGAATGCTGCGGCAAGCACGAGCATGACCATAAACACGAGCACGGAGACGGCGAGTGCTGCTGCCACGGCCACGAAGAAGGCCATGTCTGCCAGGCGCCCAAGCGCGCCGAAGAGTTCCGCGCCCTGCAGCGCGAGCTGTGGACCCGCTCCTACCTGCTAAAGATCACCGAGTTCGACGGCGCTACAGTCGCTCCGGAAAACGCCGCCCCCGCCCGCGGCGAAGCGATGGCCGCACTAGCCGGCAAGCACCACCAGATCCTCACCAGCGAGCGCGCCCAAAAGCTGGTCCATAAGCTCAACAAGGCACTCTCCAAGGGCAAACTCGACGACGCCCAGCTCGCCGACGAGGTCCGCGTCTTCGAGCGCGACCAACGCGAGGCCATGGCATTCCCCAAGGAAGAGGTCGAGGCGTGGAGCCGCCTCACCTGCGAGGCGGACGCTGTGTGGCACAAGGCCAAGCTCGCCAACGACTGGGATTCCTTCGAGCCCTATATCGACCGCATGGTCGAGGCGCTCAAGCGCCAGGCGGGCTATCTCGATAGCGCCCGCGATCCCTACGACGTCTGGCTCGACCAGTACGAGCGCGGCATGGACGCGGCCGCCTACGACAAGTTCTTCTCCCAGGTCCGCGAGACCGTGGTCCCGCTGGTCCGCGATATCGCCGAGCGCGGCGAGCAGCCCCAGGCGGATTTCCTCACCGCGCGCGTGCCGGAGAGCGTCCAGCGCAACCTGTCCTTCGACCTTATGAAGCTGGTTGGCTTGGACATGGCCTCCACCACCCTGGCGTTTACCGAGCATCCCTTCTCGGAGGGCTTCAGCGTGGGCGATGCGCGCGTGGCGACGCACATCTACGAGGACAACCTCATGAGCAACGTCTACTCCGTCATCCATGAGGCCGGCCACGCCATCTACGAGTTGGGCGTCGACCCCGCCTACGCCTTCACCTGCCTTGAGGGCGGCACCTCCATGGGCATCCATGAGAGCCAGAGCCGCTTCTTCGAGAACACCGTCGGCCGCTCCCGCGCCTTTATGGGCCCCCTGCTCGCGCTGCTTCGCAAGCACGCGCCGGAGGTCTACAACAACGTGGACGAGGATGCGCTCTACCGCGCCGTCAACATCGCCCAGCCCTCGCTCATCCGCACCGAGGCAGACGAGCTCACCTACCCGCTGCACATCATGATCCGCTACGAGATCGAGCGCATGCTCTTCTCCGGCGAGGCCACGGCCAAGGACGTTCCCGCCCTGTGGGCGCAAAAGACCAAGCGGTACCTTGGTCTGGACGTTCCTACCCACACCGAGGGCGCCCTGCAGGACACCCACTGGTCCGGTGGCGCGTTTGGCTACTTCCCCAGCTACGCCCTGGGCAGCGCCTACGACGCGCAGTACGTTCCCGCCATGCGCGCAGCGGGCATCGACCTCGAGGGCGCCTGCGCATCCGGCGACCTGGCCCCGGTGCGCACCTGGCTGGGCGACAACATCTGGCGCTTTGGCCGCGGCAAGGACGCACCCGAGCTCATCGCCGGCGCTTGCGGCGCCCCCTTTGACGCCACGTTCTTCTGCGATTACCTCTCCACCAAGTTCCGCGACCTGTACAAGCTCTAAGGAGTCGGCGGCGCGGCGCGGCCACCTGCCGCCGCATCAGCTTGCGCCTTTGGACGAGCATCGCTTTGGGCGGCCCCACGCGGGTCGCCCTTTTCTTTGGAACGCGACGGCGAACGGCACCGTGAAGCGGCGAGCGGCAGATGGCATTTCTCACCGATGCAAATGGGTATCCTGTTGCCTAACGTAGACCGTTCTGAAGCCGAGCGGCGCCCGCGACGCCCCGTAGCCAGCGCGCGGCACCGTCCTTGAGCCCAGAACCCGTTCGAAGGAGCACCCATGCTCTACGCAATCTTCAACCTCTTTGGCGGCCTTATAGGCCTCGTCCTCATCCTGCTTGTGATCGCAGCGCTCACCGGCAACGTCTTCTTTGTGGTCAAGCAGCAGCACGCCGTCATCATCGAGCGCCTGGGCAAGTTCCACCGCATCGTCGGCGCGGGGTTCCACGCCAAGATCCCCTTCATCGACCGCAAGGCCGCCACGGTAAGCCTTCGCACCATGAAGAACGGATTCGATATCGACGTGAAGACCGAGGACAACGTCACCATCGGCCTGGAAGTCTCCGCCCAGTACCACGTCAGCTATGACATGGGCTCCGGCCCCGCGGATTCCGGCGTGTACAAGAGCTACTACATGCTGCAGCAGCCCGTCGCCCAGATGCGCGACTTCATCACGGACGCCCTGCGCTCCTCCATCCCCGTCTACACGTTGGACGAGGTCTTTGCCAAGAAGGACGACATCGCCAAGGACGTCAACGCCACCGTCTCCGAGCAGATGGACGCCTACGGCTTCACCCTGGTCTCCACGCTGATCACCAAGATCGCGCTGCCGGCAGAGGTCGAGGACTCCATGAACCAGATCAACGCCGCCCAGCGCACCAAGGCCGCCGCGCAGGACCTGGCCGAGGCGGACCGCATCCGCCGCGTCACCGAGGCCAAGGCTGAGGCGGAGGCCATGGAGAAGGCCGGCGAGGGCATCGCCAACCAGCGCAAAGCCATCGCCCTGGGCATCAAGGACTCCCTGGAAACCATTCAGGAGACCGGTGTGGGCAACGACGAGGCCAACCAGCTGTTCATGTTCACCCAATGGACCGAGATGATGAGCGAGTTCGCCAAGAGCGGCAAGGCCGCAACGGTGGTGCTGCCCACGGACTTCCGCGACTCCACCAGCATGTTCGAGCAGATCATCACCGCAGACCAAGCCGGCGAGGGCATCAAGGTTCCCGCCGTGGACCCAGCCGAGTAGCACCTCGCCCGCTCGCGCAAGGCGACTCCCGGCGTCAAGCACGCCAAACGGCAACGGCCCCGATCTCGCAATGGAGGTCGGGGCCGTCTTTTGCACAAACGCCTATTTAGACGAGGATTCGCCAGCACGCTCCTACGCCGTCAGGAACACCATGAAGATGATGAGGGCAAAACCGATAATGTCCGTGGGAGCGAAGAAGGTACCCAGGAACAAGGCGCTGGTCACCGTGGCGGAAACGGGTTCCACCGTACCCAGCAGGCTGGCGCGCACAGAGCCAATGTCCTTCACGCCCTGCAGGTACAGCGCGTACGCCAAACAAGATCCCACAAAGATCAGCACCAGCAACGCGCCCCAGCCCACGCCGTCCAAAGCGGGCACGTTGTTCCACGGCTGGATAAAAATCGAGCTCACAATACCCGAGATAAACATCGCCGTACCCGTAACGATGGCGGAACCGTAGATGGGCAGAATGCTGGTGGGAATGATGGACATGCACGCAGCGCCCACCGCGGCGATAAGTCCAACCGCCAAGCCCTCGGGCGGAATCGCCAGCTGGGTGGGGTCGCCACCCGTAGCGATAAGGTACGTGCCGCCAAATGCCAAAAGCAAGCCAGCAAGCTCGCGGCGACGCGGCAGGCGCCGCACGGTCACGCACGTGTACGCCATAATCAGTACCAGCTGCAGGCATTGCAGCACCGTGGCCGTTCCAGCGTTGGTAAGGCGCACTGCCAACAGGTAGAAGAACTGATTGAAGAACACGCCGAACGCGGCGAGCATCAGCAACGTCTTAAGGTGCTTGGGCGTGGTGAGCAACCCGAACAGACGCTTACGGTCGAACATCAGCACCACAATCAAAAATGTGGCGCCCGCAAGAATCTGGCGCATGCAGGTGAGCCACATGGTGTCGATGTCGTAATTCTCAAATAAAAAGCTGGCGCACGTGCCCGAGAATCCCCAAAACGTACCGCCGGCGAGCGTCGCGACAACGCCCACCAGCGCTTGGCGGGCCGCCTTATCATTCAGACGTTCACGCCATGCCTTACGCTGAGCACGCGACATGGCGTCGCGACCGTCAGACGGCACGCGCTCCTCGTCCGCCGCTTCCTCGGCAATAGCCTCCGCGGCATGCGCCCCTGTCTGATTCTCCGGCCCGGCGAGCTTGCTTGTCATGCGATTCTTCTCCCGTCATTCGTCCCCATAGGCGTCCACCATATCGCACAACCACGCGCTGCAACAACACCAAAAAGCAAGGTCACGGCAAGTTTTTTATAGCGCCACCCAAAACGATGCACCACGCTAAAGCATATACTGGGACAAGAAGGACACGAGTCCGACGCCCGCCCAGCTCGAACGCCGCCCATCGGCAAACGGAGGATAACATGGACCGCACCATGCAAGAGGCCATCGATATCATCGCAAGCGATTGCGCCATCGGCGAGATTGTGGACGAGCGCTGGCGCAGGCGAACACCTATCCCCGCAAAGCGCTCATCTCCCTCAAGAAACAAGAGGTCTCATCCGCGCTCCGGCTCAGCGTCTCCCCCAACAGCTGGCTTGTCGGCGCCCTCAAGACGCTCACCCAGCAAGACGGCAGCTTCGCCTACCCTCCCGCGGTCCTCGCCTCCGCTCTGGGCTGCAGCGAAGACCTCGTCCAAGCGGCGCTCAACAACGTGGACGAGGTGCCGCTCGAAAAGCGCTACCCGCTCGCCGCATCCGTCGCCCGGCTCATGCTTATCCTGAGTCGCTGACGCCGACGCTATTCGATAGGGTCTCCCGCCGCAAGCGGACCGTCTGCATCGCGCGCCCCCACCAGCGTACCGGTCTTTGGATACCAGCGAACCTCTGCCAGCGGCTCCTCCAGCACGCGCTCGACCTGGGGCCAATCCGAAGCGTTGACGGTAAGGTGCGCGCTCGCCCGGCGGGCATCCGCCGCCGCGACGTCCTCGTAAAGATCGACCTCGATCGTGGTGGGCGTAAGCATGGATCCGCGGCCGCTCGGACGGTTGACGCTCGCGTCGTAGAACGCGAACTCGTCCTGCCTCCACCCGCCAGAGAGGTCGTCGAGAACCTCGCCGCACGAAAGCGCGCCGGCCACAACGGAGAACGCCGCCACCGCGCCGCAAAACACCACAAGGGCGGCCGAGCCGGTATGCTTATACGCTATGGGGTTCTTCTTGCGGTAACGGCGATAGCAAACGGCCACCACGCCACAGGCGATTGCGAGCACAATTCCAACCGCGCCGGTCTCGTCCGCAGAGGAAAGCGCCCCCATGGCAAAGATAAACGCCACGCCGTAGCAAAGAAATCCCAGGACAACGCCTTTGAGCTCCCCGCCAAGCTGAGCGGGGTCGATATGGGCGCGATGCAGGCGCTGCAGATAGAGGCACGGCGTGAAGAGCACCATCGAGATGCCAAACAGAACAAAGCCAACGCCAACGGACGCTCGGTTATACAGCCCCAACGCGCCGATGCTCGTGCAAAACCGGCTGTATGCAAGCGTGCCCAGGGCGGCGAAGAGAAACGCGCAGCCAACCATGGCGGCAACCGCCTGACCGCGACCCTCTGCAGTGGTAAAGCGCTTCATCCGTAAAACCCCTATCGATATCGTCGGTTATCGCAGGATACCATCGCGCATCAAGCCGCAACGCCTTGTTTCGGCGGCGGGTGCCAGGTGACGCCGACAAACAGCGGCAAAAACAAGAGCCGCGAGCATCCCGCAAGCACCGCCAAAGACCAATTGTCCCCGCACTGCAACCACGCGCCCTCTAACGGGTAAGCTATGCCTTAGGCAAATTCACATCGGATCGCATCGCCGCGAGCGCCAAGCGCGTGCATGCCGCACAACGCACGCCGCGCGCCGCAAGCCACGCCGCCCGCGACCCGCCACCGCAGAATAGGAGCACCATGACCACATCGCAAACCGGCGCCATCCAGCGCGCCGCCGCGCTTCTGGGCAAAAACCCCGTCCTCCACGGCTTCACCGTCCTTAGCGACCAAGACGTCCCCGAACTCGACGCCCACGCCTACGTCATGCGCCATGACGCATCGGGCGCGCGCCTGCTGTACCTGCCCTGCGAGGACGAGAACAAGTCGTTCTCCATCGGTTTCAAAACCCCGCCCGCAGACGACACCGGCGTCTTCCACATCCTGGAGCACTCGGTTTTGTGCGGCTCCGAGCGCTATCCCGTCAAGGAGCCCTTCGTTGACCTCATCAAGAGCTCCATGCAGACGTTCCTCAACGCCATGACCTACCCGGACAAGACCGTCTACCCGGTCGCCTCCACTAACGAGCAGGACCTCATGAACCTGGCGAGCGTCTACATGGACGCCGTGCTCAACCCCGCCATCTACGCCAAGCCCGCCATCTTCGAGCAAGAGGGCTGGCACTACGAGCTGGACGTCCCCCAGGGCGGCCAGCTTGAAGACGGCACCCTGCGCTACAACGGCGTGGTCTTCAACGAGATGAAGGGCGCCCTTTCCGACCCCATGGACGTGCTGGACAACGCCGTCACCGCGGCGCTGTTCCCCGACACCGCCTACGCGCACGAGTCCGGCGGCAACCCGCGCGCCATCCCGCAGCTCACCTACCAGGACTTCCTGGACAACCACGCGCGCCACTACAACCTTGCCAACAGCTACATCACCCTCTATGGCGACCTCGATGCCGACCGCATGCTCGCGTTTTTGGACGATGAGTTCTTGTCGCGCGACAACGCCGCCTCGCGCGCATGCGCCGGCGACCCCAACCCGCTCGAGCGCCAGGAGCCCGTGGTCTGTGACTATGCTTCCGTCCAGATGGATACCACGCCGGAGAACGCCCTGGTAGGCATGGCCTACGTGCTGGGCGACGCCCTGGATCGCAAGCGCATCGTCGCCGCAGACCTGTTGATGGACTCCCTCATGGGCTCCAACGAGGCCCCCGTCAAGAAAGCCATCATGGCGGCCGGCTTGGGCGGCAACGTCACCTACTACACCGCCGGCGACATGCTGCAGCCCTACGGCCTCATCATGTTGCAAAACGCTAAGCCGCAGGTGGCGCGCCGGCTTCGCCAGATCATCCAGGACGAGTGCCGCCGTCTGGTAGAACAAGGCGTGCCGCGCGACCGCCTGGAGGCGGCCATCTCCAACGACGAGTACGACCTGCGCCAGCGCGACTACGGCATCGCCGACGGCGTCGCCATCTCCTGCGACGTCCTGAGCACCTGGCTCTACGACGATGACGCCGCCACCCTGGCCCTTAGCTACACCCCTATCTATGCAGAGCTGCGCCGCGAGCTTGACGGCACCTACTTTGAGGACCTGCTGCGCGACCTGGTGCTCGAGAGCGACCACAACGCGCTGGTGGAGCTTATCCCCACGGGCGCCGCATCCGCCGCGCTCGACGTTGACGCCGCAGATGCCGCGGATGAGGACGAGCTAGAGAACGCCGACCTCAAAACCGGCGCCTCCTCAGCCGACGCCGGCGAGACAGCAGAGCTCGCAGCCATCAAGGCATCCTTTACCCATGAGCAGCTGCAGCAGATCGTGGACGATGTCGAGCGCCTGCGCGCCCAGCAAGAGGCGGTGGACTCGCCCGAGGCCAAGGCAACGCTGCCGCGCCTGCATGTTTCGGACATCGGCCCGGCCCGTCCGGAGCCCAAGCCCGTGCTGGACACCGCCGCGCCGCTGCCCTGCCTCAGGCACAACATCCCCACGCATCGTTTGGCCTACGCGCTCACCTACTTCGACATCTCGCACCTCAGCTACGCCGAGCTGCCCTACGTCACCATCCTCTCCCGCCTGATGCAGCAGCTGGCCACCAAGCGCCGCAGCGCCGCGGAATTGGATAGCTATATCGATTCCAACCTTGGCTTCCTCTCCTTCCGCGCAGAGGTCATCAGCCAGCCCGACTGGAAGCTCGCCGCGCCCAAGCTCACCGTCGCCGCCGGCGCCCTCTCCGAGAAAATCGATGCCCTGGCGCAGATTCCCGCCGAAGTCTGGAGCGAGACGCTCTTCGAGGATATCGACCGCATCCACGATGTACTGGTCCAGATGCGCATCGGCGCGGAGCAGAGCTTCCTCAACGCCGGCCACGCCGCCGCGCTGGCACGCGCCATGAGCTACGTATCGCCCGCCGCCGTGGTCGCCCAGCAGCTTTCCGGCGTGGACTTCTACCGCTTCCTGCGCGACCTGCTCGATAACTTCGATGAGCGCAAGGAAGATCTTGTCGCCAAGCTGCAGGAGCTCCAGGCGCGCATCTTCACCTCCACCAACACCGTGACCAGCTTCACCGGTTCGGACGAGGACTACCGGCGCTACTGGGAGGTCGGCGGCAACCTGGGCCTTACGCCCCGTACCGCCCCTGCCAAGGAGCTCTACGTTCCCATGCCGGAGCCGCGTCGCGAGGCCTTCATCATCCCCTCGGACGTGTGCTACGTTGCCCGCAGCACCGACCCCCGCGTGCTCGACATCCAGATGGACGGCACCTGGGCCGTTGCCGCGCAGGCGGTCACGTACGAATACCTATGGAACGAAATCCGCGTCAAGGGCGGCGCCTACGGCTGCGGCTTCCGCGCCATGATGGACCGCCAGCTGGCCTTCTACACCTACCGCGACCCGGCGATCGACCCCTCTCTGGAGCGCATCGCGCGCACCGGCGAGTGGCTCAGCACCTTCGAGCCCACGCAGGATGCCTTCGAGGGCATGGTGGTCAGCTGCGCTTCCGGTTTTGACGCGCCCATCAAGCCCTACGCGCTCACCAAGCGCCAGGACAACGAGTACTTTGCCAAGCGCCCAGCCAACTGGCGCCTTGAACTGCGCGAGCAGCTGCTCAAGGCAACGCCCGAGGATCTGCGCCAGCTTGGCAAAACCGTCACGCGCGTAGCGGAGGCCGCTCCGGCATGCGTCTTTGGCGGGCGCGACATCATCGAGGCATCGCACGCGGACCTGGTGCCCGTGGACCTGCTCGCCTAGCCGTTGCACATGGAAGCCAGGCGCGTCATCCATACCATAGAGCCCGTTTTCGACGAGTCCTCGCGGGTGCTGGTGCTGGGCACCATGCCCTCGCTCGCATCCCGCGAGGTGGGTTTTTACTATGGCCACCCCCAAAACCGCTTTTGGCGCGTAATGGAGAGCCTCTACGGCTTGGCAGACCATGCGTTGGACGAGAACGGGCCGCGGCGCGCCTTCCTGCTGCAGCGACACATCGCGCTGTGGGATGTTCTGCGCTCCTGCACCATCGCGGGCGCCAGCGACGCCAGCATCACGGAGCCAGAGCCCAACGACCTCACCCGCATTCTGGACGCCGCACCCATCCAGCACGTCTTTTGCACCGGCGGCAAGGCGGCGGCGCTCGCCAAGCGCTTTGACGGCTCGCTGCTGCGCGAGCGCGGCATTCCGCTAACCGCCCTACCCTCTACCAGCGCCGCCAACGCCCGCATGCGCCTGCCGCAGCTGGTTGAGGCATACGAAGTCATCCGGGCCGGCTCCATATAGACGCGGCATTGAGATTGCTGCGCAGCATGTACAATGCAGACAATAGGCAAGCTCGGACAACGTATCCTGCCAGACAGCGCAACGAACTCGATCAGCGCAGCCAAGCAAGCAACACCAGCGAAAAGGTTTAGCGATATGGATATCCTCGATTTGCGCGAATGTGCAAAATCCGGCATGTTCTATGGCGGACGCGCCGGAAAAAAAGAGGGCATAGTCTATAAGGGCGCGCATTGGATCGCAAAGTATCCGCGCTCATCGCGCGACCTTGCCGGCAAGCACCTCCCCTCGTGCATCTCCTCACCCGTAGCCGAATACCTTGGCTCGCACCTGTACCAGATGTTGGGAATCCCTGCGCATGAAACCGCGCTCGCTTACCGCGGCGGCAGAATCGTGTGCGCTTGCAAGGATTTCACCTATCCTGGCAAGCGTCTGTTCATGTTCTCAGAGCTCAAAACCGAGATGGACGATGATGACGACGGCTTTCACGATTCCCCCTCGGACGGGGCGTCCGTTTATCTAACCGACGTGCTCCTCAGCATCGAAAAGTCAGAAACGCTATCCAACATCCCAGGAACTCTCGACAGGTTCTGGGACATGTTCGTCGTCGACGCGCTCATCAAGAACCCCGATCGCAACAATGGCAACTGGGGAGTTCTCATGGATGAGGACGGGCGCTACTCACTAGCACCTGTCTATGACAACGGCTCATCGTTCTTCAGCAAACGCAACGACTCCACCTTTGAGCGCCGGCTCGGTGACTCCGATGCCATCTTGCAGGACGCATTTGGCACCAACATATCCGTCTACCTCACCATTGGGGACGACGGAAAGCCGCGACACATTCATCCATTCGACTACATGCGCACAACCATTAACGCCGACCTCGATAGAGCGATAGAAAGAATTGCCGCAGCGTTCGATTTGACTGCGTTTGAGAATCTCGTTGATAGCGTCCCCCGCGAAGCGTACGGATGGCGCGTTCTGTCTGAACCGGCACGGGAATCCCATATCGAGCTAGTGAAAACGCGATACGAGAAAGGGCTTTTGCCCCTAGCCGATGCAATCGCCCGCAGGCGAACCTCCGGCCAATAGGTCCTACTCACCCACGCGCTCGATGTCGTAGGGCGTGGTCTGGTACACGTAATAGTTGAGCCAGTTGGTATAGAGCAGCTGCGCCTGGCTGTTCCAGATATTGAGCGGCTCGCGCGAAGGGTCGTCGTTGGGGAAATAGTTCACCGGCACGTCGGGGTCGATACCGCGCTTGACGTCGCGCTCGTACTCAAGGCGCAGCGTGTCGCTGTCGTACTCCGGATGACCAAAGACAAAGAACCGCCTGCTATCGACGGACTTCACAATGTAGAGCCCGGCGACGTCGGAAGTCGCGATGATCTCCAGGTCCGGATTTGCCGCAACGGCCTCCTCGTCCACGCCCGTATAGCGGGAATGCACGGCGTAAAAGCGGTCGTCGAAACCGCGCACCAAAGGCGAGGAGGGCTTGATCACGCGGTGCTCGTACACGCCGGAGAGCTTGGCCGGCAGCTCGTGCTTGCCGATACCGTAGTGATGGTACAGGCCAGCCTGCGCGCCCCAGCAGATGTGGAAGGTGGAATGCACGTTGGTGGTGGACCAATCCATGATCTCGACCAGCTCGTCCCAATAGTCGACGTCCGCAAAATCCAGCTGCTCAACGGGAGCGCCGGTGATGATGAGGCCGTCGAAATTGGAATCGCGGACCTCGTCGAACGTGCGGTAGAAGGTATCCAGATGCTGGGCGGACACGTTTTTAGCCTCGTGGCTGCTGGTGCGCAGAAGTTCCACCTCGCACTGCAGCGGCGTGTTGGAGAGCTTGCGCATGATTTGCGTCTCGGTGGCGATCTTGGTGGGCATGAGGTTCAAGATCAGCACGCGCAGGGGACGAATGTCCTGGTGCAGCGCGCGGAACTCCGTCATGACAAAGATATTCTCGCTCTCCAGCGTCTCGGTTGCCGGCAGGGCGTCTGGTATGCGAATGGGCATGGTCCACCTCGAGGTTACTAGGCTCTCTCTTGCAAGGCTCTCGCTTTTACGCGTAAAGCATACGATACCCGCTTGCGGCCCGCTTATATCGCGCAAAAGCTGCAAGCGGTGAAATGGTGCGCGCGGCAGCTTCGGACTTGTTCTGCAACAGAGCTGACACATTGCAGCGCTACTATGCACGGCAACAAAACGCCGGCGCGCCGCGAAAGCCCGCGACGCTCTCCAGCTAGAAGGGATACATAATGATCAAGCCGCGAACCGTTGGCATTGTGGGAATGGGCCACGTGGGCGCCCATGTGGCGAACAGCCTGCTGCTGCAGGGCTTGGCGGACGAGCTCTACCTGTGCGACATCGACTCTGTCAAATCCGCGTCCGAGACGCAGGACCTGCGCGACTCGCTGCAGTTCTGCCCGTACAACACCAAGATCATCGACTGCCAGGACCGCTATGAGGAGCTTGCGGGCTGCGACGTCATCGTTAACGCCGCCGGCAAGGTCTCGCTGGCCGCCGGCAACCGCGACGGCGAGCTCTTCTTTACCACGGACGCCTGCCGCACCTTTGCAAACCGCATTGTCGATGCGGGCTTCGACGGCATCTTGGTCTCTATCTCCAACCCCTGCGACGTGGTCTGCACGGAGTTTTGGCACCTCACCGGCTACGACCCCTCGCGCATCATCGGTTCGGGCACCGGCCTGGACTCCGCGCGCCTGCGCTCCCAGATCTCGCTCGCTTGCAACCTGGACCCCAAGTCCATCAACGCTTACATGATCGGCGAGCACGGCGCGTCTATGCTGGCAGCCTGGAAGTCCGCCTCTATCTCCGGCAAGCCCTTGGCGCAGTTGGCGGACGAGGAACCCGAGCGCTTCGCCTTTGACCTGGCCGAGATGGAAGACAAGGCGCGTCAGGGCGGCTACGTCACCTTTGCCGGCAAGCAGTGCACCGAGTACGCCGTGGCAAACGCCGCCGTTCGCGTGGTCGCCGCCGTGTTGCATGACGAGCATGCCGTGATGGGCGCCTCCACCCTTATGACCGGCCAGTACGGCGAGGAGGGCATCTTCACCTCGCTGCCCTGCATCATCGGCCGTAACGGCGTCGAGCGCGTAATGGAGCTGGATCTCTCCCAGGCTGAGCTCGAGGCGTTCCACGCCAGCTGCCAGCACATCCGCGACAACATCAGCCGCCTCACCTGGTGGTAGAGCGTAGCGGGCGGGGCCGGCTTGTTGGGAAACCCCCCGCAAGCCGGCCCCGCCTTTGTTAGCTAAAGTCGAAATACGCGCAAGATGGCGGCGCTCACTGCAAGCCGCCGCAAATCGAATCGGTGACATTCACCGAGCAAGAAAGCGTCTGAATCCCAACCTCGTCCACATCTCCGTTCAGCCTTGAGCACATTCGCGAGGCGACAACGTCGATGATCTCGCCCATGGGCTGGCGTATAACGGACAGGGGCGGATACATGACATCGCTGAAGTCGAAATCATCGAAGCTGGCAAAACCGATATCCATGCCGGGACGCAAGCCGCGGCGGCTGATCGCCTTGAGCGCGCCCAGCGCAAGGTAGTAGTTGCACGAGAACAGCGCCGTCACATCGCCTTGGTCGATAAGCGAGCATGCGGCGGCGAACCCCTCGTCCTTAGAAGGGGCGCACAGGCGCACGTCCTGCGGAAACACGGGCAGGCCGCGATTCTCAAAGGCGTCATTCCAGCCCTTGAGGCGCCGTCTGCCCACGTAGGTCTCCTGCGAAGGGGCCATGACGCCGATGCGCCTGTGGCCGGCGTCGATCATGGCGCCCACCATGGCCTCGGTGCTGGTAGCGTTGTTGACCACGATGGAATCGACCGTGCCGCTCTCAACCGGGTTATCGACCACGATGACGGGAATGTTGACGGTCTCGAGAAATTCCAGGTGTTCGGCATCGACCTCGGAAAGAAAAATCACCAGGCCGTCGACAAAACGGCACTTGAGAAAGCGGACCTTCTCTTTGAGCACCTCCACGTCGCCGTGGAAGTCGATAAAGAGGGACGAGTAGCCCTGCTTCTCAAAGGCGGTCTCCAGGTTGCCGATGCTCGAGCTCACAAACACGTTTGCCGCGCTGGCGACCAGCACGCCGATGGCGTAGGTTCGCTGCGTGGTGAGGGCGCGGCCGATGAGGTTGGGGTGGTAGTCGAGCTCCTCGATGGCGCGAGAGATCGCGTCGGCATTGTCTTCCCTAATCTTGACGCCGTTAAGAAACCGGGAAACCGTGCCGATTGAAACGCCGGAGCGCGCCGCCACCTCTCGTATATTCACCATGTCTAACTCCTTACCCTTACCTCATCGCTTTCATTGTACTGTACGAATTGCCGCGCTGCCCCGGGTGCGTGCTGCCCCGGGCG